>Ga0187892_10010180_pt1 | contig 12029 bp, 19 predicted proteins | sample MA1701073metaG_FD_139345 | JGI IMG/M metagenome (GOLD analysis project Ga0187892, IMG submission 139345) | Bio-ooze microbial communities from a basaltic lava cave in the Kipuka Kanohina Cave System on the Island of Hawaii, USA - MA170107-3 metaG ...
AATATTTTTGGAGTGTATATTGGATATGGGAAAAATACTGCCTGAAATATCAAGAGTTTATTCTGAATTCCTTCTCCAGCCTACGAAAGTCGACGCAGGCTTTGAGGCAAAGGACGTAGACCTTTCAGCGCCAATCGCCAAGTTCAAGTACGACCCCGAGAAGAAATGGAAGGACCAGACTCCGCACATGCTGAAAGTCGGCTTCATGACTGCTGCAATGCAGGCTGTTTCCGGCGACGACCTTGCAATAGAGACTGCGAAGCGCGGCTTTCCGACGACAATATTCTGCAGCCAGGAAATTGACAGCCAAGCTGAGATGATAAGGAGGACCAAGCGCGTGAAGGGCGGCTTCGTTTCCCCTTACGTAATTTCTCCCGACATGCTCATAGGAGAAGTCATAAGCGCTTCCCAAAAGGAAGGCCATGGGAAATATCCCGTCACGGTTGACGGAAGGCCCAACGGAAAAGTCGTCGGGCTTCTTACGGAAGACCTATATGACGAGAGGCACAAGGGCCTGAAAGTTGCAGACAGGATGATACGCTATCTCAGCGACGGAGAAGACGGATGGAACCATGACAGGCTCCAGCGCTATGTGGCTTTCAAGGACGAAGTCAACGGAGACCTCAGCAAAGCCAACGAGCTCATGAGGGAGAGGGCGCGCAGCAGGATAGTCCTGATAGTGGACAAGGACTATAACCTCGACTCCGCCGTTTTCAGAAAGGACGTCGAGGAGCACAACAAGCATAGCAAAACCGAGCTTGTCGACGGCCAGCACAGGTATAAAGTTGCTGCAGGCGTTAACACGAAAGACTACGAGAAAAGAGTTCCTGCAGTGCTTGATGCGGGTGCTGATTGGCTCGTCGTCGACGCCTCGCAGGGACATTCAGACTACCAGGCCGAAATCCTCCAATGGATACGCAAGAAATATGGGCATGATGTCATTATAATTTCCGGGAACTACGTTACTCCCGAAGGCTTTGACTTTGCTGTCGCCCATGATGCGGATGCCGTAAAGAACGGGATAGGCCCGGGCTCAATATGCACGACGCGAGTAAGGTTCGGCGGAGGGGCGGGGCAGGCGACCGCAGTCGCAAGGACTGCGAAGCGCCGCAACGAATACTTTGCCGAGACCGGAATTTACGTGCCGATAATAGCAGACGGCGGGATTGTAAGCACAAGCAACATAATCACGGCTTATGCACTGGAATCCGACATCGTGATGATGGGGCGCTTCTTTGCAGGCTACCACGAGAGCCCGACCGCAGTGGAATATATTGATGTTGAATCGAAGGACGGGATGAAATTCCTCGTTCCTGCCAAGCCCTACTGGGGTGAGGCTTCTGAAAAAGCCAAGAAGTGGCGGATGAACCGCGGCTACGAGACCCTTGAGGGAATCGAAGGCTACGTTCCGTACAAAGGAAGGTTTGGCGATACGTTCCCTCTTGAGCTTGCGGACCTTGTCGGAGGAATCCAGAAGTTCGGCTACAAAGGCATCAAGGACCTCAACGACAGGGCGCAGCTGCTTCTGCAGTCCGAGGGCTCCGTAAGCGAAGGCAAGCCCCACGACATATACAGGAAAAAGTGATTTCTATGCCCGCTCCCGGAAAAGTTGACGTAATTGTCGGTGTGCAGTGGGGAGACGAGGGCAAGGGCAAGGCCGTACATTATCTCCTTGACGCCGGCAAATACGAGTGGTGCGCGCGCTACCAGGGCGGCGGGAATGCAGGCCATACAATTTACGACCAGGAGGACGGGCAAAAAGTCGTATTGCATTCGATTCCTTCTGGCATAGTCTACGAAGGCATGCCGTGCATGCTGGGCAACGGCGAGCTTGTCGACCTTGAGGACCTGAAAAAGGAAATCGCTACGCTCACCACAGCAGGCAAATTCCGCGGCAAGCTATACATTTCGGATAGGGCTCATGTTACCCATCCTTACCTGAAAGAACTTGAATCAGGCAGCGGTGACAAGACAAAGTTCGGTACTACAGGCCATGCAATAGGGCCGACGTACATGCTCATGGTCGCGCGCAAGGGCCTGCGAGTCTGCGACTTTGAAAGCAGGCAGAAAGTGGCGGACAGGATACGCGAAGGCATCGAGTTCACGGCTGCAGCGATGCTTTCCAGGGACACGCTGTACGCGCTTTCCGGCAGGAAGAATCCTCTGAGCGGCGGCGAGAAGAAGCTACTGAAGAAGCTTCTCAGCCCCGAATACGCCAGAGACATGGCGGGTGCGCAGATGAAACTCTTTGATGGAATAACAGAAAGCGCGGAAATAGCCGACTGCTCATACACAATAGGCAAGTGGATCGAAGAAGGAAAGAGCGGCCTTGCGGAAGGCGCACAAGGCACGGGCCTTAGCATTTACCACGGCACTTACCCCGACGTCACCTCCTCGAACACCGAAGCAGGCGGAGCCTGCACAGGGCTCGGCACCGGGCCGGGCAAGATAGGGAAAGTCTACGGGGTCGCCAAAGCCTACGTTACGCGCGTGGGCACAGGACCTTTCCCTACGCTTATGGACTCAAATACAGAGGAGGCAGTGCGCAAAAAGGGCAGCGAGTTCGGCGCGACGACAGGCAGGCCGCGAAGGTGCGGCTGGTGGGACTCCGTGCTCGCGAGGCACGCAGTGCGAGTAAGCGGCATAGACGAGCTCATAATCACCAAGCCCGACATACTTTCGGGAATGGATCGCGTTATCGCAGCGACCGCCTACAGGAAAGCGGACCGCGAAGAGAAGACGGAACTGTTTCCTCCCGACCTTGTATGGGACAACAAGGAAATTCCTAATTCCTCCAACTACTCAGGTGCCATGGACTACGAGCAGCGCGGCTGGAAGCCTTTCAAGAACATCGACTTTCCGAAAGAGCTTAGCGACTATCTTGCCTTCATCGAGAACAGCTGCGGCGCGCCTGTAACCATACTTTCTACGGGACCCGGCATCAACGACACGGTTGAACTGAAAGGCAAATCAGGCATATATAATTAGGCTTATAAGGACTGCGATTCTATCTATTGAATCTACAGCCAGGAAACCTGCGCTTACTTTGTACGGTCAGGAATTCTGGGAGCTACGTGATACAATGGTTACAGTCGAAAAAGCTATCATTGCAAAGCTAGAGAAAGATGGAAAGAAGTTCGAGATTCTAGTCGACCCTGAGCTGGCTTATGATTACCGTTCTGGCAAGAGCGTTTCGCTGCAGAAAACACTTGCCGTAAACCAGGTTTTCCACGACGCCAAGAAAGGCGACCGCGCTGGACCTTCTGACTTACAGAAGGCTTTTCCTAACATGGACATCTTGCAGATTGCAGACTACATAATCAAGCACGGAGAGATACAGCTTACCACGGAATTCCGGCGCAAGAAGGTCGAGGAGAAGAGGAAGCAGATAGCAACGCTTATCTCACGGAACGCAGTGGATCCCCGCACAAAGCTGCCCCACCCTATCGAGCGCGTACTCAACGCGATGGAGCAGGCGCGGGTTGTCATCGACGCGTTCAGGCCTGCGGAGCAGCAGCTTGAAGACTCCATCAAGGCAATCCGCGGGATACTGCCGATTTCTATTGAGGAAGTCTCCCTAATAGTCGAGGTGCCTGCGGCATTCACGGGCGGAGTCTCGAAGGTCGTCAGGGAATACGGGCCTGCATCGGAGCAGTGGACCGGGGATAAGCTTGTTATCAGGGTCAAGATGCCTGCGGGCCTCAAAGACAAATTCTATTCACAGATAGGAAACCTCACAAAGGGCAATGCCCGCATAGAGGAGGCAAAGAAATGAAGTTCGAACTTTACTCCGGCAACGGGTGCCTGCAGCTCCGCTTCAGGGACGTAATAATCACAAGGACTGGCATCGGTGCCTATGCGCCTGCGGCGCCTGACATGCCCCTTAGCAGGGCCGGCACAGTGGAAATACCCGGCGAGTCCTACGACCTTCTGCGCAGCTTTTTCGAAGGCTGCATAGAAGACCCGTACAACCAAGCAAGGCTGGACAATTTCAGCACACAGGCAAAACTGCTTTTCGAGGAAAAGCTGAACGGAAACGGAAATGAGTGAAATGGAAGCGATAATCGGACTGACCGAAGGCAAGCAGCCTGTCATCGTTGTGCCCAAGGAAAAACTCACTCTGGGCGTGAACAGGACTGCGAAGGCTGCAGTGGTTTACAATTACCTAGAGGACGACGTTCCTGTCTCGAAGCTCAGCAGCGTGCATGCCACCGAACTGGCTGCCGAGCAGGCGGCGAAGATAATGGAAGCTGTAGAGCAAATAGAGCAGCTCGAGGACGAAGCCGATTCATACGCAGACATAGGATGGAAGGACGTGGACAAGTACCTCATGGGCTCAGCAGAAGGCGACAATGCAAAGAGGATAGAAACGTACATGTCCATCGAGAATCGCCTGCTCGAAGCGAGGAACGCGCTCAACATAATATGCCACCGCATTTTCAGCGGCAAGCTCGTCGAGCTGGGAATAATTGAAGAGCGGGAAGAAAGGCCCGAGGAAGCTGGTCACTGCTCGGAATGCTGAATGATTATGATTGCAAGAATTGTCAATTCGAAAGACGGAAAATCTGCAATGGTTTACATGCCCGTCTCAGGCACGGAACGCTTCACCGTGTACAAGTTCAGCCCTCCTGAAGGATATGACTGCGTGGGAGAAGTTGGCAGGGATTTCATCGATGTGCTCTCGCTGACAGCTGATAAAGAAACGGGAAAGAATATTGCAAAGCTTGTTGATCTAGGAGAGTCCTCTTACATGTGGGACGTCCGAATATGGAATCTGATTGATTAAGGTGATTTGATGGATGAAGAAAGCGGAAGGAAGCTGGTCATAACCGGCGAACAAGTCGGCAAGGGCCGCGCAGGACACGGATGCTACGAGGAGAACGGGAACGTCTACTCAAAGTTCGTCGGCCTTGCCGAGAGCAAGGGAGACATGCACTTCGTGATACCGCTCTCAGGCGTATACAACCCGAAGCGCGGCGACGGCGTCATCGGAAAGGTCGTCGAGATCATAGCGCAAAAGTGGTTCGTTGACATCAACTCGCCCTATGAGGCGGTGCTTACGCTAGGCGAAGCCACCGAGGAATTCATAGACCTCGCCAAGTCGGACCTCACGAAATACTTCGACTACAATGACCTGATTTTCGCTGAAATCCTCAGCGTGAACAAACAGAGGCAGATAATGCTGTCGATGAGAAGCCGCAAGGCGCGAAAGCTCAGGGGCGGGAGGCTAATCTCCGTCACGTCTTCCAAAGTCCCGCGCATAATAGGCAAAGGCGGGAGCATGGTAGAGATGATAAAGCAGCTTTCAGGCACCCAGATTGTCGTCGGGCAGAACGGCATCGTTTGGGTCAAGGGCGAGAACGAGGATTTGGCTGCCGAAGCAGTGCTCATGATAGAAGAGCGCGCCCACCTGCACGGCCTCACGGAATTCATGAAGCGCTTCCTGGAGGAAAAGACGGGAAGGAAATATGAGGCAAAGCCTGCCGGTGAATTCCAGTTCCGCCGGGAAGAAGGCGGAGAGGAAGGCGGCAACGGCGAATTCCAGTTCCGCAGGCCTGACGAGGAAGGCGGCTTCGGGAAACCCGAAGGCGGCAATAACAATTACTAGGTGGTTATGGATGACTGAAACTACAATCGAACTGTTCAAGAACGGAAAAAGGATAGACGGAAGGCGCATGGATGAGATGCGCCCAATGGAAGCCAAGGTCGGCGTGCTAAAGCGCGCTGACGGCTCAGCCATGTTCCGCTTCGGCAGCACGTGGGCTCTCGCAGGAGTGTTCGGCCCGCGAAAGGTCTTCCCGAAGCACCAGGAAGAGGCTGAGCGCGCTATTTTGCGCACGGAATACAGGATGGCGCCATTCTCGACTTCGGAAAGGTCCAGGCCCGGCATGTCGCGCAGGAGCCAGGAGATATCCATGGTCACGAGGAACGCAATACTTCCCGCGATATTCGTCGAGGATTATCCGAAGACCGCGATTGACGTAGTGATAGAAATCCTCCAGGCGGACGCATCGACGAGGTGCGCAGGAATAAACGCCGCGGTGCTGGCGCTCGCGGACGCGGGCATACCCATGAAGGGTCTCGTGTCTTCGGCAAGCGCAGGCAGGGTCCAGGGAAACGTAGTCCTGGACATCGCAGGAAAGGAAGACACCGAAGGAGAAGTCGACCTTCCTGTCGCCTATTACCACGGCAAGAAGCAGATGTCGCTTCTCCAGATGGACGGCATATGCCCGCCCGACCAGATGCGCGACATCGTGAAGCTCGCCATCAGGGGGTGCGAGCAGGTGCACGAAGTCCAGAAGCGCGCGCTCAAGAAAAGGTACGAGGCTGACGTTGAGGAAGCATGATCATGAGCAATTTGACCACATCAAAAAGAAAGGTGAATAGAATGAGACCTAGCAACTACAGGCTAAGGACCGTAGGCGGCAGGCTAACAGCCGTCGACCGGTACACAGGAAGGAGGCTCGGTGCAAAGGAGCTGTACAAGTACTTTGTACCCCACTTCCAAAAAAAAGAAGGGTATAGCGTCCCGGAAGACAACTGGGACAGGCTGTCGCTCTTCGAGCGCTCCGAACTATGGGGCAGCTACATGAGGAGCAACGGACGGGTGTCAGAGAGATAACCCGCCCTCTAATATTCAAAATATGGAGCTGATTCGAATGGGAATTGAAATTGACGCGAGCATAATCCGCGAAATTGCGCGAAAGGGAAAGAGGCTTGACGGAAGGCAGGCCGCGCAGATGAGGAAGGTTGAGATAGAAACGAACATCATAACGTCTGCAGAAGGCTCCTCGCGGGTAAGGCTCGGCAACACCGAGATTATCTGCGGCATAAAGATGGAGCTTGGGGACCCGTACGCCGACACGCCCGACGAGGGCGTGCTCATGGTCGGGGCAGAGCTCGTGCCCCTGGCTTCGCCGGAATTCGAGAGCGGCAGGCCCGGCGAGGAGGCGGTTGAGCTTGCGCGAGTCGTCGACCGCGCCATAAGGGAGAGCCACGCCGTGGACTTCGGGAAGCTATGCGTCGAGCCCCGCAAGAAGGTCTGGATGGTCTACGTTGACATTGACGTAATCAACGACGACGGAAACCTCATCGATGCAAGCTGCCTGGCTGCGGTTGCGGCGCTCAAGACTGCGAAGATGCCGAAGCTCACCAAGAATGGCGATGACTACGAAGTCGACTACGAGAACCGCGAAGGGCACATACCGATGAAGGGCGTGCCCATCGAGATAACCCTCGCAAAAATCGAGAACTCGATAATCCTTGACCCGAGCATATCGGAATACAAGTCTCTGGACGCGCGGGTCACGCTGGGCACAATTGACGTTGACGGCAAGATAAACGTGTGCTCCGCGCAGAAGGGCGGGCGCGGCTCGATCTCGACAGCTGAGCTTGACGGCGTGATAGAGCTTGCCGTAAGCAAGGGTGACGAGCTTCGCAAGCTTGTCAAGGCCCTGAAGTAGCTATATCAGGCCTATGCTCGATACCACGCGGCTGACGTAGTCCCTGTTTATCGAATCCGCTTTCAGGGTTATGCCTGCGCTGCTTACTTCGGCAGCGTAGCCGCTCTTCCTCAGGATGCCAACAACGCCGTTGACAGCCTTGTAGAACGTGCTCTCCTCAAAGCCGTTGCCTCGGAGAAAATCCTTTGCATTCGCAACCTTTTCCTGGTCGAAATTTACCTGCATCCTTTCCATTCTATTGCTCGGAAATCAAGGCTTAAATCATTTACTGGCGGCTGTTTGATTTGAACCGGACGGTTAAAGTGGTAAGAATGGACAGAGGGCAAATAGACAACATGGACTTCCAGGGAAAAGACCTCGAGCACAAAGGCCTCTATGGCGATGCTGCTGAGAAGAGGTATCTCGCTGCGAAGCTATACGAGGAAATCGGCAAAAAGGACCTTGCTTTATACAGCTACAACCGCGCCTCAAAAGACTCATTCTTCTGGCTCAAGAGGAGCGGGCGCCTATGCGATGAAGAACGGGCGGAAATGATGGGAAAGATAACCAGGATAAACGTACTTTCAAACATCAGGCTGATGCGCTACTATTTTGCAGCGGGCGACTACGCCAATGCCTCGTACCCGCTCCGTTATGCTGAGGAGCGCCTTAAGTCGATAGGAAAAAACAGGAGCGCTTCGATTGTACGTGATTTCGGCAATAGAATCTTAGAGCCTTCAGGTGGCGCAGATGGACCAGAAATCAGAACTGATAGCCAAAATAAAGGCTTCGGGACACAAGTTTAGCAGGGCAATGCTCCAGCTGCCCAACGGGCTGAAGCAGCGCTCCTTCGAGATAGCTGAAGCCCTGGAAAAGGAATTCAAATGCGAAGTCGTGGTTGCTGGAAACCCCTGCTACGGCGCATGCGACCTTCCGCTTGAAGAGGCGGAAGCTGCTGCGGCAGAACTGATAGTCCACATAGGGCACAAGCCTTTCTATGTCAACGTGCCTACGAAAATGCCAGTAGTTTACTACGACTGGCCGATTGAAGTTAATATGGATGACAAGAAAATTTCTGATGCGCTTTCCAAAATCCCCGAAAAGAAAATAGGGCTTGCCACTTCCGTGCAGTATTTACACATGCTTGACAGGGTAAAGTCCATGCTTGAGAAGCAAGGGAAAACCGTAGAAATCGGCGGGTACGTGCTGGGCTGCTGGGCAGAGGGCTGCGCCAAGATAAAGCCCAAGGTAGACTGCTTCCTGTTTGTCGGGAGCGGACATTTCCACCCGTTCGGCTTCGACTGCAAATACTTCCTCGACTTCGAGAAGGCGGAGCTAAGCGACATCTCCAAGGAAATCGAGCTTTTCGAGCGCAGGAAGTGGGCCCGGATAGCGAAAGCCAAGGATGCCCGAAGCTTTTGCATACTTGTAACCGGCAAAAGCGGGCAGAAGGAGCTCCTGGGCAGGGCCGAGGAGCTCAAGGCGAAGCTCGAGCGAAAGGATAAAAAGGCTTTCATCCTAATGCTTGATGAGATCAACGAGGATGCGCTCATGGGCATAAAGGCCGACGCCTTTATCAACACAGCATGCCCAAGATTGCAAGACGACCAGTGGTCCAGGCCTCTGGTAAATGCGAACGATCTCGACAAAGTTTTGGAAGATTGACATGGTTGACATAAAGGTAATCGAGAACGAGAAGGATAAGGTCCGGGTTGAAGTAGACGACCTGACGCTTGTCAGCCTGCTCAACGAGAACCTGTGGCAGGGCAAAGTTGACTACGCCGCGTGGAAGCGCGGCCACCCTCTGCTCGAGAAGCCCACGCTGCTCGTCGGGGCGAAGGACGCGAAGAAGAGCATAGTGGAAGCTGCGGAGCAGGTCTCAGAGGATGCGAAGGCACTGAAGAAGAAGTTCATTTCTGCGATGAAGGACTGAGCTCCTTCGGTGATTTTTATGGCTCACGAATCCAATGTCCCCGACATCTGTACCGACATGATACGCGAAGCGGAACCAATATACATGGAAGGTAAGACTGAGGAAGCCTTCGAGATCTTCACCAAGTACTGCAACAAGGCGCACCCTTCGCAGCTTGATGCCCTCACTTACGCTTACGCCCAGATAGTAGACAAGTACAGCCCCCGAGCGGATAGGCATGAGCGCCCTTGAGTACGGAATGCGCCTGAGGATAAATTTCACGACAAAAGCCGTTTCTCTCTGCCTCGAAAGGAAATACGAGGATGCCTTCAGGCTGTTCAAATCTTACCTTGAGCTTGCAGCAAACAACAAGGACCCCCAATATGCAGAAGCGGCAGCGCTGGAGCTCACTGAGGCTGCTGCCCAGCTTGGGATTCCGCTGAAATAGGAACGCGCTCTCCCGTTATTGCCTGCTCGGGCTTCTTGAGCTTGAGGAAGACTTTTGCTCCTACTACCATTACTGCCAACGCTCCTATCACTATCTTTCCTTCGAGGCTTTCCAGGAAAATCCTTCCGATGCTGAAGCTGTGTACAATGACGAGGGCGAGGACGACGTAGATCAGCAAGTGGAGGCGCTTCCAGTTCTTGCCCAGCTTCCGGACTGCCGTGTCTGTGGACGTTGCGGCCATTGCTGCAAGGATAAGCAGCGCAACGAACCCAAGCGGCGTGTAGACGTTCCCGAAAGTCCTTGAAACGTCCCACCTGTAAAAGAAATGGAATACCAGCAGCGGATGGATGAGCGCGAAGATGAACGTCCATATCCCAATCCACCTGCGGTTCGCCAGGAGCTTGATGGCAAAGGGCTTTTTGGTCCGCGCAAGGAGGGGGATTGCAAGCACGAATATTATGGAAATGAGGGCGAGGAACCCGAAGCTGCTGACCAGGGCGGTATTTGCCATCATTCCCGAGGTCGCATAATACACGACTGCAAAGATTGCCGCGATTATCACGATGGATATCGCGCTTATCACTGTCCTGCCCTTCATACCAACGTTCTTTAACAGCAAAGGTTTTATTCTATGCATGAAGCGGTTCAAGCGCGGCGTAAAGACGCACCCTGCCTTTAGCAGGGGCGTAAAGAAGGAGATACGAATAATCGGCTGGGACGACTCGAGGCACAGCCACACGGACAAGTCCGTGGTGCTTGTCGGTCCTATCTTCCGCGGCGCGGAATACATGGACGGGATGCTTTCTGTTTCCATCAAAAAAGATGGATTGGACTCCACGCAGAAGATAGCTTCTGCAATACGCAAGTCGAGGCACTACGGCCAGCTTTCTGTCATCATGACGGATGGGATAACCTTCGGCGGGTTCAATCTTGTTGATATCAAAGCGCTGCACATCAAGACCGGGCTGCCTGTGATTGCCGTGCAACGCTACGAGCCGAATATGAAAGAATTCCTGGGCGCCATAAGGAAAGTGTTCAAGAAGGACTGGCGCAAGCGCGTAGCTATTGTAAAGAAGACCGGGAAAGTAAAGCGTTGGGAAAAGGATGGGCGAGCCGTGTTTTACCAATCAGCAGGCTTGACAGATGCAGAAGTAAGCGAGATATTGGATCTTACAATATTAAGAGGGAACACGCCTGAACCTCTCCGGGTTGCCCACCTGATTGCCGGAGGATTATCCGGCGAGTCTCGAGGAGGAGCCTAGCTATTTCTTTTGTAGTATTTCTCTATGTCGTAAATCTTTTGGGCAGCAAGGGCTGCAACCACTCCCAGTATTGCTCCCGCACCAACGTCGCCGAACGAATGCACTCCCAGCGCCAGGCGCGAGTAGGCTATGACGAAAGCCAGTGCGAGGAACAGCCAGTGCTTGCGGCTTCCTGTTGAAAGAGGGATTGCTGTGAGCATTGCGAACGCAATTGCCGCGTGCCCTGACGGGAATGCAAAGGAGTCTGTCGGGCAGTAAGCATTCAGCAGAGGGTCGCAAATCCTCGGGACCTGGAGAAGCTCTTTCAAGCCCTGCGAGGCCAAGCCACCTATCACCAGGGCGAAGAACGCTACCCAGAGCCACTTCCTGAACTGCTGCCTATGGCGAGTGTAGAATGCAAAATGATGGCCCTTTGCGATGTAAATGTAGACTGCGCTGAAGAAGAGCACGAGAATCCACAGGCGAATGTCCCCTGCGTGCGTGACTATGCCCCAGAATTCCGTGAGCGCCATGCAAATCCTAGATTCCGAGCGCAAATAAAGCAAGGCGCGGATAGCCTAAAAGAGGAATTGCGAACACTCCCTTGCCCAGCACGCGGCTCTCAGGAACGAGCTGGGGGTCAGGGCCTGCGTTATTGTCTCCTTTGAAACGGTATCCACTGGGCGTGATTTCTATTATCCTGTGGATTATGGTTATCTTGCCCTGGTTGTAAATTGCAATGTCCCCGACCTCATACTGCGCGGGCCTGTGCACTATCATGAGGTCTCCCACGTGCAAGTTAGGCTCCATCGAGCCTGAAACGACTGAAACCATGGGCATGCTAGTGCCGAGCGCAAGCGCAAGCCCCTGATAGAAGAGGAAAGCCACTACTATTGCCACGACGAATTCTGCGATTTCGCGCTGTGTTCCGGTGAGCTTTATTTGCATAGAACCAGATTGGATTGGTTAGATTTAAGTAAGAACTA
>Ga0187892_10010181_pt1 | contig 12028 bp, 11 predicted proteins | sample MA1701073metaG_FD_139345 | JGI IMG/M metagenome (GOLD analysis project Ga0187892, IMG submission 139345) | Bio-ooze microbial communities from a basaltic lava cave in the Kipuka Kanohina Cave System on the Island of Hawaii, USA - MA170107-3 metaG ...
CGGCCCGAAGCGCCGCGCTCGTGCTCGGCGCGCACGGCGTCCTCGTCGCGCTTCCAGTCCTTGCCGTAGGGCGGATTCGCGATCAGGTAGTCGAAGCCCCGGCCGGCATGCCGGTCGTTCGACAGCACGCTGCCGTAGGCGATGTTGTCGGCGTCGCGTCCGGTCGGATCCTTCATGAAGAGGTCCGACTTCGAGACGGCCCAGGTCTCCGGGTTCACCTCCTGGCCGAAGAGGTGCATCCCCGCGTTCGGGTTGATCGGTGGCCGGATGATCTCGCCATTTCGCCGCCAGCCGGTCGTGACGTGCTCCTTGGTGATCATCAGCATGCCGCCGGAGCCGCAGCAGGGGTCGTAGACCGTGCAGACGATGCCCTGGCGGCGAGTGCGCTCGTCGTCGCCGGCCAGCATCAGGTCCACCATCAGGTGGACCACGTCGCGCGGCGTGAAGTGCTCGCCGGGGTTCTCGTTCAGCGCCTCGTTGAACTTCCGGATCAGTTCCTCGAAGATGGTGCCCATCGTCGGGTTGTCGATCCTGTCCGGGTGCAGGTCGACCTTCCTGAAGCGCTCGAGCACCTGGAAGAGCAGGCCCGCCTCGTCGAGCTTGCTGATCGTGTTGTCGAAGTCGAACTTCTCCAGCACCTCGCGCATGTTGGGGCTGAAGCCGGCGATATAGTTGCGCAGGTTGGCGGCCAGGTGCGGCGCGTCGGCGATCAGCTTCTCGAAGTCGTAGCGCGAGGTGTTGTAGAAGGCGAAGCCCGATGCATGCCGGAGCTGCGCATCGAGATCCTCGAGTCCCTTGCCCTTGAGCTGCGCCTGACGCTTGAGGACGGCGTCCTTTGTGTCGGCGAGCACGCAGTCCAGGCGGCGGAGTACGGTGAGCGGCAGAATCACATCCTGGTACTTGCCGCGCTTGAACGTATCGCGGATGAGATCCGCGATGCTCCAGAGGAAGCTGACGATCTCGCTGTGGTTCACGGGCACACGCTCCGGTCCAGTCTTGCTCCTCGCATCGCGCCGTCGGGCTGTCTAACGAGAATTCTCTCGAGCTCCGGTAAGTGCTCGCATGGTTCCGTAGAGCGGGGTCGCAGCCGGAGTGGAACGTCCAGGCGACCGGGGGTTACGAGACGGATGCGCGTGTTATGCCGCGAAGCGCTACGCCGTAGCCGGGACGCGTAGCGCGGCGTGGGTGGCCACGGGGTCACGGCGAGAACCTGCGGTCGGTGGGGCTTTGCGCACCGGCTCGACCGCGGTTGAGGACATGGGTGTTGGACCTGGGTGGTGCCAACGTTGCGATGCCCGAGCAGGTCCTGGACGGTGTGGATGTCGTGCCGATCCGCGCAACTCATGCGTCAGGGCACCGCTCAGCCCGATTGGGGGTAGCCGAGCGCCTTGAGCGACGTGGCGATCTCGTCCAGGATCGCGGGGTCGTCGATGGTGGCCGGCACGCCGGCCTCGACGCCGTCGGCCAGCTTCTTCATGGTGCCGCGCAGGATCTTGCCCGAGCGCGTCTTGGGCAGGCGCTTGACGACGGTGGCCACCTTGAAGGAGGCGACAGGGCCGATGCGCTCGCGCACCAGCTCCACCACCTCGCGCACGATGTCGCCCTCGCTCCGCGTGACCCCGGCCTTGGTGACGACGAAGCCGAGCGGCACCTCGCCCTTCAGCTCGTCGGCCACGCCCACCACGGCGCACTCGGCCACGTCGGGGTGGGAGGCGAGGACCTCCTCCATGGCGCCGGTGGACAGGCGATGGCCGGCGACGTTGATGATGTCGTCCACACGGCTCATGATGTAGACGTATCCGTCCTCGTCCTTGTAGCCGGCGTCGCCCGTCAGGTAGTGCCCGGGATGCTGGGTCAGGTAGGAGCGCACGAAGCCCTCGTCGTTGTTCCAGAGGGTGGGCAGGCACCCGGGCGGCATCGGCAGCCGGATCGCGATGCTGCCGATCTGGCCGGCGGGCAGGTCCCGGTTGTCCTCGGAGAGCACGCGCACGTCGTAGCCGGGGGCCGGCATGGTGGGCGAGCCCGGCTTGACGGGCAGCATGCCGAGCCCCACGCAGTTGGCCGCGATGGCCCAGCCCGTCTCCGTCTGCCACCAGTGGTCGATGACGGGCACGCCGAGGCGCTCCCGCGCCCAGACCAGCGTGTCGGGGTCGCACCGCTCGCCGGCCAGGAACAGCGTCCGGAAGCGCGAGAGGTCGTGCTTGGTCATGTGGGCGCCCTGCGGGTCCTCCTTCTTGATGGCCCGGAACGCGGTGGGCGCCGTGAACAGCGCGTTGACGCCGTGCTGGGCGGCCACGCGCCAGAAGGCGCCGGGGTCGGGCGTGCCGACCGGCTTGCCCTCGTACAGGATGGTCGTGCACCCCTTGAGGAGCGGCGCGTAGACGATGTAGGAGTGGCCCACCACCCAGCCGATGTCCGAGGCCGCCCAGTACACCTCCCCCGCGCCCATGCCGTAGACCCCGCCCATGCTCCACTTGAGGGCGACGGCGTGGCCCCCGTTGTCGCGCACGACGCCCTTGGGGACGCCGGTGGTTCCGGAGGTGTAGAGGACGTAGAGCGGGTCCGTCGCCGCCACCGGCAGGCAGTCGGCCGGGGCGGCGCCGGCCACGAACTCCTCCCAGTCCACGTCGCGCTCGGGACGGAGCGCGGCGCGCGCCTCCTGGCGCTGGAGGATGACGGCCCGCTCCGGCTTGTGGCGGGCCAGGTCGACGGCGCCGTCCAGGAGCGGCTTGTAGGGCACCACCCGGCCCGGCTCGATGCCGCACGAGGCCGAGAGGATGAGCCGCGGCCCCGCGTCGTCGATGCGCTTGGCCAGCTCGCTGGCGGCGAAGCCGCCGAACACCACCGAGTGGACGGCGCCGATGCGGGCGCACGCCAGCATCGCGATCACCGCCTCGGGCACCATCGGCATGTAGACGATGACCCGGTCGCCCTTGCCGATGCCGTGGCGCCGCAGGGCGCCCGCGAAGCGGGCCACCTCGTCCCGGAGCGCGCTGTAGGTGTAGAGCCGGATGGTGCCGGTGACGGGCGAGTCGTAGACCAGCGCGAGCTGCTTGCCCCGGCCCCGGTCCACGTGCAGGTCGAGGGCGTTGTAGCAGGTGTTGAGCATCCCGCCCGCGAACCAGCGGGCGAAGGGCGGCCGGGAGCGGTCGAGCACGCGGTCCCAGCGCCGGTCCCAGTGGATGTCCTCGGCCGCCGCCCCCCAGAACCCCTCCGGGTCCTCGAGCGACCGGCGGTACGTCTCCGGGTAGATGCTCGCCATGGGTCCCTCCTTCTGCGGTGGCCTCCCGGCCCGGCGGCGTGCCGGGCCCCACGCTACCCGTGCCGGCCGTCCCCGCGCAAGCCCGGCCGGTTCTCGTGCCGGCAGCGCTGGCACCTCATGTCCTCACTCGATGACGCGGTCGGCCTGCAGGAGCAGCGACGGCGGGATCGTGAGGCCGAGCGCCCGGGCGGTCTTCAGGTTGACGACCAGCTCGAACTGGGTGGGCTGCTCGACGGGGAGGTCGCCGGGCTTGGCTCCCTTGAGGATCTTGTCCACGAAGATCGCCGCCCGCCGCCAGTTGAACTCCGCCACCCGGGGGCCGTAGGCGAGTAGCCCGCCGGCCTGGGCGAACCCGGAGTGGTAGTAGATCGCGGGCAGCCGGTGCTCGAGCGCGAGCTGGGCCAGCCGCCCGCGGACGAGGGTGATCCCCGGCGAGGCCATGAGGACGAGGCCGTCGGCGCCCCCGCTCCGCGCGGCGGATACGACGTCGTCGGGGGTCCGGCCCCGCTTGAGCTCCAGCAGCCGCGTCTCCAGGCCCAGGGCGCGCGCCGCCTGCTGGACGGTCCGCACCTGGTTCCGGGTCCCGGTCTCGTCCGAGATCACCGCGAGCCGGGACAGGCGGGGGGCCGCCTCCTTGAGGAGCTCGGCGAGCTTCCCGGCCAGCTCTCCCGTCTGGAAGGAGAGCCCGGTGATGTTCCCCTCCGGCCGCGCGAGGTTCGTGACGAAGCCGTGGGCGTCGACGTCGTCCATCCGTCCCATCACGATCGGGATGGTCCGGGTGGCCGCTCGCGCCGCGCCGATGCCCTGCGGTCCCGAGGCGACGATCACGTCCACCTTGCGTCGCACGAGCTCCGCGGCGAGGCCCGGCAGCCGGTCGAGCTTGCCCTCGGCCGAGAGCACCTCCAGGAGGATCGTCTCCCCCTCGACGTGGCCGAGCTCGCGGAGACCGACACGCAGATCCGGGAGGTTCTCGGTCGGGGGCGAGTTCAGCAGGACGCCGACGCGCGGGATCCTCGCCGCTGGCTGGGCCGTCGCGACCGGAGGCGCCGCCAGGAGCAGGAGGCCGGCGACGACGGCGAGCCGCGCGACCCTGGATCTCACGGAGATCCGCCCGCCGCGGCCGGCCGGGAGCGCGGCGAACCCCTCAGCGTGGAGCCCAGGCTGCCGCACCGAAGGGAGAGAGGATTCACGTCGCTCCGCCTCGACCGCGTCGTCGCCGAGCGTGGCCTGGCCCCGGCATGGCGGGGAGTATACGTGCCGGTCCGGCCGGCGACAACACGGGCGGAGGCGTGAAGGGCCCGAGACGCCGGCCGGCGGCGACGGCCTCGCACCCGCGGGGTGTCCGCGCCGAGGTCGGGTCGGTGCCCCGGGGGCGATGACCCGTTGACCGGCGGGGCCGCCCTGTGCCCCAATGGCGCCAGCGCGGCCGGCCGACGGGGTCGGCCCGTGCCGAGGGCGGCGCCGATGGGCGACCCCAGCACGGCGAGGGGACAGCCCGCCGCGGGCGCGCAGCGGGGTGGCAGGGGGAGGCGCTGAGCGTGCACGTCGGCCATCTGCTCAGCCGGGCGGCCCAGCGGTGGCCGGAGCGGCCCGCCTGGCTCGAGGGCGACGTGGCCGTGTCGTTCCGCGAGGCCGAGGCGCGGGTGAACCGCGTGGCCCACGCGCTCCTCGCCCTCGGCGCCCGGCCCGGCGACCGGGTGGGGATGCTGACGCCGAACTGCCGCCAGGGGCTCGAGACGATCCTGGCGCCCATGAAGGCCGGGCTCGGCGTCGTGCCCATGAATGCCCGCCTGCATCCGGACGAGCATGCCTACATGCTCCAGCACTCCGGCGCCCGCATCCTCGTCTACCACGAGGAGTTCCGCTCCCACGTGGCGGCAATCCGCGATCGCCTGCCCGGCGTGGAGCGCTTCGTGACGATCGGGAGGGGCGAGCCGGGGGACCTCGGCTTCGAGGAGATCCAGGCGGGGCGCCCGCCCACGCCGCCCGAGGTTGTCGTCGAGCCCGACGACCTCGCGTGGCTCTTCTACACCTCGGGCACCACCGGGCGGCCCAAGGGGGCCATGCTGACCCACCGGAGCCTCCTGGCCATGGTCCACATCATCCTGCTGGACGTGAACCCGGCGGTGGAGACCGACGTGCTGCTGCACGCGGCGGCCATCACCCACGGCTCGGGCGTGTCCATCTTCCATCACGTCGCGCGGGGGGCGGCCAGCGCCTTCCCCGCCACGCGCTCCTTCGAGCCGCGCCGGATCTTCGAGGCCATCGAGCGCTACCGCGTCACCACGATGTTCCTGGCCCCGACGATGATCCACATGCTGACCACGAGCGGGCTCCACCGGGACCACGACCTGTCGAGCCTGCACACGGTCTTCTACGGCGGGGGCCCCATGTACGTGGAGCAGCAGCAGGCGGCGGTGGCCACCTTCGGACCGATCTTCTGCCAGCTCTTCGGCCAGGGCGAGGCCCCCATGGTCTGCACGAGCCTCCCGAAGGCCGAGCACCTGGCCGGCGACGACCCGGCCCGCCAGCGGCGGCTCGGCTCGGCCGGCCGCGAGACCACCGGGGTGCGCGTCCGGGTGGTGGACGACGAGGACCGCGACCGGCCGCCGGGCGAGACGGGCGAGATCGTGGTGCGCGGCGACCTCGTCATGAAGGGGTACTGGAACGCGGCGGAGGCGTCCGCCGAGGCCCTGCGCGGCGGGTGGCTGCACACCGGCGACGTGGGCCACCTCGACGCCGACGGGTACCTGTTCATCACGGACCGGAAGAAGGACATGATCATCTCGGGCGGCGCCAACATCTACCCCCGCGAGGTGGAGGAGGTCATCTGCGCCCACCCCGCCGTCCACGAGGTGGCCGTGATCGGCGTGCCCGACGACAAGTGGGGCGAGTCGGTGCGGGCCGTGGTCGTGCTCCGCCCCGGCGCGCGCGCCAGCGAGGCGGAGCTGGTGGAGCACTGCCGGCGGCACCTGGCCTCGTACAAGAAGCCGGCTGCGGTGGAGTTCCTGCCCGAGCTGCCCAAGAACGCCTACGGCAAGATCTTGAAGCGGGAGCTGCGCGCCCGGCACTGGTCCGGGCGCGAGCGCCGGGTGTAGCGTGGATCGGCCCCTCGACCGCGGCCCCGCCGCCGGGCTGGCCCCGTCCCTCCGCCAGGCGCGGCTGATCACGGGGGCCCTCGTGGGCTCGGTGGTGCTCCTCGTGCTCGCGGCGGAAGGGCTCGACATCGTGCAGGCTCCCCACCGCGCCGCTCGGGGACGCGCCCCTCGTGCGCCTCGCCCTCCTCGGCCTGGCGGTGGCCATCGCGGTGGCCGTGCCCTGGGTCCGGCGCCTCGTGCGGTCGCAGCCGGCAGGCGGGTCGGTGGCGCAGCGGCTGCTCACGGCGGCGGTCGTCACGAGCGCGCTGTGCGAGGCGGTCGGGCTCCTGGGGTTCGCCCTCTTCCTGGTGGCCGGCCGCCGGCTGGACCTTTACGCCCTGGCCGCCCTGTCGCTCCTCCTGCTGAGCGTCTACTTTCCGAGGCTCGACGACTGGAGGATCTGGGCGCGCGAAATGGAGCGCGGCCAACCGACCGTGTAAATCTTCCCGGCCAACCTGGCCGGCCGGGCGTCGCTTTCCACCCCGCGGGCTGAAGGTCCCCCGCCGGATCGCATAGTTGCGCCTCATTCCGCCGGGCACGCCCCTTGCTGCCTATCGAACGTGCGCGCGGCACCCGCGCGCGGCATGGCAGACCCAAGGAGGTGCGGCCCATGAAGCCAACGGCCGTTGTGGCCCTGTTGATCCTCGGAATCACCGCCGCGCTGACCGGCATCGCTCCCGCCGCCGACGATTCCAAGGTGAAGTCGGCGACGCGCCAGGTGGAGCGCGGCGCCAAGCAGATCGGCGAGGGCGAGGTCGGATCGGGCGTCGAGGAGACGGCCAAGGGCATCGGCAACACCGTCGTCGAGGGCGCCAAGTACACGGGCGAGAAGCTCAAGGAGTCCGGGCAGGCGGCCGAGCGGCCCGCCAAGAGCGCCTGGGACAAGGTGAGCGACGGCGCCAAGGACTTCGGCCGCAGCGTCAAGAACCTCTTCACGTCGCTCTTCGGCGGATAGGGCCATGCGCGCGCGCGCGCTGGCCGTCCTCGCGCTGCTCGGGTGCCTCGGTCTCGCCCCGCTGGCCGCCCACGCGCAGCGCCTGGACATCGAGCGGCCCCCGGCCCAACCCCCGGCGCCCGGCGCGACCACGCCCGCCGAGCCGGGCGAGCGGCGGCGGGCGGGCCCGGACAGGCCGGGCTTCGTCGCGCCCCTGAGCGTGGAGACCCCGACGACCCGGGCCGGGGTGGCAGGGTGGCCCGCGCCCACCCCCCAGGTGGGCCCGGGCGTGACCCGAGGGGCCGATCCCAACGGGGTGCTCGGCTTCGGCCTCGCCGTGGAATGGGGCCGACCGGGAGGCCGCGGCATGGCGGCCAACTGAGCAAAGTGCGGAGCGGCGGGCCGGCCCGGCGGGCCGGTCCGCCGGGTGACGGCAGGACACCCCGAAGCCACGGAGGTCGGCCATGCGAACGCTCACGTACACAGGCATCGCTCTCGCGGGCCTGCTGAGCCTGTCCACCGCGACGCCCGCCCAGGCGGGACCGCCCACCGATCAGCTCAAGGCGGCCGTCGACCAGGTGATCGTGATCCTCCAGGATCCGGCGCTCAAGGCCGAGGCGAAGACCGAGCAGCGCCGCGCGGCCATCCGCCAGGTCGCCGGCGGCACCTTCGACTTCGCCGAGACGGCGCGCCGGGCCCTCGGCCGCCACTGGCAGAACCTGACCGACCAGGAGCGGGAGGAGTTCGCGGCGCTGTTCACCGACCTCCTGGAGTGGGCCTACGTCGCGCGGATCGAGCAGTACAGCGGCGAGCCCGTCGTCTACGCGGGCGAGCGGGTGGAGGGCGACGTGGCCACGGTCAGCACGCGCTTCGTCACCAAGAAGGGCCCGGAGGTGCCGGTCCAGTACCGGATGCTCCGGCGGGGCGACCGCTGGCGGGTCTACGACGTGCAGGTGGAGGGCGTGAGCCTGGTCTCGAACTACCGGTCCCAGTTCAACAAGATCATCGAGACCGCCTCCTACAAGGAGCTGGTGGAGCGCCTCCGGAGCCGGCGCGAGGAGTTCACGGCTCCCGCTCCCACGGGGCCCCGCAAGTCCTGACGCCCGCGTTGAGGCGTCCCCCGATCCGGGGTATAACCGGGGCCTGACCTCGGGTCGGGGTCATCGGGCCGCGCGCGGCCCGACACCGCCACGGGAGGCTCCATGAAGATCCATCGGCTCTACGCCGACGAGACGGGCGAGTCGCACTGGGAGGACGTGGCGGTCGAGTTCACGGAGGCGACGCGGGCCGGCCGGCTGTCGGCGCGGCTGCCCGCCACCGGCATCATCTTCCGCGAGGTGCCGCCCGACTACGACCTGGACTGGCACCCCGCCCCCCGCCGCCAGTACATCATCAACCTGGACGCCGGCGTGCAGCTCACCGCCAGCGACGGCGAGTCGCGCCGCATCGGGGCGGGCGAGGTGATCCTGGTCGAGGACACCTGGGGCAAGGGGCACCTGTCCAAGGCCATCGACCGCACGCTCCGCCACTGCATCTTCGTCACGCTCGACTAGGGCCGCCCACCGGACGCGGGCGGACATGGGACGGCTCGACGGCAAGGTCGTGGTGGTGACGGGGGCGAGCCGGGGCATCGGCGCCGAGATCGCCCGGCTGTTCGCGGCCGAGGGCGGGCGGGTGGTCTGCGCGGCGCGCACGCTGCGCGAGGGCGACCACCAGCTGGCGGGAGCGCTCGAGACCACGGTGGCGGAGATCCGGGCGGCCGGCGGCGAGGCCCGCGCCGCCGCGGCCAACGTCGCCGAGCCCGCGGCGTGCGAGGCTCTCCTCGACGCGGCGCGCGCGGCCTACGGCCCGGTGGACGTCCTCGTCAACAACGCCGCCCTGACCTACTACCTGCCCGTCGCCGAGTACCCGCTCGGCAAGTGGCTCCGGTCGTGGGCGGTGAACTTCCACGCCCCGTTCCTCATGAGCCAGCTCGCGCTTCGCGACATGATCCCCCGGCGATCGGGCGCCATCGTCAACATCTCCTCCGGCGCGGCCATCGGGCCCGGCCGCGGCCCCTATCCCGACCCGGCGGCGGGGGCGCGCGGGGGCACCTGCTACGGCGCGGAGAAGGCGGCGCTGGAGCGCTTCACCCAGGGGCTCGCCGCCGAGGTGTACCCGTACGGCGTCTCGGTGACCTGCGTGTCTCCGTCCCAGGTGGTGCCGACGCCGGGCACCGTGTACCACCGCCTCGTCAGCGGCATGGACGACCCGCGCGGCGAGCCCCCGCTCCTGATGGCCCGGGCGGCGCTGCTCCTGGCCACCGAGCCCCTCGACCGCGTCACCGGCCGCGTGACCTACAGCCAGCAGATCCTGAAGGAGTTCGGCTGGCTCCCGGACGGACAGGGGCGCGGCGTCTCGACCCGCGGCAGCGGCTACTCCGAGATCTGACCGCCGTCGCGCCCTACTGCAGGCTCTGCACCGGGCCGGTGAGGCTCGTCAGGAAGGCCTCCAGGTCCGCCAGCTCGGCGTCGGTCAGCGCCCCGTGCTCCAGGTCCTTGATCCGGGCGCTCGCGCGGCGGTAGAGGGCGAGCACGTCGCGGAGCGTCGCCACCTGCCCCGCGTGCATGTAGGGCGGGTGCACGGCGACGTTGCGGAGGGTGGGGACGCGGAAGGCCCGCTCGAGGGCGGCCGGGTCGCGCCGGGCGAAGCGGATCGCGGTGCAGCGGTCGGCCGACGCGTCGCTGTGGCGCGTGGCGCAGTTGAACTCGTCCACCAGCACGAGCGGCAGCCCCTCCGCGCGCCCCCGGTCCGGCGCCTCGCCCGGCCGCGGGGGGACGCCGGTCCGGTGGAACTCGCCGTTGGTGAACAGCGGCCCCGAGTGACAGTTGGTGCAGCCGGCCCCGCCGATGAAGAGCTTGAGGCCCCGGACCTGCGCGGGGGTGAGGATCGTGGCCGCGCGCCCGGCGTCGCCGGCCAGGACGGCCTGGACGTAGCGGTCGAAGGGCGCAGGCCCCGGGCGGATCGTGCGCACGAACGCTGCGATGGCCTTGCCCGCGTTGACGTAGACGCGGGTGATCGCCTGGCGGGCCTCGGGCGCCAGGGCGAGCCAGGCCTGGCGGGCTCTCGCGTCGTCGCCGGCGGGCCGGGCGTTGGCAGGGAGCGAGCCGGGGAGCGACGGCATCGGTCCGAAGATGGCCTCGTACGGGTCCCGGTAGTGGCTGCGCACCAGGTCGGCCACGCGCGTCCGGCTGATGCCGTGCTCCACCGGGCTCTCGAGCGGCGCCAGCGCCTGCGCCCAGAGGGAGTCCTTCCGGCCGTCCCAGAACAGCCAGGTCTGGTATCCCGCGCCGATCAGCGTCATCGACCGCCGGCGCACCTGGCCCACGCCCTGGGCGCGCGGCTTCGCGTCCTGGAAGTCGAAGCCGGGCAGGTGGCACGTCATGCACGCCACCTGTCCGTTGGCGGAGAACCGCGTGTCCAGGAACAGCGACAGGCCGAGCCGGGCCGCCCGGGGATCGGTGTCGTAGGCGTTCGACGGATCGTCCGGCGGCGGCCCCAGCGCGTCGAGTGCCAGGGACCGCAGGACGCGGATCTCCCCCGGCGTGAAAGCGGGGGCGCCGGAGGGGTCGGGGGCCTGCGCCAGCCCCGCCGCCGCGGCCAGCGCGAGCCCCGCCCCCACCCCCGCGCCGGCGAGGAGCCCGGGGCGCATCCGCTCCTACTCCAGCATCACGTGGAACGTCACGGCGTCGCGCTGCCCGGCGGCGGCGATGTTGAGCTTGACCACCCACGCCCCGCGCATGTGGAACTTCATGCCCTCGATGCGGTAGGCGCCGCCGCCCATGCTGGCGACCTTGGGGGCGGTGGGCAGGCCGTGATCGTGGGCGGGCATGCCCCCGTCCACCTCGATCCGGGCCCCGGTCACCGGCCTGCCGCCGGGGTCGGTGACGGAGAGCTTCCAGGCGTGGACCGCGTTCAGCGGCACCGGGTCCTCCAGGGGCTCGTACGCCACGCGGAAGCGCCGGTGCGCGCTCCACTGGGTCCGGGCCATCTGCTCCGCCGACGCCTTCATGGCCCCATGCCCCGGCTGATGACCGTGGGACGAGCCGGGGGTGTCCGCCTTCTTGTCCGGATGGCCGAGGGGCTTCGCGGCCGGCATGCCGGGCTTGTGATGGTCCTGCGCGGACGCCGGCGCGGCGCTCGCGAGCAACGCGCACACCGTGGGGATCGACAGCGATCGCATGGCACTCCTCCTCTCTGCTCGGGGATCGGGACCCAGGGGCGCCGGCGTCGGCGGCCGGAGCGGCGGCGCGACGGCGGCGGGCCGGCGGCGCGACCCACGCTGAGGGAACGCCGCGGCCAGGGGGAACCGGTCAAGGCGAGACGATCAGAGGGGAGGGGCGCGGCTCTGGATCGCGGGCCGCGGGGCCGAGCGCGGCGGCGGCGCGGACGCGTCGTGGGCCGCGGTGAAGACGAGGTCGGGGCCGGCGGACGGCGCCTCGGAGGCCACACCGTCCTGGTGGGCGGCCGCCGCGAGGACGACACAGCTCGCCCCCTGGTCCGCGTCGAGGGCGTGGTGGACCAGGTGCGGCGCGGCCTCGACGCCGAAGAGGAGCATGACGGCCACCGTCGCCAGCGCCTGGGCGCGCAGGACGCGGCGGCGGGGCCGGCGGGTGGCCCCAACCAGAGCCAGCGCGAGGAGCGCCACCGCCACCG
>Ga0187892_10010184_pt1 | contig 12024 bp, 10 predicted proteins | sample MA1701073metaG_FD_139345 | JGI IMG/M metagenome (GOLD analysis project Ga0187892, IMG submission 139345) | Bio-ooze microbial communities from a basaltic lava cave in the Kipuka Kanohina Cave System on the Island of Hawaii, USA - MA170107-3 metaG ...
GCTCGGCACTCCCCTGGCCGGGACCTGCACGCTCGTGAAGGCGCGCAGGATCATCGACCGCATCTTCGCCAAGGCGCTCGTGCTGGAACAACACGGCCGGCGCGTGGCAATCGTCACGGCGGATGTCGTGGCATTCAGCGAGCAGACGACGAAGCGGTTGAAGCGCGTCCTGACGCGGCGACACGGGCCCCTCACTTTGCTCTGCAACGCCTCGCACACGCACACCGGCCCGGACACGTACAACGAGTTCTGCACGTTCTCCAACCGCCGCGAACTGGCAAGGCGCAGGCGCTACCATCGCTGGTTCGAGCGGCAACTCATCTCGCTGGTCGGACGCGCCGTTGGCGATTTGCAGCCTGCATCCATGAGTGCCGGCAGCGGTCGCGCCGATTTCGGAATCCAGCGTCGCCGAAACGTCAGTGGCGGGATTCGTCACATGCCAAACCCGACCGGTTTCCACGACAAGACCGTCTCGGTGTATCGGTTCGCCCGGCTCAACGGAAAACCGTTCGCGGTCCTTTTCAGCTACGCCTGCCATCCCACGACGCGTTACGCGGATGGCGTCTCGGCGGACTATCCCGGCCCGGCGCAGCGGCTGGTGGAACGACGGACCGGCGCGATCGCGCTCTTCGCCCAGGGCGCAGGCGGGGAAATCCGCCCCCGTGTCGTCCGCCCCGGCACTCGGCCGCCGACTTTCTGCAACGGCACGCAGAAGCACGTCGAACGATTTGGTCGCGAACTCGGTCGTGAAGTGCTGCGGGTCGTGCGCGGCGTGATGAGACCGATCCAACCGAATCTTCGCACCCGGGAACTTTCCACCGAGCTGCCGTTCGCCGAGCCGCACAGCCCGAAGCTCATGCGCACCTATCTCCCGTACGAAGCCAACGCGAAAATCCATCGGGTGATCGTCGAAAAGGTCATCCAGCGTTTCGAGCGGGAGACGCTGCCTCGGGGTCTGCAAATACCCCTGGTCCTGCTCCAGTTTTCCAACGATCATGCGATCCTCGCGACCGGCCACGAGCTTTGCAACGCCTACGTCCCGCTGTTTCGGCGGCTCGCCCCGGGGATGCACCTGACGGTGTTGGGTTACACCAACGCTTATGGCGCCTACATCGGGACGAGGAAGATGTGCGAGGAAGGCGGCTACGAAGGCGATTGGTCGTGCTATTACTTCGGCCTGCCGGTGCCGCTCGATCCATCGGTGGAAACCGCGCTCACGCGTGCTGTCGCTAGGCTCCTGCAACGCGCAGGAACCCGTTCGTAGCACCGACTTCAGTCGGAATCTGCGCGCCCCACCGAAGCCGACTGAGTCGGTACTACGAACGCCCTACTCGACCCCGGCAAGAAGAACGCCGCGGGTACTGGCATCGTCGCATCGGTATGAGTACAATCATCCTCGAAAGGAACCGACACACTATGAAACAAATGATGATCTCCCTCGCTGTGGTCGCGATGGCAACTACAGCCCCCGCACAAGACTGGGCCAAGGCCAATCTCGAAAAATCGCCTCGCCATCAGGAATGGGTGAAGGTGACGCATGGCAAACGCACCGTGGATTGCTTCGTCGTCTATCCCGAGGTCAAAGAGAAGGCGACCGCGGTGGTGGTGATCCACGAGATTTTCGGGCTGACCGATTGGGTTCGGAGCGTCGCGGACCAACTCGCCGAGGCCGGCTACATCGCCATCGCGCCCGATCTGCTCTCGGGCATGGGGCCGAAAGGGGGCGGCACGGGAGACTTCACCGGGACGGACGAAGCGAGGAAAGCCATCTCGGAGCTTCCGCCCGATCAGGTGACGGCGGATTTGAAGGCCGCGAGAGATTACGTGGCCAGGTTGCCGGCAGCCAACGGCAAGGTCGCGGTCGGCGGGTTCTGTTGGGGCGGCCGGCAGACGTTCCGTTTCGCGACGAACGACAAGGACATCAAAGCAGCGTTCGTGTTCTACGGGAACGGCCCGGACACAGCGGACGACATTGCCCGCATCCAGTGTCCCGTCTATGGGTTCTACGGCGGCAACGACGCGCGCGTGAACGCGACGATTCCCCAGTCAGCCGAGTGGATGAGGAAAGCAGGCAAGACCTTCGAGCCGGTCACCTACGAGGGCGCTGGCCACGGGTTCATGCGCGCTGGCGAAGCGCCTGACGCAAGCGAAGCGAACAAGAAAGCCCGCGACGAAGCGTGGAAGCGCGTGAAGGAGCTGTTGAAGGGCATCTAGGACCCGAGAGGCACGTGTTCATAGCAGCGCAATTCATTGCGTGGTTCGACGGCCAGATCGCGCAATAAATTTCGCTGCTACCAACGTAACTCCGCACGGTTGCATCTCCGTCATTTGGCCGTACTATGGGACAGGTTCTCGCGAAGGGAGGTGAGAACGAATGAGCATCCCGGCGAAACTGAAAACGCTGTTGGACGAGCAGCACGTTGGCTACGAAATCATCCCGCATCCGTACGCCGTCACTGCGCAACGCGCCGCCCAGGTCGAGCATGTCCCCGGCAAAATCCACGCCAAGGTGGTCATGGTGGACGCGGGCGGAAAATTGATCATGACCGTGTGCCCCGCCTGTTGCCGGCTGGATACGACGAAACTGGAGGGCCTGGTCGGCAAGCCCGTGCGTCTGGCGAAGGAGACGGAATTCAAGGGGAAGTTCCCCGATTGTGAGACGGGAGCGATGCCGCCGTTCGGCGAGTTGTACGGCGTGCCGGTGTACGTGGACAAGTCGCTGACCGAGAACAAGGAGTTCGTGTTCGAAGCGGGCACACACACCGAAGCGGTGCGGATGAAGTATGATGATTTCGAACGCATCGTGCATCCGCAGGTCGCGGAGTTTGCCAGGCATGTCTAGCCCGGCAAACCACCTGGCCGCGTTCGCCAGAACGCGGACCGGTGAGGATTGACCTTGGTTCCATATTCTGGCGAACGCAGCCACGACTGCCAGGCGGAGCCAGCGGTAGCGCTGCTGGCGCTCGACATTGTCGCGAGCGCGGCTAGAGCAACCATTCTGGGAGAAGCTCGGATACGGGCTAGTGGTCACAGCAAATCCCGGCCTGCGGTGCGTTGATTACTCTTGCCCGGCTGGCCCAAATGCGCTAATCGTCGCCGCCAGAGCAGATTTTCCACGTGCAACCTTTCAGCGCATCCGTGAGGGTATGGTCCTGGGGAGTGGTTGCGCTCGCGCTGGCCGCCACCCCGTCGTTTTCTGCCGGGCCGTCGGGCCAGCCGGCCGAGACAGCGGCGGAAGCGGTCGATCTTTCCCAGGCTTCGACCACGGCGATGGAGAAGGACGCCGACCGGCTCGTCCAACAGCACGATTACACGAAGGCCGTGCCGCTCTTGCAGGAACTCGCCAACCGCCTCGGTGAAACCGAAAGCCCGCAACTCCTGATCAAGCTCGAACGCATTCTCTTTCATCTCGGCGTCGGCTTGATGGAACTCGGCAAACTCGACGAAGCGATCGAGGTTTTCACGAAGTACATGGAGAAGTTCGCGAGCGCCAATAACGCCCGTTACGCGCTCTCGCTCCAGGGCGACGCGCTCCGCCGGCTCGAAAAGTACGACGAAGCGGCGGCCTGTTACGAGAAGCTGCGCACCGAGTACACGCTCGAGTATCAGTTCCAGCAGGACACACTCACCAAGCTGGCCGATTGTTACGTCATCCCGCGCGACTGGCCGAAGGCGTTGCCGCTGCTCGAATCGCTCTGGAAGGAGCTGCGCGACGGCGAGGCCCGGGCGAAAGCGGCCACCGCGCTCGCCCAGGGGTACATCGAGTTGGATCGCACGGAGGAAATCCTGGCGCTGTTGCCGGCGCTGCAATCGCGCGCAGCGAAGGCCCGCTACGAACTCGAGTTCAACCTGACGCTCATCCGTGGCGGCGACGCGATGTTTTATCAGAAGCGGTATCCGCTTGGGCTGCTGCTCTATCAACTGGCGCTTTCAAAGGAGGACTTGCTTCGCTGGTACGACGCGCGAGAACAGCGGCTCACCGAACACCGCAAAACGCTCGTCGCGGCGCGCGAGGATTTCCAGCGGATCCTCGACGTTGACGAGGAAGTGCAGAAGCTCAAGCAGCAGCGTCAGATTCTCAAGGAGACGGACTCCTACAGCGAGGAGCTGCGGTTCCGGCTGGGCAAGACGTTCTTCGAGCTCGACCGGCAATGGGAAAGTTTCTGGACGTTCTGGACGCTGTGGCGCGATTATCCGAAGAGCGAACTGGCCGAGTCGGCCTTGTACGCTGCGTTCAGCCTGGCCGCCGAGTTGGAGTTGCACGAGCGCGCGCTCGAACTCGGTTACGCGTACCTCCAGGGCTACGAGAAAGGCGAGAGCTACGACGAAGTGACGTTGTCGGTCGGCCAGATCCACATCAAGCGGAAGGAATTCGACAAGACCATCGCCGTGTACGAGAAGGCGCTTCAGGTCAAGCCGGACCACGCCTACTTCGATCAGCTTACGTTTCAGATTGGCTACTGCCTGTTTCAGCGGGAGGAATTCGATCGCGCGCTGGGCATCTTCACCGAGTTCCGCAAGAAGCATCCCGAGAGCGCGACCCGGGAGGCCTGCGATTACTGGACGGGGCTGACGTATCTGTTCAAGCAGGAATACGGCAATGCGCTGGCCGAGTTCAGCGAGTTCGTGCAACGCTACCTCGGCGGCGATTATTTCGAGGACGCCAACTTCCGCATCGGCGTCTGCCATTACGGGTTGCTCGAATTCCGCGAGGCGCGAGAGCAATTCGAGGAATTCGTCCGCCGTTTCCCCGACAGCAAACTCCGTGGCGAAGCGCACGCGTTGCTGGGCGACATTGCCGGCGCTGATGGCAGGCTCAGCGACGCGATCGCGCAGTACAAGGAAGTCGAGAAGCACACGACGAACATGTCCCAGATCAATTACGCCGCGTTCCAGATCGGGCGGGTGATGGAAACGAAGGGCGACTTCAAGGGCATCGTCGAGTATTTCCAGAAGTACCTGAAGGAGTACGAACTGAAGGGCAACTACACCGAGGCCATCTGGCGGATCGGTTTCGCGAAGAAGCAACTCGGCGAGGTGAAAGGCATGCTCGACGAGTACTGGGCCGCGATCCAGAAGTTCGGCAACGACCCGGCCGCCGTCGGCATCGACCTCATCGTCCAGGATTGGCCGGCGCAGTACCAAGCCCATTACGGCAAGGACGCGCGCGAGGTGTTGCAGGGGGAGCTTTCCCGGGTCCAAGGCGGCCAGCGGACGATGACGCTTCGGCTGCGGATGGCGTTGGAGAAACTCGGCGCGGACTCGGCCAAGGGATTGAAGGAAGACGACCTGCCGCACGCCAGCCCGGCCGTCTTGATCTGGATCGGGCAGGAAACGCAAGCGGAGCAGCCCGGCTTGGCGCGCAAGGCGTTTCAACGCGTGCTCGACGCGCACGCTGGCACGGAATGGACCGAGCCGGCGCTGTTCGAGCTGGCCGAGATGGAGGCCGGGCAGAAGCAGTTCAAGCGCGCCGCCGAGTTGTTCGCGTCGGTGCACGGGCGCTTTCCGACTTCGGAGCGCGCGGGCATGGCGATGAAACGCGAAGGCGACATGCTGCTCGAACAACGGAAGTTCAAGGAGGCGGTGGCCACGTACGAGAAGGTGTTGCAAGTGCGCGAGTGGCGCGGACCGCTCTGGCCCGAGAGCCTGTACCAGATCGGCGTCTGCCGGATGATGGAGGGCAACATCCGAGAGGCGTTCGCGTATTTCCAGCGCATCTACGTGCTGTACCAGAACTACACCGATTGGGCGGCCCGGGCGTATCTCCAGAGCGCCGTCTGTTTGGAGAAACTCAACCTGCGCCAGGACGCCATCCGCACGTACTCGGAGATGCTCGCCGTCAAACGCCTGGAGAAAACGCCCGAATACGCCGAGGCGGAGAAGCGACTGGCGAGATTGCAATGACAACCCAAATCATCTGCTCATTGCTGTTCCTCTTTGCTGCGTTGAGCCACGCCCAGGTGCCCGTCGTTCTCGTCCTGAAAAAGGGCGGGACCAGCGAGGCAGTGCTCATGGGCAAGACCGACGCCGGCGTGCGCCTGCAACCAAAGGGCGCCACTGCCGGTGAGTACCAGCTTTCGTTCGACCAGATCACCGAGTTCCGTTTCGTGTATCCCGAAAGCATCGCGCAGGCGCAGGAGGCGTTGAACCAGAATCAGCACGACCGCGTTGCGGCGATCCTGAAGCCGATCGCCACGCCGTTGTTGCCTTACCTCGACCTGCCCAACAACAACGGCCTGCTGTTGGTCATGACTCTGGCCGATTCGCTGCGGCGCACGGGAAAGTTTGAGGAGGCGCTGAACTACTTCGAGAAGCTCCGCGCGTTGCCCAAGTCCCCCGACTCGATCCGCGCCGGCGTCTGGGCGGCGCATTGTCACGCCGTGCTCGGGCGGACCGATGCGGCCTGGAAGCTCCTCCAGACCATCGATCCGCCGAAACGTGACCAGGAGTTGTTCGGCCAGAACCAACTCGTGCGCGCCCAGGTGCGGTTCGCGCAGAAGGATTACCTCGCGGCGCTGGACGAGGTCTCGCTCGGGATCGCGTGTTCGCGGATGGAGTCGGAATTGTTCCCGGAGAGCCTCTTCCTGGCCGGCCAGTGCTACGAGGCGCTCGCCGACACGAACGTCCTGCACTCCGCGCTCCAAAGCACCAGGCTCGCGCAGGCGACGGTCCCTTCCACGAACCGGGTGCAGACCGCGGTCGTCACGAACGTCATCCCGGCGTCCTCCTCGGCCACGAACTATGCCGCCGTCGCACAATCGATCTATCGCGAAATCGTCACCGGCTTTTCCAACACCGCCTGGGCGGCGCGCAGCCTGTCGAAACTTTCAACGAAGGAACCTCAACCATGAAACGAATCCGAATCCTGACCCTGAACGCGTTGCTCGCGTTCGCGTGCGTGGGTTTTCTCCAATTGAACGCGCAGGAAACCGCGCCTGCAGCGTCGCCCGCGTCGCCCTCGCCTTCCAAGGAAGAACTGACGCTCTGGAAGATCATCCAACTGGGCGGCTGGTGCATGTGGCCGTTGGGATTGTGTTCGGTGGCCGGCGTCGCCCTCGTGATATACAACGGCATCGCGATTCGCCCCGCCAAGCTGCTGCGGCCGGAGGTGGTCGCTCAGTTGCAGGGCGCGTTCGACGGACTGGACGTGGATTCCGCGCGCAACATCTGTGTCGCCAACCCCGGCCCGGTCACGAATATCGCCCTCGCCGGCCTGGCACGCATCAAGGACGGCGAAATTCGCATCCACTCGATCGAGAAAGCGATGGAGGAAGCTTCCGTCGCCGAGATCACCGGCCCGCTGGTGCCGATCAACTATCTCTCCGTCATCGGTGTCATCTCGCCGATGATTGGCCTGCTCGGCACGGTCAGCGGAATGATTTCGGGGTTTCACGCCATGGCGCTCGGCGGGATGGGACGGCCCGAGCTGCTGGCCGACAGCATCAGCGAGGCGCTGATCACGACTGCGTCCGGCCTGGTGATCGGCATCCCGGTGATGGTCGCGTATTTCTTTTTCAAGAACCGCTACACGCGCTTGATTTCATCGATGAACCGCGTGTGCGGCGAGCTGGTCGAGACGCTCGAACACGCGTTGCGACGCTACCAGCGCGGAGACCTGAAGCCGACGGAGGCGGCCGCGGCGGACGAAGGCAAGGAGTGAGCCGGATGCAACTTCCTTCTTTCCAGGTCGTCGGCGATTCACGCTCCGCCGCTCGAACGTCTGCACACGCGATGACATGAAACTCAAGCTTCCACCCGACGAAGACATCGGCTTTCAGATGGCGCCGTTGATCGACTGCGTCTTCCTGCTGAACATGTTCTTCATGGTGGCGGCCAAGTTGATCACACAGACAGAGCGGGTCCCCATCGAAGTGCCGATCGCCGAGCACGCCGCCGTGGCGAAAGACTTCAGCGGCCGAATCGCGATCACGATCAAGGACGACGGAGCGATCGTCTCCGGCTCGCAGACGCTGACGGTCGAGCAGGTCACCGAGATGGTCAAGCAGCGCGTCGGGGAAAACCCGAACGCGCGCATCTTCCTCCGCGCCGACAAGACGCTCGCGCACAAGAAGGTCCGGGAAGTGATGAAAGCCTGCGCCGACGGCGGCGTCGGCGACATCATCTTCTCGGCCTACCAGAGCGACAAATAGCGTGAAATTCGACCTCCAACATCTCGTCGGCCCGACCAAGGAAGACGAGGACTTCCAAATGGCGCCGATCATCGATTGCGTGTTCCTGCTGCTGATCTACTTCATGCTGACGACCACGTTGCTCAAGACCGAGGCCGACCTCGGGATTCAACTCCCCGGCATGGTCAAACAGGCGGTCACGGTGAAAATGCCCGACGAACAGATCATCGAGATCAACCCCGACGGCGCGGTGTTGCTGAACGGGCTGGCGTTCGATACGGCGGATTCCCGGGAGATGCCGCAGTTGACGCAGACGCTAACCCGGTTCCGGCAGGCCGCCGATGCCGCCGGCGTCAAGGCCATGATCACCGTGCAAGCCGCGGATGAAGCGAAACATCAACGCGTGGTCGATGTGATGAACGCCTGCGCCGCCGCCGGCATCACCAACGTCACCTTCGGGGTCTCGGGATGAAGAAGCCGGACAACAAAGCGGCATCGCAGCCGGAAAAGCAGGCCCGACGGCTCAGTCCGTGGCTGCTGGGGGAGATCCCTTTTCTCACACACGCCCGGCGCAAGCTCGTTCGGCGTGTGTTCATCGGCAGCATCATCTTCCACGTCATCTTCCTGCTCCTCGGCGGGTCGGTCGTCGTGTACCGGCACTACTTCCAGCGCGAGGCGCAGTTCACGGCACCGCCGCCGATCAAACGCATCGAGCCGCGCAAACTCGAGTACAAGGTGCGCGTCGAGGAACAGCAGAAGAAGAGCGGTCGCCCGCTGATCCAGCCCCGCCTGAGCGCCGAGCGCATCTCCGAGATTTCGTTGCCGGACCTGAAGGTCGAGGTCGAGCCGGTGAAACAAAAGCTTGCGATGACGACGCTCAAAAGCTTCGGCGGAGCGGGCATCGGCAGCGGCCTCGGGAGCGGCCAGGGCGCCGGCGGGCTTGGTCTGGGCGTGTCGGTCGTCAACTTCTTCGGCATTACCGACAAAGGCGAACGCATTGCGTTTCTGGTGGATTGCTCGCTGAGCATGGCGGAGGACCAGCGCGGCGGGCTGGGTGGCTATGCGGCGGTGAAGAACGAGCTCGTCAAGATGGTGCAGAAGCTTTCTGAGGGCACGTTCTTCAACATCTATATGTTCGCCGACGACGTGGACGTGTTCCAGCCGAAGCTCCACCTGGCCAGCCCCGACAAGAAAGAGGACCTCGGCAAGTGGATCGACCCGTACAACAAATGGACGGAGGGAATGCGCGTGGAAAAGTTGCGCACGGGGAACCTTTACCGGAATTGGCGACCGTACTTCGATCATCCCGGCGATTATTACGCTGGCGGCATCGCCGCAGCGGGCGGCTCGACCCGGCTCGACCTCGCCTTGGCCGCCGCGTTCGAGCAGGGCGCGGACACGATTTTCATTCTCACCGATGGTGTGCCGGTCATCGCCAAGCTTCTCACGGGGAAAGAGAAGGAACAGTACGACAAGATGGTCGAAGAATGGCACAAGTCGCACAAGCCCCGGAAGCTGACGAAAGCGGAGGAGAAGCAGTTGGAGCGCGCCCAGGCGGCGCTCCAGAAGCAGATCGAAAAAGAGGCCGCCGACCGCGCGAAACGGGGTTTACCGCCGAAAATCCAGGAACAAGGCCACCGTGGCGTGGGCGGTGGCCCGTCGCCGCCCGGGGCGGGTTCATGGAGCGGAGACGAGATTCTCAAACACATCGATCTGCTCGAAAAGCAGTATTACAAGGACAAGAAGAAGAAGCCGCCCCGGATCCATTGCGTCGGCTACCAGACCGATCCCGGCGCGGAACAATTTCTCAAAGACCTCGCCTACAGTCATCACGGGCGGTTCCGTCGGATCAAGGCGTTGGTGAGGCCGATCGTCGCCCCGTGAACAACGCACCAGGGAAAGAAACTCCGGCATGAGCAAAGGACGTCTCGCAGGGCAGGTCGCTTGGGTCACGGGCGCAGGGTCGGGCATCGGCCAGGGCATCGCGCTTCGGTTTGCCGTTGAGGGCGCGCGAGTGGCCGTGGTTGAACGCAACCCCAAGGCCGCACAGGAGACGGTCAGGCAGATCACCTCGCGCGGCGGCAAGGCACTCGCGATCCCATGCGATGTTTCGCGCGAGAACCAGGTGCGCGCTTCCATCGAAAAGACCGTGCGACGGTTCGGTGGGCTGAACATCATCGTCAACAACGCCGGCATCGTTCACGTCAAGCAACTCCACGAGCACACCGAGCGCGAGTGGGACGAACTCATGGCTGTGAACGTCAAATCGATCTTCTTCTCGATCAAACACGGCATCGCGTACCTGCGGAAGAACAAGCGCAGCTACGTCGTCAACATCGGCTCCATCAGCAGTTTCGTCGGCCAGGGCAACACGCCCGCCTATACGACCTCGAAGGGCGCGGTGTTGATGCTGAGCAAGTCCATCGCGCTCGATTACGCCAAGGACAATGTCCGTTGCAACTGCATCTGCCCGGGCATCACGGATACGCCGTTGTTCCGCTACCACGTGAACAAGACGCCTAACCCGGCCGAGACGCTCGCCAAACGCCTCCGGCGCGTCCCGCTCGGGATCGCATTGACACCTGACGACATCGCCCGGGCGGCGGTCTATTTTTCGTGCGAGGATTCCGCCGGTGTGACCGGCACTTCGTTAATCGTCGATGCCGGCTATCTCGCGGCGGCGGAATGGGGCTGAGCAAGCGCTATCCACTTTGCGTGAATGTGGGAGGCGCCTCTGCGCGCCGACCGGGTGTGCGTGAAGTCCCCAAAGCCGGTCGGCGCGCAGAGGCGCCTCCCACATTCACGCGTCCGCAATGGACAAGTCCTCCCGGGTGGTCGCCAATTCCTCCTCCCACGCCTTGTAACGAAGCAATTTCGCGCCCTCCCGCGTTCTCAAGAATGGCTTGTGATGTGCTTCCTAAAAGGCTGCAAAGTGCCCTTTGCCAGCTATGTACAACGCATTTTACGGCTTTACAGAAGCGCCATTCAATATCACGCCCGACCCGCGATTCTTGTTCTTCAGCGACAAGCACCGCGAGGCGTTCAATCACCTGCTCTTCGGCATCAAGGAGCGTAAGGGGTTCATCCAGATCACGGGCGAGGTCGGGGCGGGCAAGACGACCCTTTGCCGCGCCCTCCTCGAACAACTCGGCGCGCAGTATAAAACGGCGTTGATCCTCAACCCGCCGCGGACAGAACTGGAGTTGCTGCAGAACATCCTGGCCGAGTTCGGACTCAAGCCGCAGCCGGACCGGGTTGCCTGTCTGGAACTGCTCAACAAGTTCCTGCTCGAACAGGTGACGCAAGGCTTCGATGTCGTGCTGATCATCGACGAAGCGCAGAACCTCTCGTTCGAATTGCTCGAAGCCGTCCGGCTCCTTTCCAATCTCGAAACCGACAAGGCGAAGCTGCTTCAGATCGTGCTCCTGGGCCAGCCCGAGTTGCGGGAACGATTGAACGACCACCGCCTGCGCCAACTCCGCCAGCGCATCACCGTCCGATATCATCTTGAACGGCTCTCGCGGCGGGAGACCGAGCATTACGTTCGCCACCGCATTCACGTCTCCGGAGGCAACGGCTCTCCGACTTTCAATGACTGGGCGTTCCGAAAAATTTACCGGTACTCGCGGGGCACGCCGCGCCTGATCAACGCCGTTTGCGATAAGACGTTGCTCTGCGGGTTTGTGACGAACACCGACCATTTCACACTCGGACACGTTCGCCGGGCCATCAAGGAACTCGAAGGGAACTTCGAATGAGCCTCGTCAACGAAGCATTGAAACGCGCCCGCGCCCAGTCGGCACTTCAAGAAGCCGGCCAGGGTCCGCTGGCGCACGTGGTCACGCCCGCCCACTATTCGGAGCCGAAGCGGCGCGTCTGGCCTATCGTCGCAGCC
>Ga0187892_10010185_pt1 | contig 12024 bp, 10 predicted proteins | sample MA1701073metaG_FD_139345 | JGI IMG/M metagenome (GOLD analysis project Ga0187892, IMG submission 139345) | Bio-ooze microbial communities from a basaltic lava cave in the Kipuka Kanohina Cave System on the Island of Hawaii, USA - MA170107-3 metaG ...
GGCCTTGACCTCGGCGGCCCGGGCCCGGCCGAGATTGAGGAAAAAGTTAGTGTGTAGCTGGGAGATCTGAGCGTCGCCGATGCGGTGGCCGCGCAGGCCCACCTGGTCTATAAGCCACCAGGCCGGTCGCTCCGGTGGGTTCTTGAACATAGAGCCAGCGTTTCGCCCCTTGGGCTGGGCCGCCGTCCGCCGAGCATCCAGTTCCCGCACCCGCTGGCGCAGGGCCTGGGGATCGCCCTTGTGCACCCGCAGGTCGACGGAGAGCACTACCTTGTCGCGGACGACGCCGCGGGTGAAGACACTGCCTCGGTAGCCCAGGGCTAGCTCATCGGGGCCCAACTCCACTACTTCGTCGTTTTCATCGACCAGGCGGACTCCTTGGAGGACGTCTCCCAGGCAGCCGCCATAGGCGCCGGCGTTGTAAACCACGGCGCCACCCAGGCTGCCGGGTATGCCACTAGCCCATTCCAGTCCGGCATAGCCGGCAAAAGATAAACGCCTGGCTAGCTTGGCGAAGCTTACTCCCGTTTGCGCCCGCACCAGGTAGAAGCCGCCTTCCACTTTCCTGGCCTCATCCACCCGGTCGGCGCCATTTTCGACCACCAGGCCGCGGATGCCGCCATCCCCCACCAGGATGTTGGAGCCAGAGCCCAAGATAAACAGCGGCAGGCCGAACAAACGGGCTATCCGGGCTGCCGCCCTCAGTCCTTCTTCGTTTTCGGCCACGAAATAGACGTCGGCGGGACCGCCGACGCCAAAGGTGGTGTGGCGAGCGAGGGGCTCGTCCAGGCGAAATGCCCCCCATTGTCGCAGCTCCTCCAAGAACTCTTGGTCGATCATTGTCGTCGTTCCAGCGCTTCCAGCACAAGGCGGGCCACGTTATCAACGTCGCCAGCGCCGATAGTGAAGAAGACATCGCCCGGCTTCAGGGCAGCTAGGATGGTCTGAGCTGACTCCTCGAGGGTGCCCGCAAAGATAGCGGGCGGGTCGCTGATAGCCTCGGCCAGCCGTCGGGCATCAATCCCGGCCGAGGGTTCCTCGCGGGCGGCGTAGGTTTCGGCGAGAAACAGAACGTCTACCCCTTCAAAACAGGTGCGGAAATCTTTCAACAGATACTGGCTTCGACTGTATGTATGAGGCTGGAACAGACAGAGAAGATGGCGCCCCGGAAAGCGCTGGCGGGCGGCGGCAAGAGTGGCTTTCACCTCCGTCGGGTGATGGGCATAATCATCCATAACGGTGATGCCAGCGGCCTCACCGATCCACTCGAAGCGCCGGCGGACGCCCCGGAATTCCGATATGGCCTGCTGCGTAATTTCTAAGGGCAGGCCCAAAAGGTCTCCGGTGGCGATAGCCGCCAGGCAGTTGCTCACGTTGTGGACGCCGAGCAGTCTCGTCTCAAATTCTCCAACTACCTCCTGGCCGCATTTTACAACAAAAGTATACCCGTCTACACCCTTTGGCGATAATTTCTCGGCGTTCCAGGAAAAGTTTTCGCCCAGGCCATAGGAGATGACGCGGACGGGGAGGAGCGCGTCGCCTCCTACGACCTGGGCCATGATGGCCTGCAGCGCAGGGTTATTGCCGCAGGCAAGGATATAGCCAGATGGGGATACTTGCGTTAGGAACTGACGGAAGGCGTCCGTCAGGCGTTCAAAGGTGCCGTAGAAGTCCAGATGGTCGGGCTCCACGTTGGTGACCACAGCCAAGTATGGCCGGTAATTAAGGAAAGCGGCGTCGAACTCATCCGCCTCCACTACGAAATGAGGACCAGTGCCGGCTATGACATTGGTCGCTAGATCGACCATCTCGCCCCCGAGCATGAATGTGGGCGATTGTCCTGCGCGCCACAATAAATAAGCTATTAGGGAGGTGGTAGTTGTCTTGCCATGGCTGCCTGCTACGGCGACGACCTGTTTGCCTTCCATCAGGCGGGCCACCATCTCCGCCCGCTTGATGGTGGCGATCCCACGCCGTCTCGCCTCCGCCAGCTCAGGGTTGTCCTCGTGAGCAGCCGAGGTATATACAACAAGTTGGGCCTCGCCCAAGTGGCCAGCGTCATGCCCCTTATAGACGGCGACGCCTAAGCCCATTAGGCGCTCGGTTAGAGATGAAGGGCGCAGGTCCGATCCCGAGACGGTGTGTCCCCGGGCGCGGAGGATTTGGGCGATGCCCGACATATGGATACCGCCCACGCCTACCAAATGCACACGCTGGGGTATGGTCTCCACTTCAGCCTCAACCTTCATCGCCTGTTGCAACTTCCACTAAAAGCTTGGCGATGTTGCGGGCAGCATCAGGCCGTGCGAGCTGTCGTGCCGCTTCCGCCATCGCGTGCAGACGAGCTCCATCATGCAAAAGTTCTCCTACCAGGGATAGCAGCCGCCGTTCTAGTCCCGCATTTTCTACGATGATGGCGGCGCCGTGCTCTTGAAGATAGCGAGCGTTGTGCCGCTGGTGGCCGCCGGCATAGCGGTAGGGGACGAGTACGGCGGGCAGCCCTGCTGCCGGCAGCTCGCCCAGGACGGAAGCGCCCGCCCGGCACACAGCAAGATCGGCCGCGGCCATGGCCCAGGGGAACTCATCGTGTAAATAGCCGAAAAGATGGTAGCGGCTCTTCAGCCCTCCCGGCAGGGCCTCCTGCGCGCGCCGCATTTGGGGCTCGTCGGCGATACCGCTAAGGTGGATAACTTCACATAATTCCAAAAGCCCGCGGAGGTTAGCGGCCACAGCCGTGTTGATGGCGTGCGCCCCTTGGGAAGCCCCGGCGACAAAAAGCACCTTGCCTTCCGCGTCCAGGCCAAGCCGCCTACGGCCCTCGGAGCGGTTCACTTGCCAGAACTCCTGCCGCACGGGGTAGCCGGTTACTACGGCCTTACCATTGGATACCCTCGATACCGTCCAGTCGGTAGAGACGGCCACGCGTTGGGCTAAGCGGCTAAGGGCCTTTACGGCCCAGCCGGGATAGACATCGGGTAGGTATACAACTACGGGTATACCTTTGCTGCGAGCAGCCAGGGCCACTGGAATGCTCGTGTAGCCTCCTGTAGCCAGAACGACCTCAGGCCCAAACTCTGAGAGCGCCTTGCGGGCGCGCCAGGTGCCGAAGCCCATCTTGGCGACGTTGGTAACCAACTGAAAAGGGGAACGGCCCCGGATAGGCCCTGAGGGCACTGCCTGGTAGGGTATGCCGGCTCGCTCCACCAGTTGGGTCTCTTGGCCGGAGGCGCCAAGATAAAGCAGCATCAAGCCCTTAGCCGTCTCTTTCAGGGCAGCGGCGATTGATAGGGCGGGGTAGATATGGCCGCCGGTGCCACCCCCGCACAAGGCCACTTTCACACCCACTCCCTCTCGTAGCTCGAGCGCCGGTGCGTAGCCTTCGGCGATGGCCGTTCCTTAGGGATATAAGATTTATCCTTGCCGTAGCGGGAGACGTTGAGCAGAATACCCACACCGGCGAGGAGGGCAATCAAGGATGAGCCCCCGTAGCTTAAGAAAGGCAAGGGTATCCCGGTGAGCGGAATCGTCCGCGTGATGCCGCCGATGTTGATAATGGTCTGGCAGCCTATCCAGCTTATGATGCCTATGCCCAGCAGGGCGCCAAATTGATCGCGTGAGTTCATCACCACTTTGAAACTGCGGTAAATGAGGAAGGCAAATAAGCTTAGCACCGCCACCGCCCCGATAAATCCCAGCTCCTCGCCAATGATGGCAAAGACGCCATCGGTGTGAGCGCCGGGAAGGTAAAAGAATTTCTGGCGGCTGGCCCCCCAACCCAAGCCCGCAGGGCCACCGCTGCCAAAGGCTATGAGGAGCTGGAGGACATGAAAGCCTGTCCCTTGTGGGTCTTCCCCTGCCGCCACGAAGGAAGTCAGCCGGTCCAGACGGTATTCTTGGGCGAAGATTAAACCAAAACTCATGAGGGCCCCTACGCCGATAAGCAGAGCCAGGTGGCTTAGCGGCGCTCCCGCCACGAAAAATAAAGTGCTGGTGGTCAGAACGATAATGATGGTCGTCCCCATGTCGGGTTCTATCACCACCAGGCCGCCCACGAGGCCGACCATGAGGACGAAGGGGACGAAACCCAGCGAGAACTTTTTAATGTCATCGCGCCTGCTGGCCAGCCAGGCCGAAATGTAAACGATGATCGCTAGCTTGGCGAATTCGCTGGGCTGGATCTCCAGCAGTCCCAGGTCTAACCAGCGAGAAGCGCCGTTACGTTCCACGCCGACGCCTGGCAGTAATACCGCCAGCAGCCCCACCAGCGCTACAGCCATCATCGGCACGCTGAGGTAGCGCAGACGGTGATAGTCCATGCGCATGAACAGCCATAGGAGGGCAAGGCCCACCAGGGCGAAAATGGCCTGGCGCGTAACGAAGTAGTTTGTATTGCCGTATTCCAAATGACCCACAGCGAAACTGGCGCTGTAAACCGTCAGCAGGCCGACGATGACAAGGCTAGCGGTAGCCACCAGCAGCAGGTAGTCAGGCGGGCCGGGCCGCAGCCGCCCCGTCTCTAAGGCAGCGATGGTTCTGCCTCCTTAAGCATGGCCAGCACTAGCTGGCGGAAGTGTTGGCCACGCTCTTCGAAGTTGTTATAGGCATCGAAGCTGGTGCAGGCCGGCGATAACAGGACCGCATCTCCGGCTTGGGCCAGGCCTCGTGTCTTCTCGACGGCTTCGGCCAGGGTTGGCTGCCGTTGCATCCTTGGTCGCTTCTCGATAGGAAGTCGATTCGCTTCAGCGGTCAGCGCTGCCTCCAGTTTGGGCCCCGCCTCGCCGAAGGTAACTACGGCACGGCAACGTTGGCAGGCTTCCCGCGCCAGCTCAGCGAGCGGCAGGTGTTTGTCGCGGCCTCCCAGTAAGAGCAGCAGCGGCTGCTGAAAAGAGTGCAGAGCCGCCAGCGTCCGCTCCGGTGTAGTAGCGATGCTATCGTCGTAGTAATCGACGCCGTCGATGGTGGCTACGAATTCCAGGCGGTGGGGGACGCCAGTAAAAGAGGCGATCGCCTGGGCGATAGCCGCAGGGGAGATGCCACAGGCGCTGGCGACGGCGGCTGCCGCTACAGCGTTGGCTAAATTATGCTGGCCTCGTAGTTGCAAGCTATCCAGCGCGAATAAGCGCTGCTCGTAGCCGTTGAAGCGCCAATGGGCCCAGCCATTCCGCACGAATACTCCATCGCCGGGCAAGTCGTCGGATAAAGTGAACCAAAGGGCTTGAGCAGGAGTGGCGGACGCCAGGCGACGCGTCTCCGGGTCGTCATAATTGAGCACGGCGTAGTCGCTAGCGCCTTGGAAGCGCAGGATGTTACTTTTAAGGGCACGGTACTCGTCCCAGGAGAAGCGGTCGAGGTGGTTGGGCGTCATGTTCAGGACGCTGGCTACGTGAGGGCTGCGGTTTAGCAACTGAAGCTGAGTATGGCTAATTTCCAGTACCGCCCAAGTGTAAGCACGCAACTCTTGTAGATGATCGAGGAGGCCAACGCCGATATTCCCGCCCAAGAAGGGGGGTACTTCCTCAGACCGGAACATTTCCGCTACCAGGGCCGTTGTTGTCGTCTTGCCGCTGGAGCCAGTAACCCCAACCACGGGCGCCGGACAAAAGTCCAGGAAAAGTTGAAGCATCGAGCTGATGGGAATGCCCCGTTGACGGGCCTCCGCCAGCCCCGGTAGATTCAGAGGCACTCCTTGGGACACCAAAATAATGTCCGCATTTAATAAGTCGGCAGGATTGTTGCCGCCCAGCGACAAGCGTACCGGCAGGTCGGCCACCTGCTCGATGCGTTCGGCCAGCTGATCGGCCTTTTTGGCGTCGCTAACGGTGACGTAGGCGCCACGGCGGGCGGCGAAGCGGACCAGGTCGACCCCCTCGATGCCGAGGCCCAGGACCGTTACTCGCTTTCCCCAGAAGTCCAAGTCCAGCTTGTTATACCTCCAAAGCCAAGATGATGCCTACTAAAGCGCCCAAAGCGCCGAGGAGCCAGAAACGCTGCACCACCTGTGGCTCCGACCAACCCAGCAGCTCAAAGTGGTGATGCAACGGCGCCATCTTAAGGATGCGTTTTCCCCCTGTCAGTCGGTAGTAGGCGACCTGAATGGCATCGGAAGTGCCTTCCAGGACGAAGACGATGCCTATGAGGGGCAGAAGCAGCCAGTGTTCAGACATAAAGGCAGCGATTGCCAAGCCGCCGCCCAAGGCTAGGGCCCCCGTATCGCCCATGAATACTTGGGCCGGATGGCTGTTGTACCACAAGAAGGCCAGCAGAGCGCCTACCACCGTAAAGCAAAAGGCGGCTAGAGAATCTTGGTCTTGAGTCAGGGCGATGATTCCGTAGGCCAGAAAAGCGAGGGCGCTGCTGCCCGCCGCTAGGCCGTCAAGGCCATCGGTGACGGCGACGCCCCCGGCCGTGAGCACCACCACGCCGACCGCGATGGGGATATACCAAGGCCCAATATCGTGACTGCCGGCGTAAGGCACGCGGATACTGTTCAGCTCTAGGGCTGCATAAAGCACAAAGGCAGCGGATAGGCCGATGGCTGCAAAGGCTAGGAACTTCAGCCGTTTGTTTAGTGACCTCTGTTGCCGGCCCTGGAGGGACCCCAGATCGTCCATGAAGCCAAGCGCCGCTAGGGCTGCCATTACCCCCAGGGCTAAGCCAATTGAATGGCGTCCGGCCAGGTTAGCAACAATAGTGAAGAGTAGCACCGCTGCCACAATGAGGAGTCCGCCCATCGTCGGCGTTCCCGCTTTCAATTGGTGGCGCTCCGGCCCAACGGGATTAATCTCCTTGCCTACTTTGCTACGGCGCAGTAATCCCACGAAGGGCTTTCCCGCCAGTAACGCTGCTACCAAAGTCATCGCTCCCAAACTCAGGGCATAGATCATGATGCCTTCAACGCTTCGACCACCGTCTCTAAGGCCAGCCCCCGTGATGCCTTTACCAATAGATAATCGCCGGGGCTGAGTTCGGCTTTGAGTGCCGCCGCCGCCTCCTCTTTATCGGAGAAAACCTGTACGTTAGTAAGGCCTTTGGCCTTAGCCGCCTCGGCGGTGATGCCCGCCTGGTGTCCTACAAGGACAAGGGCGTGGCAGACCTGGGCCGCCTTCTCTCCTATCTGACGATGTCCTTCCTCCTGGGCGGCACCTAGCTCTAGCATGTCGCCCAGCAAGGCCAGCCTGCGGCCGCTCATCTCACCTAAGAGATCGAGGGCCGCCAGCATTGAAGCGGGGCTGGCGTTGTAGCTGTCGTCCAGAATAGTGCTGCCGTTATGCCCCGTTACTACTGCCAACCGTATAGAAGGCTGTATGGCTGCCAGTGCCTCAGCCACTGCTGTCAACGAGAAGCCATCGTGCAAAGCCACGGCGGTCGCCGCCAGAGCAGGATAGACGTGATGACGGCCAGGCAGGTGGGTGGAAACTTGTGCCGACGCTTCGCCGTAGATGATGCGGAAAGACACTCCGTCTAACCCTTGGCTTGTTACCTCGCTGGCCCGCAGCTGACAGTGCGGCGACGTTCCGTAGAACATCACAGGAGCCTTGCTGCGCATGGCCAGGTCCCTCACTTCGGAATCATCGCCATTGAGGATAGCTAGGCCATCGGAAGGTAACGCCTCCACCAGCTCGCCTTTGGCGGCGGCGATGGCGGCCAGGCTGCCCAGCCGCTCTAGATGCACGGGCCCGATATTGGTCACTACCCCTATCTGGGGCCTGGCGATATCGCAGAGTAGAGCGATATCGCCGCGTCCGTACATGGCCATCTCCAACACGGCCCAGCGCTGCTCTCCCGTAAGATGTAATAGGGAGAGGGGCAACCCGATTTCCGTGTTCAAGTTAGCCTCGCTCTTGAGGACGGGGTGACGTTGGGCCAAAACTGCGGCGATAACTTCTTTATAGGTGGTTTTCCCTACGCTTCCGGTCACGCCGACGACCCGCACGTCGTGCTTGCTGCGCCAATAGGAGGCCAGCTGTTGCAGGGCAATAAGGGTATCGGTGACATGAAAGGCGCTTACCCCGCTGGGGATTTCATCGAGGGTGCGAGAAACGATGACGCCGGCGGCGCCACGGCCGATGGCGTCGCCGAGGAAGTCATGGCCATCGTGGCGTTCGCCCTTGAGGGCTACGAAGAGGTCACCCGGTCCTGCCAGACGAGAATCAGTGATGACGTGGGAGAAGTCCTGATCGGGGCGTCTCACTTGCCCGATCAGCACCCTTTCCAGTCCTCGGCTGATGTCCTCAATCGCTAGCATGACCGTATCTTAACTGATTACGGAGAGCTCACCAGCGCCTCAGCATCGGGAGAGATTTTGTAATAGGTAAGTACTGCTTGTGCTATTCGCCCGAAAACGGGGGCGGCCACCACCGTGCCCCAAGGTACGTCCTTCGGTTCGTCTACCTTTACCAGCACAGCGATAACGGGATCGGCCAAAGGAGCCACGCCGACGAAGGATGATATATAGGCATTCTCCAGATAAGCGCCATCCCCCCGGGCGATGTTAGCTGTGCCCGGCTTTCCACCCACTGTGTAACCGGGCACGTCTAACCAGTAGCTAGGAGTACCCTCTACAACAACGCCCATCATGTCCAGCAAAGTACGGGCTGCTTCCGGCGTCATGACCGGGCGCACAACAACGGGCGTGAATTCTTCGCGCCCGTTGGGCGATACCAATTCTTGCACTATATAAGGTTTCATGAGGTTTCCCCCGTTGGCGATCGCCGATACGGCGGTGATGATCTGTAAGGGCGTAACAGTGATCCCCTGTCCGAAACTATTAGTGGCCAAATCCACTTCTCGCCAATTGGCATCGCTGGCGGGCGTTCGGACCTGCCCGATTACCTCTCCTGATAGGCCGATGCCGGTTGGCTGCCCAAAGCCAAAACGCTGTACGTAATCGTAGAAACGGCCATCGCCCAAGAGACTGCTCAAATGAGCCGCACCGGTATTTAAACTCTTACTGAGTATCTGGGTAACGCTCTGAGTGCCGTTCGCGCTTAGGTCCCAATTGTAGATACTCCAGTCACTTACCCGCACCACTCCGGAGTCATACCACTGGGTCCAAGGGCCTACCACACCCTCGTTCAAAGCGCCTGCCATAGTAACTAGTTTAAATACGGAGCCCGGCTCATATTGGTCCGTGATCGCACGGTTGCGGAACAAGGCCAGCTTGGATTCGTCGCTCAAATCGGGATTGCGGAGATCGAAACCGGGACGGCTGGCCATAGCCAATACCTCCCCCGTTTTCGGGTTCATGACTATGATGGTACCGCCGCTGGCTTTATGCCTTTCGAGTACCAAATCCAGTTCTTTCTCTGCAAGGCTTTGGATGTAGCGGTCGATAGTGAGGACGACGTCCTCACCCGCCTCTGGCGCCACTTCGCGCTTATTGCCGATGGCGATAGGCTGCCCGCGAGCGTCGCGCTCGTAGGTAAGGGCCCCTTTCGTCCCGCTGAGGGCACTATCCAGGTCAGCCTCAAGACCCGTAAGGCCGAAGCCGTCCCGTCCAACAAAGCCAATCACTTGGGCAGCCAAGTTGCCTTCGGGGTATACGCGACGGCTGCTGTCCAGGAGCCGTACGCCCTGTAGCCTAAGCTCTCGAACCTTGAGCGCCTGCTCGTAGTTGAGGCCACGTGCTACCGTCACTTCGAAAATGTCGTTGGCAGCCACTTCTTGCACGAGTTGCTCCGCCGGATGGCCCACGGCTTCCGCTAGTTGTTGTGCAGCCGCCGAAGCCGACGAAGGGTCTTCCCAGGCCTGCCGCTCCACTAGGACATCGTAGGTAGAGACGCTGGCGGCCAGGGGATAGCCGTTGCGGTCGAGGATGGCCCCTCGACGCTCGCTCAGGGTTTCCTGGCTGAGGTGAGTGCGGCGCGCCTCTGCCGCGTATTTGCCATGCTCCACCACTTGCAGTTGCATGAGGCGCACTGTCAGACCTAGGCTTGCCACCATCAAGACAATAGCGACGGCGAACACCCGCCAGCGAAGATTACGCCTTTCAGGCAACCTTTCTTTCCTTTCCTATGGCCAGGGCATCCAGCCAAAGAGCTTGTCCCAAAACGATGAGCTTCCTTCCCTAGCCGTATTTTGCTCTTGGGGGAGGAAGCGGCTGGGCAGCCTGGCCGGCTCTGGACCAGGCTTATCGATAGTCAAGTAAATAGTCTCCTGGGCTGGCACCATTTGGAAACGCCTGGCTGCCTCCTGGCTGATACGCTCCAGGCCGCTCATAGTGGCGATCTCCAGTTCCAACTCATGAGTGCGTGCCTCCCAATCAGTCAGCTCTTGTCCCAGCCGCTGGACCTTGGCGTTGGTGTCGGTGGCGCCGCTGGACTGAATAAGCGGAAGCAGGGCCGCCAAGCCTATCGCCACAGCGGCGAAGGTGAGAAGTAAGGGTAGGCTGGGCGTCTTTTGAATACCGAACAACACGGCCCGTTTCTGCGTCTTGCCTGCTATGGCCAAATGTCCCCTCCTTATAACTTCTCGGCCGCTCTTAGGCGGGCGCTGCGGCTGCGTGGATTAATAGCTATCTCTTCTTGGCTGGGGCGCAGGGCACCGCGAGTGATGGGCCTCAAGGTGGCCAAGTGGCCGCAAAGGCAATCGGGCGTCTTGGGTGGGCAGATGCAATCCCGCGATTCCCGTTGAATGAACTGCTTCACAATACGGTCTTCCAGGGAATGAAAACTAATGACTACTAGACGGCCAGCGGGGCCGAGTACCGTGGGCACCTGTTCCAGCGCCATGGATAAGGCGTTCAGCTCGTCGTTGACGGCGATACGTAAGGCCTGGAAGGTGCGGGTGGCCGGATGAATCCGGCCCGGGCGACCCACCGCCTTGGCCACCGCCTTGGCCACCGCCTTGGCCACCACCGCCGCCAATTCGCGAGTAGTACTTATGGGTCGCGCCTTCACTAGGGCGCGAGCGATCTTTCGGCTGGCCCTCTCCTCACCGTATTTCCAAAGGATATCGGCAAGATCTTTCTCCGAGTAGCGGTTAACGATATAAGCGGCGGTCAAGTCCCCTTCGCCAAAGCGCATATCGAGGGGGGCTTCCACCTGAAAGCTGAACCCGCGCTCGGCATCGGCTAACTGGAGGGACGACATCCCCAAGTCGAAAAGGATGCCGTGGACCGGCACGAAGTTATAGCGGTGACAGATTTGGCCCAAGTCCTGGTAGTTGGCGCAGACTAATCGCACGCCATCGCCGAAAGGGGCCAACCGGCGCTGGGCGATCTCGATAGCTTTGGGGTCGGCATCGATGCCCAGGAGTGTCCCCCCCGGAGACGAAGCCTCCAGGATGGCCTCGGCGTGGCCGCCCGCACCTACGGTGCAGTCCACGTAGCGGCCGCCGGCCTGCACTGCCAGGCAGCGGATGGTCTCCTTCGCCATCACTGGTATGTGGGTGGCTGTCGGCTCAGCAGTCATAACCATTCGTCACCCCAAGGACTCCATCTCTTGTCCGTATAACTCGCCCACCTCACCAATCTCCCGCTGCCAGTGGTCGCGATTCCAGACCTCCAAACATTCATGTCGGCCGGAGATAATGACGGAGCCGTTGAGCTGAGCCGCCTCCCGCAGAGCGCTGGGAATGAGGATTCGGCCTTGGCGGTCAAGCTCCGAGTCCCAAGAGCGGGCGAAGAAACCACGCCGCAAACGCCTGCCTTTGACGTGGGTAGGCGGTTCGGCGATGACCATAGAGGCCATCAGCTCGTACCCGTCTGGGGTATAAACCTCCACGCACCCCTCTGGGCTGAGAACCAAGACGACGCCGTCTTTGAATAGCTGGCGATAACGGGCGGGTATAGCCACCCGGCCACGGTCGTCCACCGTATGTTCGTAGGCGCCACGAAAGGCCATACGCCTGTTTCCCCTTTGGCTGGGGGATATTGTGTGGTAGTATCTGGCTGCCCGGCGAATGGGCAATAAGAAGAGGAGAAGCCCCCACTCCTCCCCACTTTGCCCCATATCATACCATTAGAAGGCAGCTTGTCAAGGGATTATGCAATTTTTTTGGCCTATTTTAGGAATTGCTAAGTGA
>Ga0187892_10010187_pt1 | contig 12023 bp, 12 predicted proteins | sample MA1701073metaG_FD_139345 | JGI IMG/M metagenome (GOLD analysis project Ga0187892, IMG submission 139345) | Bio-ooze microbial communities from a basaltic lava cave in the Kipuka Kanohina Cave System on the Island of Hawaii, USA - MA170107-3 metaG ...
GGATCGATTCAAGAAAGATCTCACCGAAATCGGCAGAAATGCGCGCCAGTTTTCGCGCTTTTTGGATAACGCTCGCAAGTTGGGATCCCTTGCCACGGGCGTGGAAATTGGAAAAAAGGGGACGCTCATTGTCGACCTTTTCCGCGATGCCGAAAAACATCTCCCGGTAGATATGTCGCATGAGAAGGCGGATCATCGCATTTTAGCGGTCGCGCTGAAGATCCGTCACGACCGGCCCAGCGTCCCAGTTATCTTTGTCACGAAGGATGTTAACCTTCGAGTCAAGGCGGATGCCCTTGGTATCACGTCCGTGGATTTCGAGCCCAGCCGAGTCACGATCGAGGAGCTCTATTCCGGTTTTAATCAGTTTGATGTCCCGGCGGATGTGATCGAAAACTTTAACGTTCAGCGGCGTTTTCCCATGCAACAAAAGGGTCTGTTCCCAAATTCCTACGTTTGGCTGAGGGATCAGCACAAGCCACATCACGCCTCGGCTCTTGGCAGGTATTCATCGAAAGAACGGGAGATTGTTCCGTTAAAAGTTCCAAGCGAAGGGGTGTGGGGAATCAGGCCGAAAAACATCGAGCAGAATTTTGTCATGGACGCGCTGTTGGATGATAACCTGGTTCTGGTGAGTCTCGTCGGAAAGGCGGGTACCGGGAAAACGCTTTTGGCGCTTGCTTGTGGGCTTCAAAAAACGATTGATGAAGGGAAGTATCAAAAATTGCTGGTTTCCAGACCGATTTTCCCGCTCGGAAAAGACATTGGCTATCTTCCCGGTGAGATTGAGGAAAAACTTAATCCCTGGATGCAGCCTATTTTCGACAATATTGATTACATTGTTTCTTTCGCGGGAGCGGAAAAACCGGCGAAGCGCCCATCCAGAAGAGCATGGCAAGAATTGATCAATCAGGGGATGCTCCAGATCGAGCCTTTGACTTATATTCGTGGCCGAAGCCTGGCCTATCAATTTTTGATTGTGGATGAGGCACAAAATCTAACCCCTCACGAAATCAAGACGATTATCACCCGGGCCGGTGAAGGGACCAAAGTCGTGCTGACTGGGGACTGCTACCAGATCGATAATCCCTATATTGATTCCTCCAGCAATGGACTCACCTATGTGGTCGAACGCTTCAAGAATGAGCAAATAGCCGCTCATATCACGTTAAGCAAAGGGGAGCGCTCTCATCTCGCTGAGCTTGCCACCAATTTACTTTAGGCACTCGTTTACTTTTGGAACTCCCGCGTTCCAAAAGTAAACGAGTGCCTTTACGCCCTTTACCCTTTGCCGACGTAACGCCATCTGCTATAACGTGACCGATTCAGGAGGTGTGAAAATGAGAGTGATTTTTGGGCTTTTGGGCCTGCTATTGTCCACGCATGTTTTTGCCAAGGAGTACGTTGAAAATCTGCCCGCGGGTGGAAAGACGATCATTCGAACAGAGTTTGATCGGTACGAGGTTAATTGCACGGCGGAACCGCAAACCCCGATCGTTATCAGCAAGACCTGCACTTGCACCCAGTATGATGTGAGGCCTTTTACCGGGATGTGGCGATATAAGCTCGACTCGCGAACATTGCTGTCCAACGGAAAGGTAGTCGAAATGTCGCTGACCGATGGGCTTGCAACACGCGCGGATTGCGAAAACGCCAAAGCGGACAGTTACGCTGGGGTTTGTCCCCGCAACAACCGCTAGCGGGAGGCGTCAATGAGCACGATTGTCTTGATTTTTCTGATGGCCGCTAACGTACTGGCGAATCATCAAAACCAGCCTGGCTATGAAGTTTGTGCCATGATGATGGACGGAGCGGAAAGGGTCAGGTGCCTGGAAGTCGTTCGGGGAGCGACTCGACGGTATCCAAAAGAGGTCGTCGAAATCTGCACTAAGATTAAAGACGATAGTTTTAAGAGTCGCGTTCTTCTGACGACTCGGGATCGCGTCTTTCCATCGGGGGCGTTGGAGGTATGCCAGCCATTAGCATCGGATGATTCGATGACTCAGCTGATGCGTTGTTTGACAAGCGCCGGGGATGTCCAGACACGATGGAAAAAAAGCTATTCCGAAGAAGGGTATCTCGAGAAGAGAAATTGGGATGAGTGGGAGCGTTTGTACGCAGCGATGGAACATTCAGCGCAACAAGGTTGTCAGGGGTGGGAGTATTACGCATTCTCGAATAAGAACTGGCGTCGCGACGATTGTTGGTGGACGGCCCAACAAACTGCGGAATGGGGAGTCGATCTGAGGACCGTCGTTCGAAAGACAAGTGGAGGCCGGGCCTACACCACTTGGGATGCAGTGCCGGTCCTTCGTAATGTTACTTACTATCTTTACCATTGCCGTACCAATTACTGCTGCTGGCGGTGGGTGAAAGACTTCTCAGAAGTACAGTAAGCCTTGACGTATGTATGTGGTCAGGTAGTGTTGCTTCCAAAGAGGTTTGAAATGAAATCGGAGAGGAAAAAAATTTCGACGACGGTCTACATCACGCCGGAGCAGAATAGCATGTTAAAGCTCTTAAATCAGAAGACCAAGGTGCCGATCGCCGAATACATACGTGAAGGGATCGACTTCGTGCTTGAACGGCATAAGAATTTACTTCCGGGGCAAATGCTTCTGCTTCAGGACGAACCGGTAAGGCAAACGACAACTAAATCTCAGACTCTGGATAACTAATTCAACTTGAGCGACCCAAACCGCATAAGAAATTTCAGTATTATTGCGCACATCGATCACGGAAAATCGACGCTGGCTGATCGGCTATTGGAGGTAACAGGGGCACTTACGAAGCGCGAGATGCGCGAGCAGTTTTTGGATCAGCTGGACATTGAGAGAGAACGCGGTATCACCATTAAAGCTCAGACCGCGCGACTTAAATACACGACGAAAGAGGGCGTGCGTTACGTATTTAATCTCATCGATACGCCTGGGCACGTCGATTTTGTTTACGAAGTCTCCCGAAGTCTTGCCGCTTGTGAGGGCGCCATTCTTGTCGTCGACGCATCCCAGGGCGTGGAAGCGCAGACATTGGCGAATGTTTACCTTGCGTTAGAAAATCATTTGGAAATTCTTCCTGTTCTCAACAAGATTGATCTGCCGGGAGCGGATGTCGAAAGAACCAAGAAAGAGATCGAAGACATCATCGGGATTTCTACGGAAAGAGCGATCTGCATCAGCGCCAAGGAAGGCAAGAATATCGATGAGGTTTTGGAAGGAGCGGCGAAATATTTTCCGGCCCCCAAGGGGGATAGTAAAGCGCCTCTTCAAGCTCTCATTTTCGATGCCTGGTTTGACGCATACCAGGGGGTGATTGTGTTGGCTCGGCTCGTGAATGGCCGCCTACGCACCAATGACAAAATACGCATGATGCACACCAAGACGGAGCATGAAGTCTTGAAGCTGGGGGTCTTTACCCCTCGTGGTGTGGCGGTTGCCGAACTTTCCGCCGGTGAAGTGGGCTTTGTAATCGCTGGAATAAAGAATATTCGGGACGTCAAAGTCGGGGACACGATTACGCTCGTTTCGTCTCCTGCCGAAAAGCCGCTCGCGGGCTTTAAAGAGACCAAGCCCATGGTCTTCAGTGGAATTTATCCCGTCGATAGTGGCGCATTCGGGCAGCTGAAGGCGGCACTGGAAAAACTGAGTCTCAACGACAGCGCCTTTACGTTTGAGCCCGAAAGCTCCGATGCTCTGGGCTTCGGCTTTCGTTGTGGTTTTCTGGGCCTTCTTCACATGGAAATTGTTCAGGAACGCTTGGAACGAGAATTTGGAATTTCACTGGTCACCACCGCGCCGACTGTCGTTTACAAAGTCAACATGTTGAACGGGGAAAAGCTGCAGATCTTCAACCCTTCACAGCTGCCGCCCGTCCAGTATATTCGTTCGATAGAAGAGCCGATGGTTCACGTGACCATTCACACTCCGGAAGAGTTCCTTGGAAATTTGATCAAGCTTTGCGAGGAGCGTCGGGGCACCCAGACTAAGTTTCATTACCACTCCCCAAAACGAGTGTTGCTCGAGTACACTCTTCCTTTTAACGAAGTGGTATTGTCATTCTACGATCGGCTCAAGACCATCAGCCGCGGTTACGCGAGCATGGATTACGAGTTTACGAAGTTTGAGGAAAGTAACCTCGTCAAACTGGATCTCCTTATTAACGGCAGCCCCGTGGATGCCCTTGGCTGGATTGTTCATCGTAGCAAGGCCTACTATCGAGGCAGGGAACTGGTGGCAAAAATGAAGTCGCTCATTGATCGGCAGATGTTTGAGATCATTATTCAGGCGGCCATTGGAAGCAAAATTATCGCTCGGGAGCGGATTGCGCCCATGAGAAAAAATGTGACGGCCAAATGTTACGGCGGGGACATTACGCGTAAGCGAAAGCTTTTGGAGAAACAAAAGGAAGGCAAGAAGAGAATGAAGCAGGTGGGCCGAGTGGAAATTCCTCAAGAGGCCTTTTTAGCCGCGCTTTCCTTGGACTAGTAGCAGACAGAGCCTAATGCTTCGTCGACAGTTAAAACCTTTTTTCTATGCTTTTGTGCTGGCAACTTTCTGTGCGCTGGCTGTCCGTCTCTTCTTTGTGGAAGACTTTCGCATTTCCTCGGATTCGATGGCGCCGAATCTTCTTCCCGGAGATTTGGTGTTTGTATATAAACCTGAATTTAATTTGCGCCTCCCTTTTTCCTCCCTTGAATTGATTCGATTTCGGCGTCCCAGGCGCTCGGAAGTGGTTGCTTTTTCTCTTCCCGGCAGAGGGCTTGAGACGTTTGTCAAACGTGTGATTGGAATCGAAGGTGATCGCGTCGAGCTGCGGAAGGGAGTCTTATATATTAATGGCCAAATCGAGAACGAGGCTTATCGATTGAAACGGGCAAGTTCATATGAAAAAGACTACGGCCCTGTTGAAGTGCCCGCGGGATATTTTTTTGCATTGGGCGACAATCGTTCGGAGAGCATTGATAGCCGTACGTGGGGCCCGGTCCCGTATTCTTGCTTAAAGGGTCTAGTAAAGGTAGTGTGGTTGTCCCTGAATTCTACTGGCCGGGTTCGAAATGAGCGAGTCGGCCTGAGGGTAAATTAGGGTAAATTAACCATGAGCGAAGAGGATATCCGTCAATATCTTTCCAAGCAATCTTCGGCGAAACCCGTGCCGACGGGACCGATAAGAGTGGCCGCTCGTAGGGTGAGAAGGGAAGCGCCCCAGGAGTCCTTCAAGAATTTTTCGGCAACTCATCTACTTTGCCCAACATGTCGCCGAGCCATGCCAGTTCGGGAGAAACTTCTGCTTTATCTACCGGATGGAGATCTCTACGATTATCTCTGCTCCGCCTGCGGGACCTCCGTGGGAACTCGTAAAGCAGGGCGGTAAACCACGTTAATTCAATTTCTTAATCACTCTCCCCCTTTCGGGTTATTCTTTTCATTCTTCGCGTAGGCTATCATTGAAACGGTTGAAAGGAGATTGCGTATGAAGAACGTAAGAAGAAAACAGAACGCAGGTTTTACGTTGATTGAATTGGTGATGGTCATCTTGTTGCTTGCCATCCTGGGCGCCATCACGATTCCAAACTTTGTTGATTTTCGTACGGATGCGAGGAACGGTTCGGCGAATGGTGGTCTCGGATCCTTAAGATCTTCCATTTCCATTGCGACGGCCGCAATTGCACTCAAGGAAGATCCGGGGCAGCCAAAATATCCGACCTTCGCCGAGATGTCGGGAAACTTGCTCCTTGCGGCAAGCCACCCCGTGCTTGGCGCTCTAAACACGCCTATTCTTGATCCGTCGGCGGGAATTCCAAAAAATCCGTGGACAGTCGCCATTGCGCCTGTGGCTGATCACAATAAAATCTATGACTGTGATGCCATTGCGAAAGGCGCACTGCTTGCCGCTCCGGATGATGATCGTGGCTGGTGTTACAAGGAAAGCACAGGAGAAATTTGGGCCAATTCCGATAAAAATGGTGGCCCAACTACCGAAAACGACTTTTAGGAGCCAAGTCACTCCGAGCTAGAGGCTTGTCCCCGAAGTGGCTTCCGGTTTCCACTTCGGGGACGGCTCCTAAATGTACGAACCAGAGTCTTACTCTACGCATACCCCATGAAATTCAAAGCTTTGGCGAGCGGTAAGACATTTACCCCATCGATTCGCAACGGGTTTTCACCGAGATAGGCTAAAATCGAGTGATGTTTCTTTCCATAGAAGTCTGCAAAACTCTTAAGGCCGCGCAAATCGTTCGAGATTACGTGTTTCGAAGCTTTAACTTCAATGGCAAAAATTTCAGAGGCTCTTTGGACGATGAAGTCAATCTCAGCGCCGGATTCCGTTCGATAGACAGAGACCGTTATGGTTTCATCTCTTGCTTTAGCGGCAGAAAGGATTAGTTGGAGGACCAAATGTTCCAGGAGCATCCCCATTCGATCGGGAGATGCGGAAAAATTGTTCAAGCATCCATTGAGCACTCCTACGTCAAAAAGATAAAACTTAGGATGTTGAATTAACCGCTTTTTGGAGCTTTTGGTAAACGGAGGGACCTCGGTGGCAACAAGCGTATCAAGTAGGATATCATAATATCTTCTAGCGGACATTCTTTCTATCGAAGCTTCCTTGGCTATTTTCGAAAAATCCAAAAAATCTCCGCTTCGCGAAACGACCACTGAAAAAAACCTAGAAAACCCCTCGAGATTTTTTGTGAGCGCTTCCGCTTGGATCTCTTCTTTAAGATATGACACGGAGTAAGTTTGGAGAATCTTCTGTGCGATTTTGTCCTCCTCCTCACAGTAGATTCCGGGCAAAAGCCCACGTACAAGCGCCTTATTTAATGAAAACGATTCTCCAAGTTCCAACAGGCAAAGCGGCCCGAGCTCCAATCCCAATACTCTTCCCGGCAAAAGATTTGCCTTTCCCCGCTTCAGTTTGCGCGCACTCGATCCAGTCAGGAAAAACTGCAACTTTTTGTCTGAATCAATCAGAACCTGAACGGTGTTAAGTATCGAAGGAATTCTCTGAACCTCGTCGATAAAGATCCGCCGATGGGACCGGATGGTCGTTTTGATGAGGCCCGGATCACTTAAATGCCGTACAAATACCTCTTCATCAGCCAGATTAATTGATACATCCGGATGAAGCGCTTGAATCAGACTCGATTTTCCTGTTTGACGCGGCCCCAAGAGCAGAATCGATTTATTGGTTTTGTTCAAAAAATCAAATAGATACCTATGAATAAGCATTAGTGTTCATATTACGACGTAATTTGAACACTAGTCAAATCTTAGATTTCGTTTGCAGAGGCTTCGCATGATGCTATACGTCACAATACATTATCACAAGGAACGCATGAAGTTTTTGATCGGAGTTGTTTTTGTTGTCTTTTCTGGATTAGCGCAAGCAATGTTCTGCTCGGGGATTCTGGAACAATCTCGTGAGGCTCTAGATGCTGAAACGCTCTATTTTCGAGATGTTGCGAGTCTTTCCCTCCTCGGCGACGAAGAACAACGTAAGCTTCTCATGCAATGTTACTTGGGTCGAAAAGCTGAGAAGATCCTCCAAGAAAAGGAAACAGCGCTTTCAGATCGAGCTAAGGGGAAGTTGGAGGAAATTGTTCGTAAAGGTGCTCAGGCGCGAATCCGGATGGCCGAAGCGAATCAACTCCTAGTGGCTTCGCTTGTCTTAAAGTATCGGAAACGCGTGGCACGTCTGCACATCGAATCGGGCGATTTGTTGGCCTGGGGAAATGTGGGGCTTTTGGATGCCATCGATCGGTGGGATCCTCGGAAAGCGCGTGATAACAAATTTTCCACTTATGCCTACTATTGGATTCGGCAAGCCGTTCAAAGATTCTTATATCTGAAGGGAGGAGGGACCGATCGCATTTACACTCCATATTCTCAAAGGCAGCTTTATTTTCAGTGGGAGCGCGCGGCCCATGAACTACGCGGGACTTTAAATCATCCACCCAGCGATGAAGAGATTTCCGAAGCGACGGGCATAGGGCTTGCTAAATTAAGCCTCATTCAAGACGTTGAGCGGTCGGTGATCTCGCATCGGTACATAGGTCCTGGGGAAAGGGACGATGCGGATCCCATCGAAATGGGTAAGCGGGACCAACCAAGCCCACAGGACTTGGCGACCGTCAACGAAGTGAAAGAGCGAGTTCACCGAGCATTAGATCTGCTGGGAGAGAGAGAGGCTCATATCATACGATTAAGGTTTGGGATCGGTCCCGAGGGTGAGCCGACCGAACCCTTATCGTTGAAGGAAATCGGAAAGGTTCTTGGCATCTCGGGAGAGCGAGTTCGCCAGTTGGAAATGAATGCGATGGAACAATTGCGTTTGTTACTGATGGATTCAGACTAAGATTACATCCCACTCCGTTTTGTTATCGAGATCACGAAGCTCAATCCCGACCTTCAAAAGTTCAGCACGAATTTGGTCGGCTCTTCCAAAGTCTTTCTTTTCTCGAGCTTTGGTTCGGATTGCAATTTTTTGTTCGATATCCGAGGCTTCAATGCCTCTCTCCTTCAAAAAGGATTCCCGCAAATCTTTCAAAAAGGTCTCACTATTTTCGCCAAAAATGTTGAGAATTTGGGAAAGCGCTTTCATCTGTGACGAAAAACTTTGCGCAATTTTTGCCGTATTCGGTGTTGAGGTAAAATGTTTCCGATCGAAGCAGGCGTTAATCACTCGTACGTATTCGAAGACAAGCCCGACGACCTCGGCGGTATTGAAATCGTCATCCATTGACTTTTGCCACCGTTCTTCGAAGTGTTCGGTCAGTTCCATCGCTTTTGTTTCTTCCGCTGACGATTTTAGTTTCTCATCGCCCGAGCTTTTCAGGGATTTTTCACATTTTCGAACAGCACTGTAATACCGGTGCAACGCTGCCCGACTCTCGCGGATGTGGCGCTCGGAAAAATCAATCGGAGAGCGATAATGGCCCGACAAGAGGATGAACTTGAGCGTTTCCGCGCCGTACTTTTCAAGAAACTCGCGCGCCAGGAAAATATTTCCCAGCGATTTGGACATTTTCTCCGACTCGATCGTTAGGAGATTGTTATGAAGCCAGTATTTTACAAATGGTTTGTGACTGAAAGACTCCGATTGGGCGATTTCATTTTCATGGTGGGGATGAAGCAGGTCCATCCCACCCCCGTGAATATCGAACGTATCGTCTCCAAAGTAGTCCCGGGTCATAGCGGAGCATTCAATATGCCAACCAGGTCTCCCTTTTCCCCAAGGACTCTCCCACGCGGGCTCATCTTCCGCCTTCTGGGGTTTCCAGAGGCTGAAATCCAGAGGATCTCTTTTTTTCTCGTTAGGCTGAACGCGGGCCCCAATCAAAAGTTCATCAATATTCTTTCCGGAAAGTTTTCCATAGCCTGGAAATTTTCTTACCGAGAAAAAAACCTCCCCATCATCAGCCACGTAGGCGGAGCCGTTCTCAACCAAACCTCGAATTAGCGTGAGAATGCCGGGAATGTGCTCTGTCACCCGGGGTTTCTTGGAAGGTTCCCTGACCCCGAGACTTTTGGCTTCTCGTTCGAATTCCTTGATATATTTTTCCGCGAGTTGTCCCGCTGGAATTGTTTCCTCTCGTGCCCGAGTGATGATTTTATCGTCGACATCCGTGTAATTCATCACATAGGTCACTCTATACCCGTTGAACTCAAGATATCTGCGAACGACGTCGAAGAAAACAAGTGGCCGGCAATTCCCCACGTGGATCAACCCATAGACGGTAGGCCCGCAGACATACATCTTCACCTCTCGATTTTTTAGAGGGGAAAACAATTCTTTCCTTCCGCTCAGACTATTGGTGACGTGAAGAGGCATTCTTTTCGAGTAACGTGACGGTGGCATGGGCGGCAATGGCTTTTCTTTCGCCAATGGGTCCCATTCCCTCGGATGTTTTCGCTTTGACGCTGACTGCGCTAAGCTCAATGCCCAGAATCGAAGCCATGCATCGTCGAATGGCTTCAAAATGCTCTGAAAGTCTTGGCTCTTCTAACAGAACGATCGAATCGACTTGCTGAACCGACCATCCCAGCCGATTGACCTCTTTCAGAACTCGTTTAAGAAGCTCCGTGCTCGCGATGTTTTGAAATTGAGGATCGCTATCCGGAAACCATTGGCCAATGTCTCCCAAGGCCAGCGCGCCCAGACAGGCATCTGCCAGAGCATGCAGAAGGACGTCGCCGTCGGAATGAGCTTCCACTTTAAAATAGCAGGGAATCTGAACGCCCCCCACGAGGATAGAAGCGCATTTGATCGTCGGTAAAATTCGATGAAGATCGTATCCAATCCCTATGCGCATGGAGTTTTTTCCATCGTTTCTTGCAGGACTGAATTTAGCGTGTACAGTTCAAAGTCGTAGGTCAATTTAATGTTTCGAATGTCACCCTCGAACGTGGCGACCGGAATCCCATAGTACTCGCACAAGGAGGCATCATCCGTAAAATTGAGCTCCTGTAAGTCCTTTGTCTTTTCAATTAAGGAGCGGATAACGGTGTATTCGAAAATTTGAGGGGTTTGCACTTGGTGGACAAGCCCGCGATCCACCGTTTCGACCACCTGATGGTTTTCCACTCGCTTCAGTGTTTCCACCACCGGAACGACAGGAACCCACGCTCCGTACGAGCGATCGAAAAGACAATTCTTGATCCGTGCCAAGAATTCTTTCGACAAAATGGGCCGGCAAGCATCATGAATAAGAATCCGAGTGGGGACTGATGTGCTTTGTTCGATAGCTTCCAGTGCGATTCGGGAAGAGTCCTGGCGTCGTTCGCCTCCTATCACAACCCGAATAGGGATTTTGGGTTCGGGAATCAGATAGGAATCAAGCTGTTCTTTAGCCAAGGAGAGATGGCTCTTTGGAACGACAAGAACCACTTGTCTAAAACATTCCATGCTAAGAAGGGATTTTAAAGCGTGAATAAAGACAGGGGTATTTCCCAGTCTCTGAAATTGCTTGGGAACATTCGAGGTCTCACCCGACGGTATCCCTGTGAAACGTTTTCCGATACCACCCCCAAGGAGAATGGCGTCTATGTTTATCATAAAAGGGTGAATCCTCTAAAATATCAGGTTCCGAAAATGGCTTCCAATTCCTTTTCGACCTGCTTTTCTTCGATGTTTTGTGCCAAAGAAAGTTCTTTCACAAGCAAAGTTTTTGCTTGATCCAGAAGCTTCCTTTCACCAAAGGACAAATCTTTGTCATGCTTGAGCAAGAAAAGGGCTCTCAGTACTTCGGCAATTTCTTGGACTTGTCCCGTGTGAATTTTCTCCATGTATTCCCGGTAGCGCCGATTCCATGTCTGATGATCAATGGGAGAGGAATCTTTCTTTCGTAAAATCTTGTAGACTTCCTCCACCTCTTTTTGTTTGATGATGGGCCTTAATCTTTGGGAAGAGTTTTCGATCGGAACAAAAACTTTTTTGGGGGCGCCGTTGTCTTGGATTTCAAGAATGTAAAAACGTTGCTTTTTTCCGGGGCTAAATTCGCGCTCTTCAATCCCCTTGACAACTCCAACGCCATGGGAAAGATGTACCGCATTATCGCCAACTTTAAACTGAAACATATTACGTTGGGTCCTCATTTTCCCTATTGAAGGGAAGCTTATATCACAGATTGAGGGTCTTTGCATTAGCTTTACATTGCGCAAGCGTATGAGGTAATTTGCTTGCGCCAATATGTCTTTAATAAAGGCTATGGATTTCAATAGCTTGTAGTATGAGGTTTGATTAATGGAACCGTTACCTCGGTTGTTTCTGGCCTCCCAGTCTCTTCGCCGTCGCCAACTGCTCGAAACGTTAGCGATCCCCTTTCACGTTGAAAACACATCCGTCGACGAAATAATTCCCACCGCAGCCTCCGTCCGAGAGACGACGATCAAAAATGCTCATTTGAAGGCGTCTTCGGTTTTGCCTCGACTCCCTTCCGCTACCGATATTGCAGTGGGTGCGGATACCCTGGTGGTTTTGCGGGATGAGGTCATCGGGAAGCCCAGGAACGAGCGGGACGTAAA
>Ga0187892_10010188_pt1 | contig 12023 bp, 11 predicted proteins | sample MA1701073metaG_FD_139345 | JGI IMG/M metagenome (GOLD analysis project Ga0187892, IMG submission 139345) | Bio-ooze microbial communities from a basaltic lava cave in the Kipuka Kanohina Cave System on the Island of Hawaii, USA - MA170107-3 metaG ...
GGAAGATCTTGCCCGTGACCTGGCTCGCTCCCTCACCCCAGAGCAGATGAAGGTGGCTCTCATCGATGCAACCGCCCCCAAGGACATCATTACGGGCAATTCACGCAAGGTCGAGCCTGGGAAGCCTGCGGGAGTAGCTGCTGCGAAAATGACCAAGGCTCAAGTGGAGAAGCTGACGAACCTTCTTGGCGAATATGCGCATAGCCTGCCCGAAGACATCGCGGTTGAAGAGTTGGGGCGGCTGAAGCAGGCAGGCATCGACAAGATTCATTTTGCCTGGGCAGGCAGCCTGGATCGCGGTGCGCCGCATTACTACAAGGTGCAGGGACCTACGTTCCTGGTCGAGTACGACAACACCCAAAACAACGCCAACCACGTCCACGCGGTCTGGCGTGGATTTGATCGGGACTTTGGTCTGGATTTGCTTAAGCTGCACTACGATAAGGACCACGGCCCGGGTAACCCTCATGCAACGAGCCGATAGTTGGCGCTGGCTCGAAGCGGTCGCTACTGTGGTGGCCGGCGTCAATTAGAGAGGGATCTTTCCAACATCGCGGGCTCCATGACTTTTTCCAAAACGATCCTTCTGTATGGTGTCGGCCTGGTCGCGCTTGTCTTGGTTCCCGTTGCCGAATCACCATCCGGCAGTCTCCCATTTCAAGCTGGTGAAAAGTTGAGCTACCGAATCTCCTGGTCAAACATCATCGAGGCCGGGACCGCAGAGCTCCATGCAACGGCAGAGGATGGAAGGCCGAATTCCCTTCGCCTTCAGGCGAAAGCCTTCACGACGGCTGCGGTTGCAGCAAACTATCCTTTCAAAGACGATTTCGTTTCGCACTTCGATACCCTGACTCGCTCGCCCTGGCTCTATGAGAAGAATTTTACGGAGCGGAAGCGAGTTGTGCGCGACCGGGTTGCTTTCAACCAGGCAAATCGGACAGCCCTTTTTACGAACTCCAAGAACCAATCGAAGCAGATGGCGATTGAATTGGGTACGCAGGATCCGGTGTCATCGCTGTACGCGGTACGTGGTCTGGGGTTCACGCCTGGGATGCAGGTGATCTTCCCGGTTCTGGACGGAGGGATCCAGTACACACTCGAAGCTCGCGTGGTTGCGGCGGAGCTCATTACAGTCAAGGTGGGCAGCTTCAATGCGCATCGTGTGGATGTGAGCTTGCGGCGGGAATCAGGCCCGGTGGCCAACCGCAGCATTACGGCCTGGATCAGCGCGGATGCCCGACGGCTGCCGGTACTGGTGACCGTCGCACTGCCTGTGGGCGCAGCGGTTATCGAGTTGACGAGCGTGACGCCCTAGGTGGTTCAGTCGGCGGAAGCGCTCTCTTGCGAAGCCGTGGATTATTATGAAACTCATCATCCAGATTCCCTGTTTCAACGAGGAAGCCACGTTGCCGGCCACCCTGCGCCGGCTGCCGCGGCAGATACCTGGGATCGATCAGATCGAAGTGCTCGTAGTGAACGACGGCTCCACCGACCAAACAGTGCAACGTGCCCGTGAACTGGGTGTCCATCACATCGTGGAGTTTGGCACGAACCAGGGCCTTGGAACCGCATTCAAAACAGGCCTGGACTCCTGTCTGAAGCTTGGCGCCGATATCATCGTCAACACGGACGCCGACAATCAGTACTTTGGAGAAGACATCGCCGCGCTGGTGCGGCCCATCCTGCAAGCCGAAGCCGATCTGGTGGTCGGCACGCGCGATATCGATTCCATCGAACACTTCTCCGCTTCCAAAAAGAAGCTGCAGAAGTTTGGCAGTTGGATTGTGCGCAAGGCGTCGGGATGCGCCATTCAGGACACCACCAGTGGGTTTCGAGCCTTCAACCGCGAAGCTGCGCTGCGCACCATCGTTTACTCCAAGTTTTCCTATACGCTGGAGACACTGATTCACGCCGGATCCGGGTCGCTTACCATCACCCATGTTCCGGTGCGCGTGAACGACAAACTCCGTGACTCCCGCCTGGCGGGTTCAACCTGGCAGTATCTGAAGAAATCCCTGGTGACGTTGTTGCGAGTGTATTCAATGTATAACCCGCTGAAGGTGTTTCTGTATTTGGGAGGTATGGCCTTTCTACTGGGCTTCGCCTTGGGTGCCCGGTATCTCTACTTCTACTTTTCAGCGGGCGCCAGCGGTCACCTGCAATCCCTGATTTTGGCGGCTATCTTGATGATCGTTGGGTTTCAAATCATGGTTATCGGCTTGGTAGCCGATCTGATCGCGGCTAACCGCAGATTAAACGAGGAAATGTTGTACCGTTTGCGCAAGATCGAGTTGCAGAGTTTGCCTGCAGTGGCTGATCCCCCATTCGAAGCCGCCCGCTCCGGGCATTCACGGCGCTGATGTCGCTCACAGTGATTGGGCCGACGCATCCTTTTCGCGGCGGCATTGCTCACTACACGACGCTGCTGGTGCGAAGCCTGCGTTGCAGAAACGACGTTCAGTTTTTTTCCTATTCGCGTCAGTACCCGCACTGGCTTTACCCTGGCAACACCGATCTTGATCCCAGCCACAGTCTGTTGACTCACGAGCCGCCGTCCGTCACATTCGACGCCCTCAATCCGCTGGCGTGGCTGAGGGTCGCACGCAAGGTGAAAGTCTCAAACTCACGTCTCGTCATCCTGCAGTGGTCTACGGTGTACTGGACGCCTTTCTACTGGCTCTTCCTCAAGCGTCTGGGAAGGCGACCGCACCCCAAGTCCGTCTTCATCTGCCACAATGTGATGGAGCACGAGCCAAGCCGGATCAAGTCGGCCGTCTCGCGGAGGGTCCTGAACTGCGCGGACTTCTTCATCACCCATTCACTGTGGGACCGTGAAAACTTGGAGCGCTGGCTTGGACCGTCGCGATCGGGGTCGATCCGCGTGAGTCCGCACCCTGCATACGAGCATCTCAACCAACCCGTCCTGACCAAGCCGGAGGCGAAGGCCGTTTTGGGGATTCGTGCGGAACGAGTCGTGCTGTTCTTCGGATTCATCCGCGACTACAAAGGGTTACGCTACCTGATTGAGAGCCTGCCGCTTGTGCGGGCGAAGCTGGATGTGCATCTATTGATCGCCGGCGAGGTCTGGGGAGACTCGAAGCCGTATCATGAACTGATCGGGCGCCTTGGTTTGACGGCCAATGTCACGTTGGTGGAAAAGTACATCCCAAACGAAGAGGTGGCACGTTACTTTGCCGCCAGCGATCTGGTCGTGATTCCTTACGTCTCGGCCACGCAGAGCGGCATCGTGCAACTTGCCTACGGATTTGGCAAACCCGTCGTGGTCAGCCGGGTCGGAGGCCTCCCAGAGGTCGTGGAGGACGGCGTCACCGGCTATCTCGTGCCACCTCAGGACTCCGAAGCTATCGGCAACGCCGTGCTGGATTTCTATCAACAGAACCGCGAGCCGGGGATGTGTGAGGCGGTTGAGGTGAAGCGGGCTGCTTTCTCGTGGGAACAGCTCTGCCGGGCAATTGAGGATCTAGCTGGGCCGATGGAACGATGAATTCGCCACAACGGTTTCTCGATCGATTTGACTATCTTCGGGACGAATACCTCGCTTCCCGGAAACTGAAGTCGGGGAAGATTGTGCGAATTCTGCAGCGGGAGGTGGGGAATCCAGCTGATGCTGTCATCGCCGACATCGGCTGTAGCGAAGGCCACATTACCGAGTCGCTCTCCAAGGAGTTTGGTCTGGTCGTGGGATTGGACATTGATTACCCTTCGGCTTGGGCTGGAGAGTTTCCGTTCATTCAGGCTGATGGATCGCTCTTGCCGCTGGCTTCTGAAAAGTTCGATGGCGTGGTCATTAATCACATTCTGGAACACGCCGCGTCTCCGCCACGCCTGTTGGACGAAGTGTGGCGAGTGCTCAAGCCCGGTGGGGTCTGCTATCTGGGCGTACCGAATCGCTACTGGCCGATGGAGCCGCACTATCGGTTGTTGCTACTCTCATGGCTGCCACGCTCCATGGCCGGCTGGTATGTTCGTCTGGCTGGGAAGGGGGCGCACTACCCGGAGCAACTGCCGAGCTACTGGTCCATCCGCCGGCTGAGTCGCAGATTTACGGTGAAAGACCTGACGATGGAGTTGCTGAAAACCCCAGAGCTGTTCTTCCCGGACGATCCCGCGCTGCTGTCTCAGGCACGCAAGTTGAAGTGGCTTCCTGGGTGGCTGCTGAAAGTCCTCGTTCCCGCCGCGCCAAGCTGGGTACTGATCCTGCGGAAGGGATGAGAAGACCGGGAGGCGAGGCCCCTGCCGAGCCGCGTAGTTGTTGCGTTCCTGACAGGCTCGGCAGGAGCTTCGCCTTTACCGGGCTCCAGAGATCACCATGATCAAGGTCCAAAGCATTCAATTCGACGGTCCTGCGGGGCGCATCGAAGGCCTTCTGAAATTCAAGGAAGGCGCGGATCCGGCAGCGCTCGCAGTAGTCTGTCATCCGCACCCTTTGTACCAGGGCACAATGCACAACAAAGTCGTGTTTGCGACTGCCGAGGCATTCTTTGGCCTCGGCTGTGAAGTACTCCGCTTCAATTTTCGGGGCGTTGGGCTCAGCGCCGGAAGTCATGACTCTGGAAAGGGAGAAGTGGAGGATGCCCTCGCAGCCCTCTCTTTTCTGAGAGAGCGCCACTCGGGAACAGCTTGTCATTTGGCCGGCTTCTCATTCGGTGCGGGAATCGCTCTGCAGACCGCTTGTCGCGATGGGTCCCTGGCTTCGGTGACGGCTGTGGCTCCTTCATTCAAGTTCTTCACCCCGGACTGTCTGTCATCGCTGCCGACGCCAAAACTCTTTCTGCAGGGAGCGGCCGACACGGTTTGTCCGCCGGACGATCTGCGAAAACAGTACGACGGATTTCTTGCACCCAAGTCCGTCGTCTGGTTTGAGAATACGGAACACTTCTTCGCCCAGCAAATCGAAGCTTTGAAGGCCTCGATCGTGGAGCACAGGCAGTTTCTTGGACTAAGTCCCCCTTGAAAAAGGGGAAAACGTCGTGGGCGTGAGGGTCTTCTGGGAAGCCGGGAGAAAAACTCTGCGGGCCGCATGACACCGATCTGGTAGGGACGCGGTGCCCCGCGTCCGACGTGGGATCTTCCGTTGCGGACGCGCAGCAACGCGTCCCTGCCGCTGAATTCTTTCTCGGCTCACGGGCAGCGCTGAAGGTGCGTCGGTTGTCTGTCGAGGCAGGGTAACGCTGTTATGTCTGGCCGTGCTTCCCCCGCGCCAGGTTTTCTCCTAAGATGTCACCCTCAGCCAGGTTGTGTTGTCAGGAGCGGCATTCATGCCAGAGTTAGCAAACGTGAATGGGAAGGTGGTTCCGGTTAACGAGGCGGTCATTTCCGCGGAAGACCGTGGCAATTTGTTTGGCGATGGCGTGTATGAAGTCCTCCGCAGCTACGGAGGCCGGCTATGGGGTTATGCACGCCACTGGCAGCGCTTGAAGCGAAGCCTCGCGGAGATCGACATTCGCAATCTCGATCTCGCGCAAGTCGACCGCTGGGTGAAGGAAACCTACGCGCGGAGCCAGATCGGCGACGCGACGGTTTACTTTCACATCACGCGCGGCGCAGCGGCGCGCTCTCATGTCTGGCCGGAGGAGATGGCGCCCAACTTTCTCATGACAACGCGGGCGTTTGTCCCCCGAAATCATTTGAACGAGAAGGGAATTCATGCCATCACCGCTGCAGATCTGCGCTGGGCGCGGTGCGACATCAAATCGCTTAATCTGCTGCCCAACGTGATGGCCAAGCAGCAGGCGCGCAGCCGACAGGCCTACGAAGCGATTCTCGTCGATCGCGAGGATCGCATTGTCGAGGGTACATCGTGTGCTGTGATCTGTCTGACGAACGGCAGGCTATGCGCTCCTCCCAAAACCTCGACTTCGATTCTTCCCAGCATCACCCGCCAGTTCGTTGAGGAGATTGCTCGGAAACTGGATTTGCCGTTTGAGGAAAGATTTGTGCCCGTGAAAGAATTCTTTGCGGCCGAAGAGGCATTTCTGGCGGGTACCGGCGATGAGATTATGGGAATTACCCACACCGATGGACTGCCGATTGGCAGCGGACATGTTGGGCCGTGGACTCGCAAGATATATGACGAGTACCGAAGACGGATTGCAGGAGCTGAGGATTAGGGTCGGTTTCAATCTGAATCTTGCACCTCAATGGATAGCCCTGTTTCCGAAGACCACAAGGAGAGCCGTTGTCTAAGACAACAAGCTAAGGGGATCAATCCCAAGGCAGAAGCCGAAGGCTTCGTGGTGGGTGGTGGCCACGAAGTACCCACCCCGGCGCTCCGCGACCGCTGTCGCTCTGCGCCACCCCTCCCAAGAGGGGATTCACAGGTAGCCACCAAACTCATATGCAGATTCAGGTTTCATTTCGCGTCTTTGGACGCGGTGCGAATCTGGACCTGGCGCTGAGCGCTCTTGCGCAGGACTTCTGGAATATTCTTATTGCGAGCCAGCGCACGCAGGTCGCTCGTCAGGATGCGATTGACCAGCCCCAGCGTTGTCCCAATCGGTGTCCGCGCATTCTTCACCAGATTGTGGATCACGGTATAATTCTTCGCGAAATCTCGCTTGGTGCCGACCACACGCAGAACTTCCTCAGAAACATTTTTCATAATAGCAATGGCTTCCACTTCGCTCTCTGTGATCTTTGGGCTGTCAAGGACCGCTGAAGCTACCAGTCGATTGGCATCGCGGATTAAGATGACTCGTTCTTCGCGGTTTCCCTTGAGGGCTGTTTGAACCCGCTCCGAAACGGTCATGCGGGCGATTCTCTGGATTGTCGAAAGTCTTTCGTCCTCGCCCATGTCGTCAAAGGACTCGAAGCCGTCATCCTTTAAACTCTCGAGTGTTGCCGACATCGCATCTTCTCCTTCACGCAACTCCTCGCTGTAAACGGTCATGGCCGTGGTTTCTTCGTCCAGAATCTGTTCGGTTTCCTCTCCAGTGAGAGCCTTTTCCTCGGCGCGGGTTCGATGAATCGGAATGAAGTTGTTGCGTTTCTCAAAAAACTCCTCGCGGATCTCCCGCAGCCGCCGCGTGATGTCGGGTGTCTGGCCGGGGTTGGATTCGAGCGCCTCCAGGATGAAAGGCGATCGCAGCAGCCGCATCAAGTTGATCAGGATCACTTCTATCAACTTGGAGTCGACCTGCGCGGCTAATGAAGCGATCGTAGAATCGGGCGTCGATTTGTTTTGAATGAGCGCTTCCAGCAGTTCGGTCGAGCGCAGGGGCGGCTGTCCAAAATACTCCAGCACCTCGACCGGTGCGGTGGCGCTTTCGGCAATGGTCAGCAGGAGATTGTCGCTGTATTCGTTGGCAAGGGTTTGGCGGGCCGCCTCGCGAATTTCCTCTTCGGGGTCGTTTTGCAGATAGACAAGGATTCCCAGCAGTTCTTCTTGCCCAACTGGCAGTACACCGCGCGCCGCCGATTGTCTGACCGTGAGCGGCGCGTTACCTTCCTTCAGCTTGGAGAGAATTGACGCGCTCATGGGGTCCTGGTGGTCAGATACTGCTGATAGTTAAGCGCCGAAATTTCCAAGGTCTTGCGTTCGCCGGCCTTGCCGAGGGCAGGAAAAACCTGGCCGTTCACCTGCATACGGACGCCACCGGCATTGCCCACAGTCACCGTCAGCGGCGCCCCGAGGGAAAACTTTTTGGATTCAGCCGGATTCATGATTCCAGAAAACAGCGAGCTCTCGCCCGCACTCACTGAAATCCAGGCGGGAGTGCTGGCCTCTATAGTCAATTCCAAGGGTCCGGTGCCTTCGGGTCCCACGGGCGGAGCCGGTTCCGGTTTCTTGGCGAGCTCGCCCAACACCCTCAGCGGCGAAGGCTTACTAGCCGTGCTCGCAGCCTGGCCGGCCACGCCTGTCGCAGGAGGGGGTGGCGTTGTGGCTTGCGCTTCGAGAGGCACTGGAATTGAGGCGGCTGGCGAAGTTGCTTCGCTTTGAGGTTGCCCACCGGGCGGCGTGGTTGGAGGGGTTTGAGTCGCCGCCGGCGCAGCTTCTCCGTTGCCGTTGGTTCGAGTTAAATACCAAAATCCACAACCCACAGCCAGAAGCACCAGAAAGATGCCGAGGGTCAGCAGCATAGTCCGCTTGGATCTCGCCGAGGAGTCCCGGAAGCTGACCGAGGTCTTTTCAGGAGCCGGCTGCGAGGCTGCACTGGGTTGCACTTGCAGCGTGTATTCTTGAAGGATCTGTTCCTCGTTCATCCCAAGATACTTGGCATAGCTCTTGATGAACGACTTGCGAAACACCCCTTCCGGCAGGATATCGAAGCGATCCTTTTCGATCGCCTCCAGAAATCGGACGCTGATCTTCGTTGTTCTGGCAATCTCGGCCAGGCTAATGCCGCGCAGTTCTCGTTCCCGCTTCAGGCTGACTCCAAAGGACACCGTTACACACCTCGCAAAAAACCTTTCGGATGAATAGTAAGAACGAGCACTAAGCCTGTCAAGGAATCGCTGGCTGAAGTTAGCCGGAATTGCGATCTGCGGGCCGGGTGTTGCCGGGGTCTCGCGCGAGGGAGCTTGTGCGCAGAAGATGCATCCTGGCGGGCTGGCACTGAGATGCTTATCTCAATTGAGGTAGTCGCGACAGCCTATCGGCGACTGCTGATTTTGTCCGGACTGCTTCGACGAGCGGTGTTTTCTGCAGGAGCGAACGCGCCCTTGTGATGAAAATACACAATGCCTGCCGCCATTCGCACGGGCTTTGTGCCAAGCAATAGATTAAAGAGAGCGTCACTCTGGAAATGGTCGAACAGGAAACGCAGCAGCCGTTTGGTTCGAAAGCGCGGGTACGATCGAACGAACCATCCGCAGGGGTCCTCGGCCCTGCCGTTTAGAAAATCGGAGATAGCTTGACCTGCGGCCAAGCCGTGCCTGAGGGCCGTATGAATGCCCCCGGCTGTGACTGGAGAGACCATGCCGGCGGCGTCTCCCACCAGCAGCACGCGAGGCCCCGCGACCGGACGCACGATGCCACCGCACGGAATCATTCCTGCCCTTACTGAAACGGGCCGCAACCCACGGACATCGAATATCGGAGCAATCTTCTCCAGGAACGCGGCCATCGCAGAGTTCTGCATGAACTGATCGCCGCCGACGCGCCGGGCGAGTCCTACCTGCACGACGCCGACTCCCGCCACGATCCAGCCGATGTAGCCCGGCGCCAGCCGGCGATCGATGAAGCAGTGCAGCTTGTCCGGGTCGACAATCTCCACGCTGGCGTACTCGTGCTCCACTCCGAATAAGAACTGCGAGTTTTGTCCGAGGTTGAGAGCCTTGGCGACACGCGAATTTGGTCCATCGGCGCCCACGAGGTAATGCGTCGTTCCCGAGGCGCCGAGATCAAAGCCGCCACGCTGGCGTGTTGCCTGCGCAAACGAGGTTTGATAGGCAATGCGGGCCCCGGCCTGTTCCGCCCGCGCAGCCAGCCAGTGCATCAGGCGCGGAGTGTCTGTGGCCAGAAAATAGCAACCAGGCGCTGCCAAATCGACGTGCGCCATATTCGGAGCATAGAGCCGTACGCCGTTGATGCGCCGGACCAGTTCAGAAGGCAAGCCGTCCAGTAGTGCTACCTGGTCGATCGCGTCTTTGACGATGATCCCCGTCGTGTGAAGTTTTTCCCCTGAGTTGGCTTTTTTCTCTAAGACCGTCACCCGCATTCCGGCCGATGCCAGAGCATGAGCGCAGGCCAAGCCAGCAAAACTCGCGCCCACGACGACGCAATCTGATTGAAGAGGCATGGACCTGAGGCGATGGACTGAACTCGCACATCGACCAACGAACAACGGCAACAGTCTTGGGTCGTTGTCGCTGGTTGTCAACGTTCTTGATAGCGACCTGTCTCGTTAGCGGTGGGTAAAGCCGGGGCGGGCACCAACTCAGCAAGGGACTGGGTTCCTTATTTGTCCCACTTTTCCAAGGGAATCGAAGCTTTGAGAAAGCTTCGCCGCGTTTTTTGCGGCAGGGGGTCTTTCCCTATCTCCTACCACACCTCGTCCTGAGGCCCGTGTCCGTCAGCCTAAGAGGCTGACGGGGCGTTGCGCTTTGCAACGAACCGAGGCAATGCAGAGAGACGGTGCGTCGAACAACGCGACGCACCCTACCCTACTGTCCGGCACTGCCTGGCGGCTCGATTTATCTCGCGCGATTTGTTCGGCGCATCTCTGTCATTCTCAATCATGGATCTTGTCTTGCGTCTTTCCGTCGCTGTGCGATATGCCAAAGGATTCCGGAGGGATCCACCACATAGGCGACACGAAGGCCCAGGGCTGCAAAGCCGGAGGTTTCGGCGGGGGTACACCGAAGCGCCATGTGAGATCGAGTGATTCGATATGCGCCCACCAAATGTCGAGATCGTCCACCATAAGCTGCATCATGAAATTCTTGGCCCAATCTTCCTGGAAGTAGCGCTGCAAGATGAACCCGCGCGAGCCGGCATTGAATATCGCGACCTCGCTGTCGAGAACCTTCTCGAAGCCGCGCGCTTCGTAGAAACGCTTCGAAAGCTCGAAATCCTTTGCAGGCATGAAGGGACGCAGGAGGGGAGGCCATGGCGGTCGCGCTGTAGGCTAATTTTGCGCGCCAGTTCCAGTAAGGCAGTGGCCTCCGTCATCAGTGGTTTTCTTGGCTGTCAGCGATGTAAAGAGGTAGGTGGCATCTTGAAGGCATAATCCTCACAGATAATACCTTTCACGTCATTCAACTTTGGGTTAAAGCTATTGATAAACAACTGGTCGCCGCGAAAATCGAGGTTGAGCGATTGCTGCCTCCTTCCGTCATTATTGTCCCAGATTATGAGTCTAGCTGTCCCGTCACCTTGATCATCGTAACCGATAGCTAGAATCTGATGTTGATCAATAGGACTGGCATTACCGGCGTAAATGAAGCCAATGGGCCAGGCTGCTTCGTGATCAAGCCGGGTTCTTAGTCGTGTCCAATGCTCGCGTGTTTTACTTAAGAGATCATCGGGCCCACCGACCCCGAGCACATCGCCGCTGCCAGCAACAAATGCGCCCACGACAGCGCCTAGCGGTCCGCCGATCACCGAACCCGCCGCCGCGCCAAGTGCACCTGAAGCGAGCCGCGAAATGACCGGCAGGATGTGCAAGACCATGATCCATTCAAAAAACGTCGGAGCATTCTTCTCCAGGCTGTCGAGCAACCTATGCCAGATGTATTGACGCAACTCCCCAGAGGCGGGCTGCACATCAGAGCTTTCCACTGACCATCCGATGAGGAAGAAGTCGAGGGCTGAGAAGGCCATCCCACCGCACCTGCCGTAGCTGCTAGTGGTGCTGATCACGAGCGTGTCAATCAATTGGTTTCGCAGGTCACCAGTCACCTCGTTAATGACATAACTAATCGCGGCTGCTGGCAGACCCACAGGGCCGGCAATGGGAATGGAAAAACTGAGCCTTGAGAGCGCCGTTCGGATCGCGTCTACTCCAATCAGTGAGATCTTGTCAACGAGTCCTTGATAGCGCTCGCGAAGCACTCGAGCGTCTTCTTCGGTGATCGGCCATCCTTTGTTTGTAAACCCATAGGCATCACGATCCGCCTTGAATGGTCCAGCCTTTCTGAGCAATGCGGTTACTGAGTTGTGGGGCACATGGTCAAAACGTCCGAGCAACGCGAGTGTTGAGCGCGGTGGTAGGCCAAAGCGACGGTATTGAAAGGCGTCATTGAGTTGTTTCATTGCTCAATCCTTGAATAGCAAAGGAAGGATCGTCTCCCAGTAAAGCGGAGTCGACACTTCATTGCAATGCAATCAGAATAGGAATCAACCCTTGGCCTGCTTTTTGGTCTCATTCACGTTTACGCCAAGAACCGCAGGACCGGTCCCTTTGTTTTCCCCATGAACCGCAGCGAAGTTTCCTTCGTGTTCGCCTTTAACGCCGGCTTGGCCTCCCTTGCCAAGAAGCCGGAAGACATTGTGGGCGAAAACGGACTGTTGAAGCAATTAACCAAGGCCGTGCTGGAACGGGCGCTGCAGGCTGAGATGA
>Ga0187892_10010189_pt1 | contig 12022 bp, 9 predicted proteins | sample MA1701073metaG_FD_139345 | JGI IMG/M metagenome (GOLD analysis project Ga0187892, IMG submission 139345) | Bio-ooze microbial communities from a basaltic lava cave in the Kipuka Kanohina Cave System on the Island of Hawaii, USA - MA170107-3 metaG ...
ATAAGGAGCGCGATAGCCGGCCGTGGCAAGGCTTCTCGCACCGCACCGTGATGATCGCTATGAGGCTGTAAGATGAGAGCGGCAAGTGCCGGAGACAGGGTTAAAGCGTTAATAGCCGAGATGATAGTCGAAGCAGCAATGGTCAGCGCGAACTGTTTATAAAATTGGCCACTGATGCCGGCAATGAAACCGGTCGGGACGAACACCGAGACCAGCACCAGAGTGATGGCGATAACGGGACCGGTGATTTCGTCCATCGCCTTGATAGCCGCCTCACGCGGCGCCATGCCCTTTGCCATCCAGGTTTCTACGTTCTCCACGACCACAATAGCGTCATCAACCACGATGCCGATCGCCAGGATCAGACCAAACAGCGACAAGTTGTTGAGCAAAAAGCCCATCGCCGCCATAACGGCGAACGTGCCGACCAGGGAGACAGGAACCGCGATCATGGGGATAAGAGTCGTGCGCCAGTTCTGCAGGAAGACCAGTACGACAATAAAGACCAGAATGAAGGCTTCGTAGAGCGTCTTGTACACTTCATGGATGGACTCATTAACGAAGACCGTTGTGTCGTAGACGATGCGATAGTCTACCCCGGTGGGAAAGCGCTCCTTCAAGCGCGCCATCTCTGCTTTTATCGCATCGGCCGTAGCCAAGGCGTTGGAGCCGGGCAACTGGAAGACGGCGAGCATTGTGGACGGTTTACCATCGAGATAACTATTGACGTCCGAGTTCTTGGCGCCGAGCTCGACTCGCGCCACATCTCGTAGCCGCGTCACTTGGCCGGTATCCCCCGTCTTCACGACGATCTCAGTGAACTGCTCCGGATCGAGCAGGCGACCAAGGGTGTTAATCGTATATTGAAAGTCGATCCCGGTGGGAACCGGCGGCTGACCAATACGTCCAGCCGCAACCTGCACGTTTTGTTCGCGCAGCGCCTTCACAACATCGTTTGCCACCATGTTGCGCGAGGCCAGCTTCTCTGGGTCGAGCCACACGCGCATGCTGTAATCGCGCGCCCCGAGGATTTGGACATCGCCCACGCCAGCCAGCCGGGCCAGGGCGTCCTTCACTTGAATAGTGGCATAGTTGCTCAGATAGAGGACGTCGCGGCTATCATCGGGCGAGATGAGATTCACGGCGAGCAGGATGCTGGGTGACTTTTTCTTGGTTGTGACTCCCTGGCGTTTGACTTCCTCGGGCAGCTTGGCCTCGGCGATGGACACACGATTCTGCGTCAATACCTGGGCAGAATCGATGTTGGTTCCCAACTTGAAGGTCACGTCCAGGTAAAGCTGGCCGTCGTTAGTGCTCTTCGAGAGCATGTACAACATGTTCTCGACCCCGTTGATCTCCTGTTCGATAGGCGCAGCTACTGTATCCGCTACGACCTTAGCGCTAGCGCCAGGGTACAGCGCCGAGACCTGCACGACCGGTGGCGTGACCTCCGGGTACTGGGCAATTGGCAAGGCCAATAGGGCGACGACGCCAATAATGGTCATCACTATCGATAAGACCATGGCAAAAATAGGACGGTCAATGAAGAAGCGTGACATAAAATCCTCGTCTAACCGGCTGCTGAAACAAGCCGTTCATGCTTCGACTCCGCCCTCCGGGCGACGCTCAGCACGAACGGTAGTTCTGCGAAATCAACAAGTGCCGGTCACCCTGAGCGTACCCTGAGCTTGTCGAAGGGGAAGTCGAAAGGGCTCAAAATCACTTTTTCACCATCCTCCTAATGCGCCGACGCCGTCTCTGGCGAAGCGGTCGGTTTATTCGTTTCACTCACTGGCGCTGCCGCTGCCGTTGTTGCGCCGACGGTTGCGGCTTCGACGCGCTGCGGCGTAACCGTCAGACCAGGACGGGCCCGTTGAATCCCATTAACGATGATGAGTTCACCAGGTTTCAGCCCCTCTTGGATGACGCGTAGACTGTCGTGCAGGCGTCCCAGCTTCACGGGGCGATATTCGACGACATTCTTATCATTCACAGTGAGCAAGTATTTCTGTCCCTGGTCCGTGCCAATCGCGCGATCGGGAACCAACAGCGCTTGATGCTTGTCCCCAACGGGAACGCGGACCCGCGCGAACAACCCTGGGGTGAAGATTCGATTAGTATTCGCGAGCACCGCGCGTACCTGGATCGTGCCGGTCTGTGCATTGACCTGGTTGTTGGCAAAGTCGACCACCCCTTCGTGGGGAAACCCGGATTCCCCAGCCAGCCCAAGCTGCACTGGGATCTTCGCTTCCCGTACGTTTGATAATCGCTCGCTTCCGCCTGCCTGTTTTTGCACTGCTTGCTGATATTGCACCAACGCACGTTCATCAATGTCAAAGTAGACATAAATAGGGGTAAGCGAAACGATGGTGGTGAGCAGGGTGGTTTCGCCGGCACCAGCATTCACCAAATTCCCCTTGGTCACATTCGCGCGACCGACGCGTCCACTGATGGGAGCAGTCACTTTCGTGAATTCAAGATCCAACGCCGCACGTTCTACCACAGCGCGGGCTGACTGGATCGCTGCGCGCGCCTCTCCGCGGTCAGCAATGGCCGCGTCTAGATCTTTCTGGCTTGCCGCGCCTTTAGGAAGGAGGCGTTCATAACGCGCCACGTCAGCTTCGGCGCGTGCGAGTTTGGCTTCCCACTGGGCAACTTGTCCTTTGGCCGCGTCCAATTCAGTCTGAAAGGGCCGCGGGTCAATCTCAAAGAGCAAGTCTCCTTGATTGACCATAGCGCCCTCGGTGAAGTTGATCTTGATCAGATACCCACGGACACGCGCACGGACCTCGACTTCTTCCACCGCCGCGATGCGCCCGGTGTATTCGTCAAAATCGATCACTTCACGTTCGAGCGGCGGGGCAACCGATACTTCCGGTGGCGGCGTTGAGGCGACCGGCGGCGGTTCACCGCCGCACCCTAAAAACATACAGGTAAGGATAGCGAGCAGCGAAAAAGTTTCACCGCGAATAAGATCTCTCATGATTGTCTGCCTTCAGCAGTAATTGGTTTTGCTGATTAGCGCTGTCGTAAATCTCGGTCTGAACCTGACTCTATCTTCTTTACTCCATCTCGCTGTCTTACTGGGGTGGATTGACTACGATATAGGTCACACTACCGCCACTGTAGGAAGGTTGATACCAGGTTGACCCACATTGCTGGTAGGTCACGCCGTTCACCGACATTGAAGTGCACGAACTCGACTGGGCACTGAAGGCGGCGGCAGTTATCACGGACCCGATCGCCATACCTGCCAATACTCCCCCCGCCGGGTATCCTCCTCCGTAATAGTATCCTCCTCCCCAGCTGCCACGGTAGTAATTATCCTCCCCGTACTCTTGCCAATCCTCGCGGGCGTTCCTGCCATAATCTTGCCGGTCTTCACGCGCATTATTCATGTGCGATTGCCAGTCTTCACGGTTTTCAGTTCGCTGTTGATCGCGGTTACCCTGACGGTCGCTGGCTGCATTTTGCCGCTGGGTCTGGGCTTGCTGACTCCTGTTCTGTACCTGTGATTGATTAGCCTGGCGGTTGGATTGCAATTGGCTGGCGGAGGATTGTCGGTTTTGTTGCTGCTGAGAACGATTGCCCGACATTTGACTGGCAGACCCTTGCCGAGTTTGCTGCCTTTGTGACGTGCTACTCTGAAAACTGCCGCGACTGGAGGCGCCACCACGAGAAGAACTTGCACCGGCCGGACGATTGGCACCGAACGAACCTGTACTCGCTGCACCGCTGCGGGAGAAACCCCCGCCGCCGCCTCCGCCCCCGCTAAAACTCCGGCCACCTCCACCGCCACCTCCACTAAAGCTCCGACCACCGCCGCCACCTCCTCTGCCGCCTCCTCCACCTCGACCACCACCCCGTGCTTGGACCTCCGCGGCGATAAAGATTCCCATCAACAACAGAGCCATCCATACAGTATGACGTATCCACGTTTTCGTGTTCATGGCTGTACTCCTTAAATACTCGTTCCCAGGCAGAGCCTGAAACGAGTGTGCTATTGATTTATTCCGGCGTCAGGATCCATGCCAGCCACAAACGCAATTCGCGCCGCTCCCTCGGCGGGAGTGAACGCGAAGAGCGAATCCGGGGTATCTGGTGCAAAGTTCCAGTCGTGAAAATTCGCCCAAAATTGCGGCTCGCCGTCCTCCAATTTATAGGTGATCACGAGCCGCTCCGGTACTGGCTTCTCTCCCTTTGCTATCCAGAGCTGCATGTCAACCAGGTCGTTACGCAAAGCGATATGGTCGCAGGGCGTTCCGGCAATGGTCGCTTCTTCCACCCAATAGGCTTCACTGACCTTGTCTTTTATGGTCTTGGGCAAATTGTTGGAGAAGAGTTCAGCCATCGGCAAGGGCATCTGCAGATCACGGGTAAAGTAGGCAAACGCGGCATCCAGGTCGCCGGACTTCTGCGCGGTCGCATAAACCTTCTCATTGAGGCCAAAGAAAGCGATCTGTTTGCCATCGAACCGAAAACCGCGCTTGGTTCCATCCCGGTCGGTAATATCGACAGCGATTCGATCCGGGCGCTGGACGGTGATCTTGCGGGTTGCGCCAAACTCCAGCTTTTGCCCCCACGCTTGGTCGACATCGTAGCCGATGTCCGCCGTGACACTATAGCGTTGAGCTTTCGCCAGAAACTCCGACATCCGCATGAGAGGGGCCATTGCTTTTGCGTCGATTTCCGCTGCGGTGGTCTTCGTTTCCTGGGCGTATGCTGGCGTGTTGCCCAACACGAGCGCGCACAGCAGAACAGGCACAAAGCGCCAAGCTGTACGATTCATCTTACACCTCCAAATAATGCGTCGATTCATAGGAAAAACCCTCCTTGCTGGTATTCGGCCTACTTCACACTGTAACCCCGCGCGTCCATACAGGCGCTAAATGCGCGCTGATATTCTTGCAACTGCGACTGTTGCTGCTGTTGCGCGGCTTGTTGCTGCGCAGCTTGCTGCTCTTGTCCTTGCCGCCGCCCACGGACTCCTCCCACCATACCACCGCCAGCGGCACCCATCGCTGCGCCTTTTCCAGCATCACCGGCAATCGCGCCCATGGCCGCACCCATAGCTGCGCCGCCAGCCGCCCCTCTGAGGGCCCCGCGTGCACCGCTTCCCGCTGGGGCTCCTTGGCTTGGCGGTGGCGCACTCGGTGGTGCACTCGGATTAAAGCCCGTCATTTCGATCGCCGAGCTGTTACACTGCATCTCGTCTTGTTGTTGCTGTTCTGGCGGTTGATCTCTTTTCGGAAAGACATACATCCCGGAGATGTTGCCCGATTGCGCTGCCGCTATGCCAATACTCATGCTCACCACGCCAATCGCGCTGAGCCACCGTATGGTGTTATGTGTACGTTTCATTGCCATCTCTCCTTTGTCGTAATTCTGCTTAGAGCCTATCCGATCCGAATAACTCTCAATCCCGTAGCTTCGCTGTACTCTACAAATCCCCCGCTCGGCTGCGCCTTCGCCGCCCCCTTTGACAAAGGGGGCCGACAGACACGGAGTGGCTGGCGGGGGGATTTTTGCTCACGGACATACACCTTTTCTTCCTATCATTTCGGTTCTGCCTCTGCTGCTTGTACTGTCGCCACGTAATAACGTCGGTTGCGCAGGTAGAGCATGCCTTCGAGCATCCAATGCTTTCCCATATTTTCAGGATTGCCTAACGGTTCGAGGAGTTCGGCAGGGCCAGAGAGTGAAAGTTGGGGTGGAAAAATTCGGCTCAGGAGCATTGTCCCGGTGTCCCTTGCAGCCATAGCTTTTACTTGATCGACCTGGAATAGCCACTTGTTCTCCTTGTAGGACATTGTCAGCGTATTCAGGTTGCCCGCGGCTTTTTCATCAAATGGTTGAAACGTGCCGGTAAAGCGCACGACGAGCGGTTGCCCACGCCGTTGCGCCGAGGCTGCCGTGACTCCACCAATCGTCACTCCTACGACAACCAGAATAAGTATTCGTTTTGCCGTCAACCACATATAGGTCCCCTAAATCATTTGTGCCATTATCCTCGTAGCTGGGCTCTGCCCAGCTGCGCCCTGCCTGGCAGGCTCTGCCTGCTCCGTTGTGTTCCCAGGCGGAGCCTGGGAACAAGAAGAACTACTTTCACTTCACGCCAACATCCTTCATCGCATCTTTACATCGCCGACTAACATCTTTCTCGTTTTTCTTCAGACACGCTGCCAATCGTCCACCGCCCGCTTCCACGGCAGCGCAATGTTTTTTTAAGTCGTCCGAACACTCATTCGCCACGTACGTCAAGGTGGCGACGGCGTGCTCAAGCTGCGCCGAGGCGTCGTACAGGGCGTATTCGCACCGGGTTGAAAGCTTGTCCTCATAGGCGTACAGGCAGGCGAGAACACGCCCCTCACCAGGAGTGACCTCCTTACAGAACGAGTCGAGTTCCTTCTTACAACCGTCCTTCACTGATACGAGCAACTCCTTTTGCGCCCAGGATGTGCCGGCTGCGCCGGGCAGCAGGAAAAGCATCACCACCGTCAACAGTCCTTTTACTACTCGTCTCATCACCTATCCTCCTCTTGTAAAAACTTGAGTTCTTTTCGTATCAGCTTAAAGAACAACCGACCAGGGCCGAGGCGTTATATAGTTCTCCTAAATCGGTTGTTGCGACCGCCGTTCATGCTTCGACTTCACCCTCCGGGTTACGCTCAGCACGAACGGGTGCCGAAACCGTTCGCCCTGAGCGTAGCGTAGCGAAGTCGAAGGGTGAACACGACGTATTACGTTACATCTCATTTAGGTTCCCTATAGTTCTTTCCCTTCGTGAACGGTCCAGCCGTTCGCCTCGAATTCCTTCTTGGCGCGTGGCGACATCTGCCCCGCGAGCCAGAGCGTTCGCTGTGGCACCCTCAGAAAGGTAGGCTGCGTAGCGAATCTGGCTACCCGCTCAGTCCACGAAAGGTAGTCCACCGGCGCAGGCATGATAAGAGCGCTATCCTGGTCTCGTGCGACCAGAGGGCCAGCCGCCCCCATATCTGTGAGGGGTTTCTTCTTTTCGTGATACTCCGCCAGCATCCGCAGGGAAGTGGCCAGAAATCGCGCTTGCGATTCCGTCTCCACACTACCCATTTGCACTATGACATCCTCACGCCCCTTCACATTCTTAAGACGGTCCAAGTTCTGGACTACCGCGATCTGTAGACTCAAAGGAATAGCAGGATTATGCATGAACAAGCTCTTTTGCGGAGGAGAAACGTTCAGCTCCTGGAGCTTATTCTCGACCAAGACGATGAGATCGCCCCGTGGTGTGTCCCATACCAGGTTGTCCATGGTATTAACACCAGTGATAATGATCGAAGCGGGGACGAACACCGAAATGGCAGTGTTGACACTAACATGGGCACGGAAGGCCGTTGTCGCAATCTCGTCGAGTTCCTTGGTCAGGACCGGATTAGTGGTGTAAGGGTCCACACCCAGCTTTTTGGCTAACTCCCGCCGCTCCTGTTCATAGCCCAGCACATCGCGGGTCGCGTCTACGACTCCTTCCTTTTCTCCCCCCGTGCCGGGAGTAGGTTCGGAGTTCCACATCCGCCCGACACCGCTTCCAACGCGATCAAAGAAGCGCCCAACCCCACTCGGCAGCCCGGTCACGGTATCTATGGGGTTCATCACCAGGTGCCCGGCGGACTCCAGCGGCTGGACCGCGGTGGCGGCCATCGACTTGACAAACACACCCGTCTTGCTGGTTTCATCGAGCTTGATGATGGCTGGAATCTCCGACAGGCGCAGTTCGGCCATTTCGCGGCTGAGCACCTGGTAGGTACCGGCATCGTCACCAAAAGTTTGTTCGTCGGCTATGAGGGTATAGAGTCCCATCACACCATCAGTGGGAACCTTTTCTTCTACACGAAATCCTTGTCCTGTCAGTAGCTTCGCGGGGATGAGTTGCGTAACTTTAAGGACTGGGGGTTTCTCAAAATCTGTCTTGGTCTGGGCGGACGCCACCTGCGGGACAATCAGCAGAAATGTTACAAGCAAAACACCGAACATCCTCAACCTCCTTACGAGAAAAATTCTTTAATCGCTGACCATACGAGATACGGAGGTTCAGGTACAGACTGGCACGGTTCAAGTTGTGGTTCAGGACAGTTCATTTTTCTCGTGGTAGACATTCATTCGTCTAATTGCTTCGCATACAGACTGACCAGTCGGGCAACAAGAACCGTGAAATACATCTGCCCGCCCACCGCTTCGAGGATTGCTAGTCCTTGCGCTGCTTCACTCGCAGGAACAACGTCGCCGTAACCGAGCGTCGCAATCGTCACGAAGCTGAAGTAGATAGCGCGCGCCAGGGTGAGATCGCTTGCCGATGCCACCCCAAATGATGCAGGCCAGGTCTGGTCGAGCAACCAGTAGCAAACGGCGAAAATCAGACCAGTCAGCAAATATGCGTCTAGAGCAGCGAAGATATGCTCGGCATCTACAACTCCGGTTCGGAGCGCATAGCGCGCCGTGGTCGCTGTGGCCAACAGGCTGGCCGCTATCCACAAAACTTGGCTTATCGGTAACAAGACTTCGACACCGAGCACGGTCCGGATGCCGCGAGCGATGACGAACGCAATACCGAGGAAGAGTAGCACCCGAATCCACCGTTCGTGGGCGGCACTCGCGATCGCGGCCACAAGATTCACGGCCAACAACAGCTCTAGGGGATTGAAGTTTGATACAAACGCCTTCAGTGCAGGACGACCTCCGATGGTGAGTAACAGTGAGAGGAACAGCCACGCGAAACGGTGGCGGCGATAGCTGCCGAGAACGGTCGTTAGCATGCGTATCCCCCGAAAATCCCCTCTCCCGGATGGGAGAGAGCCAGGGTGAGGGGGATCAGGAAAGATAAATTGCCCATTCAACGATAGAAAATCCCCCCGTGCTACGCACGGCCCCCTTTACGAAAGGGGGCTTTTGGGTTCCCTCCTTTGGCAAAGGAGGGACAGGGAGGATTTCGTCAGCGGTTTACTCTTCTTCTGGCGGCTCAGGCTCGCTCAGTATCTTTACCATGAAAGCCTCCAACTCTTCGAGCGAATGAAAGCGTGTAGAGCGATAAGACACTATATGCTCTATTCGGCCCTGCCACCGTCCCTGTTCCACCTTCGCGTCTGCATGAATCTGCACGACAAATGCACGCTTAGCCGGTAAAGAGACTTGCTGTTTTGATAACATTTATCCTTCCTATGCGACAGGGTATTGTCGAGCCTTCCAGAAGACAGTACGCTTCAAACCGGTTCAGGTATAGAGGAAAAATTGCGGTTGCGGTTCAATTTCGGTTCAGATTGAAATCCTGGGAGTTCAACAGTGCAGGAAAGCAGTACCAACGTCCAAAGAGAAACTAATTCAGAACTACATTTCGGGCCGTTCTTCATAGAGGCCACCAAGCAACTCTGGTGTGGCGGCCAGCCGGTTGATCTACGGCCACGGTCGCTAGCCATGCTGCGGTATTTGGTTGAGCGACCACATCAACTAGTCACGAAGGAGGAATTACTCAAACACTTATGGCCGGGGATTTATGTGTCGTCCACGGTGGTCAAAGTGTGCGTGCGAGAAATTCGCCATGCGCTTGGGGATGAGGCCTTGAAGCCGGAGTTTGTCGAGACGGTTGGTACACAAGGATATCGGTTCATTGCCCCTCCCACCACCTCCCCACCAGTTCCAGGTTCCAGGTCCCAAGTTCCAAGTTTACCAATCGAGGAGGATCGCCGACCTGGAACTTGGAACTCGAAACTTGAAACTTCCTTTGTCGGGCGAGAATACGAGTTAGCGCAGTTACAAACATGGTATGAGCGCGTACAACGGGGCGAGCGATATATCATTTTCGTCTCTGGTGAGGCCGGCGTCGGCAAGACAACGCTGGTTGAGCGCTTCCTTGCCCAAGCGCAAGCGAAGGGGACCGTACGTATCGGGCACGGACACTGTATCGAGCAACATGAACATGGGGAAGCCTACCGGCCCATGCTGCAAGCGTTACAGCAGTTGTGTCGTGCTCCCGATGGCGACCAAGTGGTAGCCATACTCCGCCGTTACGCACCCTTCTGGCTCGTTCAGCTCTCAGGGGTGATCGAGGGAGACGAACTGGAAAAGCTACAACGTCAGATTCAGGGCAGCAGCTCCCACCGCATGTTACGTGAATTCGCTGATGCCATCGAGATGTTAGCGACCGAGACCCCGGTGATTTTGTTTCTCGAAGACCTGCAGTGGAGTGATACTGCGACCCTGGAGTTGCTGGAGTATCTAGCCCAGCGGCGGGAGCATACCCGGCTGCTGGTGATCGGCTCCTATCGACCAACGGATGCAGTGTTGGAAACCCATGCCCTGCGCCGAGTGGCGCAAAGTCTGATTGGACGTGGGCAGTGTCAGGAGCTGGCGCTGGAATTGTTCACCCAAGCGGAAGTTGAAGCCTACCTGACTCAACGACTGGCTGAAAGTTCGGCTGTGGAAAGCTTGGGACCGGTGATTCACCGCCGCACGGGGGGAAACGCTCTGTTTGTGATGCATTTTGTGGACTATCTGTTCCAGCGCGGTTTGCTGGTGGAAACGGATGGTCGTTGGGAATTGCGGGCTGAGCCCGCGACGCTTGAGGATCTCATCCCCGATCACGTGCAGTCGCTGATTACCAAACAGATTGAAGGGCTGAGCAGAGAGGCACAGCAGCTCTTGGAAATAGCCAGCGTGGTAGGGCTCAGCTTTACGGCCAGCGAGGTCGCGGCAGTCCTCAATCAGCCACTGGAAGCAGCGGAGACGGTGTATGATGAGCTGGCTAGCCAGGGGCGCTTCCTTGAGGTCCAAGGGCTGGCTGAATGGCCGGATGGGTCCATCACTGTTCGTTATCATTTTCACCATGCCTTGGGTCAACACACACTGTATTATCGCGTCGGACTGGCACAACGGGTGCGCTGGCATCGGCAGCTCGGCGAGCACTTCGCTAAGATGTACGGCGAGCATACGCAAGAGAGCGCCGGCGAGTTAGCCTTCCACTTTGAACGCGGGCGAGAGTATCGGCGTGCCATCCTCTTCTGGCAGCAAGCAGGAGGGCAAGCGCTCCAACAGGGCGCTTATCAGAAAGCCCTTGAGCATGGCTGGGCTGGGATAACACTCCTGCCGCAACTTCCAGCCACAGCGGAACGCGGGCAGTTGGAACTCAAGTTACGCCAGATTATTGGTGTCGCGCTGGCGATGTGCCGGGGGTACGCCGATGACGACCTGGAAGAGAACCTCCAACGAACCCGACAGCTCTGTCGCGAGTTAGCGGACGAAGCTGCGTTGGTGCCGGTGATGATTGGCTTGACGCGGCTACATCTGTGGCGCGCTCATCGTGCAGCGGTGGAAGAACTCGCACGACACGAGGAATCCTTAGCCGAGCGTCTCACTGATAGTCAACTCCTGCTACAACTGCACACCCAGCTCGCGTGGATCGAGCTGCTCCGCGGAAAGCATGTTGGTGTCGCGGAGCACCATCAATACGTCTGTAAGCATTATGATCCGCAAGCTCACCAAGAGATCTCGTTTTCATTTGTTGGAGATCCGCTGGTTGTGGCGCTCGGCGCCTCCGGTGTGAGTCTCAGTCTCACAGGGTGGCTCGAGCGAGGTTGGAACGAGGTCGAACAAGGATTGGGGCGTGCTGAGAATTTCCATTCTCCTATCGTATCGACCGCCGCGCTGCTGTACGCCGGGATGGTGAAGCACTTGCGTGGTGAATATGATGAGGCCTGGCGGATCGCGCAAAAAATGACAGCGCTCGGGCACGAATATGAACTTCCGCTGACCCTGACATTTGGCAAGCTGCTCCAAGGCGGGATGGCCGTGCAACATAATGCACTAGAGGAGGGCATTGCCCTTCTCACCACCGGGCTCGCGCAGCACCGCGACACGGAGGTCCATCTTCTCGCGCCCTATTTTCTCTCCTTGCTTGCTGAAGGCTATCGACGTCAGGAGAAGGTTACGGAGGCGCTGCAGGCTGTGCATGAAGCCCTTACCTTGACGGCCACCAATCTCGACGTCTTCTGGGAGG
>Ga0187892_10010190_pt1 | contig 12021 bp, 8 predicted proteins | sample MA1701073metaG_FD_139345 | JGI IMG/M metagenome (GOLD analysis project Ga0187892, IMG submission 139345) | Bio-ooze microbial communities from a basaltic lava cave in the Kipuka Kanohina Cave System on the Island of Hawaii, USA - MA170107-3 metaG ...
AGTTGCGACCAACGCGACAACGAGTGACAGGGATCGTGTCGGGAATTGTCGTGAGAGGAACATGGTTTTCTCCTTTTGATAGTTGAAAGATGATTTGACTTACGGCTGCGAACAGCCTCAAGCAGACGCATAGCGACACAAAGGGTCATCACAGCCCGAAAACCGGGCGGACGACGCAGCGGCGCGTTCGACAATGGGTCAAAAGACCCCTTGTGGCTGCGATCGAAAGATATAAGGGGGACTAAATCAAAAAAGCAGAGGTGAGCTTGTAGATTTCCTGCTGAGGAAACTTCAGCATTTTAGCGGGGGGAGCAGAAGTCTGCTCGACAAGCACCGCCTCAAACAAACAGTCTAAAGGGTGAGTGTCAATGAAGAGAGCGGAGTCAAAGAGTTTCTTTGCGAGAGTGATATCGGCAAGAGGAACGCCAATGGAGGACTTAGTCTGTTTGTTCTGCTGACAGCATTTCTTGGAGTCTTTCGCGTCGCCCTCATGCTGGCACATGCTTTTGCAGCAATCCTTCGGAGTCAGGGTCCCAGCACTGCCACAGCCCAGACCTAGAGTAAGTGTGAGCAAAGCACTCACTAGAGTGCAACTCAGCAATTTATGAAATCGCGTTGACATGTTCATCCTGTGCAACTGCACTTGAAACTAGCACGCAAGCCTAAAGCAGGTCAAGCGTATCTCGAAGAGTTCAGGAACACGACAACCTGGAAACGTTCCTGCACTGAGCAATATCCGAAACCACCAAGTTCTATTCCCAGTGAGACCTTGATACGCCCTGCTCTGGAACCAAGGCTCAGTTAAAGAAGCCGCCCCCTTCGGAGAGACCCGGCAGGGGGGCGAATCGAAGTAAATGGCCTGGCGTCGCCCGCTCTAGACTGCTGCCTATACACTGCGCCTGTCCCTGCTTTTCGCTTCTAACGCCAAGCCGAGTCGATGCCGATTTACTAAACACCATCGTTAGAAAAGGAAGGAACTTCAGGGATTATGACTATCCAATGCCCACACTGCCAAACCAAGTATCGCTTGGAAGAAAAACCTGTCGGCGATCAGCCCAGCTTGCAGTTTCGCTGTAACAAATGCGGTGAGCCCTTTTCCGCCCTGCTTCCGGCATTGGCCGGACCCATGGCTGCGCGGCCTGTTCCGGTTCAGCAGCATGATGAGTTCAACAAGAGACTTCGGACTGTTGCACCACCATCATCATCACCGGATTCTTTGAAAGCCACCATGATAAGGGGTAACACCAGACCCTGGCTGGACCGGGACAAGGTGGTTTCACTGGTGGTCATCGACGGACCTTTGAAAGGGCAAGTCTTTCCCGTAATCAAACCCAGAGTATTGCTCGGCCGCTGCGAGGGTGACATCGTCCTGCAGGACTCCGAGATTTCTCGCAAACACTGTGCCCTTGAAGTGCATGGAACGTCTGCTGTGCTGGCTGATCTGGGCAGCACGAATGGCACCTTCGTAGATGATGAGAAGATTGAAACTCATGAACTTCAGCATATGTCGGAGTTCCGCCTAGGTTCGACGGTCGTGATGTTTTCCGCCCGAGCCAAAGACTAACGGTTTCTCCCACCGGGATTGACAACGTGGAACAACTGGGACGCTACCAGATTCAAGAAGTGCTGGGTCGCGGCGCTATGGGCACGGTTTATCGCGCTCACGACCCAAAGATAGACCGTGTCGTCGCGATAAAGACGATCACCATCGGTGGCGTGGCCGCGGACGAGGAGGATGAATACCGTGAGCGCTTTTTCCGCGAGGCACGGGCCGCGGGAAAGCTGTCCCACCCCGGCGTGGTGACGATCTACGACGTAGGGGAACAGGATGGCACCCAGGCGCCCTACATCGTGATGGAATACATCGAGGGGACGACGCTGGACAGCCTGATCAGCAAGTCCAGCGGAAAGTCCATCGCAGTGACGCTGGACTTGGTGAAGCAAGTCGCTGAAGCCCTCGATTATGCGCACTCGCAAGGGATCGTTCATCGGGACATTAAGCCAGCCAACATCATCGTCACACCCGATGGCCGCGCCAAGATCACCGACTTTGGCATTGCCAAGCTTGCGGTGACCCAGCTCACAATGCCTGGCGAGGCGCTTGGCACTCCTTCTTATATGTCCCCCGAGCAAATCACTGGTGGGCACCTGGATGGCCGCTCCGACCTGTTCTCCTTGGGAATCATTCTGTACTCGATGCTGGCGGGACAGAAGCCTTTCACGGGGGAGAATGCAACCAGCGTGATGTTCAATATCACCTATAAGGAACCCCTTCCCCTTACCCAATTGAGCCCATCGTTGGACCCCCAACTTAACCATGTCATTGAGCGAGCACTAGCCAAGCGCCCCGCAGACCGCTACCAGAGCGGCAGAGAGTTTGCGGACGATCTTGAAAACCTCGGCCAGGGCAGGACACTACGTTCTCGTGTCCCCGCCCGGGTCGCGCCAGACCCGGAACAAACAGTTGTCCAAAAACCAAGTCAATCGCTTCCGACTCCATCAGGACTGAAGACTCGTTTGCGAGGCAATTGGGCAGACAGGACCACTTTGGCGGCACAGGTTTTTCGCAAGCTTCGAGTGGTCTTAGAACAAATCGTTTGGACCGATTTCACTCGGCGCATATCCCGGAAGGCCCAACTTGGCTTAACCGGTGTCGCTCTCTTTCTTGCCTTGTTCGTCTTTGGAAGCATTGGACCCGCCAAGACCGCTAAGCTCGAAATCCGGTGCGTGCATAGCTTTGCTGCTGCTGACCTGCTTGTATGGATAGATGACAAGCTGGTCTATGAAACAGCACTTACGGGTACGGTCAGAAAGCGATTGGGATTGATTAAGACCGTGCAGGGAAGTTTTTTGGATGCCGTTGCTACTGCGCCGGGAAAACACCTCATTCGGGTACGCGTGGTATCCAAGACTGCAGGCTACGATCAAACCAGAGAAGTTCAAGCAGAGCTGACTCCCGAGAGTACCAAAACCCTCGAAATTGGTTTCACTGGGCGAAGTGAAAATCTCGATCTGGGCTTGCGCTAGCACCGTGTCGCCCGAGATTGCCGGCGTGGATCTCGCGGTGGATCTCGGTGTCCCACACAGATTTCGGTCTTCCCACAACGAAATTTTTGCTTGGCTGGCGAGAACGCTGTGTGCCGATCTTTCCCGCCCTCGAAGTCTGTCTCGTATGCCAGAATGCCCAAGATTGACCGCCCACTTAGACTGCCGCGCTGGGCGCGCCTTGAACAGCGTAACCCCTGCCAGAAGAAAGGAATACTGATGCATTGAGTCGAAATCGACGATGAATAAGTGAGCCAACCACAGCAGGAGCTTTCCCACGGCGCCGGAACGAGAAATGTGGGATCTGCTGGCTGGCAAATTGCACCTTGAGCACAGGCGACCGCAAGACGGATTTCACTGCTTAGCAGCCTTAGACTCAGCGAGCTAAATGCAACCAGGCAGATGAGGTGCCGGGTCGTCGGCGCAGAGTCTTTGTTACAGTTCGCGTACGGCGAACTGCAAAGGTGTACTTGTCATGTCGGAACTAAAGACGCTGCTGTCCGAAGCGAGAGCGAGTCTGCAGGATCTGGATAGTTTGCTACAGCGAGCCCGTTCGCTGGATGAAGTAGTTCACGGGCAGCAGACTCCAGGCCGGGAGGATCTGCAAAGCTGCATTGACGAACTGCTGAGGCTGATCGAGAGAATTCCGAAAAACCTTCGGCACGAGGAAAGATTGCAACGGGAGGCCGAAATCGAGCAACTCCACCGGGATATGGAGCAAGTTCGCCACCGGGTGGAGGCCTCGATTGAAGGAATGGAAGCCGCGTGCGAGTACAATGTCACACAACTCGCCGAGTTTATTGAAACCCTCCAGCAGCGATTGCCAAGGCTGTCAAAGGAAAGCCAGGACCCATCACACATGTCACAACTGAACGAGCTGCTGAGCCAGGGCAGACAATCGCTGGCGACCAAGGACTACGAGGGCTGCATGGCGGTGATGAGCGAAGTCCTGCACGTAGCTCCAGAAAATCCAGAGGCGGTTTCCTGCCTGGAAGAGGCGCAGCGGAAGCTGGAAGACCAGCGACTTGAAGAAGAGCTGGTCATCCACCTCGACAATCTCAAGAAAGAGGCTACGGATCTTTTCGATCAGGAGAAGTACCGCGAATGCACTGGGCTGTTCAAATTCCTTTGTGAGCTGGAACCCAAGAATCGAACGCTGCTGGACTACCTGGCGCTCAGTCAGGAGAAGGTCAAAGAGATGGAAGAAGCGGAAGGGGCGACCCGGCAAGAGGAGCAGTCACACAACACCCGCCCAACGGCGGAAGCCGCCAGCCACAGCCGGGAGAATGCCGTCGCAACTAGCCCGGACGCGCCCCTAACCAGGGTTCGAACGGAGGTCGTCGCTGACTTTGACACGCAAGGTCTGTCCTCACGGACGCAAGCAGGTTTCAAGGATGGCCCTCAGGAAGAGGGAGAGAATTCCCGACCTGGCACGCCGCTGGCGGTCGTGTTTGGAGTGGTGGCGGTTCTCACGTTTGTTTTGGCGGGTGCGCTGCTCTTGCGGGGATTTAAGGCAAGCTCAACTGGAAGCCTGAATCTGACGACGGAACCCTCAGGCGTCACCGTCCTGGTCGACGGGCAGCCGCACGGAGAGACGCCGTTGCGTTTGGAGTCTTTGGAGGTCGGCCAACACACTTTGAGTTTGATGAAGGAAGGGTATGCCCCGGCTTCACAGTCCTTCACGGTTTCATCCGGACAACCGTCGGCACTCTCAGTGCAGCTTCAGCCATTGACTCCCGTGCCTGCTGGCACAGATCCGCTGCAGCTGCAAGCCGTGGCTCTGTTTGACCGGGGCTTGTTGCTGGAGGCCAGCCAGCGTTGCGATTCGCTCTTGGCCAAAGATCCGTATAACGAAGTCGCTGCCGGTCTGAAAATCAAGATTAGAGACCGCTATTGGCAGCAAAGCCAGTTGGCGCAACGGCGCGACAAGATCTCTGAGGCCCGCATTGCGCTGCAGAATCTGCTGCGTGTCTCACCGCAAGACGTGGCGGCGCTCAACGCTCTGAAGGGTCTGCAGACAAATCCAAAGGGCAGGCTCGCGAACGCGGCCGCGGAACTGTCGTTGCCAGGTAAAACCGAAGAGCTGCGCAACCAAATCGTCTCGGCGATGAGTTCTGGAAATTACTTCCCGCCCGCTTCCGGTAATGCCTGGGAGCTGATTCAACGGCTCGGTGCGATGTCGCCGTCCGATCCCGTTTTCAGAGAGCGGATGGACCAGATTCATCGGGAGGCGGTCACCCAGCTGCAACGGAAGATCCAGAGCAAAGATGCCGAGGGCGCGAAAGCCTTGGGCCGCCAGCTTCAGGAGTACTTCCCGGCCAGTGCGGAGCTGAGAAATCTGCGAGAATCCATCAAGACTGAGGATGCCGGTCAGCTTGAAGCCCGAAACAGCTTGATGCAGAAGCTGGACTCGGCCATGGCACATGGAAACTATGTGACACCAGCGACTGACAATGCCCTGGCATATTGCAATCGTCTCCTGGCGCTGGATAGCCAGAGCGCAAAAACGCTGGCGCTGAAGCGCGAGATCTCGACCCGAGCGTCCGGACAGGCGAAGGATCTTCTAAGCAAAGAAAAGTTTGATGAGGCGCGAAGCGTTTTTTCCGCCCTCCTGGTGGCTGCCCAGAGCGAAGGCAAAACTGCTACAGCGCAGGAGATGCGCACGCAGATCGAGAAACTGGAATTCACCGGCTATCCGGTGATTCACGACCATACGCTGGGTAGCTGCAGCGGACGTCTGAGAATGAATGCCTACGTGATTGCCTTCGTTCCTTCCGGTGATTCCAAGGACGGGTTTTCGCAAAAGCTGACGGATATCGCAGAGACTGAACCCGGCGACAAGCTGAAGCTTCAGTTCAAAAACAAAACCTACCGCTTTCAACCGAACCTGACAAAGAACAAGGAAGAGAGCCGCCAGAAGGTTCAGGAGATTCTGGCCAGACTCGCGGCGCTCACCGCAGGGAAGTAGTCTCGAAGACCCACGCTAGGTTCACTTGCTGCCAACGGAGTTCAAAGTTGGGTCAAATCTGAAAGCAAAGTAATTCCCTCTCCCGTTTGTGGGGAGAGGGTGGCTGAAGGCCGGGTGAGGGGCAGCGGCCGCCAGAGACGCTACCCTCGGTCTAAGGGTGCTCGCAATTCTTTGTCCTCGTGCTGCGCGATTCGCCGCCCTCCTGCCCGTTCCAGAATTCTCAGGCGGCTCGTGCGACCTCGGCAATCACCGCTTCGCGAGCTGCCTGGTCGGCAGTGGAGTCTGATACAAAAACCGCGATGGCCATGTAACGGCCATTCGGTGGAGTGAGGAATAACTGATGTCATCAGGAAACTCTTCCTTGGTTTGGGATGCCGCTGGAAACCCCGATGGGTTAAGGGCGCTCGGGAGTTATTCGAAGTGGACCAGTGATAGTATCGCCGACCGTGGACCTTTTTCGAGGATAGCGAGCAGGCAGATGCCTAATTCACGAGCTGGGCAGACTCTCCAGGAACGTGACAATGTGACCTCGAAGGGCCGCAACGAATCGCTGAAAAGTCAGGTCGTCCGCTGGTTGCGTGATCCTCGTAGGTGTTGCATTGGTCGACAAAACAAAGCACGCAGCAGTGTAGAGTCGCTCCAGAACGAGTCTGCGGCAAAGAATCTCGTATCGCTCGCTGTATGAGACGCCCCTGTACCGCACCTGATTGTTCCTCATTTTCTCCTGCTGCTTTCCACGAAAGACGGGATCGACTGCGAAGTAGGGCTCCTTGTTGCTAACGGGTTTTTTCACGTTGGCTCGGTCCTCGAGCATAAAGAAGTAGCCTAGGAAGGGTGTCGGCGTCGTTCCGAACCTTCCCTCTCGGAACGCTGTCCAAATATCCTTGGCGCTGCCCACGGCCTCTTCAGCTCGATTGTTGACGTTGTTTCCAATCGACTTTCCGGCTTGTGATTTAAACTCCATTGCCATTACGAGCTGACCCTCCGACACGACGATGAGGTCCCATTTCTTGGTGGCACGGTAGTAACCCGGAAGCTCCAGCGCTGTGCGTGTCCTGACATCAAGCTTCTTCAATCCTGCTTCACACAAGACATCTGCGATCAGGACTTCCAAAGCACCCATCTGTGTGCCACCCGTGACCTCGCCGCGCGTACCAGCATCGATCTTACCGCTCTGCTTTTGCTTCTCGAGATTCTTGGCGCGCGCCGTCCAATAGCTTTGAACTGCTTCACGTAGCCGCTTCTCAATGTTCAAGCAGGATCTCCATCTCTGACGGCTTGATTTGGTAAATCGCGAGTGCCATCTGGGTAGCAAGCGCCCTGTCTCTTTCCCGGAAGGCCTTCAGCAGACTCTCGCGCTGCCTGCTTGTAATTGAGATCGGGTCTGGCACACGGATACGGCGAAGATACTGGGCTTGGAAGCGAAGATACCCTCCGCGCATTCGAACTCCGTAACACTCGATGAAGAACTGACCTACTGCAGAGAGCAAGATGCCTCCAAGTGCCTCAAGATCCCAAGCATCGGATAACACGAAATAAAGGTTGTGGTGCGGGTAGGTCTCGCCTCGGTCAAGGACGGGGTTGAATTCGTCCTTAATGTCTGGGATATAGAGCTTCGGCGTTTTTGTCAGCGCGTGATTGACACGGTCGATGGTTCTGTACCACCCCCCCGGATTCCTCTCGGCCGTGTTTCGCTTCTGGACAAGTTCCGCGTGCCCGTGAAAATAGGCTCGGAGCTTGGGATACTTCTCCAAGTCCACGAGTCCGTCCCTGTCCCAGGGATCAACCAAGTAGTGACCCGACCACTTCATGTAACCCGAGAGTGTGTCCTTAGCGAGTGCGAGTGGGAGGAGACGAGAGGACTCGACAAGGTTTGAGTCCTTGGTGATAAACACCTGGTCAAGACCGGTCGCCACACCTATTCCAACCTTCGTTGCTCCGTCGTCGGTCTCCAAGGGGCTGAATGTTTCCTCGAGCCGCCGAAGAAGAGCCAACCGAGCGGGAGAGCTGCAAGGCCATGGTTCAGAGTCTTTGAACCAACCCTTGACAACGCCCAAGCTCAGCCCGGGCGTCTTCTTCCTGCTAGAGAGAGCGCCTTTCACCATTTCTGCAAGCGCAGCTCCACCGGCCATCTCTGCCTCTGACTCGGCTCGCGCTACGACCGCCTTTCGTTGCCTATTGCGGCGGATCACGGTAATTGCCGGGTAGGCGCTTACGTCATCCTCAAACGCATCCGCCTGGTGCATTTCGATGATGGCTTCAACCGCGAACTTCGAGGTGACGAAGCTACGGAGTTCGGCACCATACTGGTTGAGCATCCAACGATCGGCACAGATGAATGCGCAGACTCCCTGTTCTTTGAGTGAGCGAAGGCCTGCTTCGTAAAACCCTACATAGATGTCAGCGCGCCCGCGCATTGTCGGGTACGACTGGCGGTACAGATTTGCGACTATGTCAGGAATGTCCTCCAGGCGGACGTAGGGCGGGTTTCCAATGACGAAATCCGCCTGCGGAAGATTGAACGCTTCAAAGAGATAGTCTCCTGCTCTGATCCAAGAACACGCAAGCTCCTCTGCAACCTTCTTTTGGAGGTCGATGCTCTTCAAAGCGCCAGCGACAGCCCGTCTTGCTGTCACGGCGCTTCTCTCGTCCAACTCAAAAGCGATGAGCGACCCTTTACAATCCTCAAGGGATCTTTTCTGCCTTTGGCAGGATCGAACGAGGCGCTCCGCCATTGAAATCAAGAAAGCACCTTCACCAGCCGCTGGCTCGACAGCCAGGCAGTCCACAAGGTTTCGGTCTGGGCAGTAGCCGGCGAGATCTAGAAGGAACTCCACTACCCACGGCTTTGTATATATCACTCCCTTCCGTTCCAATGCCCCCATTGGTTGCAGGCAGGAGGGGGTAAACAGCGGAGCCTGCCTGTAAGCAAGATCTGCCTTGTTCTTCGTTCTGAAAGTGCCGTTGTTTGCTGCCTGCCGTACAGTGTTGCTCGCCACCTGAATCCTCAAAAGAAATGCGAAGCCCAAAAATGACCGCGCCAACCAGGCTTTTCTACAAGTCAGGAAACTGGGGGATTATAGTGGAACGGCCACTGAGGGGCGAGTTGAAGTTTCGCGGATGTGGTCTAGTCTTGAACATGGGCATGGATCTTCACTTCAGACATTGAATCCAAACTCGTCTGTTTTACCGATAATCTGACCCGGTGTAATTCCAACCCCCGCCATCCATCCGCCGCTCGGATGCACTGAATTTAGCCGCCTTCCGGCTGCAGGGCCAGGGTAATGGTGAACTCCGTTCCCTTGCCCGGCTCACTTTCAACCGTAATGCTGCCCTTGTGTTTCTGGATAATGTTGTAACAGATGGATAGCCCCAAGCCCGTTCCGATCCCAGTTCCCTTGGTTGTGAAGCCAGGATCGAAAATTCTAGGCAGGTGCTGCGGCAGAATGCCTTTTCCGGTGTCTGCGATCTGAATGCAGACTTTGCTGTCGTCGAAGCGCGTCCGGATTCTAATCTCGCCTTTACCGTCGATCGCTTGCGATGCGTTGATAAATAGATTCATGAACACCTGGTTAAGCTGGTTGGGCGAACAATAAACCAGGGGCAGGTTTCCGTAGTCCTTCACCACAACGGCCCGATTTCTGAGCTCGTGATGCACCAGTGTCAGCGTGCTGTCGAGCCCCTCGTGCAGATCGGCCTTCTGGAATTCAGCTTCATCCAGACGGGCGAAATTCTTGAGACTGCGGACAATCTTGGCAATCCGATTTCCGGCAGTGACGGTAATCCGGTGATTCTCTTTGAGCATCTCGACCAGCTGGCGAAAGGTTTCGCTGCCTTTCAACTCGTCCAGGTTTCGGCTGCTTTCTACCAGCTTCAGCAACCGGTCGATGCAGCGCGTCGAAACATCGGCAGCGCTGTTTACGGCGCCGATGGGATTGTTGACTTCATGCGCCACACCCGCCACCAGGCTGCCCAGCGAGGCCATCTTGCTCTGTAGAATCAGCTCCTGCTGGGTTGCCTGTAGTTGCTGCAACGCTTGCTGCAAGGCCTGGTTCTTCTCGTTCAAGGCGCGGGTTCGGTCCAGCACCTTGTTTTCCAGGTTGTGGCGATACTCTTCCAAAAGCTGCTCCGCATTTCGGTTCTCTGTCACATCGCGCAAACTGACGACGATGCCACCCACAGCCGGGTTGTCCAGCAGGTTCTTCCCAGTCATCTGCATGGTCCGCCAGGAGCCATTCTTGTGGCGCATGCGGAACTCGGCCGACACAGGCTTGTTGGGATTCTGGAGGAATTGAGCCAGGACGTGATCGGCCAGCTCCATTTCGTCCGGATGAAAAATCACACGCCCTCGCTGCCCAAGCAACTCGTCCGTCTTGTAGCCCAGAACCCGCTCCACGGCGGGGCTTTCATAGCGGACGATCCCTCCCGCATCGATCAGGGTCACCACGTCGAGCCCATTCTCAATCAAAGCGCGGTAGTACTCCTCGCTGCGCCGTAACTCGGCTTCAGCCTTCTTGCGTTCGCCCGTTTCCAAGGCAAGGGAAAGCAGATCGGCCACCGATGCGGCGAAATTCTGTTCGTCGACCTCCCAATGCCGCATGGGACCTACGTGTTCGTGACAGATCACGCCTGCAATCACGCCGCCGGCGCGGATTGGAGCATCCAGCATCGAGGTGATCCCGAGAGGGACCAAGTAGCTCACCGCGAACTCTCGGGTTCGAGAGTCGGTTCGGGCGTCGTGAGCCGCGATCGTATGCTCTTCCCGCAGGGCCGCGAAATACGTTGGAAGTCCTGTGCGGCGAGCTCAGCTCCGCTCGAGTGGCGTTGCTGGCTGAGTTCGAACAGGTTGGCGCAGTGAAGCCGGGAGTGCATGGCATTGTAGAGCCACACGCTGGTGCGTTCGGTCTCGAGCGCCCGGGCGGCAGCCTCGGTCACTTCTCCGAGAATTTCCATCCACTGCCCCCCCGCGAGTTTCTCGCTGCGGGCCAGCCTTACCAGCGCCTCATTCTGCTTGACCAGCCGTTCCTCTCTCATCCGCTCTCATCCGCCCTCCGCACCACAGCGACGAGTGTAGGCGAGAACGCCGACCGATTCAAGGTTGAGCGGTTGCGGAACGTTCACCGCCGTTCGACCTCCGGCTCATTAGTAGCACACCCTTGGACTTGCTTCAGGCCACGATCCTGTCAGAGTCGATCAACAGTCCGGCAACACCGATTTGCTATTGGTTATTGACTGTTTTCTATGGGCTATTTGAAGGAAAGAAACGCATTGCACCGATAGCAAATAGCCGATAGCCAATCGCAAATGCTTCAGCGGCCTCCTAGTAGCGGGACTTTGACGGGACCCTGCATTTCAGGCCTCCGCGCCTTGACTATATTTTTGTGATTCGATTACCATCCCGGTTGGGCGTGAAACGGCTAGATTTTCAACCCGGCCTTTTGCAAGCCCTCAGGATGTCCCCCGGGCTGCCGGATTCGCAATACTCATCGTCCTCAACCCTACGGTGCTTGGCTTCCAGGATTCGCCTCGTGTCCCTCGACTGATCTGCTGCACCCGTTGGTAATATGGACATTCTCTCTGGCAGACAGGCCTCACTCTTCCAAGAAACAGCTCTGGAAGTTCAGAATCTGACGATTCTGGGTCTGCGTTCGCTGTTGAACGTCTTCCGGCGTCCACTCTATCTGCGCGAAACTTTTGAGCAGATGGACATCATTGGCGTCGGCTCCCTGGTCATTACCATGCTCACCGGATTTTTCACGGGTGCGGTGCTGGCGTTACAGACTTCAAATACGTTGTCTTCGTTCGGCGCCGTCGGTTACACCGGGCAATTGGTCTCCGTGTCACTGGTTCGCGAGCTAGGGCCAGTGCTGACGGCCATTGTCGTGGCTGGCCGGGTGGGGTCGGGAATCGCTTCGGAGCTGGGTTCCATGCTGGTGAGTGAGCAGATCAACGCGATGCGGGCATTGGGAACGGACCCCAGCAAGAAACTGGTGACGCCGCGCGTGTTC
>Ga0187892_10010191_pt1 | contig 12019 bp, 10 predicted proteins | sample MA1701073metaG_FD_139345 | JGI IMG/M metagenome (GOLD analysis project Ga0187892, IMG submission 139345) | Bio-ooze microbial communities from a basaltic lava cave in the Kipuka Kanohina Cave System on the Island of Hawaii, USA - MA170107-3 metaG ...
ACCGGATCGAAGAACGGGTAGCGCACCTCCGGAAGCAGAAACGTGCCCGCGGAATCCGGGACCACCAGCGATCGGAACGTCTTGGTGCCGCCGACGCGCCCGCCGCCTTCGCTGGCCGCGATCCGCACCGTGGTCTCCTCCGGGTAGGTGCGAAACCCCGCCGGCCACCCCAGCGCGGGGGCGGGCCAGAGCGCCACGTTGCCGGTCCCTTGCAAGGTGATCGCCGCGACCAGCGGCTCCCCCACACGCGCCTCCGCCGGCGTCACACCCACCTCGAGTCGCAGACCCTGGGCGACCACCCCCGCTTCGCCGGCGGGACGCCCCGCGCTCGGCAGCGGATACACCGTGAACGCCGTGGAATCCGTGGTCAGGGTGTAGCGTTCCTCAGTGCTGAAAAAGGAGAAACTCACGGGCAGGGCGTACTCGACCGACCCGGGTGGAACCACGAGCCGGCCCGCCGTGAGGGGAAACAGCACCTGGTGAATGGCGAAGAGGTCCAGCCATTGTCCCCGGACCTGACGCGACAACACGACCCCGCTCGGCATGGACGGTGGATAGCCCCACACATGCTGCGGCGTCTGCAGCGTGAGCAGGGGCGGCCGCCGCAGCCGCGCGCGCACCGCGCGTGGAAACCACGCGGCGAGCAACACGTCCACTTGCGCCCCGATCGGCACCGAATCGCCGGGAACGATCACCGACGCGGTGACCACGTCGGTCCGGGCGGGCAGACGGGCGTCGAGCAGCAGCGCGCGTGCGATCGGGCTCAAGGTCGTAGCCGGAAACGCCGCCGCGCTGTCGACGATAACCGAGAGCGGGTCGGTCACGGCGACCTCCTGCCCGACCGTAACGCGAACGGCTCCGATCGTCAGAATGCCCGCTCGCTCTGCGCGCAGCGTGATCGAGCGCTCGGCGGCGCGAGTGATTCCCCCTCCCTGGATCGCCCCCCCGCCCCCCTGCAGCATGACCTGGGTCGCGTCCCGCGTCCCGAGGACCGCGAATCCGGCCAGCGACGGAAGGTCGTAGCGCGGAACGTCGGCGGTTTCCGCGCGGACCTGGATCGTCAGGGTGAGCTGATCCCCGATGCGCAGCCGCGCTCGGTCGACCGACGCGGTGACGTCGAGGGGCGACCTCGGGTCCTGGGGACGGGCGAGCACCAGCAGGACCAGCCAGGCGGCGCTCACCAGTCCTTCACCCCCGGCGGGTCGGCCCGTCGCGACCGGCCCATACGTTCCCGCCGCGTGCGCAGCTCTTCCTGGCCGATCGAGCGCAGGATCTCCTCCGCCTGGGCCTGGCTCATGCCCTGGAGCGTCGGTGGGGGCGGCTGCGCCGCCTGGGGGGGCGGCGTGCCGCTCTGCCCGGAGCTGGGTGGGGGCTGCTGGCTCTGCCCGCCGCCCTGGTTCCGCCGTCGCTGCGTCAGCTCGAGGTTCCATTTGGCGGAACGATCGTGGGGCAGGAGCAGCAACGCTTCGCGGTAGGCCCGCTCCGCCTCACCCAGGTGCGCGTCGCGGTTCAGGCTGTCGACCTGCGCCATGCGCAACGCCAGCACCCCTTCGTTGTAGAGCGCGCGGAAGCGGAGGTGCGGATCGAGGGAAGCGGCCGCATGCGCCAGGGCGCTGCGGGCGGCTTCGAAGTCTCCCACGGCGAGCGCCGCGGTGCCGGCATTGAACCACGCCGTGTCGTTCCCGGTACGCCGCGTGAGCTCGGCGAGATAGGCCTCCCGCGCCAGCGCGGAGTCCCCGCGATCCCAGGCCCGCTCCGCCGCGCTGCGGCGGTACGTCGGCGCCTGGGCGCGCGCGGTTTCGGCGCCACCGGCGACCAGGCTCACGAGACCCACGAGGGATGCCGTCCGGCGCGACCACACCTGTCCCAACAATACCAGCACCGCCGCGAGGAGGGGAATCCAGCCGCGCGGACGTCCGCTCTGCGTGCTCGTTTCCGTAGAGCGTCCGCGTTTATAGGTCGCGACGAGATCACGCACCGCGCCCGCCTGATCGGGAAGATCCGCCTCCACGACGGCTCCGTGGGCGGCGTCCGCCACGGCGCGCAATACCTCATCGCGGAGCCGCGTCTCGATGACCTGCCCGTGATCGTCCACCTGCCACGACACGAGCTGTCCCTGGTCCTCCCGCCGCGGGATGCGGGCCGCGTCGCGCCCGCCCTGCGCCACCAGAATTACGTGCACGCCGAGATCGCGGAGCCGTTGCGCCGCCCGCAGCGAAGCAACCAGCGAGTCGTGCGCTTCTCCGTCGGTGAAGACGACGAGGACACGGTCGGAGATCTGCGTCTCCGCATTCAGCAGCTCGCCACCCATTGCGAGCGCCGGCGCCAGGATGGTGCCCCCAGCCGACGCGACTTCCGGATCCAGCGCGTCGAGGTACAGCGTCAACGCGGACGCGTCGACGGACAGCGGGGAAAGGATGTAGCTGGCGCCCGCGAACGCGACGAGGCCGAGGCGATCACCATCGAGGTCCAGGGCGAGGCGGCGCGCTTCCCGGAGGGCCCGCATGAGCCGGCTCACGCCTCCCGCGTCCTCCGCCAGCATGGACCGGGAGATGTCGACCGCCATGACGAGATTGAGCCCGCGGGTTTCAGTTTCCATCTGTTCCTGCCCCCACCGCGGGCCGGCGAGCGCCAGCGCACTGAGAAAGGCGGCGCAGCTGACCGCAGTGGGGCCGAAGCGCCCGGCCGCGCGCGCCCTCCGGGCGGTGTCGGCGGACCAGCGGGCCGCGAGGCGCAGGCGTGTGCGGCGCGCCCAGGCGGCGATGAACCACACGACGCCGCCGATCAGCGGGGCCAGAAACAACACGAGCGGCGCATCGAATTGCATCAGGGGACCCGGACCACTTTGGTCGCCGAAACCACGAGCTCGAACGCCAACGCGATCAGCCCGAACGCCAGCGGCCACCGCAGCGCTTCATCGAAGCGATGGTAGACGACGCGCTGCACGGTGGTCCGCTCGAGCTGGTTGATCTCGGCAAAGATGTGCCGCAACGATTCCGAGTCGGTGGCCCGGAAGTAGCGCCCACCGGTCGACGTCGCCACTTCCGTCATCAGCTGTTCGTCGATCTGCACCGGAAGCATCTGGTAGCGCAGTCCTTCGCCCCCCTGGCCCGTGGGCACCGGGGCCTCCCCCTTGGTCCCGACGCCGATCGTATAGATCCGGATGCCGAACGCGAAGGCCGCGCTTGCCGCTGTGCGCGGGTCGACGGTGCCGCGATTGTTGACGCCGTCGGTCAACAAGATCATCACCCGGCTCTTGCCCGGCGCCCGCTTCAGGCGATTGGCCGCCGTGGCGATACCCGTCCCGATCGCGGTCCCGTCCTCGAGCGAGCCGATGTGCAGATCGCGGATCGCGGCCTCGAGGACGGCGTAGTCGCTCGTCAGGGGTACCTGGGTCAGGGCCTGACCGGCGAAGGCGACCAGCCCGATCTGGTCCGAGGTCCGGGAGCGGACGAATTCGAGCGCCGTCGACTTCGCCACATCGAGCCGGTTGTGCGGGCTGAAATCCTCCGCCAGCATGCTGCTCGAGAGATCCATGGAGATGACGATCGAAATGCCCTGGCTGCGCGATTCGGCGCGAGCGGTTCCCACGCGCGGGCCGGCCACCGCGATGATCCACGCGATCAGGCACGTGCTGCGCAGCGCCACCGGCACCCGCGCGAGCCACGCCCGCTGCGGTAGTCCGGCGGCGGGACGGGAGTCGGACAGCGCCGTGCCGGGCTGGCGCCGGAGCCACCGCACCCGCCACCACCACCACCACGGCACCGCCGCGAGGAGCAGGAGCAGCCACGGGCGCGCGAAGCTCACCGTTCCAGCACTCCCGCCAGCGCCCGCGCGCGATCGGCCAGGCGGGCGACGTCGACCTGGGGCCGGCTGGCGAACGCCACCTGATCGAGGCCGGTCAGCACGTCAGCCAGCTCCTGGTGGACACCCGGTCGCGCGCGTTGCGCGGCGGCCAGGCAATCGACCGTCGACAGCCCGAGGTGGGCCTCCGGCACGGCGCTGGCGAGCGCCGCGCGCAACCTCCCGGCCGCGCGGGCCGCCACGGCGCCTGCTTCACCGGCTTCCAACCAGCGGCTGTCGGCGGTTTCCGGCTTCGCGCCGGCCGGTGACGCCGGAGGCCCGCCGCGGGGTGGCCGGCGCCGCCACCACCCCAGCCCGACGAGGGTCGCCAGCGACCCGACGACGGCCAGGACGACGGGAAGCGCATCGCGCCGCCCGGCGCGCAACGGATCGAGCGCCGGACGTGGCGCGGGCGCTGCGGCGGAATCGGGGAGGACCGACACGACGACGAACGCGACCTCACCACCAAGCAAGGAATCCGCCTGGGCATCCGGGCCCAGGCGCCACACTGGTGGCATGGCGAGCGTGTGCGCGCCCGGCGTCCACGCGGCCACCGGATAGCGAACCGACCAGCCGGCACCGTCCCGAACGACCACGGCATCGCTCAGCACGGTGACGGCTTCACGGCTCTCGAGCCGGCCGGGGCGCACCCGCCAGCCCGCCGGGAGCGGGAAGCGGCGCTCGAGCCAAACCGTGTCCCCGACGGTGGGGCGCGCCGGCGCAGGTCGCCACGGAGCGGGATTCTGCGCCGGGGCTTCCCGCCCGCCAGCCAGCACCACTGCGACGACCCAACCCGCTCGCCGCACGGCTCAGCGCTTGAGACGGCGGGCCCGGGCGTGAAACGCCCGCCGCAGGGCCAGTCCGTACGGCACGTCGGTGCGCAAAGCCACGCGATCCACGCCCGCCTGATGGAGACGCCGGGAGCGCTCCTGCGCGAGCCGCTCGGCGGCGACGAGCAAGCGCGTGCGCGTCGCGGGATGACTCGTATCGAGCAGCACCCGCTGCCCGGTTTCGGCGTCCGTGAAATCGACCCACCCCGCCTCGGGGACGCGCAGCTCGCGGGGGTCGTCGATCGTGACGGCCACGAGATCGTTGTGCTCCCGGAGCTGCGCCAGAGGATCCTCCCAGCCCTCCGCGCGGAAGTCGGAGATCACCACCACGATCGCCCGATGGCGCAGCAGCTTCGCCGCGTAGCGCAGGGCCTCGGCGAGGTTGGTGCCCCGCCCGCGCGGGGCGAACGCCAACAGGTCGCGGATGACGCGCAGCGCGTGCGCCCGCCCTTTGGCGGGACGCACGACGTATTCGACCCGGTCGGCGAACATCAACGCGCCCACGCGGTCGTGGTGTCGCGCGGCGGCCAGCGCCAGCACGGCGGCGACCTCCACGGCCACCGCGGTCTTGGACACCGGATGCCCGAAGTGCAGCGAGCCCGACTGATCGACGATCAACAGCAACGTCAGCTCGCGCTCTTCGGCGAAGCTCTTGACGAACGGATGCCCGAAACGCGCGGACACGTTCCAGTCGATGGCGCGGAAGTCGTCGCCCTCCTGATAGGCCCGCACCTCGGCGAACTCGATGCCCTGCCCGCGGAATACGGACCGGTATTCGCCGGAGAACAGCGTGTTGACGAGCGCGTGCGTGCGGAGCTCGATCTCCTGCACGTGCTTCAGGACTTCCGGCGAGACGGTCCGGCGGCGGACGCGGGTGGGCGGGACATCTCCCCGCCGGCGCTCGGGCCGCGCAGCCGGCTTCACGGCACGCGCACCGCTTCCAGGATCTTGGCGATGACCCGATCCGCGTCGAGATCCTCGGCTTCGGCTTCGAAGCTCAACAGCACACGGTGGCGCAGCACGTCGAACGCCATCGCCTGCACGTCCTCGGGCAGCACGTACGCACGGCCCCGCAGGTACGCATGGGCGCGCGCCGCCTGCGCGAGGTAGATCGAGGCGCGCGGGCTGGCGCCGAACGCGATGATCGGTTTCAACTCGGTGAGCCCGATGGCCTGCGGTTCGCGGGTGCTGCGCACGACGTCGACGATGTAGTCCACGACCTTCTGGTCCATGAACAGGTCGGCAATGGTGCTGCGCGCCGCCAGGATCTCGTCGGCGTCGGCGATGCGCGCGACCTCGATCGGCCGTCCCGACGCCATACGGGCCACGATCTCCTTCTCCCCGTCGCGCGTCGGGTAGCCCACCCGGACCTTCAACATGAAGCGGTCCAGCTGGGCCTCCGGCAGGGGATAGGTGCCTTCCTGCTCGATCGGATTCTGGGTCGCCAGCACGAGGAACGGCTCGCCCAGATAGAACGTCTCCCCGCCGATCGTCACCTGCTTTTCCTGCATCGCCTCGAGCAGGGCCGACTGGACCTTGGCCGGCGCGCGATTGATCTCATCGGCCAGGACCAGATTCGAGAACAGCGGACCCTTGCGCGCGTAGAACTCCTGCGAGCGTTGGTCGAACACCATGGTCCCGATCACGTCGGCCGGCAGCAGGTCCGGGGTGAACTGAATGCGGGAGTAGTTGATCCGCAGCGCCTCGGCCACGGTCCGCACGGCCAGCGTCTTGGCCAGCCCGGGCACGCCTTCGAGCAGGATGTGACCGCCGGTGAGCAGGCCGATCAGCAATCGCTCGACCATCGTCTCCTGGCCGACCACCCGCTTGGCCACCTCGCGGGTGATCGCCGTGGTGAGCACCGCGTCGGTCGCAGGGGCCGCCGTTCGGGTGGTCATTGCAACGCCGCCTCGGCCGCCCGTCGCACCGTCGGCTCTTTGTCGTGGCTGTAGAGTTCCAACAACGCTCGCGCCTCCGTGGTGGGAATATGGCCAATCCCCTCAATCGCGGCCGCGCGCAGGTGCGGGGTGCGCCGCTTGAGAAAGCCCCCGGGCTCGGCATACTTCGCCAGCACACCCAGCGCCTCCGGCGCCGCCAGGCGGCCCACCGCCGTCAGGATGCCCGCCAGTACCCCTTCGTCCTCCTCGTGCTCCAGCCGCCGCACCAGCACGGCCGACGCCGACGCATCGCCGCCGACCCCGATCACGCGCGTGGCCGCCGCTCGCACGGCGGCGCTCTGGTCGCGCAGCGCCGCCACCGCGGGCCGCGCGATCTCCTTGCCGCCGATCTCCGCCATCGCGTACAACGCAGCCTCGCGCACGCCGTCCTCGGGATGCCGCATCAGCCCCGCGAGCAGCGGGATCGCCTCCGGACTCCCCGTCAGGCCGAGGAAGTGCGTCGCCGCAGCGACGACGGTCGCGTCCTGGTCGGCGATCGCCGCCTCGAGCGGCTCCATGGCGCGATCGGCCGCCACCCGGATCGCCGCGCGATACGGCTCACGCAGCTCCGCCGGCGCCGTCCGATACGCCCGCAGCAGGGGTCCCACCGAGAGCGCTGCCAGCGCGCCCACCGCCCCGACCAGGAACCCGCGCTCCGTGGGTGGAATGCGCGGTTCCCCCAGCCGCGACACCATGCGCTCGATCAATGGAGGGGGAGCGAGCGTTCCCCCTACCACTCCCAGCGTCTCCACGGTGGTGGCATCCTCGATGCGCGACAGGGCCTTGTCCAAACCGGCGATGATTTCCGCCACGAGGGCGACATCGCGCAGCTCGAGCAGCTCCGGGATCAACGCCTGCAGTCGCACCGCGGTGGCGCGCAGTCCTTCCACACTCTCCGCGGTGAGCAGCCCGGCCACGAGGCGCCGGCTCTCCACATCCGCCGGCAACACGTCGGGCCGGAACATGACGTTCGAGCGCCGCCCCTCGGGTGCGCGACCCTTCTGCCAGCGCGGGGGCTCCGGCGCGGGGGCGATGCGGTCCGCCAGCGACGGAAACAGCTGTGCGCTCGTCGTGCGCGGCGTGGCCGTGCGCCGACTGGTCTGCACCGTTACCCGACCGAGCGTCGCATCGTCCGCCGGCGTGGTGCCGGTGGCGACGCTGTACAACGCCAGCACGTGTTCCGGCGTGGCGCCGGGATTCAGCTGAATGCCGCGCACTCCCCGCGCGAACAGCAGTGACGCCAGCTCGGAAAGCTGCGAGTTCCGCGGCAGCAGATGCTGCCCGTGCCAATGCATGCCGGTCGCACCGACTTTCCATTCCACGGTGCCTAACGCCGCCACGCTGGGCAGCTGCGTGGCCAGGTTGCGCAGCGCTTCCTGAACGGCCGGATGGGTGCCGGGGTAGTACCGCACCAGCCGGAACGCCGTTCCGATCGCCCCCAGACACCGCTCCAGCGTCGCGAGATCGGACATGTCAGCGTTTGTTGCGCTCCCCCCGATCCTCGAATCGGAACACCCAGGTAGCGAACGCCGCCGGGTCGATCGGCTGATCGGGGTCGATCGCGGTCCAATCCACGTCGCTGCCTGATTCGGATCGCCGGGCCTGTCCCTGGCGCTCCGTGGCCTGCCGCACCATCGCCTGGGCCCGGCGAATCCAGTGCCCGAAGTACGCCGGGCGCAGGTCCACCCAGCCGCGCGGCGCGGCCGCCAGCGCGTCCCCCGGTTCCGGCGGGACGATGACCGTCGCACCCCGATAGACGTGGCGGCCGTCCGGCGTCACGATCGGCAATCCCACGGAGACGATCTGGCTGCGCAGCGCCGCGTCGTCCTTGATGCGCTGGTGGGCCTGTCGGGAAAACGCGTCGGCGTCCGCGGCAGCGAGCGCCCGCACAGTCGGGGCCAGCAAACCGCAGAGATGCGCTTCGTACAGCATCTTGCTGAGCCGCGGGGGACCCAGCATCTCGTAGGCGACGGAGCGGGTGCCGCGGGAACGCTCCAGAGCGTCCAGGCGGCCCAGGGCGTGCGCCCGCAGCAACCCGGCCCGGTAGGTGGGGCCCGCGGTGGCGCTGTCCAGGGCCGCGACGACATCGCGACCGGTCGGGCGACCCTCCAGCTCGAGCAGGACGTACTCCGCGACCTCCTCGGGAGTGATGAACTCCATCTGCCCGAGGGCGGTGACGGTGGCGAATTCGTCGCGGGCGAACAGGCCGTTCTCGCCGGTATTGATGTACACGCCTTCCAGGGGCCGCTCGAGGTCGCGCCACACCACGGCGCCGTCGCCGAACGCGTCGGCCAGCGGGACGGGCGCCACGCAGTCCACCTGAGGAATCGGCCTGCCCTTGCGCCACACGGGGCCGGCGCCGATCTCGCGCCAGGCGATCGTCGCCGTGGGCTTGATCTCGATCGTCGCGGGGGCGCCCGGCGTGCGCCCCATGAGAAACAGCAGCAGCGATTGCGCCCCGGCGACCGCGGACTTGGTCATCAGCGTGCGGCTCGGGCGCTCCTCGGAATGGGTGTAGGGAATGTTGAAGCCCATCCCGCCGGTGCCGCTGGTGCCGATCTTCACGTAGGCTTTCACGCCGGCGCGGCGCACCGCTTCGAGCAGGAGCTGCATGTGCCGGATCAGCTGCGGCATCGTCAGCGTGAGCAGGTGGGCCTCGACGCGGGCCGCGTCGAGCGCGCCCTCCCGTGCGCCGGCCCACAGGTCGCGCGCGCTTTGGAACACGTCCTGATAAGCGAACGCCGTGGCGGTGTTGATGCTGTCCACCACGGCGTCCGGCTTGTGCGTGCTCAGGATCTGATAGAGCAGGCTGCGCTCCAGCACCGCGTCGGTGAGGTCGCTGAACAGGTCCCCGAGGACCAATGCGCGATGAGACGGATCGGCGAGCAGCGCGCTCCGCTCGAGCCGGGCGACGGGCGCCGGCAGCAGCACGTTGCCCCACTCGACGTCGATCGCCGCCTCGCCGCGATAGGGCTCGAGCGCCTGCGCCGCGGCGCGCACTTCCTCCTCGAACAGCGCGACGAGCACCAGGCGACGAGGACCTTTCTCGAGCAGCCGGCGCGCGACGGCGTGCCCCACCAGACCGCTGCCGCCGAGCAGGACGACGGTCGTGTCATGCAGCTCCATCGGCGTCCTCGATCGCCGCGATCTCGCGGCGCGTGAGCGGTCGGTACTTTCCCTCGGGGAGGTGGCCGAGTCGCACCGGGCCATAGCTGGTGCGATGCAGCCACTCGACTTTGAGTCCGAGCGCTTCGGCGAGGCGGCGCACGATCCGGTTCCGGCCCTCGGCGAGGGTGAGCTCGATTTCGGCGCCGCGGCCCTTCCCGGTCGCGCGCACACGATGGTGCCGCACCTGGACCGGGCGGCCGTCGATCGGGATCGGCCGTCCCAGCTGGCGGGAGATCTCGCCCACCTGGCGGCCGTGGACGCCGAGCCGGTAGGTGCGCGGCACCGCGAAGCGGGGATGCGTCAGGCGATGCGCGGCGCGACCGTCGGTGGTCAGCAGCAACAATCCCGAGGTCATGGCATCGAGTCGACCGACGTAGGTGAGCCCGGGCACCCGCGGGAGCAGATCGAAGACCGTGCGGCGGCCCGCGGGATCGCCGCGACTCACCACCGTGCCGATCGGCTTGTTGAGCGCGAGCCACGTGACGCGGTCGGCGGCGCGCACCGGAGCCCCGTCGACGGTGATGCGCTGCCGGGCCGGATCGACGGACGTCCCGATCGTGGCGACCGCGTCATCGACGCGCACGCGGCCGGCGCGGATCAGATCTTCCGCTTTGCGGCGCGACGTGACGCCCGCACGCGCCAGCGCGCGTTGCAGGCGCATGGCGGTCATTCGGGTCGGGCCGGTGCCGGCGGGCGCAGCGCGACCGACAGCTCGTCGAGCCGTGGCAGCTGCTCCACGCTCTTCAGTCCCAGGATCTCCAGGAACTGGGGCGTCGTGACGTAGAGCAGCGGCCGCCCCAGCCCCTCGCCACGGCTCGACACCTCGATCAACCCGCGCTCCACCAGCTTGTCGAGCACGGCGCCGGAGTCGACGCCGCGGATCTCGTCGACTTCGATGCGCCCGACCGGCTGCCGGTAGGCGATGATCGCGAGCGTTTCCAGCGCCGCGGGGCTGAGCCGCCGCGGGCGCAGCGCGAACTGCGCGCGCTCGATCGCTTCGGCGTACTCGGGGGCGGTCAGGAACTGCCAGCCGTCCGCAATTTCGACCAGCTGCACGCCATGGTCGTCGGCGGCAAACTTCGCGCGCAGCTCCTGCAGGGCGGCGCGCGTGGCCGCTTCCCCCGCTGCGGGATCGAGCGTGTCCAGCTCGTCCAGGCCGAGCGGGCGCGACGCGGCGAACAGGGCCGCTTCAAGCAGCTTCGCGAGGGGGCTCACGGCGGATGGCCATGGGGGCAAAGGGCTCGGGTTGCGCGATCTTGAGGGCGCCGCGACGGGCCAGCTCGAGGAGGGCGATGAACGCCGACAGCACCTCGACCACATCGGGGTGCTCGCCGACCACGTCGCGCCAGCTGAACTCGGCGCGGTCGGCGAGCAACGCTTCGATGCGCGCCGTCGCGCCCTCGACGTCGAGCGGCCGCGGCACGACGCGGTGCAACGTCGGCTCGGGGATCAGCGCGATGACGCGCTCGGCGGCCGCGAGCAGGTCGTTGAGCCCGATCACCAGCGGCGCCGGCGGGAGCTCGGGGCTCGGCGGCTCGAAGCCACGCCCGAAGCGCTCGGCGCGCGCGGCGGCGGCCCGGCCCAGCCAGTCGACCAGTTCGCGGATCTGCTGGTATTCGAGCAGGCGCCGCACCAGCTCTGAACGCGGATCCTCCCACTCGTCGTCTCCCAGCCGCCGCGGCAGCAGCATCTGCGCCTTGATGCGGAGCAGCCGGGCGGCCATCTCGAGATAATCGGCCGCCTGATTCAGCCCCAGCTCGTCGATCACCGACAGGAATTGATCGGCGATGCGCGCGATGGGCAGATCGGTGATGTCGAGCTCGTCTTCCCGGATCAGATGCAGCAGCAGGTCGAGCGGTCCCGAGAACTGCTCGAGCTCGACGACGAACCCACCGCCCGCGCCGCTCATCTGAGCCGTCGGCGGGAGGGTGGTCACAACGAGACCCCGGGCAGCGCGAACCGCCCGACGAGGCCGCCGCTCAACCGCATCAACTGGATAGCGGGCCACAAGAGCACCGCGAACGCCCCGGGGGGGAGGAAGTAGGTCAGCGCGAGGATCGGCAGAAAACCGAAGCGCGCGATCTGACGATAGCGCAGACCCGCGGCGGGAGGCAGGAGATGATAGAAGACATGGCTCCCATCCAGCGGGGGAATCGGGATCAGGTTGAAAAAGGCGAGGATCAGATTGAAGAAAATCCCGTACCGAGCCATGCGCTGCAGGATCTGAAACGTCTCCGCGCC
>Ga0187892_10010192_pt1 | contig 12019 bp, 14 predicted proteins | sample MA1701073metaG_FD_139345 | JGI IMG/M metagenome (GOLD analysis project Ga0187892, IMG submission 139345) | Bio-ooze microbial communities from a basaltic lava cave in the Kipuka Kanohina Cave System on the Island of Hawaii, USA - MA170107-3 metaG ...
ACACACACGCCCGTTGCGGCGGGCAACGATGAGTTCGACCCTGCAATGTTGGCACAGTGTTTCAATGGTGAGTATGAAAGAGATTTAGGACTTTCACACAAAGAGTTTCTGAGGTTAGGGCGCATTGATGCAGAAGACGAAAAAGAATGGTTTGGTATGACGCCGCTTGCTATCAGAATGTGCCGCTCGACAAACGGCGTCAGCGCAAAGCACGGCGAAGTTTCAAGAAAACTTTGGGCAAAGATGTTTGGCGAGGAAGCACGTGCAGAAGATGTTCCAATAACATCCATAACGAATGGCGTTCACACTCCAACTTGGGTTGCTCCGGTGATTCGTGAGCTTTACGAAAAATATATTGGACACGATTGGTCCCGCGTGATTCTCGACAAAGAGCGTTGGTCAAAAGCCGTCAAATCAATTCCTGACGAAGAGTTGTGGCGTGCACATTCATTGTTAAAACAGCGTCTTGTTGCGTTCGTGCGTCAGCGTTCGTTTCACGCACGTCACGCACGGGGCGAAAAAGAAAGCTATGTGAACGCGGCTAAGACAATGTTTAACCCTGATGCGCTGACAATTGGTTTCGCACGTCGCATTGCAGGTTATAAGCGTTGGGGGTTGTTGCTCTCTGACCAAGAAAGATTGATGCGCTTGATTGATAACAGAGAACGTCCCGTTCAATTTGTCTTTGCAGGCAAAGCGCACCCGCAGGACAAAGGGGCAAAACAGATTCTCCAACGTCTTGCGATTTGGAAATACGACGAGCATGTAATGAACCGTGCCGTATTCTTGCAAGACTACGACCAAGAGATCGCGCGTCAGATTGTACAATCGGTTGATGTTTGGCTGAACGTGCCGCGTCGTCCACTGGAAGCCTCTGGAACTAGCGGACAAAAAGTAGCAATGAATGGGGGCTTAAATTTTTCAATCCTTGATGGTTGGTGGATTGAAGGTTATGACGAACAGAATCCAAATGGTTGGGCTATCGGAGACCAATCCGGCGAACATGATGAAGAATCACCCATTATTGATGAGCGAGATGCGAATTCGCTCTACGAAATTTTAGAAAATAACATAGTACCGCTTTATTATAAGCGCGACGAATCGGGTATCCCGCGCGGTTGGGTGCGAATGATGAAACACGCAATCTCAACTCTCGCATCCGCATTTAACAGCGATAGAATGGTTCTCGATTACGTACGCGAAATTTATGTGAAAGAAAACATAACTTAAAGCGCGTTTCCAAAAATCAAGAAAAGCTACGGATACGGGCGAAATAGATTTTTTTCTGATTCAGTTTGTTTTGTTAATTATGTTGAGTTTGAGAACCTCATTTTGTAATTAGCAAACTGCCTCACTTCTTCCGGGTTCGTTTCTTTGTAAACATCCCACAAGCGTGAGACTTTTATTCGATAGATGATTAGTGCGCGACTGACGTTGAAATGACGTGCAATGTCGCGTGCTGATCTCCCTTTGCGCACATAGCGACGGAGGGCGGAATAGGGAACTAAAGCCGCCGCCCCGATTGAGTAGGCGGCTTCTTCGTCTTCATGAACATAATCGCGCGCGCGCGTCTGTCCGTCTTTGCCTTGAGTGATTACAGCCAAGCGATTCGGTTTGTGTCCGAGAAACACGTGACAGATTTCTTCCATCAAGGTTGCATTCATGCGTTGCGCTCCATGCGTCGGATTTAAGATTACAAGCCGCCAACCGTTAGGTAAATTTTTGGAAGCTGTTCCACCCGACCAATTGTTAGAGCCTTCATTGAGTAAATGTTGTTTTGTCTCTTCCGAAAGCCCTTCGACCTGATTTACGTCGAGTACCATGATTCGTGCATAGTAAGCCAAATCAAACGGGTCAAGCGGTTCGTCATCACGTCGTAAACCCGCAAATTCACGCAAACCCATGGCGCGTAACTCATACTGACGACCTTTGTAGGTTGGAGGTAAATTTTCTTCTTTCATAGTAAAAAAGCCGCGTTGCATTGTAACAACACGGCTCCTAACATGAAAACTCTTGTCTTAGGTTTTACATCTTTCCTTCGTCTGCGGTCGGACCGTAAACAGAAGGCACAGGAATATCATTTAATCGAAAATAAACACCTAGTTGTGCGCGATGATGAATTATATGATTCATCACGAAAGAACGTAACACCGCAATTCGCGGCATAGTGAAAAGCGCATTGCCACCGTTTAGTAATGACCATGGTTGCATTAAAGTTTCATCGCTGGCGTTTGCGAGTGCTTCGCGGGCTTCTGCAACATTCTTGTCAAACATTGCAAGCAGTTCTTCTGTATTGTTTATTGCTGGAGATTTATATGGTTCTCCGTCAACGGGGGCAAAGTCATAAGATTCTTCTTTAATCGTAGTAGTACCCCACCCGCACATTTCCGCAATGTGCCCGGCAAGTTGTCCCATTGCCATGGACTTTTCATGCGATTTCCAATCAAATTTATCCGATGGCACGCGCTCAAGTGTCTTTCGCGTGCTTGCCATTTCTTGGTCGAATTCAGGTAATAAAGACTGACTAATGCTCATAAAAACCTCACTGTATGAAATTGATAAAGCTTATTGTTTGTTTGTAAAAGCGATTGCGACAGGCTTTTGGATTTCTTTGCTGTTTGTTCTTCAGCGCACGTGGTGAACCACCAAATAATTTCAAAAGGGGCAATAATACCCTAACATCCTTGCAGCATGATATACGGTGAAACGGTATGAACGCCTTCAGGAATGTGGCTTACATTTTGGTTTATATATTCATCATTAAACGCAAACAAGAGGGCAGAGTAGCCCTCTGTTAAATGAAATGATAAAACGGCTATTTGCGACGTTTGCCTTTTTCCATACCCGGCTTGCTGAATTGGGTGTAAGCTACACGAAACATCTCCGAAAGAGCTTTTGCCGTTTCTTCAGTCAGGTTTTTGTCTGCGCGAAGATGTGCCTCGATGATTTCCGGCATTGATTCATGCGGGAAATAGACGACAGGTTTAATCTCGTTATCATCTCTTCGTGCATTCATTACGCGCTCCATCGGAACATCAAGCCAAGCTGTAAGACGCGCAATATTATCGGCATCAGGTTTTCCTGTGCCGTTTTCAATGCGCGAAAGAGTCGAAGCTGAAACATTTGTTTCATCTGCCACATCTCGCAGGCTCAAACCCATTTCTTCACGTTTGCGACGAATCGCACGACCTAGTTCGATTGTATTAACCAAAGTGTTGTTATTAACCTTTTGTGCCACTGGGGGTTCTCCTTTCAAAGTCACAATTCACATCTAATGACTCTTTTACACCACAAAAACTAACACAGATGTTTTTTAGATGCAACACTGAATTTCATACTTGCAACAAGAAAGTTGTCGTGGTATAGTGTTTCACGGATGAAACAGATGTGATTGAGTCAACGTAATCAATCACAGGAGGTTGGAAGGTAAAGCAAGTAATGAGCGAAGAGATTTGGGAAACTTTCGACGATGTTTTCAGAACGGTTAATAAACAAAAACGCCGTGTTGAAGAATTAGAAGCACGTGTTCTTGAACTTGAAAAAAAGTTGAGTGAAGCAGGTTTTCAATCGAAACCCAAAAACCAAACGCTCTTTGGTTTGAACGAAATGCCTGCGGAAAAAGCGGCTTGAATTCTTAGAAGTTGGAGTGCAAGAAAATGGCATTAGTGGCAACAGACAAAAAAACAGTCATGCGTGATAAACGCGCTCAGGGAATTGCGGCGATGGGATTGGTTTCGCGCGAAGGCAATCGTTTCAAGGTGATGACGCCGGGTCTGCGTGGGCGAAGTTTCTCTTATGAAGTTTGGCGTGATGATAAAGGGAAAGTCCGTTGTACATGTCTTGAATTTGAAGAGATGTTTGCTGAAAACACAAGTTTTCGTTGTGAACATATCTTGGCGGTGAAGCATTCGATTCTAGCCAAGAATACTGAAACGAAAAAAGAAGCGACGACTGAAGAACTAGTTGGAAAAGTAAGTGAAACAGCCGTTGAAACGCTCAACACAAACACAAACGCATCCGAGACGCTTCAACATGAAGAAAGCGTCGAACGGGAGCAAACGGATGTCGGTAAATCAACAGACCTTCGTTTGCTTGCGAAACAAGAAGAAGAAAAGGAGCAAACAATGAATACACAAAATCTGCAAATCGCTGAAATCAATGAACAATCAAACGAAATATCGGAAAACAAGGACAATGTACTTACGTTTACAAACACGCTTCACATTTTGCGCCAGCAAGTTGATCCGAAACTTGTTAAGACGCGCGAGGGTTGGAAAGACCGCCAAGGTCAAACACATCTGGTTGAATATGTCGAATGGCATGTTGTTGCCGACATTCTTGACCGCGTAACGCCTGATTGGTCACACGCCGTTCGTGACATCAAACAGATTGGCGACATCATTGCCGTAACAGCCGCAATTACGATTGATGGTATTACACGCGAAGGCGTAGGAACGGGTGATGCCAACAGCGAGATGGGAATTAAAAAGGCAGAACATGATGCCTTGAAACGAGCCGCCGTTAAGTTTGGCATCGCGCGCGAACTCTACAAACGCGAATCCGACGTTATCGAAAAAGAAGGTACCGTTCAAACGCCGTTGTTTCCACGCGACCCGATTGCAAAATCAATTGCTGATTTGGTGACGGCAAAACAACTGGGCATGATTCGCGCTCTTGCGCGCGAAATCGGTGTTGACCATGAAACAGAGTGCAACACTGTTCTCGGTTGCAAAACAGATGAACTCTCAAAACGTGCCGCTTCAAGTCTGATTGAACACTTGAAGAAACTAAGCGAAGAAGCCGCGCTCAAAAACATGAGACGCGCAAGCTAGTTGAGAGTTAATCTTAGGACGCGAGAACAGTAAAGAGGAAAATAAAATGAGCGAGACAAATAAAATCGAAGTTGGCACAGTTGGTTGGATGGATTTAACCATTGAGAACACCGAAGAAGTCAGGGACTTTTACAGCAAAGTAACGGGTTGGAAACATCAACCTCTTAGTATGGGCGAATACGACGATTTTATTATGCTTGCTCCCGAAAGCGAAAAGCCGATTGCAGGAGTTTGTCACGCACGCGGAATGAATGAAGGGCTTCCGCCACAGTGGCTTATTTACATCACGGTTGCGAACCTTGAAAAGAGCATGACTCTTTGTAAAGAGTCCGGCGGTAAAGTCATTTTCGGTCCAAAAGATGCCGGACAACACGGAACATTCTGCGTGATTCAAGACCCTGCCGGTGCAGTCGCTGGTTTATTTGAAAACAAAAAATAGCTCAGGAGAAAAACACGCTGTGAAACTGAAAAATGCAACGGTAATGCTTGAGACGGAAAATCTAAAAGATACATTAGCGTTTTACACGACATTGTTAGGTTTCAAATGTGTGAATACTTATCCGAACACGGGCGAACCATGTTGGGCTTGTGTGCAAAAAGACAACATAGAAATCATGTTTTCTTTGAGAAACGCACACTCGACAATTGAAAAGCCGACGATGACAGGTTCTTTGTATTTTTATCCAGATGACGTAAACAAGCTCTGGAGAGAGTTGAAAAACAAAGCGATTGTCGAATACCCGATTGAAAATTTCGAGTACGGAATGCGTGAGTTCGCCATCAGGGATTGCAACGGTTATCTGTTGCAATTCGGACAGGAAATTTCTGAGTAAACGAAAATCTCGCGTCCTCTTTTTCTATATTGAAACGGAGGACAGAACAATGACAAGAGAAGATTTATTAACACAAAGCGGCAAGAATCTTAGTTTGAAATTTGATATTACCGACGATGTTGAAGGCTTGTTTGTTTCTGCTGTTGGACAAGTTTCCGTGGAACCTGACAAACAGGAAACAGAGAAGCATACAAAGAAAGAACAGATTCTGGCTCTTTACAAAAACGGTGTAACGGATTTAGCTCGAATCGCCAGAGAAACCGAAGCACGTCCTTCATATGTTGCTCAGGTCTTGCAAAGGGAAGGTTTGATTTCGGGATACTTTGATTTGTACACGACGACGGGAGTCGAACAGAACGTCTATTCACGGTTTTTTAGAAATGTTCTTTCGTTCAAAACAGTCGAAACGGCACGCGAATCGGTGAAAAAGATTGACCGCCTTTACAACTATTTCGAGCGGTTAGGTGACAGAGCCGGACAGCATCAGGCAATGGTCGTTGCGCTTATCGGAAAGAATCGCGCACGTTGGAGCGGCAAAGTCGAAGAAGCAAAAATTTTCAGCGAGTGGTTAGCCGCGCATTAAGAGTTTTGAGTCCCGCCTTTAGGCGGCATTATTTCAGTAAATCTACGCAGCCTAAAGGCGGGACTCAAAACTTACTGTTCAAAACCAGCTTCCATTTTAAGTTGTCAAAAAATAAAGAACGAGCAAAGGGTTAGGTTTTAGCTTTACCTAAAATTTTCAATTTCAGGTCTCTCTCCATTTAAGTCAACGGACTTTGTGTAGAAGACCAAATTCTATCAACTGCAATTAAACCCTGAAGGAGAAAAAAATGTCAGAACAAGCAACAGCAACAGAACAACAATTTCAAATGCCAAAACACGGCGAAATTTGCTGGACCGAACTTTCAACAAGAAACTCAGAAGCCGCCAAGAGTTTTTATACGGAACTTTTTGGTTGGACCATAAAAGAAAGCAAAGCACTCGAAGGAAATAACGAGGAATGCTCAGGAGCGGGAATGAAATATGACGAACACTATCTTGGCGACAAACCTCAGGGCGGCATATATCAAATGGGCGAAGAGTTTGGTGAAGCACCTTCGCACTGGATGAGTTATGTAGCAGTTGATGACGTTGATGCGTCGGCGGCTAAAGTCACAGAACTCGGCGGCAGTATTTGTGTTCCGCCAACAGACATCCCGAATGTAGGTCGTTTCGCAGTAATCAATGACCCTACCGGAGCCGCAATTTCCATCATCACCTTAAAGCACTAATTTTTATTTTGAGCATTCACCCCTCGCAAAGCAGTTCTAAAACAAGTTTGAGAAAAGGAGAGACAGTCATGCAGAGAAAAGACCCGATTGTTCGTGTACTTTTTGTTCTTTTTATTCTTGGATATTTGGTTGTGGCGACGGCGGAGAGTCTGTTTGCGCAAGACGCAAAAGCCCAGTCAGCAATTGCCGCGCAGGTTATTGCGCGCGAAAAGGCTTCAGCAGAAGCTTGGCAACGCAAAGACAAATCTTTCTTTATGGATTTTTTCTTGGACGATGCAACCTACTTTGGTCCGATGAGTCCGTATCTTGAAATCAATCCAAAAGAAAACTTCTTGCCAAAAATGGACAAGATGTTTGAGCTTTTCAAGATGGAAGAATTTCAAATGTACAATCCGCGTGTTCAGGTTTACGGTGATACTGCGATTTTGACTTATAACAGTTCGGTCATGGCTAATTTCGCAGGTCAGCCGATGAATTACACAGGCAAGATGACGGTCGTTTATGTTAAGCATAACGGCGTTTGGAAGGTTGCACACGGACACGAATCAATGAACCCGCAAGGCAAATAACACGGAGAAAAGAAAGACATCATGCAAGAAAATGCATCGGCAAAATAACGCTAAAACAAAAGGAGCGGTATGAAGAAGACCATTATTTATATTGTTCTCGTCCCGTTGGTTTTGATTGTCACGTTTGCCTTGTTGCTTCTTTCTATTGGTTTGCTCACACCCAAACAACATATCGTCACAAAAACCTTGAAGACAAAGCAAAAGCCTGAAACTGTCTGGCAGGCAATCAACGATTTTCAATCACAACCTACTTGGAGAGGTGAACTTGAAAAGGTTGAAAAAATGCCCGACCGCAATGGTAAAGAGATGTGGAAAGAAGTTTATAAAAACGGTGACATGATGCCGCTTGAAACCGTTGAATCAACCCCGCCCCATAAACTTGTTCGCAAAATCGCAGACCCCAAACTGCCTTTTAGCGGTGTTTGGGAGATGGAAATAAGACCGGAATCGGACGGAAGCACTCTGACAATAACGGAACGCGGCGAAGTCCCGAACCCGTTTTTTCGCGGAGTGGTGAAAGTATTTTTCGGATACGAACATACGATTATTCACTATGAAACCGAGCTTGCGAAGAAGTTTGGTGACCCCCCGATAATTCAATAAAAGAATTTGATTCAAAGAAAAAGCCGCGAACCAAAATGGACGCGGCTTTTTTCTTTTGGTTTTGGTGTCGCTACTGACTTTTCTTTGTATTACGTGCCGCGTTTGCCGCGAGTTCTTTTGCCTGCGGCAAGACTTCTATGGCTTTCAAAACCTGTGGGTCAACATTCGTGTAAACTTGGTCTGCCGAGATTCTGCCGTAAGCCGAAAGCACAAGACTGAAACGCAACTCTGTCGAAACAAAATCCCGGTTTTTATCAATCATTGATGGTGTCACGTTCCAAGATTTATCTTTGCTCAAATAGACTTTCAGAGATTGTATTAAGGCGTCCGTAATCGGGAAATCATTAGCTTCAACCTTATGACCAAACTCGATTGCCCGCTGAACTTTATAGGCGTCAAAGCCCGGAATGCGACCGTTTATTACTTCTCGCGTAAAGAAGAATATCGGATTGCGAAGGCTTGCCTGTTCGCGTGTTATCTCAACGGGTTTAACCGCAACATCGGGTGTGATTCCGCCGCCACTGTAAACAACACGGCCCGAATCAGTTCGGCTTTCAGGTCCTGTGGGTTTTGTTTCAGTGGTGTTACCTTCGGCTTCATTTTTGTAGTAATCGTAAAGGTTTTCGGTTGAATAGTCCCTTTGAATCAAACGTCCTGATGGTGTGTAGTATTTCGCAGTTGTAATTGTTAAACCCGAACCGAACTGTAGCGGAACGATGCTTTGCACCAAACCTTTTCCGAAAGTGTTTTCTCCGACAATTAACCCTCTGTCATGGTCTTGCAAAGCGCCGGAAACAATTTCCGAAGCTGATGCAGAGAAACGACTGACTAAAACAACTATTGGCGTTTGTTCTGTCTCGTCCGTCGGAACGCGCCATACTCGATTGCTAAGACGTCCGCGTTGTGAAACTACGACTTGACCGCTTCTCAAAAACTTCGCCGCCACTTCAACAGAAACATCCAACAACCCCCCCGGGTTTCCTCTCAAATCAAGAACCAATCCTTTCATTCCCTGTTCATTCAAATATGAAAGAGCGTATTTCATCTCCTCCGCAGTGTCGTAATTGAACCCGCGAGTCATGTCTATATAACCGACGCCGGGTTTTATCATGTAGTAATCAGGTACAGAAGGTTGCGGGACTGCGTCACGTATTATATCAACTGTTTCAAATTTTCCTGTCGAAGCTTTTTCAAGGGTAAGTGAAACTTTAGAACCGCGTGGTCCGCGAATTTTGTCGCGCACTTCCGCTGAAGGTTTGCCTTGCATCTCTTCGCCGTTTACTTTTGCTATGCGATCACCGTAACGAATCCCCGCACGAGAAGCAGGTGAGCCTTCAAATGTGGCTGTGATGTATGTGTCTATTTTTCCCTCTCGCAGTTGATTGATAATCGAAGCACCGATGCCGAAATACTCGGAACGCTGTTCGGCTCTCATCTCCTCGTATTCTTGTGCATCAAAGTAATTTGAGTGCGGGTCGAGGGTTTTCAGCATACCGTCAATCGAAGATTTGAATACTTTATTATAATCAAGCTTGTCTCCGGCATAGTTTTGCTCAATCACTTTCAAGGCTTCTGAGACATCCTGTTTAATATCTAAAATCGCAGGGGTAACATTAGTTGTTTGTTGACGTTCGGCTGTTCTTTTGCGGTGTGGCGATTGAGCAAAAGAAGGCGAAAGAAGGGAAATAGAAAGAAATAAAACGAGCAAAAAAGAAAACTTATACTTCACAACTTTTTAACCTCATGCTTTTGTTTAGCGATATTCGCTTCCGAGATAGTACACGGATGAGAAAGAGTCGGGCAAGGTTGTTTTATTAAATCTTCACTCTTTGGCGATGCTCATGCCGCACCTTTAACTTTCGAGTTGTGTGATGGTGGAAAAAAGTTCTATGTGGTCAATCTGTGTCAGGTCAAATTGAAAAAGCGCCGCGACATCATCTCTGAATCTTTATTCTTTAAGTCTCTGTGGCTCTTCGGCGTGAAATTATTCTAAGGAAAAGCTTCACGCTGGGAAAAAGAGCAATTTATAACCTCAGCTAAGAATCTTGGGAAAGCCTATTTTGGGTTCAAATTACGGATTGCATTTCTTCCCACAGGTTCTTCCGCCGCAGGTTCTATCGGAAGCGCAAATATCTGTTTTGCAAACAGCCTGTGATGCGCAGGCTATTGATTGGGCGCAGTTTGTCGTGTCCGGGTCAACCAGAAGACCGCCTTTAACCTTTCTCATCTCTTCGCTTTCAAGGTCTTTGACGGTTTCCTTCTTAACGCTCAATTTGTCCACTTTGACTTTGCTACTTTTTTTGTCTGTTTTCTTTATCATGTTCTGTTTCTGCCTTTAATTTGTTACGTAATATGTTTTTCGTGCCTTTAGGCGGCTAATGTCAATATGTTAAGCCGCCTAAAGGCACGAAAAACATCAATCGCTTTGCTGTTACGAATACGATTTCCTGACCTGAATTGGATTGAGCTATGAAGGAATTGAAAGCAATAACATTCTGTCCCAATTAGGTTCGACATCGGTAATTGCGCCCAACAAAGCCAAAGCAACTCCCGCCGCCCCTTCGAGCAAGCCGGGTTCAGCCGTCCAGCACGGGGTTTGTAAATCATCTTCTACATGAAAAGCTGCAAACCCTGCTATCCCGTCTTTGTGAACGCGCATTTCTAACACTCTCTCAAACCATCTGGTAGCCGCTTCTTTGAAAATGTTTTCGTGTGTGGCTTGATAGAAACGATTGAAAATGTGCGCCAACCCAGCCGCGCCGTGACAAATTCCTACGTCACGAGTTCCGGCTTCTTCAAACGGGCGCAAGGCTGCACGGCGTATGATATTTAACGCTTCTTCTTCCCAAGCTTTTTCGCCGACAGCACGAGCCGCGCAAAATAAAGCCGCAGACAAACCCGCATCGCCATAACACCAAGCAAGATGCGCTTCGTCGCGTTCAAGCCCTTCGGCTTTCCAAGTTGTGAACGAAGACCATTTGCTGCCAATCAATTTTTGTTTCAGAAGCCAATTGACTGAGCCATTCAGCAACGGTCTTGCTTTTTCAACGGCAACGCCATTCGCACACATTCCGCCAAGCAAAGCAATAATGCCCGGAATGCCGTGCGCTAATCCCAAATTGTAATAGCCGTCAGGGCAAATTTTGCGTTGCCAATCGGGTAATAAACTCGGATGAGTGTGCCAAGCAATGCCGTCCGCATTTCGCGTCGCCGTTTCGTCCAAGCGTTCTGCAATCAACTCTAAAATTTCTTTTGCAGACGAACGCGGCAATCTCTCAAGAGCATAAACTCCGTAGCCAACAAGACCGCCTATCAAATCGTAATCGGCAAGCCAAGGTGATTGGCTCAAATGCTCTTTCAAAGATTCATCAATGTCAGCGTTCAAATCTTCTTCGCTTTCGTCAACAAGCTGTTCGCGTAGATGCTCCAACGTCCATGCTACGCCTGTGTAACCGCCATAGAGCGAAAAATTCAATCTTTGTTTTGATATGGACTGAATCGTTTGACTCAAAAACTCTGCCGCGATTTCTTCATCGTCATCGTCGGGGAAAGCGCGTGCGCCGTAAGAATAAAAGAGCGAATATCCGGGCCAGCCTCCTGCAAGCGCGACCTTGAATAGAGTTTGCGCTTCGGGCAAATCCTCAACGCCTTTTGGCAACGGTCCGGGCGGATCGTTTTGTAAAACCTGTGCGATATCAATGACGGCTTTCAAGGCGCGTTCTTTCAAATCACCTTCAAGGATTGGTTGCCAATTTGTTTTCCGTTTTGTTTTCATTGTTTCACCGCGACGAGCATTTCAAAATCAACTAACTTTCTCAAAAGAGCAGGGCTAACTCTCAGCTTCTCTTTCTCTACAATTTCATCCAACACTTCCGCTACGGGTCGTCCGTCAAAATACGGAAGCACGCTGA
>Ga0187892_10010193_pt1 | contig 12017 bp, 13 predicted proteins | sample MA1701073metaG_FD_139345 | JGI IMG/M metagenome (GOLD analysis project Ga0187892, IMG submission 139345) | Bio-ooze microbial communities from a basaltic lava cave in the Kipuka Kanohina Cave System on the Island of Hawaii, USA - MA170107-3 metaG ...
AAGGACTACCGGTCGCCGGTTGATGCCTATGAAGTCTATGCCATGGCTGATTCGTCCTTAGTGGATATCGGCACGAGAACCAACAAAGTTCATCCGGCAACGGAGTACCGGCTTGTCTTCAGCGTTAGTTGCACCTTCCTTTACTACTACGATCTTGTCACCAGCTTAGCCCCAGAGATTAAGACGATCCTCGATGAAAGGGGTCGTGATGGCTTTTTTTCGGGTAACATTCCCGTTAAGGCCGGCCAAATAATTGGGCGAATTGGCGGCCGGACGCTCGATTTTGCAGTTTGGGACACGACCAAACCGCTTCAAGGTTTCGTTAATCCAGCCAGCTACACTGGCGAGGCTTGGAAGATTTACACCGCCGATCCGCTTGACTATTACACCGACGAGCTAAGGCAGTTCATCTTAAGCCGCTACGTTCGCACTGCCGAACCGATCTCGGGTAAAATTGACCACGATATTGACGGAAAATTGATTGGGAACTGGTTTTTAGAAGGTAGCAACGGTTACGCCGGTCCGGGCGGCGGTCAAGACGGTTATTGGATAGGTCATCTGGCCATCGCCCCTGACCACTACGACCCGACCCAAACGATCGTTTCGATGGGGTTTCTCTATAAAAAAGTTGGGAGCGACGACCAAATGCAGTATATGGTTTTACCTGGGGCAATGAGCCCAGCCGAAGTCGGTGTTGATTCGGGTTTGGCGAGATACGATCTGGCACGTTGGGAATACTCTAAAACCGACGGTTCGAGCTGGGATAAAACTACCATCGCTGACGGCGTCATCGCCAAAAGCGACCCGTCTCGACATTTTGGCTGTGTTCTAGCTCAACTAACCGAGCGACGCCAACTCAAATTCGAGCTATTTCTTGAGCGAGCCTGCGATGAGGTGAGTGATTTCACCGTTCAAGCTCGGCTTTATGCCCGTTAGATAGACAAACCACAGCTCGGCAGTAAAATTTAAGCGATGGGTCTGAGTATCCAAAGCGTTGAGGTCTATATCGCTTCGTTTGAGCCAGTTGTACAAGAGAGGCTGAAAGAAATACGGCAAATAACGCAAGTGCGTTTGCAAGAAAACGAAAGCCGGAAAAAATAGCAATCTTAGGTGAGACCGCTGATGTTTAGCGAAAATGCCATCTTTGACAGTCGCAAGCAAGCCGGTGAGCAATTAGCGATACGGCTGGAAAAATATCGCCGTAAGCCAGCTATTATCTATGCCCTACCGCGCGGCGGGGTGATTCTAGGTGCGGTCATCGCTAGAAGTTTGGGGGCGAAGCTTAGCTTGGTAATCCCGCGCAAGATCGGCCATCCGTTGAATCCGGAATACGCCATCGGGGCGGTCACGGAAACTGGTGAACCAGTTTTAAATGAGGCCGAGGCTGCGGCTCTGCCGCCAGAGTGGCTAAAAAGAGCCATCGGAGACGGACGGGTAGAAGCGGGGCGACGCCGGGAAGTGTACCTTGGTAAAGGCTTGTCCCTTCCGGCCCGAGGCAAGATTGCTATTATTGTTGACGACGGGATCGCGACTGGCTTAACAATGCTCTCAGCAACAGACGAAATTAAGCAGCAACAGCCAGCTAGAACTATTGTTGCCGTCCCTGTTCTCCCTAAGGAAGCTGTCTTGATTTTGGAAAAAGCGGTTGACGAAGTCATTGCGGTTGATGTGCCGAAGTTTTACCGCGGAGCAGTCGGCGCCTATTACCGCGATTTTCCTCAAGTGAGCGATCAGGAAGTGATCTCCTTGCTGGGAGCTTCGTAAACCAGGACTTTTTTCTCAAGTACAGTATCGTCCTTACCGAGAGCAAACTCAGCCTTGACGAACTTTCCTCGGAAAATTGCTGGCACCCAGAAACGGTCATCAGACCACATTCTGGCTAAAGGTAATTTATTTTTTCGAAACCAGCGCGGTTTCATCTCTGCAGTTTCACAAATCTTGCCATCCCACGTATCGGATAAAAACACGATTACCTGCTGATCAAGCCCCCGAGCGGTGGCAACTAGCGGGAAGTAGAAATCAAGCGTGGCTACATGGTGCAAGTTTTTTAGTTTCACCCCCAGTTCTTCTTTAACCTCGCGCCGGGCAGTCTGGGTGATAGTCTCGCCCGGCAGCATCTTGCCACCGCTGCCGTTCCAGCGACCTTGACCGAAGCCACGTTTTTTCATCGCCAGCAACACTCGGTCTTCGGCCTCTAAGAAGACTAGGGATGCTTAACGCAGCCGTCCTTTGATCAACTTTTTTCGGTGCTCCAGATACATTACGCCCCAACTTTACTCTTACTTGCAGGCGCAGCAAGGCCATCAACCCTTGCGCCCGGCCCAAGAAATGCTAGGTTGCTAATGCAACCCAAGGCAACTGGGGTGAATCTTAAATAGGAGGTGCGGCGATGGATGGTCGCCCACGACAACAGGTAATCATTCCTGTAACCGGTTCGATCGACATCAAACCGGTGGAGGCGATCATCAACCACCCGCTCCACCGGAAGAGTTACTTTCGCAAACAGCTAGGGCTCGCTCATGTCGAGTATCCCGGCGCCCAACATATGAGGGCTGAGCACGAGCTCGGCAGCTACGAACTGGCCCATCGACGCGCCCAGCGCTGGTTTGAAGCCGGCATGATCAGCAAAGAGGATGCGATTGCGCTGCGAGTTCTCGGCTTGATTCACGATGACCCACACGGCCCATACTCTCACATCACCGATCCGCTGGTGACTAACGATCATAACGAGCGGGCGGCTCCGATCATCGAGCAGATGGCAGATGCTATCTCTCAAGCTGGCGCCGACCCCGAGCGCATCATCAAGCTGATGGCGCGCAAGGACCCGCTTGCTCAAGGAGTGCTCCACACTCCTCTGGGGGTGGAGAAGATCGACTATCTGGCTCGCGACAGCTACCACAGCGGTATCGCCGGGATGCTCGATGTCGGGCCGTTTCTGGAGTACGTTTACTTTGACGGTGAGAAAATCGTGGCTGACGTGATGATCCAGCAGCTGGTGACTTCGCTTGTCAACCATTATTGGACGATGTACGACCAGTGCTACTACGTTCAGGCAGTGGTCATAGTGGAGCGATTCATGCAACGGATGATCAGCATGCTCCTAGGCCAGTACGGCGGTGAGGCCGAGATTAGCGAAGACGAGCTTATTGGGATGGTGGACAGCGAGCTCGATGTTCGACTCGAGTTTGCTAAGAACCCAACTGTCTCCGCCGACTACCAGCGCTACCTTAACGGCGAGGTGCCGACGGTGGCGATCCTGCTCCAGCTCGACCCTCATCAGAAAGCAAACTGGACACCACAACAAACCGTCGCCCATTTGCCGGCGGGAGAAGAGGTCTTCGCCGAGCGGATGCGCAACCCGCAGCTGCTCTCAAGGCTCGAGGCAGAGATAGAAAAGCTGGTTGGTTTGCCAGGATACTCTGTCCTGGCAACGCCAGCGGCGCCAAAGCGCCGTTTTCAACCGCCGGAGATCTTCTTTCAAACAAACGGCGGCGTAATCCACTTTCGTGACCTCAACCCCATCGAATGGTCAGCCGCACTTGCTAAGGCCCGGGCCCACGCCCGCTTCTACATTGCAACTGAGCGCGAACACCAAAAGAAAGTGAGCGATCCGTTGACTGCTCAAGCGATCGTCGAGATCATTACTCGATACGCTGAGGGATAACCCAGCCCAAGCAGGTGGCGAAAGCCACCTGCTTCTTTTTGACCCTCTCGACAAAATAGTCGGTATCAGCCATACTAAACTTGTTTTATGGTACTCGTTCGAGTCAGTAAGAAATTCCTGCGTCTTGCGCCGGAGCCCGAAACCTAGAAAGAAGCAATGGAACAGGAGCAAGCACAGGAGCAGAACAAAGTCTTCGTCGGCAACCTTCCTTACTCAACCGCCAGTGAACAGCTGCGCGAGATGTTCGGCGCTGTTGAAGGCGGTGAGATCACGGACGCTGTGGTGATTACCGACAAGATGTCTGGTCGCTCAAAGGGCTTTGGCTTTGTCACCTTCGCCACTGCTGAAATGGCAAGCAAGGCCGTCGAAGCAATGAATGGCAAGGAAATTGACGGCCGTGCCTTGACGGTGAATATCGCCCGGCCGATGCAGCCGCGCAACGAGCAAAAGGCCGAAGCCTAAGTTCGTCTTGAAACAGTTCGAGAAACTAATAATCCTCTATTGGGTAGAGGTAGTTTCTCTCGAGATAGGAAAAGCGGTCGTTTTCGGCAATGTCAATCGCGGTAGCTACCCCGGCAAAGGTTTTCGCTTGGGCCAGAAGCTGATCGCGGCTCAGCCAAAAGTTTTTGCCGCCGTCAAATTCGGACCGGAGCCGCCCCTTGGGCTGGGTAACCTGAACGACAAAGAAGTACTTATCTTCCAGAAGTTTACCGCTGCCGTCCCGATCAGTTTTATGCCATACCCCTTTCCAGCAAAAGGAGCCGCCCAAACTGGTCTCCTCCTTTAACTCCCGTCTGGCAGCGGCAAGAACTTTCTCACCCCACCTAATCTTGCCGGTAGGCCAGCCATAGAAGCCGTAGTACGGTTGCTTCAAGCGTTGTTGGATAAGGTACTGCCCGCGTGAGTTGGTCGCCACCAGTAAGATCGCTAACTTCGCTTGTTTTTCGAGCGCTCGGGCGGTGCTGTCAAAGCGGTTGGCAAACTCCTTGCCCAGGCTCGTTAAGGAATAAGTCTGGTCCTCATTTTTTACCATCAGCCCCAAGCTAACCAGCCGCTTTAAGTGGAAGCTAAACAGGTCATTGCGGTGTTTGGCCCGGTTGAGATCGCGAAACCGCGCTTGCGGCCGGAAGAGAAGGAGGCCCAAGATTTCGGCTTGAATTCGGTGAAGCTCAAGCTCCAGTTTCATCCCTTGCATTCTAGGAGTGAACCAGCCGCTGTCTAGTGAAGCCGGCTTAACCGCAGCGGGTGGCTGTGCTACAATCTAACTACCCAAGGAGGATTGCGATGCCACAAGTAATCGAGGCGCCTCCTGCCGAGACAAAGCAGCGGATCAAAGAGCGGATCCGCCAGATTGCACACGATGAGGGCGTATACCTCACTGATCAGGAAATCGAGGAACTGGCGGCCTCAATCCAAAGCGAGGTCGGCCTCGAGGGCGTTGTCAAGAAGAAGCTGGAGCAAAAGTTCCGCTCACTCTTTTCTGGCAAGTCCTAAGTCAGCCGTCTCGCCCCCTGTGCCCCTGATACCAGGGGCATCTTTTTTAACTAGCTTGCTTTTCCAAAAACGCTGGGGCACTATGGTAGTGAGGTCGACAAGTGAGTTTAATCGTTAGAAGGGAACACGCATGGAGTGGTATTGGTGGGTAATTATCGCGGTCGTGGTCATCCTGATCATTTGGTGGCTGGCCTCACGCGGTAAGGGTGGCCAGGCCTAAGGCCAAGGCTCAATTCTTGACCCGATTGACTATTTTTTGGGGTATTTTTGAAAGCGCGCTGGCCACAGACTTTTAGAATGGCTAAAGCGCTTGCAACTTTTGCGGCCGGTTGTTTCTGGGGAGTTGAGGCAGCGTTTCGGATGCAGAAGGGCGTCGTTGACGTTACCGCCGGTTACACCGGCGGTAAGACAACCGATCCGACGTACCGGTCGGTCGTTGGTGGCCAGACTGGCCATGTTGAAGCTGTTCAGGTTAGTTTCAACCCAAAGGTCATCAGCTACAAGCAGTTGCTCAACATTTACTGGCAGATTCATAATCCCACCCTCACCAACCGTCAAGGCAATGATACCGGCCCTGAGTATCAAGCAATTATTTTTTATCATGACGAGGCCCAGCGTCAGGCCGCCGTGGCCTCAAAAGAAAGGCTAGCCAAATCCGGATTGTATGCCCGGCCAATTGTCACTCAGATCAAGGCAGCTAGCCAGTTTTACCCTGCTGAAGCAGAGCATCAGTGCTTTCTTGAGAAAAACCCTGGTGGTTACTGTCACATTGATCTAAAGGCGATCCGGTAGTTTTCTGTTACAATTTCGCCAACGACGAGGCCCTGCACCTCGACAACCAGGAGGTTTACGATGCCGACAACCACAGCGCCTGTTTCTCCAGAGGAACAGGCAAAATTCGGTAACGGTCTAACAACGACGCTGGCGCCGTTCATCGAGCAGGCAAAATCCCGAGGCGAGCTCTACATCGAGCAGCCGTACGAGCTCTACTCCGAGGAAAATCATCGTTCGTGGCGACTGCTTTATAAGCGGATGCTTGAGGAGCGCTGGCCAAAATACGCGAACGAGCAATTTCTTGAGGGTGTCAAGAAGCTCTGTTTTGACCCCGATCTTGTTCCCAAGCTCGAAGACGTCAACCAGTTTCTGGCCCCGCTCACCGGTTTTAAGGCCAGAGCGGTTTCTGGCTATATCCCGGCTTATCTATTCTTCGATTGCCTGCGGCAACGGGAGTTCCCCACCACCATCACTATCCGTCGCTCCGATTCGCTCGACTATCTGCCCGAGCCGGATATCTTTCACGATATCGCCGGGCACGTCCCGATGCATACCGACAAGGCTTTCGCCGATATACTAGTGCGCTTTGGCGAGACAGCCCAGTCTGCCGCTCAAATGGCTAAGAGGATCGATGATGAGGAAAGGCAGCTCGCCGCTATGACCAGCATCATCAAGGCGATGGCCCGGTTTTTCTGGTTCTCGATCGAGTTTGGCTTGATGAAACGCGACCCGGCCGACAAGCGCGACCAACCAGAGCTCTGCGTTTACGGCTCGGGACTGCTCTCCTCTTACGGCGAGATCGCCCACTGCATCGAGAGCGCCGAGGTCCAACGCTACCCCTTCCAGATGGAGTGGGTAATTAACCAGTACTTCGAGATCGACCGCTACCAACCGCTGCTGTTCTACGTTGACTCGTTTGATCATCTCTTTACAATGGTCGACGAGCTGGAAGCGTGGCTCCAATCTGGCCGGCTCAACAACGTCTCGCCCGGCGAACCTGCAGTGAGCGAGCAAGATCTCAAGAGCTTCCTTGAGGCCGAGGCGTGAGGTCTTAAACCAACACCGGTCCGCACGATGGGGCCGCCCTTGTGGTGGCCCCTTTTTCGTGCTGTGATGATGCTAAGGAGGTGGGATGTTTTGGAGAAGGCGTCAAGATAAATCATTTGTGGCTGTAGCCGGGCTGGTCATTCTTGCCGGAGCGATCATTTTCGTTTTCGGAGCGCTGGGCTGGTGGGTCAATATTAGTTCAGATAGCAACATTATTGCTTTCCCCTCAATCAAAGTAATGGGGGGTCTGATCATTATGGCACTTGGCTACATCCAGTTAGAACTAGGGTTACTGCGCGAGAAACGCTAGAGGGTAATGCTTCGCTTCCTCTATATCGTGGCTATCGGCCTGCTTTTTGCTGGGTTTGTTGGGTTAGGCTTTGCCGCCTTTTACCCCTCGCCGAAATATCCTGAGTGTAGTCGTAGTCTCTATACCCCGGCACCAGAAGGGTTAACGGAAAAGCAGCAACTGGAGCAGGAAAAATGCGAGCAAGAGCAGAAGGCGTTTCAGGAAAAATCTGAAAGGTACAATCGCGACCTCTCGATCGGTATTATTGTTGTGTCGTTGGTAGTCTTGGCGCTTTCCATTCTGGGGATGGGGAAGATCGAGGTAATCGGTGATGGGCTAACGCTTGGCGGCGTCTTTACGCTATTTTACGGTCTGGGCCGGGCGATTGCCGGCGGCGATGAAAAAGTCCGTTTCGTCGCAGTAACGGTCGGCTTGGCTGTAATTCTGATTCTTTCCTACTGGAAGTTTGTAAAACCGGCCCGGCCCCAAACCTAGGGCTGTTGCTATTAAGTTTGGCGGCAAGTTAAGTTTAAAGTAATGAAGCTACGGCTATTGGTGGCGCTCGCCATCACCTTCACTGTTTTCTCGGCGCTGCTGGCGACCTACTCAATTACTCGCGACCCAAGTTCAATACTAGCTCTTGGGGGTCGCGAGACCCAGATTCAGGTCTTTCCCGACGATGAGCGCGGCAACTTGCCAGCCGAGCTTTTTGGGCAGCAGGTTCACTACCAGCTCACCCGTTTTTGGAGCAGTGACAATGGGGCAATTGAGGATCCCACCGTTGCCTTTATCCAGCCGCTCAAGGTTGGGGCTTTGCGCTGGCCCGGCGGCCTAAGCACGCGGGAGTACCGTTGGGCTCAAACTATCGGGCCGCTTGCCGTGAGAGGTAATCTGGCCAGCTGGATCGAGAATAACAGAAAAATTGTCTTTGGGGTTGACGAGTTGATTCGCGAGGGTCGTCGGCTCAACGCAAGCGTTGCTTTCACCATCAGCCTTAACAGCTACCAGTCGGCTGAAGAAGCAGCGGACCTGGTGGAGTATGCCAACGGCCAGGCGGGCAGCTGCGCCAATTTTGATCCCAGCGCTTGGTTGCACGGCCAATCCACTTCTGCCACAGGCTACCAGCCAGGCTCAATGCCGGCCGGTTACTACGCCTGCCTGCGGGCACACCCTAGTTACGGCAACTCCACTACGCCTTATAGCATCAACTACTGGGAGGTTGGCAACGAAGACTATTTCGGGCCTTATGCTGGTACGCCAGCGCGCACCAAAGAGGAATATGGCGCGGTGGTTCAGGCTTTTAGCAGTGCCATCAAAGCTCGGGTCCCAGGCAGTAAAATCGCCGCGGTGCTCTGGCCGGATCCGCGCTCCAGTTGGAATACAGCTATGTACGCCCTACCCGCTAGCACGGTTGATGCCTTCATTTTACATGGCTACAGCACCGGCAGTTTGAGTAAGGTAGCAATCGGCTCCAACTACGAAATCCAGGTGCCTTTTACGGCCAGCGGCGCCAGCCTCGATAACCCAACAGTCTTTCGCCTGAGCGCTCACGGCCGCCGGGGCAACACTGGTAATGCCAACAACACCTGCCCCTGGCCGAATATGAGGGTTAAGGTTAATCAAGCTAATGCGCAGGACTTCAGTGTTAGTAGCGAAAATACGGCTGTCTTCACTTACAACGGACCAAACTTGCCAGCCGGGTCTCACACCCTCCAGATTGGCCTGACTAATGACTGCTACCAGCAGCAATACCAGGGTGACACTAATCTTTACGTTGATAAAGTTGAGCGACAAACCAACGGCGGTTTCGCCCAGGTCGGTCTAATCGCCGCCAATGATTTTGCCCGAGTGCAAGCCGAAGACGCATTCAGTTTGGTTCGAGAGATGTTTGAGCAGGCTGCCCCATTTTTCCCGGGGAGACGACCGCCGATTCTGGCGACCGAATACAACTCGGCGATCGACCCCGCGAGCGGCAATGAGGCTGATCTTAATCGTTCACTCCTCTCAACTTTTTACGTGGCGACTTTCTTTCGGGAGCTCGTTGACCAAGGGGCGCTGGGAGCAAATCCTTGGTTGCTGCAAGAGCTCTGTAATGTCTGTCGGCGTGACTTAATTTACTACTCCGGTGATGCGACGGGCAGTCGCAAAGAGGCTAACGGCACCCCCTTTGGCAATGCCAATTACTGGTTCTTCCGGCAGATCGTTGATAGCGGCCCATTAAAGCGGCTGGCAGCTAATGTAGTGAACCCCGAGCATTTCCGCCCGCCTACCTATATCAACCCGAACCCAAGAAGCGACGTCCCCTACGTCCAAACTTGGGCGGTGAAGCGGTCGGATGGCTCCGTTCGTATTCACGTGATTTACGCCGGCGATGAGGAGCTAAATTTGCGCCTGACTATCAGCGGCTACAACGTCCAGCGAGAGGTTGATGTGGCTCAACTGCGGGCCCCGGGTGGCGATCTCACCCGTTTTAATTCCTCCGGCGCCCAGCAAGATCTAACCTCGCTTAGTAACCGCTTAACAGGCGGGCAGGACCAAACCTACTTGGTGGCACCGGCTTCAATCACCTCATTTACCTACTACCCGCCCGGGCTGACTCTGCCTCCGCCCGGCGGTGGTGGGGGCTCGATTTTCAATAGTGAAGCTGGGCCTACTACTTCTGGCACTACCGGCCCATCTGGTAAAAAGAGTGTCGCCCGTTCCACCCAGAAGCAGGGAGCCGAAACCGCCACCCCGCCAGTGTTAGACGAGCTGATTGCCGAAAACCAGCCCCACGTAATGCCCACCAAAACCAGGCTGATTGACAATCCTTGGGTTTTGCCGGCTGCCTCGGCAGCGCTTGGGCTGCTGGCAATTAGCTTCTGGGTGATTATTGCCTGGAAACGCCATCTTTATCATCAGTATCTACTGGCAAAAACCGGTTTCATTTAAGTAGGAGCCCGGCAGTTTTGCCGAGCTCTGGTGAGATCACGATCTAGGCGGTAGTCACCTGGAGATTTTCCTCGATTTGACGGATTGCGTCGAAGCACTCTCGGCCAGCGGCAACGTGCCTGCCGTCACCAAGCTCATACTCCATCGTCACCGTCCCGTCACCGTTCTCTTCGGTGTAATCCTCATACGGAATCATGCTCTTATCGAGCAGGTTGAGGACCACTGAAGCCATCTCCGTGCGGTTCCCGCAGACCAAAACAGACATATGAGGTACCCTCCTAATTTAGGAGTGTAGCACTTTTACGGCGGGGTTAGCTAACGTCGTGGATGATCAGCTGCTGTATACTTACCAAAATGCCTGATGTTGCTTACCTTGGTGTTGGGGTATTGATCGGCTCTGGCGTGGCGTATTTTTTGATGAGTCGGCGCGGCAACGATCTAAAATCCGCCACCGAGCATTTGATAATGCTGGCCAAGGAAAAATTGGCCGAAGATAAAAAGCAGATCTCTGTTGATTTGGAGGGTAAAAAGGACGCGATCAAAACCTTGGTCGAAGAAATAAGAACCCAGCTTAAAGAGACTGATAGGAGTCTTCGTAAAAGCGATGAGGAACGCATCAGCAGTTTTTCGGCTCTAAAAAAAGAGCTCGAGGCCCATAAAGAGCTGGCGGCGGAGCTACGTGGCTCGACTGACCAGCTGAAAAACATCTTGTCCAACAACCAGATGCGCGGGGCGTTTGGCGAGCGCATCGCCGAGGATCTTTTGAAGGTCGCCGGGTTTGTCCTTGGCCAGGATTACACCTTGAATAAAGCGATGGAGTCCGGGCCAAACCGTCCGGATATCACCCTAATCTTGCCGGATCGGGTGCGGGTCAATATCGACGTCAAGTTCCCGTATTCAAGCTTGCAAAAATATGTTGAAGCAACCGGTAAAGAGGAGAAGGCGCGGCACCTGGTTAGTTTTCAACGTGACGTGCGCGACAAAATCAAGCAAATCGCCACCCGAGATTACATTAATCCCGACGAAAACACTGTTGATTTTGCGGTTGCCTTTATCCCGAACGAAATGATTTTTTCGTTCATCTACGAGCAGATGAACGAGATTTGGGAAGAGGCAATGGGCAGAAAAGTCGTTCTGGCCGGGCCGTACTCGTTTGTCGCCTTACTTCGCCTCGTCAAGCAGGCCCACTCCAACTTCCGCTTACAATCAAATATCCACCAGATTATTCAGTTGGTCCAGAAGTTCCGCAGCGAATACGACAAGTTTTCCGTCGAACTTGATACGCTCGGCGCTCGACTTGATTCCACTTCCAAGCAGTACCAACTCGTCTCTTCAACTCGCTCCCGCCAGCTCGGCCGGGTGATGGACCAGATCGATAGCCAAAGGGTTCTGGAAGAACCCGAGGCTTTCAACCGAAGCGTGGCGAAGGGAGATAATCAAAAAGTGTTAGAAAGTGGTCCCAACACGAAACTCCTCGACAGATAGAAACACACCGTACGTCATATATGACGTACGGTGTGTTAGAGTATAGTTATGGCTGATCTGGACGAGGGACGGACGGACGAGCAGGGGAATAGAGAATTCATCGTTGGGACAACCGGCGGGCCGAAAAAATACTTCAACCAGCGTCGACAGCGCAACCCATTATTCAAGACAAAGCTAGAGCTCAAGACGCCTCTAAAAGCTACTTGGTATCTAAATTTGACGCAACAACTTAGGCGAGCTCGCCAAAACAAACATCTTACCCAAGCCCAGCTCGGCAAACTAATCGGTACCAACCAAGCCGCAATTTCCCGCTTCGAGCTTGGCAAAATGAAC
>Ga0187892_10010195_pt1 | contig 12015 bp, 9 predicted proteins | sample MA1701073metaG_FD_139345 | JGI IMG/M metagenome (GOLD analysis project Ga0187892, IMG submission 139345) | Bio-ooze microbial communities from a basaltic lava cave in the Kipuka Kanohina Cave System on the Island of Hawaii, USA - MA170107-3 metaG ...
CACTGGATCCGATCGCTATCCGTGACGGGGTCCTGGCGATTCCGGTACCCGGACACACCCGCGGCAGCGTCGTGTTCCTTCTCGACGAGCAGTACCTCTTCACCGGCGATTCGCTCGCCTGGAGCTTCGAACGCGACGATCTGCAGGCATTTCGCGACGCCTGTTGGTATTCATGGGAGGAGCAGACCCGATCGCTGGAGCGATTGGCGGCGCACCGCTTCGAGTGGGTGCTAGCCGGCCACGGCGGCAGCATGCGGCGATCGGCAGACGAAATGCACGCTCGCCTCGTTGCGCTCGTCAGCCGCATGCGGCGAGATCGGCCCGCCGACCCTTGACCATTCGCTCTAGTTTCGAGAATGCGCTCGCATCCGGAAGGTATTCGCAGGGTGCTGCTGGACTCGGTCTATCCACCCCAGGCCGCGACGATTGGCGAGCTGACCCAGTGCAGCAGCATTCTTCGACGCTCCTGGGGCTGCTCTCGGTACCTCGTGTGCGGCAGAGTTTCGGCCGACGTTCCGGTGAGCCGAGCTCCTCGCCACCGAGCCGCACTGTCCTTGCCCTCACGCCGGCCTCCGACGTAGCGCTAGGGTTTCCTACCTGCACGCCTTACCCAGGGGTTGCGGCGTCAAGACGGTGGCCGCGCCCTGCAGCGCGGACTCGATGAAGCAGCCGTACTGAAACTTCACCGCGTCAAGCTGTGCGACGATGTGGTGCGGCGAGAGAATGCCGTCACCGGCATACTGCACGACCACGGCCGTGAATGGACGCCCGTCGAGCGAGCGCTGATTGTGGATCTGCGGGTAGGGAAGGATGCCACCGCGCCCGTCACTCGCTAGCACATCTTGGAGGCTCGCCCACTCGACTGCGCCGGCTTGCTGCGTGCCGGACGCGAGTGCCATGAGGTCGTAAATCGGGATCGGAAACCCGGGATCGTCCCTGCCGACCGGTTGGTAGATGTGCCGTGCCGGGTGCTGTGGCAGTGGATCGCGGGCGAGCCGTGGCGCAAAGACGACCGGGTCGGCCGGTTCGAATCCCATCTGCACCAGCTGCAACGCCGGATGCAGATGCGAGAGCGGCTGCGCCGCGTCGAGGAGGAGACCGATGACGTTGCGTGAGTCGACGCCGGGAAGGATCTCGCCCAGCAGGGTGACGAGGCTCCAATAGCCGCCCGAACCGGTTGGCACCACGGCGATGACACGGGGTTCCAGCGCGCCGACCTGGTTGGTGAATTGCCCGCCCAATGACTGTCCAAGCAGCGCGATCCGTTCGGTGTTCAACTGGTACGCCGCAACACCGGCGGCCCGCGACAAACCGGTGCAAGGGTCGACGGTCTCCGGTGCAATGCGCAGCCGCCCGACAGCTTCCAACAGCAGCCGCTGTTCGATCGTGCCTTGCCGGAACGTGTCCGGATAGGCTGCCAGGTTCCGGAGATTGAGGTAGCTGCGCATGCTCTGGCCAGGTCCGCCGGGCAGACGTTGAGGGTTGAGCGGCAACGCGGCGGCCACTGTGGCGATCCCGTGCGCGGCCAGCACGTGCGCCGGCCCCTCGCCCTGGCGCGCTGTACCGCCGGGCTCGCTCACGGGGCCACGGTCGACGACCTGTGTCGACAGGCCCCCGGTACCGTGGAAGTAGAACGCCAGCGGATAGCCGGTGTCGGGCATGGCCGTCCGCGGCAGGGTGACAGTGAGAGGCACGTCCTCCAGGCGTTGTGCGAGCGGCAGGCCGTCCTCGCCATAGACAAATAGGCCCTCACGATCGAACGGTGGGGTGCCGTGTTGAAACTGGGGAAAGCGGACAGTCGCGTGCAATTCGCAGAAGCGCTCGTGCTGCGCGCCGTCGTCGGGATCGACATGGAGATCGTCGATCGTCACGTCGTATCGGTCCAGCAGCACATCGCTGAGCGCACCGAGATCCGCCGCCACATCTCCGGTGGTAAAGATGCTCGCCGCGGCAACGTTGCCCGTGTCGATGTCGAGATCCCGCAGGACATCCCATAACGGCGCGTAGAGCATCGCGGCAGCTGATCCGCGTGCACCGTGCGGAACCACGCCGGCACGCAACTGCGCGAGTGCCAGCGGCTGGCCGAGCGGCTCACCGAGCCCGTCACCCAAGTGGCGCATCACGACGAAGGCATAGGTGCGCTTGGGGTGCAGTACGACGCCAGGCATGGCGGCGACGGCGAGCAGATGCGGCGGCACGTACGCGTCGGGCGGTGGAACGGTGGCGACCGTTGGGAACAATCGGCCGCGTTCCGGCGAGCCCGCATCGATGTCGATGAGCAGGAGCGGCGCATCGCGCTCAGCGGCGATCGGCGCCAGGGCGTCGCGCTCGGCGAGCGCCGCGTCGAAACGAAAGAAGCATGCCGGGGTAACCGGAAAGCCGCGCCGCAGCCCGGCGATCGTCTTCACTGGGCCGACGATAGCTTGCACGACAGGAAACCCACTGACGTCTGGCATCCCAGCCGGTGTCAGCCGCAGGTCCGACGTGGTCGGAAAATCATAGTAGTGCTCCGCTTGTTGCAGATCGGCGTCGAGGTCGAAAGACACGCTCGTACCGAGGATCGCAGCAGGGGGAGACGCCGAATGGGGCTCGTCGCCACAACCCGTCAGCATCGGAAGAAGCAGTACCAAAGCGGACACCACAACAAACCCACGCATGCGTTCACGGTTAGCAAACTGTCCCGCCATTTGGCGACTGATTTTGTTCGGATTGAGTCCGGAACAGTGGCGCGTACAAGGCGTAAGATGCATTCAGCGACACAAAATGCGCGAGCGCACAGATGGCGATCCCGACCTCGAGCGCGGCGTAGACACGCAATGGCGATCGGTATTGCGCGGCGCGTCGGCCCCACACATGGCTACCGAGTGAGAGGCCCGCGAAGAAAACCGCCAACGTCGTGGCCGCGGCGTACGCCGTGCTGCCGAAGAGCAGGGCGAGCTGCCGTAGCCACAGAACTTCATACACCAGCGCGACAAACCCGGACACGAAGCACAGCAGATAGACTGGGAGGGTCATTGCATCCCCACCCCCAGGCTACTGCGACGGACCAAATAGCGCCGACATCAGGGCCTGAAGATCCTCTGCGTTCAACAGTCCGTCGGCGACGATGTCGGCACCGCACGGAGATGGCGTCGAGGCGGCGGCGATCGCCGTGACAAATGAGGGGAGATCTGCAGCGCTCAGTTGCGTGTCACAGTTTGCATCCCCGGGAAGGGGCGTCGGTGTCCGGGCGACAGTCGGGCTCGGTGACGGAGGCGACGGCGTGTCGCTGGGCGACGGAGGTGGCGGCTCGGTCGGTGTTTCCGTCCGGGTCGCGGACGGGACCGGAGTTTCGCTCTGCGTCGACGTCGGCGTGATCGTCGGTGAGGCGGTCCGCGTCGAGGTCGGCGTGGCACTCGGCGGCTGGGTATAGGTCGGCGTGACACTGGGGCTTGGCGTCGGCGTGGCCGAGGGCGTGCTCGTCTCCTCGGCCAAGTTGTTGGTGAGCGTCAGCGTGAAGGTCTGCGACGCGTCGTATCGGCGCGGCGTTGTCAGCTTGAACGACACCGGAAAATCGGCCGGCGGTGCACCCGCGGCCGTGGTCACCTGCCAGGACGGGTGATCGTGCAAGCCGGGTGCAGTGCCTAAACGCGCAGACTCCCCGGGCATCCGAAGGACGGTGTCGCCAACCTTCACCGACGCGGCGGCCGCGATCGCCACGATCTCGATGCTCACCTGCGTGTTTGCCGCCAGACCGAACAGTGACTCGTCGGGAAGGTCAGCCGAGGGGCTCATGAACCCCGGGTCGGAACTGCTGTAGAGACACAGCCCGCCTAGGCAGACGTTTTGGAAAATCAGCACCTTGGGGCCGAAATCATAGTCGACCGTCAGTGCCCCGCCGTTATTCTCGGTGGAATAGATGAGCAGGTCACCATGCTGCGCTTGGCAGACCGCGATACGCAGCGCCACGTCAGCAGCGATAAACGCAACCACGGCAAGCGGTTTCATGCGTACCTCCTAGAGGGGCGGACAGCTCCGACGAGGGACACGGGAGGCCACCCACCCGTGTCCCTTCGCCACAGAGCGAGCGTCGTGTTGAGCGCTTACTCGCCGTGACTGGCCACTAAGCAGGGAAACACGGCGGCGACCGCTGCCTCGACGCCCTCGGGGTTGCAGTTGTCCGGCGTTGTACACGCCATCCCCTTGTTGGGTCCGGCGACGCACAGGCCGTCCTCACACTCGCTGAGCGTCTCGGCGATCTCGTCGAGCGCGCTGTTGTTGGTGCTGCCGGCGAGCTCTTCGGCGCGGCAGCTCCCCATGCCGAGATGGGTCTTCACGTTGTTGGCGGCGAAGGGTGCGAATGAGCTCGGGACGTCCCTGTCGCACACGTCGTCCAACTTCGTGATGGCCTTGGTTCTGGCTGCCGCGAGTTTGCCCACGAGACCACTGTCATTGAGCGGATCGATGTCGCATGCCTTGACCGCCGCCGACAGTGAGCCACCCAGTTGCTCGACCGCGAAGATCTTGTCGAGGCATTTGCTGAGCAGGTCATACTCTTTGGCGACGAGCTTCTTCATCTGTCCGGCAACGCCTTTGCGGCATTTGCGCGCCGCTTTCGCGTCGTCCTCGTTCGCCGGCTCCAGCGGTGGCAGGTAACCGTTGGACAGTGTCAGCTTGTGAATCGATGAGTCTCCATATCCCGGGCCCGTAGTGCCCTCCCGAACGCGGAACGAGAACGTGCCTTCGGCGAACACGTCGGGCGCCGGTGGTGTGAGGATGAGCTGGAAGGTGGGATGGGTGTGCAGGCCCGAGAGCTCGGGATCCGAGTTGTCGTGCGTACCGACAACGGCGACGTCGCCCACCGAATCGAGCGGCGTGATGCCGAGCTGCAATGAAACGTTGGGGTCGATATCGGTGATCTCGAATTCGACCTGGGTATTGAGGTTCAGTTCGTAAACGCTTTCGAGCGGCTCGTCTTGAGCAGGCATGAAGCCGGGATCAGTCGACGTGAAGACCCCGGGGAATCCGGAATCGGTGACGCGGACCACCGGACGTTCGTCGACGGGGTAGTCAATAACCAGGTTGCCACTGCCGTCGCTGTCGGAGCCGACCAACAGATCCGCATGTGCGTGTTGCGCCCACGCGCGCGTGTTGCCGATCAGCAGGACGCTGACGACGCCAAGTAGAGCTCCAATGTGCTTCATATGGACGATGTCCTCCCTGTTTGGGCGCACCCACCGACTGGTATGGGTACGACAATTTCCGCAGACGCTTCGGTGCCGACTGTTAGAGTCCACCGCGGGGCGGCCCGCGGGATCGCGGCGAAGCGTCTGGCACACAGGGATGGGCACAGACCGGTGTGAGGACTTGTGTGAGGCAGAGAAAGACGGGCTGCAAAACGAGTGAGGGTGGCGCAATCCCCATGGTTGCGCGGCTGAGCTGACAACTGGTGCACTCCAGTCGGCTGTCACCCTGGTGGGCGTACGCGTGGACCAGCGCGAAGCTGACGAGGCCGAGATACGCGGCCAGGACCGCGGAGGAGAGCCCGCGGGCGATGCGGGGGAAACAGCGCCCGCGGGCTGGGAGCGAACGTGGTCGGTGCCGCCGGAGGGAGTGTGCGGCGCCCCCGCTCACTGGAGTGCGAAACGGTGATCATCCTGCCACGTCACTCCTCGGCTGGAGCGGCAGATGGCATGAGAAGGGCTGTGTAGCTTTGTGATTCGCTATACAGCAGCGAAGTAGTGGTGAGCTTGAACGACAAACTGTAAGGTCCCGTGACGTTTCCGCCACCCGGCGCCGCGACTTGCCAATCGCCGTGCGTGTGCAGATCCGGAACCGTTGGCAGGTCGACTGAATCGCCGGGTTGGTCGAGCAGAACGCCGCCGAGGAAGAGACTGGCTCCTGGGTCTGCTGCGATGATTTCGAGAGCGACGGTCGTGTCGTCTTCGAGAACGAAGAACGACTCGTCAGACTCGTCGGTCTCGAGCATCATGATCCCAGGATCTTCCGCGCTGTACAGCTGGATGCCGCCCTCGCAGGTTTGGCCGGACCCACCGAGGCATTGGTTGAAGAAGACTTCGATGGGCTGGCTGAAGTCGTAGTCGGCTGCCAGCGCACCACCGCCATCGGCCGTCGAAGCGATCAGAATGTCGAAGTGGTCGTCTCCACCTTGGCCAAAGCCCGGTGGTGCGTCGGGTGCACAACCCGCACTGGCGAGTAACGCCACGAGCGCCATGACCCTGAGGCCGCGGTGAGCCGACATCCTGTTGGCATTGTTGGTGGCTCTCTCCATCACGTGTCTCCTTCTCTAGACTCGAAACCGTGCACCCTAGACCGGGCCAGCAGGCTCGCAGCCGGGCCCGTCAGGGGCAGAAGCACCACGCCGCGACACGGGGAGTCGACGCATGCCGCGACCCGCTCGATAGGTACCGACGTGTCGTGCACCCGAGATCCACCGAGGCTCTCGGCGCAGCCTGACGTCGCAGTGTGGGAATTACCGAGGGACGGGCAGCGCGTCGTTAGCCGCTGCAGCGCGGGTTAGATGCTGGAGCTGGGAGGAGCGCGGGCGCCGACCGGAGCCACGGATACGAGCGTCGGCGCGTCGGCGACGGTCACAACGTCATCCGGACAGACTGCCAAGACGACGTTCGGGGCCAGTGTGCTGCTCAACCCAACAGCGCTCGATTTGACGCACTGGCAGGTTGCGCAGTCGGCCGTGGGCTGATTGAAATGGGCATACGCGTGCGCCTGGCTAACCGTGACGAGACTCACGAACGCGGTAAGAATCGCGACCACAAGCCAAATTTGACGCTGACGTGCGTACATGATGCTACGTTGCTTGCTACCCTGAGCATAGATACGAAGTCAAGTCACTTTTTTCCGCAAGGCCAACCGCCGTACAAAAACACTTGACCGGCGGTCGCGGAAGCTGCTAGACGCGAGAACGGTGCGAGACATTCGCGGACAAGCGCAACGAGACCGGTGGGCGACGAAGACAGCGCTTCGCCTCGGTGTTGCCTTCTCGCTTGTTGGGCTGTTAGCGCAGGCTGCCGCACCAATCCTGCACGGCTGGCAGGCTGCGGCGGAGCGCCTAGGGGGCGTCGACCTTCGCAGTCCCGCCCTCCCCGAGGGCGCCGGTCCCGCGTCTGCAGTACAACCGGCGAGTAGCGCTGCGAGCGAGCGAGCACATCACGACGGAACCGCGTGCCCGCTCTGCCAGACACTCCAGCATGCCCGTCATTCGATCGCACCGAAGGCCACCGCCGTCACACGACCCTCCGTTGGCTGCGCGTCGCGCGCACCCCAGGTGGCGGTTCCGCACTCGGCACGCATTCGTGGTGCCAACGCTTCACGCGCACCGCCCTTCTTCTCCTAAGTACGTCTAGGTAGCTCGTAACGACGCGTCTGAGATCAGGCGTGATCGTGCGCGCCCGCGCGCCACGTTCTCGATCTCGGGCGCCGGGAGAACCAATGGACCGAGGAGAGGAACATATGCCGCACCTGTTCACCAGGAGGTCGGCGGTCAGCGTGTCGTGGCTGCTGCTAGTGATGATTGTCCCCGTCGGCACCGTCCGTGGGCAAACAGTGGAGGATCAACTCAAGTCACTGAAACAGGAGCTCGAGGAGCTGCGCCGCAGCGAGGCGGAAAAACAACGGAAGCTCGATCAGCTTCAACACCGCCTCGAACAGCTCGAGGCGGCACCGGCGGCTGCGCCTGCCGCCAAGCCGGCCAAGGCGCCAGCGGTACAACCGGTTGCGGCGCCCTCTCCCCCGGCATCGCGAGCCGAGGAGGCGAGGTCGGCTCTCGACCGCGAGCTTGAGGCGATTGCACCACAGGAATCCACCACGCAACGGGCAGATGCCATCTGGGCCCGCCAGGTCGGTGGAACACAGCTGCGGCTCATTGACATCTCCTTGGATACGCTGCTGGCGGCGGGGACGTCGACTGCTGATGACGAAGAACTCGTCTCACTGCAGGGTGGGGCGCATGATCCCAACCAGCGCGGCTTCACCCTGCAACAGGTGGAGCTGTCTTTCAGCGGCGCGGTGGATCCGTATTTGATTGGCGAAGCGCACATCATCTACACACTTGGCGGGGTGGAATTGGAGGAGGCCTTCATGACCTCGACCTCGCTGCCCTACGGATTGCAAATTGAGGCTGGATACTTCTTTACCGAGTTCGGGATCATCAACCCGCTGCACCCCCACGCCTGGGACTGGATCGATCAACCGGTCATCAACACGCGTATGTTCGGTGGCGAAGGGCTGCGCTCTCCTGGCGTGCGGATTGGCTGGCTGACGCCGCTGCCCTGGTACGCACACATCGATGTCGGCATGCAGAACGCCGACGAGGGTGAGTTCACGATCAGCTTCGACGGCGACGGCGGAATCGGCGGCTATCCGGCCGTGCCACGTGGCGTGCACAATCTCGGTGACATGCTCTACCTCATGCGGCTGGACAACTTCTGGAACCTGACCGACGAGATCGGCTTCAAGTTGGGGCTCTCTGCGTTGCATGGTCCGAATAACACCGGCTCGGACGGGCAAACGTGGATTTACGGCACCGACATGAAAGTGCGCTGGCGTCCCAAGGAGAACTTCCGCGGCTGGCCGTTCCTGGTCTGGCAGACGGAGGCGATGAAGCGCGACTATACCGCGTCGTACTTCTTGGGTGGCACTCCAGAAGACCCGGGGACCGGCGGGCACGGGCACAGCCACGGCGACGAGGGTCCGCCGATGGACGAGGAGGAGTTGCCGCCACTGGCTGGATCCATCCTCCGCGACTATGGATTCTACTCGCAGCTGCTCTATGGCTTCACACACGGGTGGGCTGCAGGTTTACGCTTCGAGTACGTGACCGGGAACGGCGAGGGCGTCAATGAAGGCGGACGGGCTGCCGATCCGTTCCGTGACAACCGTTACCGGTTGTCGCCACTGATTGTCTGGCAGCCAACAGAGTTCTCCCGCTTCCGGCTGCAGTACAACTACGACAATGCGGACTTCGCCCCGGTCAAGGACGCGAGCACCGTATGGGTAGGCGCCGAGATTCTCTACGGCATGCACCCGGCGCACAAATACTGAGGCACAGTTGAGAGTCGACAGTTGACAGTCGACAGTTAGGGACTGCACATGACACACAGACATCGACACGACCGAGCTGGTGGAGCTTCGGTCTCAACGCGGTCATGGAACCGCGTCCTTCAAGGCTTCGTGGTCGCTGGTGCCGTGCTTGGCATTGCACTGGCGCGCCCAGTGGCAGCGCAGCCGCCATTGCAGGTGTTTACAACACTCTCCGATCTCGCGGACCTCGCCAAGGCGGTTGGGGGTGATGAGGTCGCAGTGACCGCAATGCTCAAGGGACCGGAGGATGCCCATTTCGTCGAAGCGAAGCCGAGCTATATCAAGCAGCTCAGCGAGGCGGATGTCTTCATCAGCAACGGCATGGAGCTCGAAGTGGGCTACGTGCCGTTGCTCCTCAACAACGCACGGAACGGGCGCGTGCTGCCGGGTAACCCGGGCTACCTGGATGCATCGGCGGGCATCAACCCGAGGGAGGTCCCTGTCGGTCCGGTCGATCGGTCGATGGGCGACGTCCATCCGCTCGGCAACCCGCATTACTTGCTCGATCCGGTCAACGGCGTCCTCGTCGCGGCCGCCATTCGTGACAAGCTCATCAGTCTACGGCCGGTGAAGAAAGCCTATTTCGAAGCAAATTTTGAAGATTTTCGGCGCAAGATCGATGTGGCGTTGGTCGGTGAACCGCTAGCGAAAAAGTACGACGCGGAGAAGTTGGCGGTGCTGTACGAACATGGAAAGCTCGAGAGCTTCCTCAAGCAACAGGGGGACGAACAGCTGCTCGGGGGATGGCTCGGTCTGTTGGCTCCCTTCTACGGAACCAGGATCGTCGACGACCACAATCTCTGGCCCTACCTCGCGGCGCGCTTTGGCCTCCGGATCGCGGGCCACATGGAGCCCAAGCCCGGCATTCCACCGACGACGAGCCACTTGTCGGAGCTGGTCGAGCAAATGCGTGCGCAAGGGGTGAAGATCGTCGTCTCCGCCCCATACTATGATCCACGCCACGCGCGTTTCATCTCCGAGGCGACCGGTGCGACAGTCGTCTACCTGGCGCAGCAGGTCGGCGCCCGCGAGGGCGCAGATGATTACGTTGCCATGGTCAACTACAACGTCCAGGCGCTGGTGAAGGGCCTCAGGGCAGGTTCGTAAGGGTCGGTTGCACACATGAAGGACCCATCTCAACGGGCGAGGCGTGGATGCCCTCTACAATGGACCAATGTCGCAGTTGCAGCCTGCCGACGACTCTTGCGGATGGCGTGCGGCGGCGCGACGCGGAAGTAGGCGCGTGATGGGTGGTCCGAGGCTGCCGGCGAGCGCCGCAAACCGGTCGTGGCTGCGAGTCACCCGCCGGGGACCGCCCTTTGCCGCCGCATCAGCGGCTCTGGCCGTGACGCTCAGCGGCTGTGCCGTGCCGGTCGCTGCCCCGCCGCTGCCTGCCGGCGTGCGCGATATCGCGGTGCTACCGACCAGCAATCAGACCGGCCGTGTGTTGGAGGTCGAGTACGGCGGACTGCTCAACCTGATTGTCGCAGCCCGCACCCTGACGGTCCCGGAAGTTCTCGACGAGTCGCTACGCGCCGAGCTGCGGGCCCGTGGTTTCGTAGTCGCGGAGCCGGCGACGGTGACTCGTGCCGTCGGTGAAACGCCGCCAACCAGTGTTCGGGAAGCAGTTGACCTGACCGTGCGCTGCAGGCCGGCCCCAGTCGCGTTGTTCATTGTGCTCGAACAGTGGGAACCAGACCTCGGGCCGGCGAACAACTTCGTGGACGTCGCTCTCGAGGCGTGGCTCATCGACGCGCCTCGCGGACGCGTCATCTGGACTTACCGCCGCCGGCTGCAGCCGGTCCCAACTCAAGGCATGCCGAATGTTGGTGAAGCGTACGTCGCCGCCGCCCGGCAACTAGCCGACGATCTGGTGGCCACGTGGCGCCCGAGCAGCCCGAACCCGTGACTGACCCGGGTGCCGGCAGTATGGCGTCGCGCCGGGCGACGCACGCGCCGTCTCCCTCGGGCGTGACGGTGCGGTTCGATCCCCTTGAGACGCATGCTATGACCCACCGACAGACGAGTCGCTGATGAAGAGAGCATCAAGCAAATGACCGATCGTAGCGAACCGTCTCACGCTTCGGGCGACGCGCTCTTTGAAGCAAGAGACCTGTGTATTGGGTATGGTGCGACTGCCGTCGTTCGCGACGTCAACCTGACGATCCATCCGGGTGACTTCTGGTTTCTTTTGGGGCCGAACGGAGCGGGAAAGACGACGTTGTTGCGCACCCTCCTCGGTCTGATGCCGGCGCTTGCTGGTCTCTTCTGGCGGCATCCCGACCTGGGCCAGCTTTACAACCTCGGCTTCGTCCCGCAGCGCTGCGATCTCAATCCGACCCTGCCCACGACAATCCGCGAGTTCGTCCTCTTGGGGCTGGTCGGACTGCACGTGGATGCCGACGCGCGGCGCGCGCGTCTCACCTGGTCGCTGGATCGCGTCGGCCTCCACGACCTCGCGCATCACGACTACTGGTCGCTGTCCGGTGGCCAGCGGCAGCGTGCCCTGCTGGCGCGCGCGTTGGTACGGCAACCCGCCGTGCTAGTCCTCGACGAGCCAACCATTGGACTCGACCCGGCGGCGGAGGTGGGGTTGCTCGGGCTGTTGGCGGAGCTCAACCGCGATGAACGGCGGACGCTGCTTTTGGTGACGCATGACCTGGCCATCGCCGCCCAGTATGCGAGCCACGTCGCCTTCTTTCATGACGGGAGTGTCGTCGCGGGGCCTCGACGCGCCATGCTGACGCGGGCTAATCTCGAACGCATCTACGGATTGCCATTGGATGTCTCGATCGATCCGGCCAACGGCGACCTGCGGATCCATTCGATTGGTGGCCATCCGTGATCGCGGATTTTTTCAATTCCTGGTCCTTGTTTCACAATACCTACCTGGCAGGTTGGCTGATCGGCGTGCTG
>Ga0187892_10010198_pt1 | contig 12014 bp, 9 predicted proteins | sample MA1701073metaG_FD_139345 | JGI IMG/M metagenome (GOLD analysis project Ga0187892, IMG submission 139345) | Bio-ooze microbial communities from a basaltic lava cave in the Kipuka Kanohina Cave System on the Island of Hawaii, USA - MA170107-3 metaG ...
CTCGCGGCGATCGGGATCTACGGGGTGATGTCGCTCCAGGTCACCGGCCGGCTTGGCGAGTTCGGGGTCCGGCTCGCGCTCGGCGCGGCGCCCCGGGACCTGCTCCGGCTGGTGCTCCGGAAGGGACTTTTGCTTGCCGGGTTAGGGCTCGCGCTGGGACTCGCGGGCGCGTTCTGGCTGACTCGCTTTCTCTCCAGCCTGCTCTTTCAGGTCGAGCCGGTGGATCTCCCGACGTTCGGGATCGTGGCCGCGACGCTCGCCGCGGTGGCGCTTCTGGCGTGTTACCTGCCGGCCCGGCGGGCCACCCGGGCCGATCCGATTGCGGTGCTCAAGGGGGGAGCGTGACGGCGCGCACCCCCCGCGTGAAAACGGTTACCGTCTCTTCCTCGTTCTCGGCGCGAGCAAGCAGTGAGGCGCACTTGACCATCACATCTTGACCGTCATCATGTGGCGGCGTAGCTTGGCGGCATGGATACCGCCAATACCGATCTCATCCAGGGTACCCTGGACCTCCTGATCCTCAAGACCCTGAGCCTCCAGCCCCTCCATGCGTTCGGGATCGCCCGCCGAATCGAGCAGGTGTCCCGCGACGTCTTCAAGGTGAACCCCGGCTCCCTGCTCACCGCACTCCAGCGGCTCGAGCGGGCCGGGCTGCTCGACGCCGCCTGGCGCGAGACCGCCAACTCCCGCCGGGCCAGGTACTACAGCCTTACCAAGAGCGGGAGAAAACGCCTCGAGGTGGAAGCCGCCGACTGGAAGCGCCGGTCGGGGGCAGTCACTCGGCTCCTCAGCTCGGAAGCCTGAGCGATGTCGCTCCGCCGGATAACCCGCGCCATCGCGGCGCTCCTCCGCCCTCGGCGGGCCGACGCCGAGGTGACCGACGAAGTCACCCATTATCTCGAAGAAGCGACCGCGGCGAACTTGGCTCGCGGCATGACAAAGGACGAAGCTCGGCGCGCTGCTCTCCTCGAAGTCGGCCAGCCCACCACGGTCCGTGAGGAAGTGCGGTCCTCGGGCTGGGAACACCTGGTCGAAACCACCCTGAGAGACATCCGCTACGGATTCCGGCGACTCGTCCGAAGCCCGCTCTTCACCGCCACCGCCGTCCTTACCCTCGCGATCGGCATCGGCGCGAGTACTGCCGTCTTCAGCGCGATCCATCCGATCCTGCTCGAACCGCTGCCGTTCCCCGAGGCCCACCGCCTGGTCACGGTGGATGACAGGAACTCCGAGGGCATCCCGATGCCTGCGACCCTCGGAACCTATGACGAAGTGAAGGCCCGATCCCGCTCGTTTGCCGCCCTGGCCGCGGCCGACCTGTGGCGCCCGTCGCTCACCGAAACCGAAACCGGCGACCCCGAGCAGCTCATGGGTCAGCGGGTGACCGCGGGGTACTTCGGCCTCTTTGGCGCGGTTCCACTTTTCGGTCGAGGGTTCATCCCAGAGGACGATCGCCCCGGCGGCCCCCGAGTGGTGATCCTGAGCTACGCGCTGGCCCAGCGCCGCTTCAGCGGACCAGCGTCGGTGGGCCGCACCGTGGAGCTGGACAGCGATCCGTACCTCGTGATCGGGGTCATGCCGCCCAGCTTCGAGAACGTGATCGCGCCGTCGGTCGAGATCTGGGCCCCCCTCCAGGAACGGACGACCGCTGTCGTCGGCGGTCGCGAGTGGGGCCATCACTACGCCGTGGTCGGCCGCCTCGCGGCAACCAGCAGCATCGAGTCCGCCTCGCAAGAGATTCTTGCCATCGGACAAAACCCCTTCCCGGAATTCGCCCGGCCACCCTGGGCGTCGCTCAGTCAGGGGCTCCTGATCCGTCCGCTCCAGGAATCCATCACCCAGAGCGCCAAGCCGGCCCTCCTCGCCATCGTTGCCGCAGTATCCCTGCTCCTGGTGATCGCGTCGGTGAATGTCGCCAACCTGCTGCTGGCCCGGGGCGCCCAGCGGCGCGACGAGTTCGCCATGCGGATGGCCCTGGGCGCCAGCCGCCGCCGGGTTCTCCGCCAGCTCCTCACCGAGAGCGTCGTCCTCGTGCTGGTGGGTGGCGGGTTAGGACTCCTGGTCGCCCGGCTCGGCGTGCAGGCGCTGATCGCCGTGAGCCCGCCCGGACTGCCCCGGGTCTCTGCGATTTACCTGAGCCTCCCCGTGTTCGGCTTTGCCGCGGGCCTGAGCGCCCTGATTGGCGTCCTGGTCGGGCTGATGCCGGCGCTGGCGGCCGGTCGAGCCGCGGCGACCGATGGACTGCACCGAGGGTCGAACCGGAGTGTCGGCGGCCGAGCCCGGACCCGGAGCACGCTCGTCGTCGCCGAAGTCGCGCTGGCGCTGATGCTGCTGGTCAGCGCGGGGCTTCTGTTGCGAAGTCTCGGGCGATTGACCTCGGTGGCGCCGGGATTCGATCCCGACCAGGTCATCACGATGCAAGTGGTGCAAGCCGGCCGCGCGTTCGACTCCCCTGAGTCGCAACTGCTCTTCTATGAGCAGGCGCTCCAGGCGGTTCGCGGCGTCTCCGGTGTGGTCGAGGCCGGATTCACCAGCCAGCTCCCCCTGTCGGGTGACATAGACGGCTTTGGTTACGAACATCAGGAGCGCTCAGGAGCGAGACCCGGTGCGGATGGCGCCGCGTTGCGCTATGCGGTGAGCCCGGGGTACTTCGCTGCGATGCGGATTCCCCTCGTGGCGGGACGATTGCTCGATCAGACCGATCGGGACGGCGCCCCGCTCGCCGTAGTGATCAACCGGAGCTTCGCCGAGCGGCTGGTCGGGAAGCGGAATCCGCTGGGGCAACGACTGCGGTTCGGCCCTCAGATGGGCAGCGAGAGATGGATGGAAGTGGTCGGGGTAGTTGGCGACGTCAAGCACTATACGCTCGCGGTGGATGCCCCGGCCGCGTTCTATACCGCGACCGCGCAGTGGGACTGGGTGGATAACGTCGCCACCCTGGTGGTCCGAAGCTCGGCATCGGCGACGGCGCTGGTTCCGGCGCTCAAGACCGCGATCTGGTCGGTGAATCCGAACGTGCCGATTCAGCGGATCCAGACCATGGACGGCTTCATCGCGGCGTCGTCCGGGAACCGGCGCTTCACCCTGCTCGCGATCGAAGTGCTCGCAGTCACGGCACTCCTCCTCTCCGCGGTGGGCCTCTACGGTGTGATCTCCGGAAGCGTGTCAGAGCGGGTTCGGGAAATCGGGGTGCGTACCGCCCTCGGTGCTTCGCCCGGCGACGTCGTAGGGCAGGTGGTGCGTCATGCCCTGACGCTCACACTCACCGGCGTGGGGATCGGTGTCCTGGGCGGTTATCTCGCCAGCCGGATGATCAAGACCATGTTGTTCGGAGTGACCGCGCTCGATCCGGTCACCTACGGTGGCGTGATCCTGCTGATGGTGGGTGTGGCGCTGCTGGCCTCCTGGGCCCCGGCGCGGCGAGCGGTCGGCATCGATCCGTTGATTGCGCTCAGGAGCGAGTAGGTGGAGGGTAGTGGTCTTCAGCTCCAGGTCCCTCACCCCAGCTCGATATCGAGGTGTCAGTTTCAGGGAAGCAAGTTACTCATCGGCAGGTAACTCGAATCCCTGATCGGGAACGCATTTGGATCGAAGGACTCCCCACCGCTTAGGTACCGATCGTCTCCCAGTCTGAATGCCTAGCCGTCGGGCTCGGCGAAGACCTCCCGGCGCTCGTGTCTGCGATCGACATGGTTGTGTCCGAAGACGTCGAGCGCGCTGAGAGAGTCCTCCCGAGCGGGACGGTCGTCTGCGCAGATCCTGATCGTTCCCGGTAGTGACCGGCCGGTGTGACTCCGATTCACGGAAATGTTATAGTTCTTGACATGATATATAATAGTTCTACGTTGGTACTATTATATATCAGATGTTCTCGCCTTCGCATGGCGAGACGAAACAGGCCGAGCCCACCTGCGTCCGCCCGACGAACCCCTGCCGGAGTCATTGTCCAGGGCGGTCAGCACAGTAGCTGTCGCACGGGGACTGGACCCTCACTGGCTTAACGCCGGACCAGCCTTGCAGTGGCGTTCCGGGCTCCCACCCGGGCTTGAGTCAAGGCTCTCGTGGAGGAAGTACGCCGGTCTCTCGGTGGGGCTGGTCGGGCGCCACGATCTCATCTTCTTCAAGCTCTTTGCGGCCGCGGATGATCGAGGGCCCGACAGCGTGCACTTCAAGGACCTTATCGCTTTGCACCCTACCGATCTAGAGCTGGAGGCTGCAGCTGCATGGATCCGGACCCAGGAAGCGAATCCGGAATTCTCACTTATCGTCGCGGAGGTCATTCGGCATGCCCGCACCCGGTAGCGCCGACCTCGCCAACGAGCTGCGGGAAGCCATTGCGACCTACCTTTGGAAGCAGTGGCGTGCCGTTGGGGCCATGAGCTCGGAACCCCCGGCGCGAATCATTGTGGACCCGGAGGCATTGATCCTGATGTCGCTCTGGATGGTAACCCGCGAGCAAAGGTTGAGCGACCTCCTCTGGTCCTGGATCGAGGTCAATTCCTCACTCGTGAGCATCGCCTCGGGAATCTCGCTGAGCGGTTCCCCGACAGGGTCCAACGACTGCTCGGAGCTCTGGCCGACGGCCGGATACAGGAGAAGAAGGACGGACGCTGGAAATCCCTACGCTCCAAGTCTGATGGCGCTTTCCACCATCGCGCCTCGAAAACGCGGGCCGCTCCTCCTCAATTCGTGTCCTCAGCGACGCTCACCCTGCAGCTTCGTCTTGGGCTCGGTGTGGGCGTGAAGGCAGACGTTCTCACGTTGTTGCTCGGCACCAACGTAGGTCGGCAGGAGTGGAGCAGTGTTTCGACTATCGCCGATGCCCTGGGCTATACAGTTGCCGCAACTCGGCGGGCGGCGGATGACCTTGCCCGTGCGAAGTTCATTCTTGCCCTCGAGACCGGCGAGCAACGGGCGCAGCGGATGTTCAGTGCCCAGCCCAGTTCGTGGCATAGTCCTGAACTTCAACTTCAACCACCCGGCATGGGGATACTGGCCCGAGCGTTATGCCTTTGTCATCGATGCCGTTTCGTTTCTCGAGAAGAGCGAGAAGAAGGAAGCGAGCGACTTTGCTCGAGATGCTTGATTGGAGTGCTTTTGAGTCGGCAGTTCGGAACTTCGGGCAGTGGCTCAGGACCTTCGGATAGCGATCGTCGCGCAGCTCACGCCTTGAAGGAATGGCCCCGCCGGCCACCGACCGCACGGTGGCCCCACCGCGACGGTCATCCGGCACGAATCGACGAGCTAGGGGGTGGCCGGCATCCCGGTTGGAAAGCCCTGCTCTGCCGCCTTCAGCAATTCCCGTCGCTTGGCGGAGAATTCCGACGCTTTGGCAGCGTGCCCCGCCGCCAGGTACAGGGCACTCAGTCTGCCGTACGCTCTGGCGAGAAACCACTGATCGGTCTCCAGCCGGTCGAGTGAGGGCGTCTCTGCGTACCGCTCCCAAAAAGTTTGGGCGGAGTCGGTCCAGCCGGCTTGATCGGCCGCCCGGGCTAGTGCGGGAAGAATGCAGACCTCGCACTTGGTGGCCGGGAAGCCGTCGGCGGCCTCGTCGCTTTTGCGAAACCACTGCATCGCCTCCCGGGGCCGCCCTTCGGCCAGCGCGATCTCGCCCAGCGTCCGGTGGCGCAACGGGAACACTGCCAGCCGGGTCAGGGTATCCGCGATCTGGTCGATGACCTGAAGGATGGCCCTGGCCCGATCCGGCCGGCCGGCTGCAGCGTAGAGAGCCGCCGCGCGGACCGCGTCGATCCGGTCCTGCACCTCGGAGAGGGATTGCAGCGGGCGCCGGGCGAGCACCGTGTCCAGCCGGCGAAAGGCGGGTCCGGGTTTCCCGAGGAGCCAGATCTCTTCGCTCGCCGCGGGGAGTGCCTGGCTGATAGCGGGGTCGAAGGTGACTCCGACCTGCCGCATGAGTTCGGCGTTGAGGGAATCGGCCCGGGCGTTGTGCTGATGAGCCAGAGCAAGCTGGCCCCGGAGCCGAGCGATCCCGGCCAGCACGGAGCTCATCATGTCGGGAGAGGGGTTTTCCACCGGCCAGGGGAAGCTCGCGAGTGCCACCACCGAGTCGAACCGAAACGTTGCCTGGGAAAGGAGGACCCTGGTCACACGGGCCCTGTTGGCCCCGTAGATTCCCAGGTACTCCGCGACCAGGGAGTCCGCCTCAGCCAGGCGTCCGAGGCCGACCTTGGCCTGGACCAGAGGCCTCAGGACGTCCCAGCTGATGGAGTCGCTCCGCATGCCACGCTCGAGCAGGGCCTCGGCTCGTCCGAACTGCCGTGTTTCGACGAGAAGTTCTCCCCCGTTCAGGATGGCCAATCGGTCCAGGGAGTCCTGGGCCAGCCGTACACTGTACGCGTCCATGGCCCGCCGGCGGTCCATCCTCACGTTCTTGAAGTACACTGCGGCGATCTGGGCCGGTTCGAATCCGGTGAGGCCGTCGCGGAAGCGGTACATCATGGTGAACGCCGAATCCTGAGCCGCGGTTCGGTAACGAAGGTTGGTGAGATTGTTGCCGATGCCGAACCAGGCATATGCGAAGGTGTTGTCGAGTGCCACGGCCGCCCGCAGGCGGGCCATGTTCGCTGACCGGCCGCCCCCGCTGGCGTGATACAAACGGAGGGCTTCGAGCGATCGAGTGGTCAACCGCCGGAGCGGCGGCTGTGCTCGTACGTCCCGGAGGGATTCCCCGATTTTCCCGCGCAGGGCGCCTCCGAGCCGGCCCAGGGCGGGAAGGAGGTCGGTTTCCAACGTGGGCACGGTGGTTTGGAAGGAGGCGAGCTCGATTCCATCCCCGGCCGCCAGCAGCCGCAGCGTGACCAGGTATCCGTCACCAAGCGGCGCGAGCCCTCCGGTCACGACCGCCGAAGCGCCCTCCCGCTGGGCAACCTCACGTGCGGTCTCAACGTCGAAGGGCCCGCTGGACGGGTGGCGCATGCGTGTCAATACCGAGTCGATCTGGACCTGCGGCACCAGCGAGATAACCCGCGAGGTCCCGAGATACTGACGCAGCGCTCGAGTGAGGAGCGGCCCGAGCCTCGTGGTGTCCGGGCCGGGCACCTCGAAATCAGCGACCACGACCCGGTCGTGCCCCGTGAGCGCACCCGAGCCGATGAGGGAGCGGTCCCGAGTCAACGTCCAGGCCGCAACGGCGAGTCCGAGCACGAAGGTCCCGATCAGGCCGCCGCGACGAACGATCAACGGGCGCCTTCGGGTCCCCGGCAGCTCCCCTCGACGGAAGGAGCGGAGGGCGCCCGACAGCTCGGCTGCGGTCGGTCGCGAGGCCGGTGCCTTGATGAGGAGCGAGTGGACGAGGGGATCCAGGCCGGCCGGGAGATCGGGACGAATCAGGGTCAGGCTGACCGGATGGTCGTGCAGGATAGCGTGGAGGACTGCGGCCTCGTGTTCGCCGGCGAACGGGCGGATTCCTCCGATCATCTCGTACAGAATCGCGCCCACGGCCCAGAGATCAACCGCCGGCCCCCCGGGCTCGCGACGGATCTGCTCCGGAGCCAGGTAGCCGACCGTCCCTAACACGCCGTACGAAATGCCCTCGCCGAGGTTCCGGGCTCTCGCCAGGCCGAAGTCGAGGACCTTCACCGTGCCGTCGGGGAGCAGCATGATATTCGCCGGCTTGATGTCGCGATGGGTGATGCCGGCGGCGTGGGCGTGCTCGAGGCCGGCGGCCACTTGTTCAGCGATCGTCAGGGCCTCCCGAATCGGCAAAGGACCGCCGCGGGCCAGACGCTCCTTCAGCGTTTCGCCGCGATAGAGGGGCATCGCGAAGAAGAGGCCTGCGGGGCTTTCTCCGATCTCATACACCGGACAGAGATTCGGGTGGTCCAGTGCGCCAGCGGCCCGGGCTTCCCGGAGGAACCGTTCGGTGGTCGCTTTCTCGGGACGGTGGTAGGGGAGCGGGAATTTCAGCGCGATCGAGCGGCCAAGCCCGGGATCGTCGGCGCGATACACGACCCCCATGCCGCCGGAGGCGAGGTGCTCCTGCACCGTGAACCGTGAGACGGCCCGACCCACCAACCGGAGCGGGTCCCCGCGCCCGGCCCGGTCAGCCGGCCCGGCGGAGTCGGCCGGCGGCGCCAAACCCAGCCCCGGTGCGGGAAGGCGCGCATCGGCGATGGCGTCGCCTTCGAGCAGGGCTTCCACCGCGCTTCGGAGCTCGGGGTCGGTCGTTCCGATCTTGGCGAGTCGTTCCGACCTCGCCGCCGGGTCGAGCTCGACCAGCTCGGTAAAGAGGGTGTCGGCGCGGCGCCAGCGCTCCCGCTTCGCGTCGTCCATCAGCCGCCCCGACGCAGCAGCTCGGCGGCGAGCCACGCCTTGGCCGAGCGCAGCTCCCGCTTGACCGTCGCCGGCGAGAGCCCGATGGCCTCGGCTACCTCGTCGAGGGTCATTCCCCCGAAGTAGCGGTATTCCACGATTTCACTCTGCCGCGGGCTGATCTGTTCCAACCGAAGAAGGACCTCATCGAGATCCGTCACGGCATCCAGGTCGACCTGGGCAGCCCAGAGATCCTCGGCGAGCTCGACCTGCGCGAAATCGCCGCCCCGCTTCCTGGCCGCGCGGGAGCGGGCGTGATCCACCAGCACATTGCGCATCGCGCGTGACGCGATGGCCAGAAAGTGAGCCCGGGGCAGCAAGGCCACGTCCGGGGACCCGAGGAGCCGCAGGTAGGTCTCGTGAACCAGGCCGGTGGTGTTGAGGGAGGACTCGGCCGGAGCACCCTGGAGCCGGTAATGGGCCTGCTCCCTGAGGCGTTCGTACAGGACCGGAACGAGCCGATCCAGGGCCTGCCGGGCAGGCCCTGTGATGTGGGGGAGAATGGGGCCGACTTGGGATGCGGTGGCAGGCACAAGCATCACCATCAATGGCTTAGCGACCTGAGTATAGGGTCCGATGAAGAGGCGGTCAACCGGGGTGAGCCGGATCGGGCGTCAATTCCGAATACAAGAAAGGAGTTGCGACAGCCCTTGACCGATGAGGAGAAGAATCAATGCAGAGGACCCTGTGGTTTGGCCGCCTCGTACTGGTTGCCGCGGGGGTTGTGGGGTGCGGTGGGCAGCCGGGAATCACTCCTCCCAGCGAGGACGTTTTCTCCTCTCTGGGGATCTCTCCCAGCACGGTGACAATGTTTTCAGTCTCCCCAGGCAACACCGCCACCCTTTCGGCGACCGCGAGGAATCAGAACGGCGTCGAGATGGCAGGCCTCGGTCCCGCCACGTTCAGGATAGACAATCCTGCCGTGGCCACAATCGGCTCGGGTGGATTGGTGACCGCCGCTGGTCCCGGGACCGCCACCGTGACCGCCTCCTTGACCGCCGGTGGGGTTACCAAGACGGCCACCGCCACCGTGGTGGTCCGGGCGGCCCCTTTGGGTGTGACCGTGGAGGCCGCTCCTGGCACCGGCTCCGGGCCCAGTTGGTCGCCGACAACAGTGGATGTGCGTGCCGGGGGGGACGTGATCTGGCGGATGCAGGGCATCGGTCCGCACAACGTGACGTTCGATAGTCAGGACGCACCGGCCAATATCCCTGACACCGAGCCTGGTATCTCCGTGGGTCGCGCGTTTCCGGTCGCTGGTATCTATGCCTACCAGTGCACGATCCATCCCGCCACCATGCGCGGGACCGTGATCGTGCATTGATGGGCCGTTTCGGGAAGGCGCAACCGACTCGCCGGGACTTCCTTCAGGCGGCCGCGGCTGCGGCCGCCGGTCTCGGCGTAGGCGGGGGCGGGCTCGCCCTCATCTCCAGCTGTGGCGATCCCGGCACGGGCCCCGAGCCGCCGCAGCGCGGGTCCATGCCACAGCCGTTGTCTCTCGGGATCGGGGGCGCGGCGGTGGCGGCGAGGCTGGAGGCGGGAGCGGCGACCGACTCCGGGCGATGGCTGTTCAACGGGGTCATGCCCGGACCGACCCTCCACGGTCGCCGAGGAGAGCTGGCCCGGATCACGCTCCAAAACAATCTCCCGGAATCGACGATCGTGCACTGGCACGGCGCCCTGGTTCCGGAGCACGCTGACGGGCATCCCCGCTTCGCCATCGGCCCTGGTGCCTCCTATCAATACGAGTTCCCGATCGTGCAGCGTGCGGCCACGCTCTGGTACCATCCTCATCCTCACCATCGCACCGCAGGGCAGGTGCACCGCGGACTTGCCGGCTTCTTCACGATTCGCGATGACGAAGAGGATGCCCTTCGGCTGCCGACGGGTGAGCGCGAGATCCTGGTCATGCTTCAGGACCGCGACCTCGGGATCCCATTTGCCTACGCCCCCACGACGGCTGATCACGAGTCCGGCATGCTCCGAGGGACTCCGTTTGGCAATGGAGTCGCCCTTCCCGGTCTCGCGGTGACCGGAGCGAGCTACCGCATCCGGGTTCTCAACGCGTCCCACGCCCGAGTCTACCGGCTCGGCCTGAGCAACGGAATGCCGCTTTCGGTGATCGGCAACGATGGCGGGCTCCTGCCGAGTCCGGTCGAGGTGGAAGACGCCTGGCTGGGAGTGGGTGAGCGCCTCGACCTCGTGCTCGATTTTTCCGGGGCCCAGCTCGGGGCGAGAGCGATGCTGAAGTCACTGCCGTTCACCGTTCCGGCACTGGCCAAGGCAGGGTCTCCACAGGGGCTGGAGTTGGATCTGCTCGAGTTTCAGCGGGTAGCCGGCAGCGCGCCTGTGACGGCCCTTCCCCCGATACTATCCAGCGTCAACCCATTGGGCAGTCCGGCCCGGGAACGGACGTTCACATTGAGCAGCGAGGTCGCAGGCCATCGGATCAACCGCTTGTCGTTCGAGATGGAACGGATTGACCTTCAGGTCCGCATGGGTGAGGTGGAGCAGTGGGAATTCATCAACAACAGTGTTCTCCCACATCCGGTGCACCTGCACGGAACCCATTTTCAGGTGACCGGACGGACCGGCGTCCGAGGCGGTGTTTTTCCCTACGAGGGTGGGTGGAAAGACACAGTCCTGGTGATGCCATTCGAGACCGTTCGAGTCCTGGTGCGATTCGACCGCTATCAGGGGATCTTCCCGCTCCACTGCCACAACCTCCAGCACGAGGACATGGGAATGATGTTGAACGTGCAGGTATGACCGACGACCCCGTCAAGAGCTTATGGTCATCGAACGACCTTGAACTCATTGGGGGGTCACGCTCATGGTGTCAGTTGGACGGGGTCGCGGTGAAGGTGAAGACGCGCCGCGTCGCCCCGACGATCTCCCAGGCACACACGCCCGGCCATTCCCCGATGGGCGCCTCCTGCGCCCGGACGGTGTTCACGAACGTGATGGTCCCGGAAAGCTGATTGCCCGCTCCGGTCGTGGCGTTGATCTCGAAGCTGCCCTTGACGGTGCTGCTGACCGGCGAAGACGGCGCCACGCCAGCGGGGCATCCGTTCGCCGCGTTGGTTGTGCCGGCGATGCTGCGAACCCAGTTACCCGCGTGTCCCTGGTACTGGGTGGCGGTGCGGGTGAACCCATTGGTGAAGAGGATGAGTGCCTCGGTTCCGGGCATCTCGGTGGACGCCCCCGCGCCCGTGCCGGCCACGGCGCCCGCTAGAAGCTCCGCACCCCTCGCGAAGGTGAGGAACATCGCGGGCCCGCTGTTGGACACCGTCATACGGTAGTGATTGAACACGTCGGTCGGGCTGCGATAGACGGCGGGATGCTGTCGGCCGGCCTCGTAGACCTCCAGGATGCCGCCGGCGGGTCGAGCCAGCAGCGAGTCACGCAGCTCGTTCACGGTCCGCAGCCGTTCGTACTGCCCGAGATTGGCCGCGTAGGAGGCGGGCAGGGTGTTCGTGTAGGACGTTTCCTGGAAACTCGTCAGACGCCAGCGTACGGCCGCGATCTCCGGTGCCACCGAGTCCCGGCCGATCGGCCGCTTCTTTTCTCCCTGGAGGACCGTGACGATCAGCTTCGAGCCGGCTTTCATCAACCGCGAGTAGGTCGGTTCCGAAGTCTCCACGCTGTCGGTCACTTCGCCCCGGTATGTCCAGCGGTAGCGC
>Ga0187892_10010199_pt1 | contig 12013 bp, 10 predicted proteins | sample MA1701073metaG_FD_139345 | JGI IMG/M metagenome (GOLD analysis project Ga0187892, IMG submission 139345) | Bio-ooze microbial communities from a basaltic lava cave in the Kipuka Kanohina Cave System on the Island of Hawaii, USA - MA170107-3 metaG ...
CAAGGTTGCCAAGAGAGTCATGAAGTACTTGTCCGCCATGACCGCCGCCATATACTACTTATCGGACCGCCGTGGCGGAAGCCATTAGAAAAAGTAAAAGTTATTGTTTGAAGAGCCCTAAGCATCCGCTCGACCATTTCTGGAGGTTCGAGGAACAGCTTCGACGCCGGTTCGGTGCGTTTTCGCTCGCTACCGGGCTTGTCCGCGGCGTGTATACGGATCCGGACACGCATCGACTCGTGTCTGATATGTCCCGCGAATACACGATCGCGCTGAGCGAGGATCGGTTGGACGAACTGCGAAGGATGTTGGCCGAAGAAGTCGCGCCGTTGTTCGTTCAGAAATGCATCTACTTGTCGGTTGGCGGACAAGCGGAATTGGTGATCAATGCGAATCTACGAGACGATTGAAGGAACTCGGTACTCGTTGGACCGGCTGGACGCCGAAGAGCGGCAGGTATTTGAGCAGCTTTACCGGTACGCGCGGCGCAACCCGGACTGGGGCCGTTTCTCGAGTCGTTTCTGGAATAGCGTCCGCGAGCTCTACCTGCGACGGGGAATGAAACCCGATGAGATCGTCGACCAGTCGCTGTACCGGATCGGGCAGGACCTGGATGGCCGATTGGCGTTAGCGCAGGGTCACGTGCGGACCCCGGACTACGTCGATGAGCTGCAGGCGCTGCTCCGCGACCGGAAGATCAGTCGTTACAAATTGGCCAAGAGGACCGGCGTGTCACAGGACTTGCTCTCACACGTCTTTCGTCGACGGAAGAACCTGTCGCTGGCCAGTCTGACACGGCTGGTAGACGCGCTCGGCTACCGCATTTCGTTCAAGCGCAAGGTCGGGGCAGCGCCGATCGAGGAGGCCGTCGTGGACGAGCCGCGCGATTCGAAACTGTCAGCCTGAAGCCCGCGCCGACGAGCTTTCATCCCGTTTCCGGCGAGCATAGAATTTAATCGGCGGAGCGGGTCCAGGCGGTCGCTCGTCCGGGGCGACCCGGGCGGGAGGAAAGTCCGAACTGGACAGGGTGCGGTGGTCGTTAACGGCGACCCGGCGCGAGCCGCGGGATAGTGCCACAGAAAATACACCGCGCCTAGAGACTAGAAACTGGAGACTAGAAACTAGGCAGGCGCGGCACGGCCGCGGAAGTCGTTACGCCACGAGGGCTGGTCTAGTCTCTAGTTTCCAGTTTCTAGTCTCTAGAGCGTAAGGGTGAAATGGTGCGGTAAGAGCGCACCGCGTCCGTGGTGACACGGGCGGCACGGCAAACCCCACCGCCAGCAAGCCCAAGCAAGCGGCCAGAGGCGACCCGTCTCGTGACGAGCCGCGGGTAGGGTGCTTGAGCCGGCCGGCAACGGCCGGCCCAGATGAATGACCGTCGGGCCCTTCGGGGTCTACAGGATTCGGCTTACGGACCCGCCCCGCCACTTTTTTCCTGCTGCAAACGCTGGCCGTCCCGTTAGAATGGCCCGCACTCACGAGGGGAGCGGCCATGATTCGAGCGACTTACGGGATTCGCGTCACCGTCTTCATCGGGCTGAGCGCCGGCGCCCATGGCATCGCCCAGTCCGGACCGCCGATGTGCCCGGAGGGCGCTAGCGAGGTTGTCCTCTACTTCGATGACTTCGAGAGCGATCAGGGCTGGATGACCGTGCCGTCGGGCAATCCGATGGCCGGCCACTGGGAGCGCGCCAACCCGCACGGAACCGGTGCCCAGCCGGAGGACGACTTCTCCCCCGATGGCACCGATTGCTTCGTGACGGGGAATGGCGACTTCTGTCCGGCTCCGCAGACGCCTCCGTGCCCAAGCGTGTGGGATGTCGATGGTGGCCCGATGGTGCTCACGTCGCCGGTCCTCGACCTGCCCGCCGACGCAATCATTCGATATGCACGCTGGTTTCACTGGGCGGGCAACGGCACGCCCGACTTTCTGACAGTAGAGGTTTCAAACAACAACGGCGCCACGTGGACCACCGTCGAAACCGTGGGCGGCATTACGGGCTGGCAGCTTCACTCCTTCGTCCTGGCCGACTTCGTCGCCCCCACCAGCTTGGTGCGGGTGCGCTTCTCCGTCGCGGATTCTCCCAATGATTCCCTGACCGAGGCGGCAATCGACGATTTCACCGTTATCCGCTGCGGGTTGACTTCGGACCTCGATGGCGACGGCGATGCCGACTTGGCGGACTACGAAGCGCTGCACGAATGTCTGACCGGACCGGCCGCGGCCGTGCTCCCGTCCTGCGGCGAGGCTGACCTGAGCGTCGACGGCCATGTCGACCTCCGAGATTTCTCCCTGTTCGCAAATAGCTTCACCGGGTGAATAGTTTCGCACCGGCAATCGTCCGTAGGATCGCGACGTGCATCGGGCCTCGCGCGATGCTATCGGACCGGCTCGCGGCGCGGCCCATTGATCCGTGGGCGGGCCGGCGGTACGCGCGGGCGACGGGGTGGCGAAGCCGGTGGCCCCACCGTTGGCGAGTGGCTTGATGGTGCTAACGCTAACTACCCGGCTGTGTCTGGACTTATGAGCGCTAGAGGTCAGCCAGAGGGATCGAGCACCAACGTCCCGTCGGATGAGCTGCTGATCGAGCAGGTTCTCGGCGGGGACGACACGGCCTTCGGCGCGCTGGTGCGGCGGTATCAGCGGCAGGCCGTCGCGGTGTCGTACCGCTTGCTCGGCCGGGCCGACGATGCGGCCGACGTTGTTCAGGATGCCTTCATCCGTGCGCACCGCAACCTGGCGACACTCGAGCAGCGAGCGCGCTTCGGCCCGTGGCTGATGCGCATCGTCAGCAACCTGTCGCTCAACTACCGCCGTCAGCGCAAACGCAGCACGGCGGCGCTGGACGACGTGGTCGAAGAGCCCGGTGGGCTTCGCCGCGCCGATGGCGATGTGTTCGTTGCCGCGGTGGGCCCGGAAGGCGGGCTGATCTCGGAAGAGCTGCGCGAGGCGATCGGCCGGGCGGTCAACGCCCTGCCGGACAAGCAGCGCTTGGCGCTGGTGCTGTCGAGCGTCGAGGGCATGCCTCAGAAGGACGTGGCCGAAGTGCTCGGCTGCAGCGTCGAGTTGGTGAAATGGAACGTCTTTCAGGCCCGCAAGACGCTTCGAATACAGTTGGCGAGTTACTTGTGAATCGCGATCGGCGACGAAAAGTTCGTTGCGTATGATGACCCGCAAACACGTTTATCTGCAGATATTCCGCTACATCGAGGGCGAGCTCTCGCCTGACGAGCGTGCCGAGTTCGAGCGCCGCCTTCAGACCGACATCGACTTGGCGGCGGAGGTATCGCGCTGGCGGCGGTCGCGCGAACTCGTGGACGCCTGGGGGAGCACGGCGCTTCAACTGGACTGGGATCGGCTGGCCACCGGCATTGCTCGCGCCTGCGCGAAAAACGATGAGCGACAGGGCAGGCTTCGGTTCGTCGCGGCCCGAGAAGTCTGGCGGCGATACGGCCCGCCGCTGGCCGCCGCCGCTGCAATCGCGCTCGTGCTTGCCGGACGGGCCCTGCTTGTCGACGCCCCCGAGCGGTCCCCGATTGTCGTCGTTCGCTTCGGCCCGGAGTCTGTCGGCGCAGCCGGGGCCGGCGTAGACCCCGACGGCGGGGGGGCGGCCATCGCGCGCGTTTCGTTTGCGCGGGCCGAGGTTGGCGGGATGCCGGCTGGGCCAGCACGCCCGGTCCGGTCGATGGCGATTGTGGCCGTGGGCGGCGGTGCGCCGGCCGGGCCAGTCCGCACCGCTCCGTCATGGTTCTGATCCGATTGCTCGTTCTCGCCGATGGCTGCCAGAGGACCTGTCCGTGATTCTGTTGAACCACGCACTCGCCATCGTCGTGCTCGCGGCCAGCGGCCAAGTCGACGGCAGACACTCATTGATGTTGGCGGCGCTCGACCAGACGACGCAGCTCCTGATCGAGAAGCAAGCACTCGCCGAGGCGCTCGCGACCGTTCTGAGAGAGACGGGCGTCGACGTGCGCATGGACGCCGAGTGCTTTGCCATGCTGCCCAGCGGCGACGCCACCGTCGTGAGCGCCGAACTGCGAAACATCCCACTGCGTCAGGGGCTGGTCGAGCTGTTGACACCGCTGGGCATGACGTTCGAGCCACACGCGAGCGCGCCGTACGTCGACGTGCAGCCGATGGACGCACTGGTGCGCCTCGGACGCCGGGCGACCTGGAACGAGCTCGACACGCTGGCCAGACTCGCCCGCACGCGCTGGACGCCGGGCAGTCCCGAGCTGGCAGAGCTGCGCGGCAAGCTGCAGTTTGCCGACGTTCCCGAAAAGGACCCGTGGCCGGCGCTGGCAGAACGCATTGAGCGGATTGGCGCGGGCAAGGCCGCCGAGGTGTTGACTCTGGCTACCGAAGCGCTCGGCTGGACGTGGTATCCTTCCGATGACCTGATCGTGATCCTGCCGCACGCCAAGCAGGTCGAGCGGCAACTCGACCGCCAGATACACATCCAGCAGGCGCATCGGCCGCTGATGGAGGTGCTGGCAGACCTCGGACGCATCGCCACGTTGGACATCCGTGTCGACGCCGACGCCGTATCGGCGCTGCCGCTCGAAACGCGCCAGAACTTCACGTTGATGATGTCGGGCTACCCCGTCCGTGAGGCGCTCGACCGTGTGGCCGGAACGACGGGGCTTTCGTGGCGCGTCGATGGCGATCACGTCACGTATTCGCGCGGGGCGAACGCGGGCCATACAATTCCGGCACGACCCGCGGATGCGCCCGATCCGATCGTCGGCTCGATTGTGGTGCCCAATCCGAATGGCGAGGGCACGATCCAGCTCTTCATCCGCGAGTCCGACCTCTCACCGGAGATGCGCCGCTACCGCGCGCAAATGCTCGACGACTTCAATCGCGCCATGACCAAATATCTGCTCGAGCACAAGTAGGCGCCTCGGAGCACGGGCCTCCGGCCCGCTTCTGGGGCGGCGGGCTTCCAGCCCGCAGGATGAATCGTTGACCCAGATTGTGCGGGCAGGATGCCCGCGGCCCCAGAAGCGGCCAAGATGGCGCGGTCCCAGTGGCGGCCACGATGTCAGCGGTCGGCGTGCCTGACCGGCGGAGCGTCATCGGCGAAGGACGGTAGCCCAGCGTTCGAGCATGTCCCGCATCGCCGCTTCGTCGGGCGCGGGTGAGCCGTTGGGGCCGAAGTGGGCGCGCTGCACGGCGGCGATGTCGGTAACCAGCCGGTCGCGCTGACCGGCATCCAGCGCGGCGGCATGTTGACCGATGCGCTCCAGCGCCGCGATCGTGCTCAGCGGAGTGATGCGGGTCGGAAGCGTGAACGTAGCTTCGGCCGTCGGCAGCGGTTTGCGTCGCCGCAGGAGGCGCCAAACCGCCAAGGCGGCCAGCACGACAGCGCCAGCTGCGATGGCCAGCTTCGATCCGGTCGACCAGCGAGGAATGATGGAAACGGCCGCGGTCTGTACCTCGGCAATGTCCATGTCCGCGTACTCGCGCGAGACGAGTGCGGCCTCAACGCCCGGTTTGACGACCGGCAACGTGAAGGCCGAGCCCACAGCGGCGCCGGTCGGCTTGAACGTGACCAACCACGAGCGCTCGGTCGGCAATCGGAAGATGCCGTTCTCATCCGCCTCGATGTAGGTCTTCTCCTCCGACGGCAGGTTCCACGGCATGAAGCGCTGCGAACGGCCGTCATCGGTCTGCACGGTGTTGATCGGCCGGGCTTCGATCCCGTCGGACGCGATTTCATAACCCGGCAGTGCGCCATCGAGCCCGTCGAGCAGATCGCGCAGCTCAGGGATGACGCCATCGCCCTTGGCGTGAACTTCGAGCGTGACGGCGCGATCGTCCGTGCCGGCAACCAGGCGGCGCACGTCCACCGTCTGCTCGATCGTCAGATTCTTCACCGGCCGCGCGACCGGCGCGCCGGCCGCGTCGATCGGGGGTGAGTCGCTGACGATCGGCAGCGTCACCGGGCCCGACGGATCATCGAAGTGCATGTCGAAGCTGATCTGCGGAATCCGATCGACGCTGGGATCCTTGGCCTCCATCAGGATGTAGGCCATCGGCTTTTCCTGCCAGTCCAACTGGCCCTCCTCCTTGACGGCCCGGGACGGTGTGAGCGGTTCGAAGAAGCCGATCGAGTCGACGTCGAAGCTGTCGGCCAGGGCCGTCTCGATGCTCTTTCGAATCTGGCCCTGATAGTTGATCTGGCGGAACTGGTTGCCGATTCGGACGTAGGCATCCTGGTAGAGATACTTGTCGAAGCCGCCAGTTTCGCGATCGACCGAATTGGTGTAGCGCAGCGTCAGCACCGCCGCGAACAGCCGGCCGCTCGACACGCGGTCGCTGCCGTCGACCGTGACGCGCAGGCGGATCTCGTTCTTGAGCAGGTCTTCGTACAGCTCGCCCAGCCGCCGGAGTGGTGCGCCGGCCGGGTGGTCGGCCACGATCTGCACAGCCGCCCGCACGATGGTCGGCTTGCGCTCGGGCGGGGCCTGGCCGAGGGCTTCGACCACATCGCGGGCGAACGCGCCGACGTGCCGGTCGAACGCGTCGGGCGGGAGGGCCTCCATCGACTTGCGAATGCGGCGGATCTGATCCTCGCTGGCAGCCGTCTCGGCCGCCTCGGCCGGCTGTGTCGAGGGTGTGGCATTGCCGACATCGAGCACAGCCGAGAACCAGCGTAAATAGACGCCCGAACTATCGCGTTCGAGGCCTTTCGTGACCAAATCGGCGTACTGCATCGACGCCTGCTCGAACGTGGCGAACGCCTGGCGGCGATATTCGTTGAACGTAGCGAAGTCCTCATTCTGCTGGTTCTGTTTGAACTGCACGCGGTCGTAGCTCAGGGCCGCCTTGAGCACGGCGTGCTGCCACGAGTCAGGCTCTAGCGCCACGGCACGGCCAGCCAGCTCGATCGCGAGCTCGTAGCCGACTTCGACCAGCTCGCTGATCTCGGCCCGCGAGCGCATCATCCCGTACGTGCGCTGCACCTGACGGCTGCGCCAATCGCCGCCCAGGCCGACGCGCATCGACTCGGCCAGCGCCGCGCACGTGGCAGCCGACAACTGATCCAGCGGACCGAACACGCCGGCGATCAGCTCGCGCTCGAACACTTCCGTGCGGGCGTGGCAGCCCTTGAAGGCCGCGGTCACGCTCGGAAGCTGCCGCCCATCGATGCCCATCTCGTCCAGAATCGCGATGACGCGCTCCAGGCGGATCAGGTTCCGCCGCTGCCGGCCGCGCGTCAGGGGGGCAGCCGGCATGCGCTGCGGACCCCAGTAGAAGAACATGTTCTCCTCTTCGGGGCGGTTGCGCGGGTTGAGCCGCTTCTGCCACAGCACCAGGAATTCGTCTGCGAAGTCGGCTCCGCGCTGCGGGAAGCGCTTCACGGCGTTGGCCAGCACGTCGAGGCCGATGTCATGTTCGTCACAGATCGTGGCAATCGCGATCGCGGCGCGATAGCCGCGGATGGCGACGCTCGCCTCGATCGCGCCGAGCCAGCGCTCGTCGGGCGAAGCGCGGAACAGCAGCTCCGCCTCGCGGGCGACGCCACGAATTTCGCCCTTTTCCTTCACGACCGCATCGACTTCATCCGCCAGGGCCGTGGTGAGCATCCGCAGCGGCACGCGCAGCATCTGCAGGTCAAGCTGCTCCTGCCGCAGCAGCGTGTCGACCGCGGCCTTCATCGTGGCCAGCCCGGCAGCCTTCTGAGCGGCGTCGATCTTCTTGTCGCGGAAGCTCACCGCGTGCAGTGCAACGACTTCGAGCGCTGCCGGGCCGAGGGCTTCGCTGGCGAAAACCTGGATCAGCCACTCGGTTGCCTGCGCCGGCGGTATGCGCGTCAGCAGGTCGATACCGTGCTTCATGGCCTCCTTACGGAGCGTGGCGTCGGCCGACGACATGAGCGACACCTCGCCCAGCAGGTCCCAGGCCTTCGCCAAATGGGCCCCTTCCTGTTCGCCTGTTCGCCCGCTGGTCACGAGGTCGAGATAGTAGCGGCCGTGAGCGTAGATGATGCGTGCATCGCCGCGCCGGCGCGCGTCATCGAGCGAAGGCAGGTACTCATGAGCCTCGAGCGCCAGCCCGGCGCCAACGAGCAGGCGGACGGTCCGCTGACGGCGGGCGTCGTCCTGCGCACCGAATCGGCGTGTGCCGGTCTTGATCTGGGCCAGCAGCTGACCCTTGCCGTAACCGCCGGCCGCGTTCTTGAGCAACTGCGAGAGTACGTCGAGCTGCCAATCGGCCATCTCGCCCGGGCAGGCGTCGCCGAGCGCTAAAACCTCTTCGGGAAGCAGACTCTGTGCGCCTTCGTTGGTGGAGCGAAGGATGTGCGAGTAGACCGCCGTGGCGTCGTCGGCCGCGAGCAGCGGAAGGACCTGCGCGAGCACGTGCCACTCGCCGGCCATGACGTTCATGTGCAGCCACTTGGCCAGCGGCTCGGTGTTCTTAATGTCGGGCATGTAGCTCGCGGCAAAGCCAAGCTGGGAGCGAGCGGCCAGCACGGCCTCGGGCTTGCGGGCGAAATCCAGCGTGCGCAGTGCATCGGGCAGGCTCTTGGGCGGACCGGCCTTGGCCTCGGCGGCCTTCAGGCCCAGCACGGCGAGCAGGTCGATGCCAAGGTCATGGTACACCGCCACCATCTCGGCCTTCTCGCCGTCGGTGAGCGCGGCGTATGCCGTCTTGAGCCGCGCGATTTCGTGCGGCGACAGGTCGGCAGCGGGCTGAGTTTGTGCCGCCGGCTGCTCGGCCGGGGGCTGTGTCGCGGCCGGAGCCGGCGTGGGAGTGGGCGTAGCGGCGGGCTGCGTCGCCGGAGTCGCCTGAGCGGTCCATGTCGCGCGGGTCGGCGCCGTTCGCTGTTGCGCGACGGCGGAATGATTCCGAACGCTCACCACCAACAGGAAGGCGAAGGCACATACCAGTTGGGCACCCGTGCCACCCGACGCTGGCCGCAATGGGTTGTTGAACAGGTTCATTCTGTTCTCCTCGACGCGATCGGCGCGACCAACCACGCGGTTCGCGGGTTACCAACCGGTGTTGACGTCCTCCGCTCCGCCGGCCCCGCGGCCGTCGCGCTGTTGCGGTGGGCGCTTGCGCTTTCCTTCGCCGCCGGGCCGATTGCCGGTGCGGCCCAGCGGTGAATCCTTTGGCAGGGGCTTTCCCTGAATTTCGAGCAGGGTCGACTGTTCCAGGTTCAGAACCAGTTCGACGTTCCGCTCATGGTTTTGGGCCACGTGGGCGCCCAGCCCGTCGATCCGAGCCCGCTCGGCCAGGTATCGGAAGTGCTGGCGTGCCTTGCCAGACTCGATCAACCACTCTTCGGCGGGGTCGCCGGACAACCGCATGAGCCGGGCGGCGTAGTAGTAGGCCGAAGCCAACTCCTCCCGCGTCGACCGGGACATGGCCGATGGACTCTGACCGGCAGCGTCGAGCTCCGCCAGCACGCCTTCCAGCTCGGCGATGCCGTTCCAAAGGTCGCCGGCCCGCACCAGTGCCCGGCTGCGCGACCAGCGGACCATCTGCATCGTTTCAGGCGAGGCATCGCGGGCCGCCTCCCGCACCCGGGCGTACGCTTCCGCCACACCCCTCCAGGCCGCGCTCGAGGCTTGGAAGGCCTGTGACTCGGACGCGGTGGCCTCGTTTGCCCGAGCCTCCGTTTCGGAGTTCGGCCTGTCCGCGGCGGCGCGGCGAGCTGCCAAGGCTTCGAGGTGCTTGGCGTACGCCGCAGCCTGAAGGGCCATGGCCTCGCGCTCCAGCTCAATCGCCGCGCGCTGAAGCTCGACCGCACGACTGTCCATGAAAGCCCGTTGGCCCGGGCCATAGTGATACGCCAACCCGATGACAGGCAAAATCGCCCACAATGACCACGCGATGCGCGAGAGATTCATGCGGGAACTCCTTTGGAGGCGGCAGCCGCGCCAGTCGAAGTCGCGAGTGCCTCGTGTCGCGCTCGTCGTACGATCTCGCGGCGTGCCCGGCGGAACGAACGTGGACGCCCAAACAGGACCAGCGCCGGCGTAAGCAGCGCCAGCACCGAGGCGCCCGTCCCGCCAGCCACCAACGCCGCTTCACGCAGGCCGACACCCATCGACGCCCGCGGGCTGGTCAGCGACAGCTTGTCGAGCACGTGGCTGGGCAGGTGCTTCTCGTTGCCGTTGTGGTAAAGACCGCCCAGCCGTGCGGCGAGCTGCTTGAGCGAATCGCCGTCCTGGCGGGATGCGTGGCCGTTGATCACCGTCGAGCGATACGGATCGCCCACACCGATCACGATCGCGTCGGCGATCGAGTCCGGCACGTGGACGGCTGCGGCGTTGGCCGACGCGTCACCGTCGCTGATCACGACCAGCATGGCGCTGCCCGCGGCCCAGACCCGGGCGAACTCGAGCGATTTCGTCACGCCCTGGTGCATGTCGGTCGGGCCCGGCTCGAAGGCGACGTACATGGGCAATCCGTCCAGCGCGTTGCGGATGACCTCCTTGTCGAACGTTTCCTGCACGATGGGCAGTGCCTTGGTGTAGAACGCAAACAGCGTCACGCGCGTGGTCTCGGTATCGAGGCGGTCGAGGATCCCCTGCACCACCTTGCCAGCCCACGCCGCGCGGCTGATCTTCTCGGCACTCGGGCCCGCGTCCTTGAGCATCATGCTCGGCGAAACGTCCATGCAGATCAACAGTTGCTTGGACGCCTGCCGCGTCGGCCGATCGTCGACGTGCACCGGATCGTAGAGGGCCAGTGTGGCGGCACTCCGGGCTACCGCGGTAGTGCTGAGGCACCGGAGCAGCGGCGCTGCGGCAGCCCAGCGGGCCGGCCGGCCTTCCGGCCCGAACGCCAGCCTGGCGATCCGGGCCACGCGCCGCGAGTGTAGCCACTCGGTGGCCATCGTCAGTGGCAGAACGGCGAGCGCGACCATGGCCGGGATGATTACCATGGCGTGTGTCGCACTCCCCACAGGCCGGCCAGGTGCAGCCCCACCAGCGCCAGGGCCGACAGCGCAAAGGGCGTGAAGTGATCCATCGGCACCGTGCCGCCGGGTGAGAAGTGGGCCGGTTTCATGCGATCGATGTGCTCGAAGACGCGCTTCGTGCTGGCGGCGTCGCGGGCGGTGAACGCCTGCCCACCGCTCTGCACGGCGATATCGACCACTTCCTGTGGGATGTCGTCGCTTCCGACGTGTACGTGAAACAGGGTGATCCCGGCGTCCTGCAGCTCTTTGGCGTGATCGGTTTCGGCGAACCCCTCGCCCAGATCGGAACTCATTCCGTCGGACACAAGGATGATGAGCCGGTCGCCGCGTGTGGCCTCCTGAGTCATGTTGTCACGGCAGAATAGCAACGCCGCCCCGATGCGCGTCCCCGCCATGTGGATGGGTTGGTGCTCCGGATTGGCGAACGGAAGCGCGTTGTGGATGGCTTTCAGGTCCGTCGTCAGCGGCGTCCAGCGGATCTGATGCGAGCCGAACAGCGTCAGGCCAAACGCGTCGCCCTCGCGGGCCTTGATGAACTCTTCGATGGCTTCGCGGGCGTTCTTGTAGCGGTCTTCGGCGTTCATGCTGCCCGACACGTCCAGGCAGAACTGGATGTTGGTCAGCGAGCGGACTTGCTTGGGCTGCTTGAGCGTCTGCGGGCGGGCCAGCATCAGGATTGTGGCTGCCAGCGCCAGAGCGGGCATGCGATCGAACGCGGCCAACAGCCAGCCGAGCCAGCGCCGCCGGTCGTGGTCGTGATGGTCGAAAGGCAAGACCAGTCCGAACCCCCGCGACGGCGGTGAGACCAGCAGAATCACCGGCACGGCCAGCAGCAGCAAGACCCACGGATGCACGAAGGTCATGTTCTGGCGGCTACACTACTCGCCACACAAGCCAGCCGCCACCAGCGCAGACATCTGGCACTGCGCCGGGTCGGACGTGTAGGCCGTGCTAGTGCTTACTTGCAATAGTATACGATATATAGTAGGCTGCCTGGGCAGGAGGTACAACCTATGCCCAGGATGGCGAAACGGATCGATCGCGGCATCGACGAGCGTCGCGAACTGGAGGCG
>Ga0187892_10010201_pt1 | contig 12011 bp, 11 predicted proteins | sample MA1701073metaG_FD_139345 | JGI IMG/M metagenome (GOLD analysis project Ga0187892, IMG submission 139345) | Bio-ooze microbial communities from a basaltic lava cave in the Kipuka Kanohina Cave System on the Island of Hawaii, USA - MA170107-3 metaG ...
CTTGATCCTAAGTGCCGCCGCGCTGGCGGAGGCCGTCAAAAGCCATCAATCGCGGGGGCCGGCAAAACCCGGGGATCCCCCCGGGGAGTCCAGCTCGATTTACAATACGCTCCGTATCGTATAGGATTCCCCTGCCGTTCGAGAGGAGATTCCCGTGGACTTCGAGCTCTCCGCCGAGGAGCAGGCGTTCGCGAACGAGGTCGAGCGCTTCCTGGACGAGAACCACGACCCCGAGGTCATGGATCCCACCAAGGAGAACTTCGCGCAGCTCGTGGACACGCCGCCGCGCCGCGCGTTCATGAAGAAGCTCGCCGCGAAGGGCTGGCTCGGCATGACCTGGCCGAAGCAGTACGGCGGCCAGGAGATGAAGGGCGTCTACGAGTACATCCTCAACGAGGCGCTCGCGCGGCGGCACGCGCCGCAGATCGGCAAGGGCGTCGGGATCATCGGCAAGACGCTGATCCGCCACGGCAGCGAGAAGCTGAAGCGGGAGTTCCTGCCGCAGATCATCGCGGGCGAGATCGAGTTCGCGGTGGGCTACAGCGAGCCGCAGGCGGGCAGCGATGCCGCGAACATGCAGCTCAAGGCCGAGAAGGTGCCGGGCGGCTGGAAGCTGAACGGCCAGAAGATCTGGACCACCTCGGCCCACTTCGCCGACTGGTACTGGTTCGGCGCACGCACCGACCCCGACAAGGCGAAGCACGACGGCATCAGCGTGTTCCTGCTGCCGATGCGGGCGCCCGGCCTCGAGATCCAGGCCATGCCCACGATCGGCAAGGACATCACGAACTCCGTGTTCTTCACCGACGTGTTCGTGCCCGACGACTACCTGGTCGGGAAGCAGGGCAGCGGCTTCCAGTACATCTCGGAGGCGCTCGACCTCGAGCGCTTCACGATGTTCACGCTCTCCCCGATCAACGAGCGCGTGAAGCTCACCTGCGAGTGGCTCCGGAAGGGCGCGGCGCGCGACGGCGAGCCGCTGAAGGACGACCCGACGGTGCGGGCGAAGGTGGCCCGGCTCGTGACGGACGCCGAGGTGGCGCGCTGCCACTCGCTGCGCTTCGTGTGGGCGGCGATCCAGAGCGAGGAGCACGGGAAGAAGCCGCCCAGCACGCAGGCCTCGCAGTACAAGCTGTTCGCGACGCAGCTCTCGCAGCGCCAGGCGAACGTGGCGCTCGACATCCAGGGGCCGGAGGGGCAGCTCCGCGTCGACCAGGCCGAGGCGCCGCTCTCGGGCCGCTTCGAGGGCACCTATCGCGCGACGGTCGTCGAGACGATCGGCGGCGGCTCGTCGGAAGTGCAGAAGAACATCATCGCGCGGCGCCTGCTCGGCCTTCCCAAGAACTTCTGACGGAAAAGGAACGTCCCCTTCGTGACGGCCTCTGCTGCACAGGGCCCGCTGGCCGGCGTGGTGGTGCTCGATCTCTCGACGGTCGGGCCCGGGACGCGCTGTACGCGGCTGCTCGCCGACTACGGCGCGCGCGTGGTGAAGATCGGCGCGCCGCCTCGCAAGGCCGGCGTGCAGGTGGAGCCGGCGTTCTGGGCGTACAGCGCGCGGCGCGGCTGGCAGCAGGCGCGCATCGACCTGAAGGCGCCGGAGGGGCGCGACGCGTTCCTCGCGCTCGCGGCGAAGGCCGACGTGGTGCTCGAGAGCTATCGGCCCGGCGTCGTGGCGCGGCTCGGCATCGGCTACGAGGACGTGCGGCGCGTGAACCCGCGCATCGTCTACTGCTCCACCTCGGGCTACGGCCAGACCGGACCGGCCGCGGCGTGGGCCGGGCACGACCTCAACTACCTGGCGCTCGGCGGCTACCTCCACACCTCGGGCCGCGGCGCGGGCGGGAAGCCGCCGCTGCCGGGCGCCACGATCGCCGACAGCGCGGCCGGCGGCATGCACGCCGCGCTCTCGATCCTCGCCGCCCTGCTCGGGCGCGAGCGCACGGGCGAGGGCGCGTACCTCGACGTCTCGGTGGTCGAGGGCGTGCTCTCGCTGATGTCGCTCTCGATCGACGAGCACCTCGCCACCGGCGCGCACCCCGCGCCCGGCCACGACGTGCTCACCGGCCGCTACGCGTACTACGACACGTATCGTTGCCGCGACGGGAAGTGGCTCGCGGTGGGCGCGATCGAGCCGCACTTCTATCGGAACCTGGTGAAGGCGCTCGGCTGCGAGCGCTGGCAGGAGCACCAGAACGACGACGCGGCGCAGGAGCAGATCCGCGCCGACTTCGCGGCGGCCTTCGCGATGCGCGACCGCGACGACTGGGTCGCGGAGCTCGCGCCCGGCGACTGCTGCGTCGCGCCCGTCTACACGATCGAGGAGCTCGCGCGCGACCCGCAGCTCGCCGCGCGCGGCGCGATCGCCGACGCCGAGGACGCCTCCGGCCGCCGCTTCCGCCAGCTCGCGCCCGCCCTCGCCGGCATGCCGCGGCCGAGCGGGCCGCTGCCCGTGCGCGATGCGGGCGCCTCGGACACCGCGGCGCTGCTCACCGAGGCCGGCGTTCCGCAGAGCCAGATCGACGCGCTCCGCGCCAGCGGCGTGATCGCGTAGGAGGAGAGATGGCAGAGCTACCGGACGACGTGAAGGGCTGGATCGGGAAGAAGCTCTACGAGCAGTGGGGCGAGTTCGACGTCGAGCGCGGCTACATCTTCACGACGTGCGCCAGCGTGCAGAACGGCAACCCGCTGTTCTGGGACGAGAAGGCCGCGCAGGAGCTGACCGGCGGCTTCATCGCCCCGCCGACCATGATCTCGGTCTGGTTCCGCCCGCATCACTGGTCGCCGGGACGCACCGAGGAGGCCGTGCCGCTCCAGCTCCACTTCGACCTGAAGAAGCGCCTCGCCCTGCCCGAGGCCGTGATGACCGACAACACGATCACCTTCTACGACCCGGTGCGCGTCGGCGACCGCCTCAAGACCTACCAGGTGCTGCGCTCCGTCTCCGACGAGAAGCAGACCAAGCTCGGCATCGGCCGCTTCTGGGTGCTCGACGTCGAGTACGAGAACCAGAAGGGCGAGAAGGTCGCCACCGAGTCCTACACCGGCCTCGGCTACCGGAGGGCGTCATGAGCTGGAAGGGCCTGACTCTCGAGCAGGTGAAGGCCGGGCAGGCGCTGCCCGATCTCCCCATCGACGTGACGGCCACCACCGTGGTGGCGGGCGCGATCGCCTCGCGCGACTACCGCCCGATGCACCACGACAAGGACTTCGCCGTCGAGCGCAACGGAGTGCGGAACATCTTCATCAACACCCCGCACAACGCCGCCTTCTTCGAGCGCTACATCACGGACTGGACGGGCCCGAAGGGCCGGCTCGGCAAGATCCAGTTCCGCATGAAGGACTCCGTCTTCCCGGGCGACCGCATGGTCTTCCACGGCAGGGTGGAGAAGGTCGAGACGGACGCGGCCGGCTGCGGCTGGGCCTCGCTCGCGGTCTGGCTCACGGTCGGCGAGAAGACCACGACCGAGTGCACCGCGCGCATCGCGCTGCCGGTCTCGGCCGACGACAACCCCTGGAAGCGCCGCGGCGACGACTGGCGCCCGTAGGAGAGATGCCGTGAACCTCGACTTCAGCGAAGAGCAGCAGGTCCTCCGCGACACGGTGCGCAAGCTCTGCGCCGAGTACAGCCCGATCGCGCTGGTGCGCGCGCTGGAGGACGACCCGAAGGGCGTGCCCGACGCGCTCTGGAAGCAGCTCGCGGAGCTGGGCCTGCTCGGCGTGCTCGTGCCCGAGGCGTACGGCGGCTCCGAGCAGACGCTGCTCGAGGCGGTGATCGTGTTCGAGGAGCTCGGCCGCGCGCTCGCGCCGACGCCGGCGTTCGAGTCGGCCGTGCTGAGCACCGGCGTGCTGCTCGCCGCGGGCAGCGACGCCCAGAAGAAGGAGTGGTTGCCGAAGCTCGCGAGCGGCGAGGCCATCGTCACGCCCGCCTGGCTCGAGCCGCAGCGCGGCTTCGGCCCGGAGGGCGTCGCGCTGCGCGCCCGGAAGGTGGAGAAGGGCTACGTGCTGAGCGGCACGAAGCGCCACGTCGGGTTCGCTTCGGCGGCGTCGCGCCTGCTGGTGCTCGCGCGCACCGGCCGCAAGCCGACGGACGTGTCGCTGTTCCTGGTGGACCCGCAGGCGCCCGGCGTCTCGATGAAGCAGCTCAAGAGCCTGGCTTCGGACACGCAGTACGAGGTGAGCTTCGAGAAGGTGAAGGTGCCGGCCGGGGCCCGCGTCGGCCGCGAGAACGCGGGCTGGAAGACCTGGGACGCCGTGATGCACGACGGCATCATCGCCCTCGCCGGCCTCGCCATGGGCGGCTGCGAGCGCGCGCTCGAGATCACCGTGCAGTACGCGAAGGACAGGAAGCAGTTCGACAAGCCGATCGGCGCGTTCCAGGCCATCTCGCACTACCTGGCCGACGCGGTCACGCAGCTCGACGGCGGCAAGACGCTGGTCTACGAGGCCGCGACGGCGCGCGCGCAGGGCCGCGACGTCCGCCGGCTCGCGCCGATGGCCAAGCTCTTCGCGTGCCAGACGTACCGCGACGTCACGGCGATGTGCCAGCAGGTGTGGGGCGGCGTCGGCTTCACGATCGAGTACGACATCCAGCTCTACTTCCGGCGCGCGAAGCAGCTCCAGCTCACCTGGTGGGACACGCGCTACCTCGAAGAGCTGATCGCGGCCGACGTGCTCGACCGGGAGGCGTGAGCCGATGCCGCACTCCAGCCCCCCGCTCGCCGGGCTGCGCGTGCTCGAGTGCTCGCTGCTCGGGCCCGGCGCGATCGGCACGCACCTCGCCGACCTCGGCGCCGACGTGATCAAGGTCGAGTCGCCCGCCGGCGACTACATCCGCGAGATGACGTGGCCCATCATCGAGGGCGTCTCGCTGCTGCACCTGCACATCCACCGCGGCAAGAAGAGCCTCGCGCTGGACCTGAAGACGCGCGAGGGCGCGGAGCTGTTCCGCGAGCTCGCGAAGAAGTCCGATGTGGTGATCGAGGCGATGCGGCCGGGCTCGCTCGCGGCGCGCGGCCTCGGCTACGCCGAGCTTTCGGCGCTGAACCCGAAGCTCGTGTTCTGCAACATCTCGGGCTACGGCGCGACGGGCCCGTACCGCGACCTGCCCGCGCACGGCATCGCCTTCGACACCTGGGGCGGCGCGGTGAAGCCCGAGGTGGACGAGCAGGGCTTCACGTACATCCCCGAGCACCCCTCGATCGGCATCCACGCGGGCCCGATCTTCGGCTCGTTCGCGATCCTGGCTGCGGTGATCCGCGCGCGCGAGACCGGCGAAGGCTGCGAGCTCGAGCTCGGCCAGTCCGACGCCACCGCATACATGGACTGGTACCGGATCGAGAGCTGGCTCGCGTACGAGCGGCCCGAGGACGTCGTCACGGGCAACAAGGCCGACGACTACGTGCGGCGCGCCGTGGGCACCGCCGGCATGAAGGAAGGCGTCCGCTACCAGATGTACGAGTCCGCGGACGGGCACGTGCTGTTCATGGCCAGCGAGCAGGCGTTCTGGAAGAACTTCTGCGCCTGCATCGGCCGCATGGACCTGTTCGAGCGCTGGCCCGGCGCGAAGTTCGCCGACCACGCGCGCGGCAACCGCGAGCTGCAGGCGATCCTGCGCGACGTGTTCGAGACGAAGACCTCGGCGGAGTGGCTGCGCCTCGGCGACGAGAAGAACTTCCCCGTGGCGCCCGTGAACACGCCGAAGACGATCGCCGCCGACCCGCAGTTCCGGGACCGCTTCCCGCTCTATGGGCATGCGCAACACGGCGCGGACATGCTGCCGTTCCCGGTCAAATTCCCCGGCGAGACGCTGCCGGCGCCGAGCAAGGCGCCCAGCGTAGGTCAGCACACCGAGGCCGTTCTCGGCACAGTGCTGGGCTATGACGCGGCGCGCATCGCTGCGCTGCGCGAGGCGGGAGCCTTCGGAAAGAAATAGTTGCCGAAGGCACGTCCACAGTGGTACGAGTGGGCCTTTGTTTGCTCGTGCGCATTGTGCCCGAACCGGCACAGTGTCGATCGGAGGAACCATGACCCCCCGCTTCGTCGCCGTGTGTGCCTCGCTGCTCGCCCTCGCCCTCGCGGCTCCTGCCGTCGCGCAGGAGGAGGAGGAGAGCAGCCGGTTCTCCGGGATGTTCCAGCTCGACTGGACCAACGCCTACTACTTCCGCGGCATCCTCCAGGAGCGCGAAGGCCTGATCTTCCAGCCGTGGGCGGAGCTCTACGTCAACCTCTACTCGTCCGAGGACGGATTCCTGCGCGACCTCACGATCGGCGCAGGCATGTGGAACAGCTTCCAGAGCGAGCGGACCCTTGCCGGGAGTGTCGACGGCGGGGATCAGAACCAGTGGTGGTACGAGGCCGACTACTATCCCCTGATCTCGATGGACTTCGCGGGCGGGCTGAGCCTGCTCACGGTCTACTACTTCTACACGAGCCCGAACGACGCCTTCACGACCGTGCAGGAGCTGAACTTCAAGCTCAGCTGGGACGACAGCGAGGCGTTCGGCGCCTGGTCCATGCAGCCGTGGGTCAACGTCGCGACCGAGATCGTGAACACCTCGTACGGGCCCCAGGAGGGAACCGGGCTCCAGTTCGGTATCGGGCCGACGCTCTACGCCGCCGAGGACGAGAGCTTCACGTTGACTGCGCCGGCCGAGGTCGGCCTCTCGCTCGACGACTACTACGAGGGGTCGAACGGAGAGAACCACACCTTCGGCTACGCCAACGTGGGACTGGCGGCGAGCATCCCGCTCAGCTTCGTGCCCGAGAGCGCAGGCGCCTGGAGCTTGATCCTGAGCGGGAAGTACTTCTTCTTCGGCCATCAGCTCGAGAGCGACTCCACCCCCGACACCACCGGCAACCGCGGCCGCGGCTCCTACCCGGTCGGCATGGCGAGCATCAGCGTCGCGTTCTGACCGCGCTCACGCCCCCGTGATAGCATGGGCCCTTCCCGCGAGGGGTCCATGCCGTCGTTGCTGCGCGCCGCGCTCGCGTCGTTGCTGGTCTGTGCGCCGGTCGCCGTCGCGCACGCGGAGGAGCCGCTTCCGCCGCTGCCCGGCGCGTGGTCGGTCGCCGCGCAGCTCCGCCTGCGGGCCTCGCTCGACGACGGCGTCGGCATCCTCCTTCCCCCGCGCCCTCTCCTCGCGACCGTGCTCCTCGACGCGGAGTCCCGCCGCTTCGGCGTCTCGCTGCTGCGCCCGGACGAGCTCTGGCTGCTCCAGACGGGGAAGCTCGCGAGCGACTCGAACGGCCAGCCGCGCCTCGCGCCGGACGATCTCGTGGAGCAGGGCGTCGTCGAGGCGGTCTGCGCCGAGCTCCGGAATCCGCCGCCGTGCGATGCGCCGCTCGACTCGCTCGCGCTCGAGGTGGCCGAGAGCGTGGCGCGGGCGCGCATCCGCGGGAACGTGCTGCTGCTCGCGGGCCGCCTCCGGCTCGTGATCGTCGATCCCGAGCGGCCGTCGCTGCGGATCCGCGTCGGCGTGGCGTACGCGGGCCGCGGCACGCAGCCGGCGCCGGATTCCGCGGCCGCCCTGGTCGCGGCGCGCTAGGCGGCGCTCGCGTCGTCCGCGGCGGCGGGCGCCTCGGGCGGCAGCAGCCGCCCCGCGTCCACCGGCCAGCTCACCCAGAGCGAGGCGCCGGCCGCGACGCCCTCGCGCGGCTCGTCGGCCTCGAGGTGCGCGACCAGGTCGGCGCCGAGCGGGTCGCACATCGCGCAGCGGAGCTGCGCGCCCTGGAACACGAGGTCCGTGCAGGTGACGGGCAGGCCGACGCGGCCGGGCCCGGGCTCGCCGGGACCCACGTGGAGCCGCTCGGGCCGCACCATCAGCAACGCGGCGCTCCCGGCCGGGTACTCGCTCCCCCCGGTCAGCGCTTCCGCGCGGCGGCCGCCGGGCAGCACGATCGTCGCGCGCCCGCCTGCGGCTCGCTCCACCGTGACGCCGATCAGGTTCGCGCTGCCGATGAAGCGCGCCACGAAGGCCGACTGCGGCTCGTCGTAGATCTGCTCGGGCGTGCCCACCTGCTCGAGGTGCCCCGTGCGCATCACCGCGATGCGATCGGACATGGTGAGCGCCTCTTCCTGGTCGTGCGTCACGAACACGAAGGTGATGCCGATGTCGCGCTGGATGCGCTTCAGCTCGAGCTGCATCTGGCGGCGCAGCTCGGCGTCGAGCGCCGAGAGCGGCTCGTCGAGGAGCAGCGCCTTCGGGTCGTTCACGAGCGCGCGCGCGAGCGCCACGCGCTGGCGCTGCCCGCCCGAGAGCTGGTGCGGCTTGCGCTTCGCGAAGTCGCCGAGCCGCACGATGTCGAGCATCTCGCGCACGCGCCGCTCGAGCTGCGCCTCGTCGGCGCCGCGGATGCGCGGCCCGAAGGCCACGTTGTCGAACACGGAGAGGTGCGGGAACAGCGCGTAGTTCTGGAAGACGGTGTTCACGGCGCGGCGGTAGGGCGGCACGCCCACGACGTCCACGCCGTCGAGGCGCAGCACGCCGCTGCTCACCTCCTCGAAACCCGCGATCATGCGCAGCATCGTCGTCTTGCCGCAGCCCGACGGGCCGAGCATCGAGAAGAACTCGGCGGCGCCGATCTCGAAGCTGGTCTCGTGGACCGCCACGAAGTCGCCGTAGCGCTTCGATACGCGCTCGATCGAGATCATGGGCTTCGTCACGCGCGTACCTCCGGCGGGGGCGGCTCGAGCGGGGGCTCGGGCGGCGCTTCGGGGTCGAAGCCCTTGTCACGGCTCGCATAGACCCAGCGCTTCGTCTCGGCGAGCTGCTCGGCGATCTTCGCGAGCTGCTCGTCGAGCCAATGCGGATTCGCGGCCACCGCCTGCGCCACCGGACCGTTCAGCACCGCCTCGGTCGCGGGGCCGGGGCCGTAGTGGCGGCGGTAGACGTCGTAGCGGAACAGCGGCTTCAGGCGGCGCAGGTCCTGCGCGCCGGTCGGCAGCGGCAGCAGCGCGACGTCGTTCTTCCCCTTCGCCCGCCGCTCCTCGAGCCGGCCGAGCACCACGTCGAGGCTGCTCGCGAGGTGCGTGGGCTCGCAGAAGGTCGCGAAATCGTCGTACAGGAGCTGCATCGCGGCCTTCGCCTCGTCGATCGGCAGACGGGCCTCGCGCTCCCGCCCGACCCGCCGGAGCAGCAGCATGAACGGCACGGGGCGGTCGCCGGTCTCCGCGATCTGCTTCGGGTCGCGGAAGTCCGGCTGCCGGTAGGGGAAGTGTCGGGGGTCGATGGCGTCGAAGCCTCCGCGTCCGTAGAACAGGATACGTTGGAGCGAGAGCCTGTCCTCGGGGCTGAAGTACTCCATCTCGGCGGCGAGATCCATCCGCATGCCGAAGTAGCGGCCCGGGGCATCCGGCAACGGCAGCGCGATCTTGCCGCGCTGGTGGAGCATGTGCAGGTACGTCACCGCGAGGTCGAGCGGCGCGATGCGCAGCCAGTAGGTGAGGACGGTGCCGCGCGCTTCCGGCAGCATGTAGATGTGCGACAGGTAGACGAGACACAGGTCGGGCGAGTAGGCCGGGTTCACGAGCACGCGGCCGTCGCGCACGCCGCGGATCGCCCCGGTGGCGCGCTCGCGCGCGACCAGCAGGAAGAAGCGCGCGTAGCTGCCGCCGGGCATCGGCACGGTGGGGTCCTCGAGCATCATCTCGCGGATCACCGACTCCGGCTCCATCTCGCCGGAGGGCCCGAACGCGTCCCACAGCACCTGGAAGGCGCGCGAGAAGTCGGGGTGGTCGGGGTGCTCGATCGACTCGACTTCGTATTTGCGCGTCTCGCGCTCGATCATCTCCACCACGTCCTGCGAATAGAGGTCCTTGAGGCAGAGGCGGACGTGGGTGCCGAGGCTCATACTCGCCGCCGGACTGTAAGGGTTCCGAGTGGTGCGTGACCAGCCCGACCCCGATCGCGACCCCAACGCCTCGGTCTGGGTGGCCGAGAGCGCGCCTCCCGCGCCGGGGCCGCCGCTCGAGGGGCGACTCGTCACGGACGTGGCGATCGTCGGGGGCGGCTTCACGGGCGTCTCGACGGCGTGGCACCTGCGCCGCACGAATCCGGGCCTCGGCATCACGCTGCTCGAGGCCGGCGTGCTCGGCCAGGGCGCGAGCGGGCGCAACGGCGGCCAGGTGCTGAACTGGATCAACGGCGTCGAGCCGAAGTCTCCGGACGAGCTCCGGCGCATCCACGGCGCGACGCGCGCCGGCATCGAGATCGCCGAGGACCTCGCCACGCGCTTCGCGCCGCCCGGCACCTTTCGCCGCCGCGGAGCGCTCGAGGTCTACACCGATTCGCGTCGGGCCGAGGCGGCCGCCGCGCGCGTCGAGGCGCTGCGGGCGGCGGACATCCCGGCGGAGTTCCTGCCCGAGAGCCGGCTCGGCATCCACGGCGCGAAGGGCGCGGTGCTCGATCCGCTGGCCGGCCGCCTGAACGGCTTCGCGCTGCTCCAGGCCCTGCGTCCGGTGCTGCGCGACGCCGGCATCGGGATCTGCGAGGGAACGCGCGTGCGCCGGGTGCGAACCGGTAGAGAGATCGTGCTCCAGACGGCGCGCGGCGAGGTGCGCGCCCGCGCGCTCGTGCTCGCCACGAACGGCTACACGCCCGCGCTCGGCTTCTTCCGCCTCGGCCTGCTGCCGCTCCACTCGCACGTGCTCGCCACCGAGCCGCTCGCCGAGGCCGACTGGGCCGGCATCGGTTGGGGCGCCTGGGACGGCTTCACCGACGATCTCGACCGCATCGCGTACGCGACGCGCACGCCGGGCGGGCGCCTGCTGCTCGGCGGCGGCGGCAACCCGGCCTACTCGTACCGCCTCGGCGGCGCGCCCACGGCGACGCCTCGCGCCGAGGCACGCGCCACCCCCTTCATGCAGGGCGTGCTCGCGCGCTACTTCCCGGGCGCGGCGAACGCGAAGATCGAACATCGCTGGGCGGGCACGCTCGCGCTCACGCTCGACCGCATCTGCTCCATGGGCGTGCGCGGGGAACACCGGAACGTGTATCACGCGCTCGGCTACAGCGGGCACGGCGTCGCGCTCGCGCTCCTCGCGGGCCGCGTGCTCGCCGACCTGTACGACGGCAACCACGAGGCCTGGCGCGAGCAGCCCTTCTACCAGAAGCGCCTCGTGCCGTTCCCGCCCGAGCCGCTGCGCTGGCTCGGCTACCAGGTCTGGACGCACCTCACCGGGAAGTCCCCGCGGCGGAGAGCGTGAGTGAAGACCTCGTGCAGCGCAGGTCGGTCGTGAACCGCTTCATCGTCGGAACGGGGCGCTGTGGCTCGACCCTGCTCTCTCGGATGCTACGCCTGAATCCGGGCGTACTCGACCTTTCGGAGTTCTACAGTGGCCTCGACTGGAACAAGCGCTTCCAAGCTGCGCCGATGGCGGGGCGAGAGTTCTGTGATCTGATCTCTACCCCTCATCCCTTCATCACGCTGGCGCTCGAGCGCGGCTACCTGCCCTCCGAGATCACCTACCCCTTCGACCGACCCGGGGCACGCTTTCCGCGGCCAGGAGCGCTGCCGTGGATCCTCGGCGCAACGCTTCCGCCCCTCTTCGAACGCGTAGACGACGTCTTCGACGAGCTCTGTGCCTTCGTACGGGCGCTGCCATCGCAGCCAGCGGCAGCCCAGGCAATGACTCTCTTCGATTGGCTTGCGGCCCGGACTGGACGCGCCGTGTGGGTCGAGCGATCAGCGGCGGCAATCACCTGGATGGGCGAGCTCAACGCGGCGTTCCCCGACGCGCGCTTCCTTCACCTGCACCGCGCCGGCGAGGAGGCAGCTCTCTCGATGCGTGAACACGCCGTGTTCAGGCTCGCGGTGATGCTTACCTACAAATTGCCTCTTGGGGACCAGGCCGGGATGCAGGCTCTGAATCGGCTCGGGGGGATGCCGATTGGAGTTGCCCCATTTCCGTGGACAGTTATCAAGCGGATTTCAGCGTCTCTTCGTACTCCACGGGAGATCGATAGCCCAGCGCCGAGTGGCGCCGCCGCCGGTTGTAGAAGCCCTCGATGTAC
>Ga0187892_10010202_pt1 | contig 12009 bp, 7 predicted proteins | sample MA1701073metaG_FD_139345 | JGI IMG/M metagenome (GOLD analysis project Ga0187892, IMG submission 139345) | Bio-ooze microbial communities from a basaltic lava cave in the Kipuka Kanohina Cave System on the Island of Hawaii, USA - MA170107-3 metaG ...
AGGTGCTGCGGCCCAAGTCGCCGGTGCCAAAGATGGGCTGGTTCGCGATCGTCACGGATCCCGAGATGAACGTCTTTGGGATCTGGCAGGACGATCCGAAGGCAGGGTAGGCGCACCGTCGCCAACCTGATAGAATGAAGCCGGCCGCCGGTGCAACACCGGTGGCCGGTCCGTCCCGCGCGCGCCCGTAGCTCAGTGGATAGAGCGTTGGCCTGCGGAGCCAAAGGTCAGGGGTTCAAGTCCCCTCGGGCGTGCCAACCCGCATCAGGACTGCGTTTCAGCCGTTGAGGCCCCCGCAAAACGGGCCGAAAAAGCCAACGCTCACCCGTTACACGAGGTCATTGAAGCGTTCCTGCTGACGAAGCGAGTCGGCGGGTGCACAACCGCCACACTCTCGACATACCGATGGTGGCTCGAGCGGTTCGCCGCCGCCGTCCCGGAGGTCACCCCCCTGACGGTCCGCACCTTCTTCGCCGGGCTACAGCATCGGAGCGCGAGCCATCAGCACCAAGCCTACCGCACGCTCAAAACGTTCCTCCGGTGGTGCGTCGAGACGCGGGTCATCGGTGAAGATCCACTGCGCGGGTTCTCGATGCGCACGCCGAAGACGCTGCCTTCGGTACCCACGGAGGACGAGCTGCGATCGGTGTTGGCGGCCTGCCCCGAAACCCGGGAGGGCATGAGAAACCGCGCGTTGATCCTCATCCTCGCCGATTCAGGACTGCGCGCCAGTGAGGCCCTGCATCTACTCATCGAGGACTGGCGGCCTGCGGATCGTGGCCTGTTTGTACGAGCGGGCAAGGGCCGAAAAGACCGGGTGGCCTTCGTGGGTCCTACGACGACGCGTGCCCTCAAGACGTGGCTTGCCCGGCATCCGGCGGCATTGCCTGAGTCGTTCCTGTTCGCGGATCGCCAGGGCCGGCCTTTGAAGCCGCGCCATCTAGTGCAGATCCTCCACCGCCTAAGTATGAAGGCCGGTCTGCCGCGGCATAGAAGGCTTCATCCGCATGCGCTGCGTCACTTCGCGGCGACGAGTTGGCTGCGCGCGGGGGCTGGGCTAGAGGAAGTCCGCCGCTTGCTCGGGCACGAAAGCCTCAACACCACCTTGCGATACAGTAGTCTCGTGGGGGCTGACCTCCAGAGGGCCCACCGCAAGGCCGGAGCCATCGAGCGCCTGAGGCTCGACTTGGCCCCAACAGGGAGTGCCTTGGGGCACATTGAAGAATAGTTGATTACGGGTTGATCGGCGCGGTGGATGCTATCCTATGCGATCAAGACCGAAGAAAGACCGGCAACCTGCGCCCCTCCTGCCGGGGCGGGCCAAAACGTCCGCGTTGAAGCGGGGATCACAAGCGGTTAGCGGGAGAAGCAAAGAGGACACGGCGGCCAACCTTGGATTCGAGGCCAAGCTGTGGCAGGCCGCCGACGCGCTGCGCAACAACATGGATGCGGCCGAGTACAAGCACGTCGTCCTCGGCCTCATCTTCCTCAAGTACATCTCCGACGCGTTTGAGGCCAAGCACACGGAGCTCGACGCGCAGCGCAAGCAGGGCGCCGACCCCGAAGACCCCGACGAGTACCGCGCCGCCAGCATCTTCTGGGTGCCAAAGGAGGCGCGCTGGGCGCACCTGAAGGCGAGCGCCCCGCAGCCCACCATCGGCACCATTGTGGACGACGCGATGAGCGCGATCGAGCGCGACAACCCGTCCCTCAAGGGCGTGCTGCCTAAGGACTACGCCCGCCCCGGCCTCGACAAGCAGCGGCTCAGTCAGCTCATCAACCTGGTCAGCGACATCGGTCTCGGGAGCCCGGCCGACCGCGCCAAGGACATCCTCGGCCGCGTCTACGAGTACTTCCTCGCGCAGTTCGCCAGCGCCGAGGGTAAGAAGGGCGGGCAATTCTACACGCCCTCGCGCGTGGTGCGTGTGCTGGTCGAAATGCTCGCGCCCTACAAGGGCCGCGTCTACGACCCCTGCTGCGGCTCGGGCGGCATGTTCGTCAGCAGCGAGAAGTTCATCGAGGCCCACAGCGGGCGCCTCGGCGACATCTCCATCTACGGTCAGGAGTCCAACTACACCACCTGGCGCCTAGCCAAGATGAACCTCGCGATCCGCGGCATCGATGCGCAGATCGCCCACGGCGACACCTTCCACAACGACCGGCACCCCGACCTGAAGGCGGATTACGTGCTGGCCAACCCTCCCTTCAACGACAGCGACTGGCGCGGCGATCTCTTGAAGGACGACAAGCGCTGGGTCTACGGCGTCCCGCCGGCGGGCAACGCCAACTTTGCCTGGATGCAGCACTTCATCTATCACTTGGCGCCTACTGGGCTCGCAGGCTTCGTGCTCGCCAACGGCTCGATGTCGTCCAATCAATCGGGCGAAGGCGAGATCCGCAAAGCCATCATTGAGGCCGACCTCTTGGATTGCATGGTGGCACTGCCGGGCCAGCTCTTCTACTCGACGCAGATACCAGTCTGTCTATGGTTCCTGGCGCGCGGCAAGCGGAACGGGCGCTTCCGCGACAGGCGTGGCGAGACGCTCTTCATCGACGCACGCAAGATGGGCTTGCTGGTCGATCGCGTGCACCGCGAGCTGACCGACAGCGATATCGTGAAGATCGCGGGCACCTACCACGCATGGCGCGGTGACAAGGGCGCGGGCGAGTACGCCGACGTGCCCGGCTTTTGCAAGGGCGCGAAGCTCGAGCATATCCGTAAGCATGGCCACGTCCTCACGCCCGGGCGCTACGTCGGTGCGGAAGCGGCCGAGGAAGACCATGAGCCGTTCGAGGAAAAGATGAAACGGCTTATCGCGACACTCCGCCACCAGACCGAGGAAGCCGCAAAGCTCGATGCCGCCATCTCCACCAACCTGAAGGAGCTAGGGTATGGCAGGTGAGTGGAGCGAGACCACTCTCGGGCAGGTTACGGACTTTCTATCCGGAGGCACGCCGTCGAAGGATGTGCCCCAGTATTGGGGCGGCTCGGTGCCGTGGGTCTCAGCGAAGGATATGAAGCGGTTCCGTCTCGACGACACTGAAGATCATGTGACTGGGGAGGGAGTTGCTAACGGCACGAAGCTAGTTCCCAGGGGCACCGTGTTGTTGCTGACCAGGGGCATGACCCTGCTACACGACCTGCCCATCTGCGTCGCGAACCGTCCAATGACGTTCAATCAGGACGTCAAAGCCCTGCGCCCCAAAGCCGGCATCCGCGACGACTTTCTCCCCTATCTCCTACTCGGCAACAGGGACCGTTTGCTGAACCTGGTGGACTTGGCCGGACATGGTACAGGTCGCCTGAACGGTGACGAGCTGAAAGCCCTTGATGTGGTGCTCCCGCCTGAGCCGGAACAACGCGCCATTGCCCGCATCCTCGGGACGCTGGACGATAAGATCGAGCTGAACCGGCGGATGAACGAGACGCTGGAAGCGATCGCGCGGGCGCTGTTCAAGTCGTGGTTCGTGGACTTCTACCCTGTCCGCGCCAGGGCGGACTGTCGCGACACCGGCCTGCCCAAGTCCCTCGCCGACTTCTTCCCGAATTCCTTCGAGAACTCAGAGCTGGGGGAGATCCCACGCGGGTGGCAGGTTCAGCCTTTCGCGGACACAGTCGAGATCATCGGCGGCGGGACGCCGAAAACCTCAGTAGCGGACTACTGGAACGGCGACATCCCTTGGTTCTCGGTTGTCGACGCGCCAACGGAATCGGATGTGTGGGTTGTAGATACCGAAAAGAAAATCACTGGCGGAGGCATCGTAAACTCATCAACTCGTGTTCTGCCAGTGGGCACAACAATCATCTCGGCTCGCGGCACGGTCGGCAGGACTGCGCTGGTAGGCGTGCCGATGGCCATGAACCAGTCCTGCTACGGACTCCGAGGGAAGGTGGGGACGCACGGATCATTTACCTACTTCGCAGCTCGAGAGCTTGTGGCCAGCCTCCAGCAGCGTGCCCATGGCTCCGTATTTGACACGATCACGCGCGACACGCTTATCGGCGTTCCAGTTGTCACGCCGCCTCCAGAGTTGATCGAAGCCTTCGAGAGCCGAGTCGCACCGGCTATGGGGCGAACTCTTGCGGCCTTGTTCAACTCCCGCGCCCTTACTATCCTGCGCGACGCTCTGCTGCCCAAGCTCATCTCCGGTAACCTGCGTATCAAGAACACCAAACGCATGATGCGAGTGACCCCAGCATGAAACCCTCGATCCAAACGCTCGGCCAGATTCTGTACTCGCCGAGCCAGTACGTGATCCCGGTTTTCCAGAGGAACTACCGATGGGAGACCCCTCAGTGGGCTAAGCTCTGGGATAACCTCATCGAGATCCAGAGCCCCGACAAGCGCGGCAACCACTTTATGGGCTTCCTGGTATTCGTGCCCGGCCTCGCGCAGCCTGGGCAACACACGACATTCCACATGATCGATGGCCAGCAGCGACTCGCGACGTCGTCAATCCTATTGGCCGCTGTCCGCAATGTCGCGCGCCAGACAGGCCAAGCGGATCTGGCAGACGAGATCCACCAGTACTACATTGTTCACCCGCTCAAGAAGGGCGAGCAACACTTCCGCTTGCTGCCGAAAGAACGCGACCACGACAGCTACTTATCACTCGTCATGGGAGGGGGTCAACCAACAGGACGCATGGCCGACGCGCTCGCCTACTTCGAAGAACAGCTTTCCGCCTTGTCGACCGATTCGCCCCAGTCGCTGCGGCAGGTCTTCGACACAGTTTGCCAGCGGTTCGAGTTCATGTGCGCGACCCTCGAGGCGGAGAACGCGTACAACATCTTCAAGAGCCTGAATTCGACAGGTATTCCACTCGGGCCCTCCGACCTGATCCGGAACTTCGTCTTCATGCACGTCCCGCCAGATCAGCAGGACGAGTTCGACCGGAGTCTCTGGGCGCCGCTCGAAGAGCGCTTCGCCAGGGCGGACGGCACCCTGGATGAGGAACGGTTCTCCAAGTTCTTTCGGGACTATCTCATGTCGAGCGGCCGCTACTTGCCGCCGAAGGACACGTTTCCCAGTTTCGAGTCGCGGTACGAGGCCACGGGTTTCTCGCCGAAGGAGCTCGCGCGTGGGCTCACTACGAGCAGCCTGCACTACGCGATGATAGCTGGTCAGGAGGCTGATGAAAATGAGCGTGTGACCCAGGCCCTTGCGGAGCTGAACTTGCTCGAAAGCTCAACGACCTATCCGCTGTTGCTGGCCCTGTTCGAGAAGCGCGCAAGCGATTCCATTGATTCCGAGCAACTCGCGAGGGCGATCGAGATGCTGCGCGGCTTCATCTTGAGGCGCTTCGTCTGCGGTGAAAGCTCGCGGGGCTACGGGCAAATGTTCGTACGCGCGCTTGCAAAGGACGAGGGCGATCCGACTAAGACGCTTGAGAACTATCTGCTCGACCGGGGCTGGCCGGATGACTACCAATTCGAAGCGGCATTCGTTGAGTTTCCCCTCTTCCAACGCGGCTACACCCGGCAAGTGCTGGAGACGCTTGAACGCGCCCGCGGCCACAAGGAGCCTGTCGATTTGCAGACCACGCAGGTCGAGCATGTTATGCCCCAGACGCTCAGCGATGCCTGGCACGAGGCGTTGGGATCCGACGCGGAGCGCGTCCATGCCGATTGGCTGCACCGCCCGGGCAACCTGACGCTGAGTGCGTACAACCAGGAGCTGTGGAACCATCCATTTGGAATCAAGCGAGAGAGATACGCGCAGAGCAATGTCACGCTGACACGGGAGCTGTCGGTCCACGAGCGGTGGACCGAGGCGGAAATTCGGGAACGAGGGCGCCAACTCGCCAGAGAAGCCAGCCAGATCTGGGTCGGTCCGAAGAAACAGATCGCGCGACCGCAGCCTGACTCCAGCGACGATGATGAGGGCCCAGGGCGTCAAGAGTTGAGACGACGCTTCTGGGGCGGTCTCAACGACTACCTGGTCACGGTGTACCCGGACCTCCCTCGTTTCGAGGTCCGGCCAAGCTGGAAGATGCGACTCCCTTCTGGCATCCGCCATATCGGGGTCGAGCTTCGTTTCAGTCTGCGCTACGAGCACGCCGGAGTCGACGTGTGGTTCTGGCGCGAAGCATCGTTCCCGGTGTGGGAGCGAATTCGCCGCATGCCGAAGCCATACAACGATCTGATCGGCGCCGAGTGGGAGTTCGAGCAGGTCGAACGACACGCCCGCGGCCGCATGTTCGTCAATCAGCACGTTGCCGACATGCGAAACGAGTCCTCGTGGCCGGAGGTTCACCGATGGTTAGGTGAAAAGCTAACGTTGGTTTACGAACGCCTCGTGCCCAAATTGCGTGAAGCGATGGATCTGAACGAGCCAGGCTCGTGACTCCGTTTGCCGAGTCTGTCGTCGAAGACGCTGCCCTCGCCTGGCTTGAGGCACTGGGCTACGCCGTGCACCACGGTCCGGACATCGCGGTCGGTGAGCCTGCGGCCGAGCGTACCGACCCGAACTACCGGGATGTAGTGCTGGAAGGCCGCCTTCGTCAGGCGCTCGTCCGCCTCAACCCAGACCCGCCTCCTGCAGCTCTGGAAGACGCATACCGCAGGCTCACGCGGATCGATGCCCCGTCGCTAGTCGAACGTAATCGTGCCGTGCACCGCATGCTCGTGGACGGCGTCACGGTCGAATACCGGCGTGCTGACGGCTCGATCGCCGGCACGCAGGCGCGCGTGCTCGACTTCGATTCACCTGACAACAACGACTGGCTGGCCGTCAACCAGCTCACCGTGGCCGAAGGACAGCACACGCGCCGCCTGGACGTGGTGTTGTTCGTCAACGGGCTGCCCCTGGCGGCAATCGAGCTCAAGAACGCGGCCGACGAGAACGCCACCATCTGGAGTGCATTCCAGCAGCTCCAGACCTACCAGGCACAGATCCCATCGCTCTTTTCCTACAACGCCGCGCTGGTCGCTTCCGATGGCGTGCAGGCGCGCATCGGGGCGCTGGGCGCAGGGCGTGAGTGGTTCAAGCCCTGGCGCACGATCACGGGGCGGGACGACGCGGCGACCAGTCTGGTCGAGCTTCAGGTCATGCTCGAGGGGCTCTTCGAACATCGCCGCTTCCTCGACCTCGTGAGGCACTTCATCGTGTTCGAGGACTTCGGGGGTGGGAATTTGGCGAAGAAGATGGCCGGCTATCACCAGTTCCATGCGGTGAACGTCGCGTTGGAGGAAACGTTGCGTGCCGCACGGTCCCTTGCCATGGACCGGGCCGCGGAGGCGCGCGCGCGGTATGAGGTCGGTCGGCGATTGGGCGGCGATCCCGGCGACCGGCGTGTGGGCGTCGTCTGGCACACACAGGGCTCGGGCAAGAGCCTGACCATGGCCTTCTACGCCGGTCGCGTTATCCTGCACCCGGCTATGGCCAACCCCACGATTGTCATCCTTACTGATCGCAACGACCTGGACGACCAGCTCTTCGGAACCTTTGCTCGCTGCCGCGACCTGCTCCGCCAGCCACCGGTGCAGGCGGAGAACCGCGCCGACCTGCGTGCCAAGCTCTCTGTCGGCTCGGGCGGCGTGGTCTTCACCACGATCCAGAAGTTCTTCCCTGAGGAGAAGGGCGACCGACACCCGGTGCTCTCGGACCGGCGAAATATCGTCGTCATCGCCGACGAGGCGCACCGCAGCCAGTACGACTTCATCGACGGTTTCGCGCGCCACATGCGTGACGCGCTGCCCAACGCCTCGTTCATCGGCTTCACCGGCACACCCATCGAGCAGACCGACGCCAACACCCGCGCCGTGTTCGGCGACTACATCAGCGTCTACGATATCCAGCGCGCCGTCATCGACGGCGCCACGGTCCCCATCTACTACGAGAGCCGGCTTGCGAAGCTCGGGCTGAAGGAATCTGAGCGACCAAAGATCGACCCTGAGTTCGAGGATGTGACCGAGGGTGAAGAGGTCGAGCGCAAGGAGAAGCTCAAGAGCAAGTGGGCCCAGCTAGAGGCTGTCGTCGGAACGCAGAAGCGGCTGCAGCTCGTGGCCCGGGACATCGTGGAGCACTTCGAACGCCGGTTGGAGGCAATGGACGGCAAGGCGATGGTGGTCTGTATGAGTCGGCGCATCTGCGTCGAACTCCATCGCGAGATCGTCGCGCTGCAGCCATCGTGGCAGTCCGACGAAGATGACAAGGGCGCGATCAAGGTGGTGATGACCGGGTCGGCGAGCGATCCGCTCGACTGGCAGCCTCACATCCGCAACAAGCCGAGGCGCGAGGCACTCGCGAACCGATTCCGAAACGCGAACGATTCGATGAGGCTGGTGCTGGTCCGTGACATGTGGCTCACGGGTTTCGACGCCCCGTCACTGCACACCATGTACGTCGACAAGCCAATGCGCGGGCACGGGCTCATGCAGGCGATCGCGCGGGTGAACCGAGTCTTCCGCGACAAGCCGGGCGGGCTGGTAGTAGACTATCTCGGCCTAGCGCACGAACTCAAGGCCGCGCTCGCCACCTACACGGAGAGTGGCGGCACCGGACGTACCGCCCTCGACCAAGCCGAAGCGGTCGCTGTGGTGCTGGAGAAGTACGAGGTTTGCCGCGGCCTCTTCCACGGCTTCGACTGGTCCCGCTGGGCGACAGGAGCGCCGGCCGAACGGTTGGGAGTCCTACCGCTTGCCCAAGAACACATCCTTGCACAGCAGGACGGCAAGAATCGTCTGCTGCTGGCCGTGCGCGACCTGTCACAGGCGTTCGCGCTCGCTGTGCCGCAAGATGAGGCCCTACGTATCCGCGACGACGTGGCTTTCTTTCAGGCGGTGCGGGCCAGCCTCGCCAAGCGCGCCCCAGGCGAGGCGAGAACCGAAGAGGAACTCGATATCGCTGTCCGCCAAATTGTCTCGCGTGCCGTTGTGTCCGAGGGCGTGGTGGACATCTTCGCGGCGGCGGGCCTTGCGAAACCGGACATCTCGATCCTGTCCGAGCAATTCCTGGCCGAGGTCAAGGGAATGCCTCAGCGCAATCTCGCCGTGGAGTTGCTGCGGAAGCTACTCTCTGGCGAGATTCGCACGCGCCGGAGCAAGAACGTCGTCCAAGCCAAGTCCTTCTCCGCGATGCTGGAACAGGCGCTCCGCCGGTACCAGAACCGGGCCATCGAGGCGGCTCAGGTCATCGAGGAGCTCATCGAGCTCGCGAGGGAGATGCGGGAGGCGAACGCACGCGGCGAGGCCTTGAGGCTGACCGAGGACGAGGTCGCGTTCTACGACGCCCTTGAGACCAACGACAGCGCGGTGAAGGTGCTGGGCGACGAGACACTGCGGGTCATCGCGCGAGAGCTCGTCACGACTGTGCGGGCGAATGTGACAATCGACTGGACGGTGCGTGAGAACGTTAGGGCCCACCTGCGGGTGCTCGTGAAGCGAATCTTGCGGAAGCACGGCTACCCCCCCGACAAGCAGGAGAAGGCGACGCTGACGGTCTTGGAGCAAGCTGAGGTACTGTCGGAGGCCTGGGCAACAGCTTGATCCCGTCCACACAGTCTCATGGACGATAAACCACCTCGCCAGACGATGAACACGTTCTTCAGAAGGCGGCCTCCGGCTGAGCGCCGAACACCCCTTGGGCGTTATGCGAATGGCGCTGCTCATCTCGTGCGAGTGCAAAGGAAAGTCAAGTGCTCCCCGAAAAGCGAAGGGCAATCTGATCGGAAACGCGGAGGCGACTGACGCGTCTTGAACCTGTCCGTTATCCGGCGTATGGTCCTCGAGGGAAACATGGGCGTGGGAGCCCTTCGCTACCTCCTGGACTGCCATAGCGAATGCGAGTACCTCGACTACAAAGAGGCACTCTATCTCGAGCAACCATCGCAGATTGCTGATTTTGTGAGAGATGTTCTTGGGATCAAGAACGTCGGGGGAGGTTACATAATTGTAGGGGTTAGGGACAAGACTTGGGAACCGGTTGGTCTACCAAATAGGCTGCCGTATGACACGAAAGGCTTGCGAGACAAGGTTAGGAGCGCCTCTGCGGTTGAACTTGAACTTGACATCGTTCAACTCGACCTACCCATCGCGGACTCGCAGCGTCTGTTTGCTCTAGTCTACATTCGGTCGACACGGAAGCGACACAAACTGCGAATACCAACCGTCACCCAAAGAGACTATCATCCGACGAAATCGTTTGGCCTCCGTCCCGGAGAAATCTACATGCGCAAGGGTGACACGACCACGCGAATTACGTCGGCTGAGGACCTACAGGACCTTCTTGAAGGCCTTGAGTTACGGGCCATTCAGGATGACATTGAGCTCCAAAAACAGCGCTCACCGTTCGCAATCGAAGACGGAACCTACAGGCTCCTTGAACGCGGTTTTGAGACCTTTGTCGGCCGTGAGGCCCTCAGGGAGAAGCTCATCAACGTCGTGGAAAGCGATCCTAGAATCTGGATCGTGAATGTTCACGGACCCGGAGGGGTCGGGAAATCAGCGCTAGTAAATTGGGCTGTGTACAAATTCTACGAGCAACGAGCCTTCGAAGGCATCATCCACCTCACAGCCAAGGATACGATGTTGACCGAGCTCGGCATCCGTCCTATTACTCGCTCACTTCATTCCCTGGAGGGCTTGTTGGATCAGGTCCTATCGACATATGGAGAGGCAGCTCCAGAGGATCTCGAGCACAAGAAGAAACTCGCGACCGAGGTGCTTTGCGCGTATAGGACGCTTCTCGTTCTCGATAACATGGAGACCGTTTCGGATGGCCGAGTTCTGTCACTGATTCAATCTCTTCCTCCCGAAAGCAAAACAAAGGTCTTGCTCACTAGCAGGACGCGCAGCAGCGGCTGGGAGCTTCCCATTCCCGTCTCCGAACTCAACCAGGCGGAGGTTCGAGACTTTGTGCGAGTCAAGGCCAGGGAGCAGGGCATCGCATTTCCCGTCGATGAAAGCACAATCGCGAGGGTCACGACAGTCACGGGAGGTTTGCCACTAGCGATTCAGTGGATCCTCGGCCAGTACAAGCTCAGCGGCAATCTGCACACTGTATTGCCGCGCGTCGACACGCCAGACTCTCCGATCCTCGAGTTCAGCTTCCGTAACATCTGGAAGCTACTCTCCCCGCAAGCGCGAGGAATTCTCGCAATTTCAACGATTTTCGACTCTCCACCGAACCTGAGGGATATTGCGATTGCAACGGAGTTGCCCCCCGAGTGGATCGAGAAGGCTCTCGCCGAGCTGGGCGACGCAACTCTGGTCACCCCCGACTGTCCGCAGGTCAGACGGCGAGACCGTGTACGTTGCCCTTCCCATAACGCTCGCGTTCGCCCGGAACCAACTGGGCGAAATGGGGGACTTTGAACAGAATGCCCGTCAACGATATCAAAAGTTCACGAATCAGATGCAATTGCAAGAGTGGGAGTTGGCCGGCTACAAGAGCACGTTCCAACGTTTCGCCATCACTACCGAGACTGAGAGGCGTGCCGCCATCCTGTGTAAACGCGGCGAGTCGGAAATGTTTGCCGGCAACATACAAACCGCCGAACTGCTCTTCGAAGAAGCGCGCGAACTAGCACCCCAAAGTGCGTACGTCCTTGCAATGGTCGCAAGCTTCGAGTTGGGGCGAAACAGCATTGGTGCAGCGCTGGATTTCGTGAAACAGGCATGTGACAGAGCAAACAAGGCCACCGGTGCGCTGTGCTACGCCGTCAAAGCCAGAGCACTGGGCGCGCAAGGTGATAGGGTAGGACAAGTCGGGGCTCTGGCCCGTGCCCTCGACTATGATCCAATGGACGTTTTCTTGAGGCATCGATACGGTGTTGCGCTTAGCCGCGCCAGCCGGACTCAAGAGGCCATTGCGTTCCGAGAGAAACGCTGGTTATGGCCCTGACGACCCGCATAATCAACCTGCGGCGGATGGGGCGTCTAGATTGTCCAGTTTCGCATGGGTGTGTACACCTCAAGCAGACCTGACGTGCTCATGATGCTCCGCCCACGCCGATGTCCAGAAGATCTCTGCGGGCCGACGGCCTCGTGTGCGATAGCCCAGGTGC
>Ga0187892_10010203_pt1 | contig 12008 bp, 7 predicted proteins | sample MA1701073metaG_FD_139345 | JGI IMG/M metagenome (GOLD analysis project Ga0187892, IMG submission 139345) | Bio-ooze microbial communities from a basaltic lava cave in the Kipuka Kanohina Cave System on the Island of Hawaii, USA - MA170107-3 metaG ...
CAGCAGCGCCCGGCCGTCCACGGCTTCGCTGCGCCTGGCGCAGGCCGAGATGTTCGAGAACGCTGCGATGAGGGCGCCCGTTCCGGCGATGAATTCCCGGCGATTGCTGCTCATGCGATGAATTGGCGGAGAGAGAGGAAGCAATACCCGTGGGCAGGGTACTGTTTCATAAGGGTTATTTCCAAGTCCTGAATATTTGTACCATCAAAGTCAGTCTAACCGTGCAGGACTGATTCGCGCAAAACTCCCGCAGGCTGCACCGGCCTTCAACGCTTCCTGTTCTTCCCTACGGCTGCAGTAGCGCCTTGATGGCACGGCGTTCGTCCATCGCCTTGTATCCTTCCGCCACCTGCTCCAGCGGGAGCACCAAGTCGAACACGGGCGAGGGATCGATCTTCCGCTCGAGGACGAGGTCGATGAGGTCGGGCAGGTAACGCCGAACCGGCGCGGGTCCGCCTTCCAGGTGGATTGCGGAGAAAAACAGCGACTGGCCGGCGATCTCCACCCCGTGAGGTGTGCGTTACACAGAGATCCTTTCAACGGAGTCGAGCCCTAATCACGTCGAAATGGATGGCGATTTGCTCGGTGCCGCGGTAGCGGCAGAGGCACTCGAGAGCGCCTGCTGGGCAGCCCATAGTTTCGCGTAGGCGAGATCCGCGCGGAAATCCCGAAGCCGGAGGCGTTCTCGACTGGCGTCGAAATTGGCCGCCACCTCATCGTGCAAGGGTGTCAGCGATGCGAGGTCGGACAACCGCTCGATCGGAGTTTTTCCACCCAGCGATCCGTGTGGGCGCAGCCAGTTGTAATGAAACTGCCACTCCTCGATCTTCCGGCCGATCTCCGGATCTTTCGGATCATGCCTGGCCCAGAATTCCAGCAGATCAGTCAGCTGTGAGCGCTCGACCTTGCCGTTCAGATGTGGCGAGCGTGGTGGGATCGGTCGGTATTTGATGGCGCACTCGGTCAGCCAGCGCTGCACTTTCTCGGCCATGAACTCGCCGCCACGGTCCGTCTGGACCCGTTGAATTGCGAATGGCATCTCCTCGACGACACGCTCAAGAAATAGTAGTGAATAGGCAGCCGTACGACGCGGATAGACCGCGAGCACCCGGAACCGCGAGCAGTCGTCGATGGCGGTGTATTGATACACGCCGGCGACGATCTTCATCGTGTCCATCTGCACACGGTCACCCGGGACCGGTCGCGTGTAGCGCTTAGACGGAAGCGTGCGCCTGGGCCGACGCAGCGGCGGCACCAAGGCTCTCGCCAGAACCTTGTTGATCGTGGTGATGGAGAGTTCTATCCGGTGCTCGAGTCTCAATTCAATCTGGATGCGACGTGCGCCGATGTTGCGACTACGGCGGCAGGCAAGGATCAGTGATCGCTCAGTCGCCGTCACCTTCTGTCGCGGCGAACGGCGCGGTCGTCGGCTACGGGACGCCAGTCCCGCCTCCCCAAGCTCGTGAAAGCGTCGCGTCCAGAGTCGCAGCGTGGGACGCGAAATCCCACAGCGGCGGCAGGTCAGTCCGGCGTCTCTCGTCGCGGCATACATCCTCACCCATCTCAACCGCTGCCGTACCTCGGGACCCATCCATGAATTTTAAGTGAAAGGATGTATGTGGCACCCACAGGTAATGACGGGGTAGCGACTGCAGTCAGTCCTTCAGGAATAATGCTCAGCGCGCCCGAACGATGTCATCACTCAGGTTGAGTAGAGAAACCCTCGAGTGTTCGCTTCGCTCGAAGAACCAGAATCAGATACGCAACGTTCAGTACTAAGATCAAGCTGCAAACAATAGTCCAGGCAAGGCTGCGCACCGGCGCCAGCCACGCGAACCAAGTCAGGGATAGAGCCGCAACAACTGCAGTTGCGGAAAAGGCGCCATCTGCGACACCTTTAGGTTGAGGTGTCGATGCGGTGCTGAACGCCAGTGCAAGTCTTGGGGTCGATTTTCCGGGTAAGCGCTGATAGACAAGGCGGATCTGGTCTCCCGACTTTACAAGGCCCTGATTGAGCGACCAGTCACTTAGAAACGCTACAACTTGTCCGGAAACTTCAGCAGTGCGTGATCCACCCTGACTAAAGTGAATGCGACCAGAAACAATATTCTGACCAAGGGAGATCGGAGTTTGATCAGAAGCAGGATTCGAGCCTTCGCGCATGGATCCAATTGAGTCGCCACGCTGCGTCGTGGTGAACAGCATTCGTTGCAGATAACTTCCCCACCACATTGCCGGCCGCAGGCCAAGCGCGATGATGACCAGTAGGCTTACCCAACGACCTGTACTTGAACAAATCCATCGATCGCTCGCCGCGACTCGATCATCGCAAGCATCGAATCCGACTAGATACGCCAGTAGCGTTAAAACTAAAGGGATAAAAACAAGCGTTGCCAGCGCCAACCCGGCTACGAGCAGCACCCTTGGCCAACTCGGTATTCGCAACATCAAAGTATCCTGAGGCTAGCTTGCCTCAAAGCGAACAACCAGAGAGCCTAGAGAAGATTGCGTTAAGGGCTGCCGTCGTTGACAGTCCGGCTGCACCGGCTAGCGCGCCTGCGGTACCCCCCACCAGAGCACTAAGCCCCCGGCCGAGCCCAAGTACCGGACTGATCGCAGTTCCGGCAGCACCGGATCCCGCGGTAACCGGCACGGTGTACCCAAGCGGCGCAGCACTATCGGCGGCGTCACCCAAAACATCGACGAAACTCCCACCCCTAGGTGCTCGGGCAGCCACGCTAGCATATCCCCCAACAATTCCTGCTAGCAGTCCGCCGTCTCGCGCAAGGAACCCGACGCTTCCACCTAACAGCGCGCCTCCTGTGGCGTAAACGCCAATCGCTCCAATCTGACCAGTGGCGAGCGCGAAAGTCGCGCCAGCGACGGCACCACCCGCTGCGCCCGAAATCGCGCTAAGCCCTCGGCAGACCCACTCTGAAGGCTCTTCCTCACTGCTCGGTCCTGATGCTCGATCGCTTCCACCGCCTCCGCCACTCTCAAGGTTGGAACCACCAAGACGTCGTTCTAGTCTCAGGAAATACATAAGTCGGAGCCAAGCGTTTGAATCAATTCTTTTAGTGAATCCCGTAGGATCTAGCACCGTCAACGGGTTGTTCCAGACGTAGCAGTACGGATTCGCATCTTGCGACAAACCGACGTTTCGGATCGGATCAATACTCAGAAACGTTCCGGCTACCGGTTCGAAAACTCTTCCATTCATGTGAATCAGACCGACCGCATCCAGGTGCTCATGCCCGGTAAAGCCGCGCCGGGTGATGTTGGCGAGGGCGTTGAGATCCCCGGAGCTGATCGCCCCGTCCCAGTCCGCCCCATCCCGGCGCTCCCCATAAGCCGCAAAGGAAGGCCGGACAACCTCATTACCGCCGCTGCCAGTGACCAGTTCCGGACTGCCGAGGTGGTCCCGATGCAGGTAATGCGTGACATTGCCCCCGCCCACCGTCCGGGTATGGATCGCCGCCATCCCCTGGCCACCGTGGATGGTGTGCCGGTAATGGGTCCCTGAGCCATTGGTCACCTTCTCCAAGAGCCCTGCCACGTAGATCGTGGTCTCGGTGCCAGACGCGCCGATCGCGATCTGCTTGAAGCGGTTCCGGAACGCCCCATAGGAAAGCGTACTGGAATAGCCCCCGGGGGCGTTGATCACAGTGGGCAGGTTGTAGCTGGTATAGCCAATGGTTGCGCCATTCCGGCTGGTCATGTTGCCGTTGGCGTCATAGCCGAAGCTGTGGCTACCGGCCGTGATCACCGCCCGCCGCTGGGTAGCGCCATAGCTGTAGTTCCCGACCCCCAGCTTCCAAGTGATGTTGCCGATCGCATCGAGTGTTACGTCGGCATTCGTGGAGGTTGCGCCGCCAGCGGGCGTGCGCTCGGACTTGTCGAACCGGTTCAAGGTATCGTAGAAGAAATGCTCGGTAATTGCAGGGCTCAGCTTTAGGTCCTGGCGCTGCTCAAAGTTGGCATTGAGATCCCAGTCCAACAGCGATTGGATCAGCGCGTTGCCGCCGCCAATGCCGCCCTCGCGCGATTGCATCAGGCCGCTGGCCTGATCGAAATCGGTGACGGTCCGGACCCCGTTGCCAAAGTTCTCGTCCTGGATGTGGCCCCAGGCGTCGGTGCTGACCGCTTCCCAGAAGACGGTCGTGCCGTTGGCGTCCTTGACCCGCTTCAGCAAGCCATTCGCGTACTCGTAACCGAGCTTCAGCCGATAACCGGAGGTACTGGTGGGGTACTCGAGCGTGTTGAGCAATCCGGTCGCCGGGACGTAAGTCAGATTGACGTAGTAGCTGCCGCCGTCGGCATTGATCTGCTGCTGCGACAGGCGCCCGAGCGAATCGTAGGTATAGATCTCGGCATAGCTTCCCGGACTGGAAATTGAGGCCAGGCTGCCGATGTTCTTGGCTGCAGCGGAGTTTCCCCAGGTCCAGTCAGTCTGGCCCTCGGCCTCGATGCGGGTCAGCGGCCGCGAGAGCTTGTCATACGTGAAGTTCGCGACCTGGCTCTTCGCATCGGTCTGGCTGGTCATTTCGCCGAACGCGTTCGGCACATAGCTCCAGCTGCCGGAGTCCGGATCGCTCGTGCCGGTCGCGAACCCGCGCAGGTTGTAGGTCCAGCTCGTGACGTTTGGGAGCGCAGCAGCGTCAGTGATCGATTCCAGCTCCCCGAATGGTTTATAGGCATAACTCGTTGCGCCGCCCGGGCTCGGATCGATCACCGCGCGCAATTGGCCGATCACGTTGCTGCGCCGCGTCGTCGTATTACCCTTCGGATCCGTGACTTTCAGATCGCGGCCTTCGTACGCGAACTCGGTAATCCGGCCGCTGGTCTGGCTTTCGCTGATCGGAGCATTGATCTGCGTGACCCGACCAATGAGGTCGCGGGCGTAGGTAGTCCAGTACGGTGGGGGTGGATTCGGGGGACCGCAAGTAAAGCAGGGCTGCGACTGCGAAATCATCCGGCCGAAGGCGTCGTACTCCATTTGCACCTTGGCCGGTCCGCTGTCCAGCGAATCGCCATGCACCCAGCGGGCCCGTCCAAATCCATCCAGGAATCGCTCGTTCGTTCGGATGGTGGCATCCGAACTGTTCCGCGTGGTCTGCGATTCCTTGAGGCGGACCGTACTGTCCTTGCCGCACCAGCCGTTGCCGCTGATGCATGCAGTCAGGGAGATCACCGCATCCGTGCCATCTGAATTGTTGCGCTGCGTGAGGCGCCCGAACCCATCGTATTCGAGCGTGGTTGCGATCCCGTTCGGGTCCGTCTGCGTGGTTGGCACCGCTAACGGCCAGCTGTAAACAATGCTGAAAGTATGATTCTCGGGGTTCGTTACCGACTCTGGCCGCTGGCAGCGACTACCGAAATTGATCGAAGTCGTGCGCTGCTGGCCGCTGGTGCCAGCCGGGTAGCTCGAAATCGAGTCCACATTGCCGCAGCTGTCATAACCGATGTCGGTTACCAGCGACAGCGTGCTGCCAGCGCCCGGTTCAACGGTTTCCTGAGTGACGCGGCACTGCGCGGCTGCAACTTGCCAGGTTGTCAGGCGCGTCTGATTAATGCCGCTTGGAAGAATGCGTTTCTCGCTCCTGCTGGTCGGCGGGCCGATGCACCAGTCGGTACCGGATTCGTTCTGCATGAATGCGGATGTGATCTCCGTGCGATAGATCGAGTTGAACTCAGGCGACCCGCTGTCCTTGTCTTTCGCGTCAATTGTGACCAGCGTCGAGTTGCCGTAGGTATTGACCGTATGGATCTCGGTGATCTCGGAAATGAGGTTGCCGTTCTTGATGCCGCCGACTTCATAGGCCTTGGTCACGGTCTGCGAACGGTACGGCAGATAGCGTTGATTGCCTGAGGTCGCGTCCAACACATGGTTGGCGTAGGCGTGCGTGGCTTCCTGAATCATGGACCCGGATGCTGATTGCTTGACCGCGCTGGTAGCCGGCGCGCCGATGTATGGAAAATCCTGGCGATAGATTTCGGACGTGAACATGCCGTTGCGGGAGTCCGTGATCTCCCGCTTGCCCATGCCCAGGAAGGATCGTCCATTGGCATGCACTCGCGCATCGGCGTACTTGTGCGTCAGCGTGAATGCTGTCCCGCCCGCCGGGGAAACCTGAATGGCCGCGACAAGTGGAGTGACACCCTGGTAGTCAAAGTTCGGATAGACCGCGCCGGATCCCTTTGTGTAGACAGCGGCGTTTGTCATCGGCAGATAACCGAAGGTGACGCTGTTGCCGAGGCCGTCGGTCGCGCCGAGCAGCCGCTCGCCGGGCAGACCCAGGTGCGTGCCAAAGCTCCAGATCAGCGTTCCGCTGTCGTAACGGCCAAGGTCGGGCAGGCTGTCGCCGTTCTGATCCCGCAGCATCCAGCCGACGCCGGTACCGGAAATCGAGGGTGAAGGGGTGATTGGGATGGTCGTGAGCGCAGTTCCGTTGCTCCGGTACACCTCCCATTGGAAGGGACTGTTCTTGGTCACGTAAAAGTCATCGAGCCCGTCGCCTTCGTAATCGCCGATGAGCGTCTGATAGGTCGCGTGACCAGAGCTGCTCGGGCCGGAAGTAAGCGAGAAGCCACCGCTGCCCTGCCCAAAGCCCAGGTACCACGCACCGGTCGTGGCCGGGTAGATGGCATCCGTCAAGCCGTCGCCGTTGAAGTCCCCGTAGCGCACCTGGATGTTGAATCCCGCATAGTTAATCGGGCCCTCATTGGTAAACGTCGTGCCCTGCGAGAGGATCTGATACCAACGATCCGCCATGACACACCAGCCGGGCGGCTCTTGCTCCCAGACACAGCCATAGATCAGCAGGTCGGTGCGATGGTCCCCGTTGAAATCGGGGCGGCGGATCGAGGAGGACGCGCCGTTCATCGGAATGAGCGGGTTGCTTCCCTTGGTGCGCACGAGAGCGTCCGAATAGACCAGCGTATAGGCGCCGAAGCCGCTTGCGCCGTTGAAGCGCACGTGAATCGTGAGCAGGTCGTTCACAGGTACCGCCACGAGGTCATCGCGACCGTCGGCATCGACATCCGCGATTGCCCAGGCGGTGCTCGGGGTATTGCTCGCGATGCCACCGGGGCCAGCATGGACTTCGAATGCGATGAATCCGAACGCGCTGCCGCGCAGCACGCGCCATTTGCCGTCCGACCAGTCGATCAGGAGGTCCCAGAATCCATCGCCGTTCCACTCGAGCGGCATCGCTTTCGAGGGGTTGGTCGCGGTGATCGCCGTATTGACGATGCTGCCGAAACCTGAGGCCCCACCCAGCATGTAGCGCCAGGTGCCGCCGGAGGCCCAAGCGAGGTCCTCGATGCCGTCGCCATTGATATCGAGTGGCATCACTCCCGACGCGACGGCATTGCCGGACGAAGCGAGCGCGTTGTGTCCTTCAGTCGCTGACTGCCAGGTGAATTGGGTGGGTGGCAGGCAATCCTCGGATGGCGCATAGGCGCACTCCTGCACCGAGGCGAGCCGCTCGTTGTCCCCGGCTCCGTCGCCGTAGATCAGCTTGTAGGCCCGGTAGACCACATCGTCGTGCTTGAGGTCGATGCGCTCGAGCACTTTGTCTTCCTTGTGCACGACGCCACCGGCCGTCGATGGCGTGAAGTAATAGCGCGGCGAGAGTTGCAAGTTCGTCCGGTAGACGAAGGAGATCTTGTAGTGGCCGGTACCGCCGCGCTCCGTGTAGGAAATCAGGCTCGGCCGGAACCGCTTGGTGGCGGCATCCGTGTCATAGGTGAAAACGATCGCGTTGCCGTCAGGATCCGAAATCTTGCTCACTGCCCAGAACTGCGGCGTCGCGCCGGCGCCGGTGCCCGACATGAGCTTGGAGGTCGTCGAGTTGCCGTATTCGTACTCGAGGCCGTCCGGCATCTCGACGCGGAACCAGCCGGGAATGTTGTTGGTAGATGCCTTGGCGGTTGCGCGGATCATTTGGTCCAGTTCGGTCTTGTAAATCGTATCCGATGCTCCGTACGGAGTTCCGGCGACCAGGCGCAGCCGTGCGCCATCGAGGCAGTAGCGATCAGTCGCCGTCAAAGTCACCGGCGCTGCGTTCAGGTCCTGCGCGATCGTCTTGCGGCACGGTGTGATGTAGGAAATCCCGCTCAGGGCAAAGCCGACCCCGAAGATCGACCGCGAGCCCGGACCCACGTAGTTGATCGCGAGCCGCGGGGTCATGCCGTTGATGCCCTCGGTCGCGCGGATCGGGATGGTGTAGGTGGCGGCGCCGTTCTGCGTGACGCCGTAACTCGCCTCGGTTCGTCCGACTGCCGCAAGGGCCGCGTCGGCAACGAGGAATGAAAGCGCGAGACCGGCCACCGCGAAAAATGGACCGCGCACAAGGTGCTTGTTCTTCATCCAGCCTCCCTGGCTCAGTCGTACTGGCTGTTAGGTCTGCTCTCCGTGGACCCCGTCAGAATCGTTGGCAGCTGGCGAGGCATGGCTCTGCTCGATTGCCCTGCTTGGCGCAGCGGCTAAAGCACTTCCAGTCGAGGTTGTCCACCTGCGACGACCCCAATGAGTCCGGCACCCAGCAGACGCTCTCGCAGAACGTCGCCTCGTAGCCGTTTGCCGTGCATTGACCCATGCAGGCCGTACCGAGCTGGCCTGAAGCGCGTTCCTGGGCCGTGGCGACTCCCAAGATGCCTCCGAGCGCCGCCGCCGAGAGGATCGAAGCGATGCATAGAGACCAATCAATGAATTGCGCGGATTTGTTCAAGTGGCCTCCCCGATTCGCGCGAGTTGCGCTCCCTCTCGCAAGTACTACTGCCGTGAGAGGCTCGAAAGTCTCACTTCCGGCACGAAACGGGCCGGCTGACGCTTCTTGGTGCCGGAGTGCCTAGCAGCAATATGCTTCGCTGACGCCCCGGACTCTTCCCGCCCTCTCCCCTTCCTCGCCTCGCCGTCTTGTTTCGCGAAGTCTCCGGCTACGCCTGAGGACATCGTGCACAGGATGCAAGCTTCACGGTGCGCGCCGGCCGAGACCCGTGCATGCGAGCATCGGTAGGTCCACCGTTGCCAGCTGGCGTGAGCTCAAGTGCCAGCGGCCGGGGCCATGGTCGTGTACTCACGAGACTGAGGATTGTTCAAGTCATCGTGTCGCATGCCCTGATCTTGATGGCCTTGTCAGCTAACAAGCCAACGCTTCAAATGTCGCGCATTCGACTAGAAATGCGATGCTGCAGTGCCGCGTCGGCCCGAGTCGCCACCAACAATGAACAACTTACGTCGTGTGGCAGTCGCGCGAGCAAAAAAAGCATCCGTTCGACTGCCGATGGATGCGCTTTGCCGCCGCTACTGCTGAATGACACGAAGCATGGTCCCCCAAATCAGTTCTATTGGATGGCCTGAACCGCGCCGGCTTCTCCGGAGACTACTCTGCGTGATTCAAGCCGCCGCGGCCACCTCGCTCGCCATGAGACGCGACGACTTGATCGAAAGCACGGCTCCATCGGCGGCTTCAGGATCGATCTCGTCGAGGTCTCGGCCGAATTCTCCTCGAATCTCCCCACTGCTGTTCTTGCGGTGGTAGGCGAGAATCGCCTCAGATGGGCGACGTCTAAATTGGCGGAGAGAGAGGGATTCGAACCCTCGATGGGCTTTTGGCCCATACACCCTTAGCAGGGGTGCGCCTTCGACCACTCGGCCATCTCTCCGGGTCGTCCCTCACTCCGTGAAGGGGCGCAAATGATACGCACCGGGCCATGGCCCGGCAAAGGCAGCCGATGCGGAGATCAGACGGCCCGGACGGGCACGCGCCTCTCGGCTTCCTGCGCGTTCTCCTTCTCGTGCTGGATGCGCTCGTAGATTTCTTCGCGATGGACACTCACGTCCTTCGGCGCCAGCACGCCGATACGGACCTGGTTGCCCTTGATGCCGAGCACGGTGACGGTGACGTTGTCGCCGATCATCAGCGCTTCGCCGACGCGGCGCGTGAGAATGAGCATGCCCACTACTCCCGGGTAGTACTAGTTATCCGTGGAGGCCCCTCAGCCCGCGGGAACGATAGCACAACCCAGCTACCTCACAATATGTCAAATCGCGAAGTCCCTGATTCTCCGAGTCCGTAGGACCTGTGCAGGGCGCGCACGGCGCGCTCGAGGTCCTGCTCCTCGAGCAGCACGCTGATCTTGATTTCGGAGGTCGAGACCAGCCGCACGTTGATGGATTCGCGGGCGAGCGTCTCGAACAGCTTGGTGGCGACACCCGCGTGGCTGCGCATTCCGGAGCCCACGACCGCGAGCTTGGCGACGCGATGATCGCCGCTGACAGCCGCACCCGGGAATTGCGCCGCGGCGCCCTTCGCGAGCGCGAGCGCCTTCGCGTAGTCGTCCCGATGCACGGTGAAAGAGAGGTCCACGCGCCCCTCGCGCGGCGCGTTGAGCACGATCAAGTCCACGTCGACGCCCGCAGCCGATACCGGCTTCAGGATCGCGTGGGCGACACCGGCCTGGTGCGGCACGCCGATCGCGGTGATCGCGGCCTCGTCGCGGTTGAAGGCGATGCCGGAAACAACGGGGGCTTCCACTTTCGCATCCTCCTGGCAGATGAGCGTACCGGGGCCCGGCTCGAAGCTCGAGAGCACTCGCACACGCATATTGTGGCGCGCGGCGAATTCGACCGAGCGCAGGTGCAGCACGCGCGAGCCCTGGCCGGCGAGCTCGAGCATCTCCTCGAAGCTGATCCGCTCGAGACGGCGCGCCTCCGGCACCATGCGCGGGTCGGTCGTGTACACGCCGTCGACGTCGGTCAGGATCTGGCATTCCTCGGCGCCCAGCACCACCGCGAGCGCGACTGCGGTCGTGTCCGAGCCGCCGCGGCCGATGGTCGTCAGGTCGCCGTTCGCGGCGCGGCCCTGGAAGCCGCAGACTACGGGCACGATACCCTGCGCCAGGTCCTCCCGGAGTTTCGCGCAATCGACACGCTCGATGCGCGCGCGGCCGGCATGGGCCGTGGTCTCGATCGGCAATTGCAGCGCATTCCAGGAGCGCGCCTTGGTGCCGCGCGCATGGAGCGCCATGGCGAGGAGCGCGGTCGAGACCATCTCGCCGGTTGCGAGAAGCGCATCCATCTCGCGCGCCTCGGGCTCGCGGCAGACCTCGCGCGCCAGCTCGACCAGCCGGTCGGTGGAATCTCCCATGGCGGAGACCACGACGGCGACCTGGCAGCCTTGGCCCGCAAGTCCCGCGATCCGCTCCGCGACCGCATGGATTCGGGAGACGGAACCGACCGAGGTGCCGCCGTATTTCTGGACGATCAGTGGCATCGACCGCCGATTCTTTCAGGTTTCGGCGGGGATCGGCAGGCCGGTCGTGCTCTTGAGCCGCTCCATCGAGAACAGGGCGGAGACATCGGCGAGGGCGGGCAGGCGGCCGATCAGCTCCTTGTAGGTCCGGTCGTAGCCTTCCATGTCGGGGACGACCACCTTCAGCAGGTAGTCCACGTCGCCGCCGATGCGGTGGCATTCGAGGATCTCCGGCATGGCGGCGACGACTTCATTGAGCCGCCGCGCCCAGTCGGCGCTGTGCTCGCGGGTTTTCACGCGCACATAGACGGTGAGCCCGAGTCCCACCTTGGCGGGATCGACGAGCGCGACCCGTCCCTGGATTACGCCCTCCGCTTCCAGCCGGCGGATGCGTCGCCAGCAGGGATTGACCGAAAGGCCGACTTCGTCCGCCACCTGCTGGATCGGGACCGAGGCATCCGCCTGCAGCAGCCGGAGGATCCGGCGATCAAGCTTGTCGAGCGTTGCCATGACGTGTTTTTAGCAAGTTTTCCCATTTCTGTATAGATGCATCGCATGAAATGGGAGATTTTTCGGCATTCTTGGGACTATGATGCAGCTATGAATCTGTGGCGCCGCCTGTTCACCGAGCACCCGGCCTCGGTGGACGAAAGTTACTGGCAGCACTTCGCGAATGCGATGGGCTTCGGCCTGCGCATGGCCTGGGGCGGGGTCGTGTGCATGATTCACGCGCTGATCCCGGGCGTGTAC
>Ga0187892_10010204_pt1 | contig 12006 bp, 16 predicted proteins | sample MA1701073metaG_FD_139345 | JGI IMG/M metagenome (GOLD analysis project Ga0187892, IMG submission 139345) | Bio-ooze microbial communities from a basaltic lava cave in the Kipuka Kanohina Cave System on the Island of Hawaii, USA - MA170107-3 metaG ...
ACCTGATCCAGGAGGGGAACCTGGGCCTGCTGCAGGCCGTGCAGCGCTTCGACCCCTACGCCGGCACCAAGCTCGCCTCCTACGCGGCCTACTGGATCCGCGCCTACATCCTGAAGTACCTGATGGACAACATCCGCCTCGTGAAGCTCGGGAACACGCGCGCGGAGCGGAAGCTCTTCTTCCGGCTGAACCGCGAAAAGCGCGAGCTCGAGCGGCAGGGCTTCCGCCCCGAGCCCCGCCTGATCGCGGAGCGCCTCGACCTGGACGAGGCGGACGTCGTCTCGATGGAGCAGCGCCTCTCGGGCGGCGAAGTGTCGCTCGACGCGCCGGTCGGCGACGAGGGCGACAGCGCGAGCTACGGAGATTTCGTGGCGGCACCGACCGCCTCCGCAGAGACGCTCGTCGCCGACGAGAACCTGCGCGAGACCTTCCTCTCGCACGTGCGCAGCTTCGCAGAGGACCTCGCACCGCGGGAGAAGCGCATCCTCGACGCGCGCATCCTGGCCGACGAGCCGCTCACGCTCCAGGAGCTCGGCAACGAGATGGGCATCACGCGCGAGCGCGTGCGGCAGCTCGAGAAGCAGCTCGTGGACGAGCTGCGCGAGTACCTGAAGAAGAACGTGGTGGACTTCGAGTACTACGCACCTTCGGAGGAGTGAGCGGAGTCACGACGCAAGCGCCGCGCAGCGGAGCGCGCAGTGAGCCCACGCGAGGCTTCACCTCGCGTGAGGCGAACGGAGTCACGAGTCGGCGAGCGCGTCCTCGACCCAGGCGGAGAGCTCGGCCCACGCGCGGCGCCGCCAGACGAAGCGGCTCCCGCGCGAGCGCGCGCAGGCGGCCACACGCTCCTCGCGCGGCAGGCGCCAGAAGCGCCGCCGCAGCCGGCCCGCGAGGAGCGGCTCCCACTCGAGCAGCACGAGCCAGAGGTGGAGGCGCCGGACGGCGCCCGGTCCCCGGTGGCGGAGGAGCCGTGCCGCGGCGGGCACGAGGTCGCGCGGGTGCTCCGGACGGAGCGCGTCGGCCAGGTTGTAGAGCAGGCGGCCGGCCCAGGGGCCGACGAGCTCGCGCTCGGCTCCGGAACGGAGCGCTCCTGCCGCCTGCTTGCCGGGCATGGCCGCAGAGGGTACGGGATCGGGCGATGACGGAGCAGCGGATTCGGCGCCGGGTGGCGGTCTCGGGGTGCGTACAGGGTGTCGCCTTCCGCGCGAGCACGCGGGCGGAGGCGCGCCGGCGCGGCGTGGCCGGCTGGGTGCGGAACCGCGCCGACGGGAGCGTCGAGGCCGTGTTCGAGGGCGCCGCGGCCGAGGTGGACGCGCTCGTCGCCTGGTGCCGCGCGGGCCCGCGCCTCGCGCGCGTGGACGGCGTCGTCGTCGCGGAGGAGGCGCCCGAGGGCCTCGCCGGGTTCGAGGTGCGATGAGGCGCCAGAGCCCGCTGCTCCTCCTCGCCCTCGCCTTCGCGTGCGGGCGCACCGAGCCCGCGCCGCCCGACCCGGATGCGCCGCCGCGTGCGCGCGTCACGATCGGCGTGCACGTGATCGACGCCGAGGTCGCCGACACGCCCGCGCGCCAGCAGCGCGGCCTCTCGGGCCGGCCCTCGCTCCTGCCCGACGAGGGCATGCTCTTCGTCTACGCAGAGCCGGACCTCCGGGGCTTCTGGATGCCGGACATGCATTTCCCGATCGACATCGTGTGGATCCGCGCGGGGCGGATCGTGCACGTCGAGTCGGACGTGCCGCACGTCGTGTCGGGGCCGCTCCCGGTCTACCGCCCCGCGGAGCTGGCGGACCGCGTGCTCGAGGTGGCCGCTGGGACGGCAGAGCGGCTCGGCTGGCGCGTGGGCGACGCCGTCCGGATCGAAGCGCCATGAAGGTGCCGCGCCGCCCGCGGCTCCTCGGCATCGACGACGGCCCGTTCCACAAGGGCAGCGACGCGACTACGCCGCTCGTGGCCGTCCTGATGGAGGGCCCCGACCGCATCGAGGGCGTGGCGCTCGCCTCGTTCCCGGTGGACGGCGACGACGTCACGGCCTTCCTCGCGCGCTGGATCGGCGGGCTCCGCTTCCGGCGTGCCGCGCACGGCGTGGTGCTGGGCGGCATCACGCTCGCGGGCCTCGCGGTGGTGGACCTCCCCGCGCTCGCGCGCGCGACCGGCCTGCCGGTGATGGCCGTCGGCCGCCGCGACCCGAGCGGGCACCGCGTGGCGGAGGCGCTCCGCGCCGCCGGGCTCGCCGCGCGGGCCAAGAGCGCGCTTCCCGAGCCGCTCCGCGTCGCGCACCTCGTGGCGGCCGCGGTTGCGCGCGGGAGCTCGCGAGGCCGGGCGTGACGCCTCGCCGGCACCTCCGGCCGGCGCGCGTGTGGCTGCGACCGCGAAGCCTCGCCCGCATTGTGGGGAGCTCACGAGGCCGGGCCTGATGCCTCGCTGCTGCCCGCGGCCGGGGCGGGCGGCTCCGCGAACTGGCCGCGGATCTCGGCCCGCACCGCGGCGTCGATGGCCCCCGTGTCGCGCCCGAGCACGCTCTTGAGCGCCTCGTCGTCCGTGCGGCCCTCGCCGAGGAGCGCGAGGAGGCGCGCGCGCGCGGTGGCGTCGCACTGGCGGAGGAGCCAGTCGGCCGCCGCCGTGGAGACCGTGTAGGCGAGCCGCGCCTCGTCGTCGCCGAGGCCCGAGAAGCTCGGCGCGAGCCGCCGGAGCGGCAGCCAGCGGCCGTCCTCGATCGCCGCCCGTAGCGCCGAGCGCTCCTCGCGCGAGAGCGCCGGGCGGGCCTGCGAGGCGCGCTCGATCCACTCTGCAAGCCCCTCGTTCAGCCAGTAGGGCCGGTCGCCGCCGGTCTGCTCGCGGAACAACGCGTGCGTGTACTCGTGCACGAGGAGCGAGCGCAGCTCGCCCGCCGGGTGCGCCGCCGACACGACGTGGATGCGGCCGTCGAAGAACCCCACGGTCTGGAACGTGAAGCGGTGGCCGTGCGTCTTCAAGTAGCTCGCGCGCCCGTAGAGCACGACGCCCATCGGCTCCGCGGGCACGCTCGCGAGCTTCTCGCCCACGAAGGCGCGCACGTCATCGAGATAGCGGGCGATGGTGCGGGCGAAGTCGGCCCGCCCCGTGGCGAGGAGCGCCTGGTCGGCCTGGATCTGGAACTCGGGGTGCTCGAGCGCCACGAGGCGGAGCTCGCCGGCCTCGCTCGAGCGCATCAGCCGGCGCTCGTCCTCGAGCTGCGCGAGCCGGCGCTCGGCCGAGTCGCGCCAGCCGGGAAAGCGGTCGCCCGCGGCGGCCAGGAAGGCGGCGAGGTGCACCTCGGCCTGGTCGAGATGGCCGCGGCGGCCCTCCAGGATCGCGAGCACGAAGTGCGCCTCGGCCCGGTTGGGCTCCTGGCGCAGCACCTCGCGGAGCAACACGGAGGCGCGCGCGGTCTCCCCGCGCTCGAGGTCGTCGAGCGCCGAGCGGAGCGTCCGGAGCTGCCGGTCGGACTCGCTGCTCGAGTCGGCGAGGCCCGGGGCGAGCGGCTCGCCGAGCCGGTCCTCGCCCCAGAGCGTGCGAAGCTCGCCCGGGTCGGCCGCGACGGCGCCGCGGGGCACCGCGTCGGGGTTGTCCGTGACGTGCGTGTGGCCCCGCTCGTCCACCCACACGTGCAGCTCCGCCGCAGTCAGGAGCGAAACGGCGAGCAGGCTCACGAGCAGGAGGCCGGCGCGGTGCACGACGTCCTTCATCGACGTCGCGAACCCGGGCCTTGATTCAGGGTTTCTTCGTCGCCTCGCCCACGAGATGGCCGAGCTCGGGCAGGATCAGGCGCTCGAGCGCGAGCCGGATCGCGGCGCGCGAGCCCGGCAACGCAAACACGGGCTTCCCCCGCGCGATCCCGGCGAGGGCGCGTGATACGAGCGCGGCGGAGCCGATCTCGGCGAAGGAGAGCTGCCGGAAGAGCTCGCCGAAGCCGGGGAGGTGCCGCTCGAGCCGCGGCGCCACGGCCTCGGGGGTGACGTCGCGAGGCGCGATCCCCGTCCCGCCCGTCAGCAGCACGGCGGCGCAGTCGGGGCTCGCGAGCGCGGCGTCGAGCGCGCCTCCGATCGCGGCGGCGGCGTCCTTCACGAGCTCGCGGGCCGCGACGCGATGCCCCGCGCCTTCGAGCAGCTCGCAGACGAGCGCGCCGCCGCTGTCGTCGGCGAGCGTGCGCGTGTCGCTCACCGTGATCACGGCGCAGGTCACGCTCTTCGGCGCCTGCGCGCGATGCTGGTGCGCCGAGGAGGTCAGGCGTGCTCCTCGACCCAGTACTCGCCGTCGAGCGCAACCTCCTTCTTCCAGATCGGCACGCGCTGCTTCAGCGTGTCGATGGCGAAGCGGGCGGCGGCGAAGGCCTCGGCGCGGTGCGGCGCGGCAGCGGCGATCACCACCGCGATCTCGCCGATCGCGAGGCGGCCCGTGCGGTGCGCCATCGCCACGCGCGCTCCGGGCCACTGGGCGGCTGCCTCGTCGGCGATCTTCTCCATCTCGCGACGGGCCATCTCCGGGTAGGCCTCGTACTCGAGGTGGCGGATCGCATGACCCCGCGACGCGTCACGCACCACGCCGACGAAGGTCACGATGCCGCCTGCGTCGGGGCCGGCCACGCGCGCGACCACCACGCCCACGTCGAGCGGCTGGTCCGAGAGCGTGCAGCGGGGTTCGTCGTCCCGCCCGCCGGCGACCGGCGGCAGGAAGGCCACCTCGTCGCCGTCGGCGAGCGCCGGGTCGTCCTCGACGAGCGCCTGGTTCACGGCGGCGCGCAGCCGCGGCGCGAGCTCCCGGAAGCCCGCGTGCTCGCGCGCGAGCAGCGTGGCGAGGTCACGGAGCCGGGCGCCCTCGGGAAGGCGCACGCCGAGCTCCTTCGTCCCGGTGGCCTCGCGAAGCGGCCCGAACCACTTCACCGTCACCTGCATGGCCTGCGAGGCTAACACTCCGCCTCCGTCCGGCCGATCGGCTCGGGATGGCCCGCCCCGACGCGAGCGAGCTCCGCCGGAAGGTCGAGCTCGCGCTCGACCGGCTGCGCCCTGCCCTGCTCCAGGACGGCGGCAACCTCGAGCTGCTCGACGTGGCCGAGGACGGCACCGTGCGGATCGAGCTCCAGGGCGCGTGTGTCGAGTGCCCCGCGCAGACCGCGACGCTGCGCTACGCGCTGGAGCCGGCGCTCCGCCGCGAGGTGCCGGAGGTGCTCGCCATCGTGTCCGTGACGGGCGACCCCGAGCCCGCGCCGCTTCCGCAGATCCCACGCAGCTAAGCTCGTGCGATGGCGCGCGTGGCCTTCGGGCTCAGGGCGCACTCCGGCTGGGCAGCGCTCGTCGTCCTCGCCGAGGCGGACGGCACGCTCGACGTCGTCGAGCGGCGCCGGCTCGAGCTGGTCCCGCCCGAGAACGCGCCCTGGGCGAAGGCGCCCTACCACGCCGCCGAGGAGCTCGAGCTGGCGGAAGCCGAGGACCTGGTGCGCCGGGCGACCGTCTCCGCCCACGCGGAGGCGGGGCGCGCGCTCGCGCGCGCCCTCGCGGAGCGAAGCAAAGCGGGCGATTGCGTGGTCGGCTGCGGCGTGCTCCTCGGGAGCGGGATGCCCGGCTGGTCGGTCGCGGAGATCCGGGCCGTGCACATGCGCATGCACAAGGCCGAGGGCGAACTCTTCCGCGACGCCCTGGTGCGGGGCGCGGAGCGGGCCGGTCTCGAGGTCACCGGCATTCGAGAGAAGGAGCTCGAAGTACGCGCCGGGAAAGCGCTCCGGCTCGCCGCCGACGCGCAGCAGCGCCGCCTGGCCGAGGCCGGGCGCCGGGCCGGCCCGCCCTGGGGACGCGACCAGAAGGAGGCCGCGCTCGTCGCCTGGATCGCCCTCCGGAGCGCAGCGCGTTAACAATCGGCGCCATGGCCGCCCGGCGCCGGAAGGGGAAGAGGGTCGCACGCCGCCTCGCGCGCAAGGCCGCGCGGCCGACGCAGAAGGCTGCCGCGCGGCGCCGGAAGCCCGCGCGGAAGCAGAAGCTCGCGCGCAAGCGGAAGCCCGCGGCCCGCCCGAAGCCGCTACGCGCCCGCTCCGCCAAGCCGCGCAAGCGACGCGCCCGCGCTGCCCAGCCGGCCGCCGCGGCTTCCCGGCCCGCCGCGGCCGCGCTCCGCGAGCGGCTCGCCGCCGGCGTGCCGATCGAGGTGGGCGTCGTGTTGCACTGGTTCCCTCACGTCTCGGCCGCGGTCGTCGCGCTCTCGCACCCGATCCACGTCGGCGACACGATCCACGTGCGCGGGCTCAGCACGGACTTCGTGCAGCAGGTGGGGAGCCTCGCGCTCGACGGCGCGCCCGTTCGCGAAGGCACGCCGCCGCAGGAGCTCGGCGTGCGCCTCACCGCGCGCGCCCGCCCCGGGGACCGCGTCTACCGTGTCTCCTGGTAGGAGCCGCGGGCAGCTATTTGTCGAGCAGGCCCTTCGGCTTCTCGGCGCCGCCGTCCATGGCCTTCAGCTGGAGCGGCTTCTTCGGGGGCGCGGAGGCCATGTTGAGCTTGCCGTTCAGTACGGCGCCCTCTTCCATCACGAGGCTCGGCGTGTCGACGTCACCGTCCACGCGCGCGGTCTTGTGCAGGATCATGCGCTTCGCGGCCGTCACATTGCCGTGGATGGTGCCGCTCACGATCACGGTCTGGGAGCGGATGTCGGCCTCGATCACGCCGGTCTCGCCGACCACCAGGGTGTTCTCGCTGGTGATCTGGCCCGAGAAGTGGCCGTCGATCCGGACCGTGTCCTTGAACGAGAGCTTGCCCTCGAACGAGGAGCCCTGATCGATGAAGGCGGTGAGCCCGCCCGGCTCGGGAGCCGGGCTCGCGATCGGGCCGGTCTGGAACTCGCCTGTGTCTCGTCGCCCGAAGGCCATGGGTGCCCCTCCAAGACCAAGAAGTTGGTCGTCGAAGCGGATCGGCCGGCGACGGCGAAAGCTTGAGTCCAAGCCGGGCGGAACCCGGCGCGCAGTGAGGCCACGCGAGGCCTTGCCTCGCGTGAGCCGAACGGAGTCGCGACAGCTTCCGACCGGCCGGACGACGGTTCGCACGCGCCCGCTAGACTGCGCCGCCATGGCGGCAGGGGACGGTGCGCGCGACGTGCTCGCGCGCAGCCTCGCGAGCGATCGGATCCACTCGGCCTACCTGCTCACGGGCCCCGGCGAGGCCCCGCGCGAGGCGGCGCTCTGGTTCGCCCGCGCCCTCGCCTGCTCGGCTCTGGGCGCCTCCCGCCCCTGCGAGGCCTGCCCCGCCTGCCGCCGCTCCACGCCGAAGGAGCCGGTGACGCTCGACGGCACCGGCAAGGACGGCCCGCTCTACCGCCACGTCGGCGACCACCCGGACCTGCTCTGGGTCGAGCGCGGGCGCGACGACACGCGCGTCCGCATCGCGCAGATCCGCGCGCTCCAGCGCGCGCTCCACCTGCGCTCGGTCGAGGGCGGGCGGCGCGCCGCCGTGATCGCGGACGCCGAGTGGCTGAACCTCGAGGCGCAGAACGCGCTCCTCCGCACGCTCGAGGAGCCGCCGCCGGCGACGAGCTTCCTCCTCGTCACGGCGAGCCCGGCGGGCCTCGCGGCGACGGTGCGCTCGCGCTGCCAGCGCGTGGCGTTCCCGGCCCCCCGCGCGCCGGCGCCGGACGCGCCCGAGGCGCAGGAGGCCGCGCGCGCGCTCGCCGCGCGGCTTGCGCTCCTCCCGCGCCAGTCGCTCCCCGAGCTTCTCGACTGGGCCGAGGAGTTCCGCGGCGCGCGCGCGGTGGCGGCGGCCGGGGTGCAGGAGCTCCTCGCCGTCGCCTCGGCGTGGCTCCATGCAGGCGTCTCCCGCGCCGCGGGGGGCGGCGAGAGCGCCGGCCTCGGGCCGCGCCTCGAGGCGTGGCGCACGCTCCAGGCCTGCCGCAAGGCGCTCGCGCAGCGCAACGCGAACCCGCAGCTCGTCGCCGAACGCGCGCTGCTGGCACTCCGCGAGGCCCTCGCGTGAGCACCCCGCTAGGCCCTCGCGTGAAGGGCGCCTACTACGTCACCACCCCGATCTACTACGCGAACGCCGAGCCGCACATCGGCCACACCTACACCACCGTGCTCGTGGACACGCTGGTGCGCTGGCACCGCCGGCTCGGCCTCACGACCTGGAGCGTGTCCGGCACCGACGAGCACGGCGAGAAGATGGTCGAGGCCGCCGCCGCGAGAGGGCTCGACCCCGCGCGCTTCACCGAGCAGGTTTCGGCCGTGCACCAGCGCACCTGGGCGGAGCTCGGGCTCGCCGCCTCGCGCTTCGTTCGGACCACCGACCCGCAGCACGAGCGCAACGTGCAGGCGCTGCTCCAGCGCGTCTACGACGCCGGCTGGATCGAGCCGCGCGAGTACGAGGGCCTCTACTGCGTCGGCTGCGAGCGCTTCCTCACCGAGCGCGACATGGAGGGCGGCCTCTGCCGCGACCACGAGCGCAAGCCCGAGGTGCGCCACGAGCGCAACTACTTCTTCCGGATGAGCCGTGAGTTCGGCTGGCTGCGCCAACACATCCAGGAGAATCCCGGCTTCATCCGGCCCGAGCGCTACCGGAACGAGGCGCTCGCGATGCTCAGCTCCGAATCCGGGCTCGGCGACCTCTCGATCTCGCGGCCGAAGACGCGCCTCGACTGGGGCATCGAGCTGCCCTTCGACCGCGACCACGTCTGCTACGTCTGGTTCGACGCGCTGATCAGCTACCTGACGGGCGCTGGCTTCCCCGACGACCCCGAGTTCCCCGCGCGCTGGGCGAACGTCGAGCACCTGATCGGGAAGGACATCCTGAAGCCCCACGCCGTGTTCTGGCCGATCATGCTGAAGGCGATGGGGCTCGCGCCCTACCGGCACCTGTCGGTGCACGGCTACTGGACGATGGACGAGCGCAAGGTCTCGAAGAGCCTCGGAAACGTGATCTCGCCGCTCGCGATGCGCGAGCGCTACGGCTTCGAGGCCTTCCGCTACTTCCTGCTCCGCGAGATGAGCTTCGGCAACGACGCGAGCTTCAGCGAAGAGGCGCTGGTCGAGCGCGTGAACGCCGACCTCGCGAACAACCTCGGCAACCTGGTGAGCCGCACGCTGAACCTGGTGGAGAAGCTCTGCGGCGGCGTGATCCCCGAGGCCGCGGCCGCGGGCGGCGCCGAGCGGGCGCTCGTGGGGGAGGCGGAGGCGGCCGAGCGCGGTGTCGCGGAGCAGATGGAGGAGCGCCGCTTCCACGACGCGCTCGCGCGCATCTTCGCGTTCTCGGGCGCCGTGAACCGCTACCTCGACGCGGAGGCGCCCTGGAAGGCCGCGAAGCAGCCCGGCGGCGAGGCGGCGGTGCGCCGCGCGCTCGCCCACGCGAGCCAGGCGCTCCACCGGATCGCGGACCTGCTCGAGCCCTTCCTGCCGGGCCTCGCGGGCGACATCGCGCGCCGGCTCGGCGCGCCGGGCGAACGCATCACGAAGGGCGACCCGCTCGTCGCGCGCCTCGCCGTGCCGCCCGAGAGCGCGGACGAGAGCGGGGACGTTCTTTGACTTGTTGACTCGTTTCCCGGCCGGGGCGAGCCTCCCGCGCCGTGGCGAGTCAACAAGTCAAAGAACGTCCCCGCTGGATCGACTCGCATTGCCACGTCACGGCGGATGCCTTCGCGACCGACCGCAAGGAAGTGCTCGCGCGCGCGAGTGCCGCAGGCGTCGAGCGCCTGATCGCGATCGGCGCCGGCTACGGCGTCGCGCACAACGCCGAGGCGGTCGCGCTCGCCGGCGCGGTCGCGCGCGTCTACGCCGCGGTGGGCTGCCACCCGCACGACGCGGCGACGCTCGACGAGGCCGGCCGCGCGAGCATCCGCGACTGGCTCGCGGCGCCGCGCGTCGTCGCGGTGGGCGAGTGCGGGCTGGACTACTGGTACGAGCACTCGCCGCGAGAGGTGCAGCGCGAGGCCTTCGCCTGGCACGTGGCGCTCGCGCGCGAGCTCGACCGCCCGGTCGTGATCCACGTCCGCGACCGCGGCGCGGAGGCCTACGAGGAGCTGCTCGACGTCTGGTCCGCGGTGGGCCGCGGCGACGTCGAGGGCGTGCTCCACTGCTACACGCACGACCTCGCCTTCGCGCGGCGCGCGCTCGAAAGGCGCCTCTGGATCTCCTTCTCCGGCATCCTGACCTTCAAGCGCGACCGCGGGCTGCGGGAGACCGCGGCGGCGCTCCCGCTCGAGCGCCTGCTGGTCGAGACGGACGCGCCGCTGCTCGCGCCCGAGGGCCAGCGCGGCGCACGCAACGAGCCCGCGCGCGTCGCCGAGGTGGGTGCGGTGCTCGCAGCGGCGCAGGGCCGCGCGGTCGAGGAGGTCGCGGCGGCCACGGCGCAGAACGCCCGCGCGCTGTTCCGGCTCCCCGACTGATGGCCGAGCGCGACGCCCTGCTCGCGCTCGCCCTGCGCCTCGCCCGCGAGGCCGGCGCGATCCAGCGCTCCCGCTACGAGTCGGCGTTCGCGATCGAGACGAAGAGCCAGCCCGTCGACCTGGTGACCGAGGTGGACCACGCCTGCGAGGCGCACCTGGTGGAAGCCCTTGCGCGCGAGCGGCCGCACGACGCGGTGCTCGCGGAGGAGGGCCGCGGCCGCGACGAGAGCGGCGCCGCCATCCGTTGGGTGATCGACCCCCTCGACGGCACCACGAACTTCGCGCACGGCTACCCTCGCTTCGCGGTCTCGCTCGGCGTCGAGCAGGACGGCGAGCCGGCGCTCGGCGTGGTCTACGACCCGCTCCTCGACGAGCTCTACCACGCCGTCGCCGGCGGGGGCGCCTTCCGCAACGGGCGAGCCATCCGCGTCTCCCGCGAGGCCCGCTTCGAGCGCGCGCTCCTCGCGACGGGCTTCGCCTACGACAAGGCGGTGAGCGACGACGACAACCTCGCGGAGTTCCGCGCCGCGCTGAAGAACGCGCGCGAGCTCCGTCGCGACGGAAGCGCTGCCTTGGATCTCTGCTACGTCGCGAGCGGGCGTCTCGACGGCTACTGGGAGCACAAGCTCAAGCGCTGGGACGTGGCCGCGGGCGGGCTGATCGTGCGCGAGGCCGGCGGGCGCGTGACCGATCGCGCGGGGGGCGAGAGCTGGCGGAGCGGTCACGCGGTCGTGGCCACGAACGGCGCCATCCACGAGGCGCTGCTGTCTCTCCTCGCGGGCGCGCGGGCCCGGTAGACTCTCCTCGTGACTTCGCGCGACCACTCGGAGGCGACCACGCGGGGCATCCGCGTGGACGTGCAGAGCATCTTCGTGCCCGAGCGCTCCGACCCCGACAACAGCGAGTGGTTCTACGCCTACCGCGTGCGCATCGCGAACGAGGGCGACGCCACCGCGCAGCTGCTCTCGCGCCACTGGGTGATCATCGACGGGCGCGGCCACGTCGAAGAGGTGCGCGGGCCCGGTGTCGTCGGCGAGCAGCCGGTGCTGAAGCCCGGCCAGAGCTTCGAGTACACCTCGGGCTGCCCGCTGCGTACCGCGCACGGCAGCATGCACGGCAGCTACCAGATGGTGACCGCGGGCGGCGAGCGCTTCGACGCCGAGATCGCGCCCTTCGCGCTCGGCGAGCCCGAGGTGGTGCACTGAGCGACCGCCGTCTCGCCGCCATCTGGTTCAGCGACATCGTGGGCTACACGGCGCTGATGGGACAGAGCGAGCAGGCCGGCCTCCGCGTGCGCGAGCGACACCGGCGCCTGGTGCGGCCCCTCGCCGAGCGCCACCACGGCAGGATCGTCGACGAGAACGGCGACGAGCTGGTGGCGGCGTTCCCGAGCGCGCTCGACGCGGTGTCCTGTGCGCTGGCTGCGCAGGCTGCGCTGCGCGAGGACCCCGAGCTCAAGCTGCGGATCGGGATCCACCTGGGGGACGTGATCTTCGAGGGCGGGCGCGTCTACGGCGACGGCGTGAACGTGGCCTCGCGCATCCGGCCGCTCGCGGAGCCCGGGGGCGTGGCCGTCTCGGAGCCGGTCTTCGACGCCGTAAAGAACCAGGCGGGGATCGAGCTCACGCCGCTCGGCACGCACGAGCTC
>Ga0187892_10010205_pt1 | contig 12006 bp, 10 predicted proteins | sample MA1701073metaG_FD_139345 | JGI IMG/M metagenome (GOLD analysis project Ga0187892, IMG submission 139345) | Bio-ooze microbial communities from a basaltic lava cave in the Kipuka Kanohina Cave System on the Island of Hawaii, USA - MA170107-3 metaG ...
CCCCACGCCGCATCCACTTTGGCCGCGACCGTCTCGGCAGGGTCCTCGCCGCCGGCCGACGCCGCCAACGTCTCCAGCTCGTCGCAGATCGCGCGCCCGTGCTCCGCGATCGCCTCGCGCGCCAGCTCGTGGCGGCGGCGGTGACGGTCGAAGAAGCGATCGCACGCGCCGCGGAATCGCTGCCACAGCGCCTCGTTCTCGGCGTGCGGTGCCGGACCGATGCGCTTCCAGTCGGCCTGGAGCAGCCGGAACGCGTTCGCCGTCGTCTCCCAGTCGGTCGAATCGGCAATGGCCTCGGCCTGCTCGCAGAGCGCCGTCTTCTTCGCGGCGTTCCCACTGCGCTCGGCATCGGCACGGTCGAACTGCTCCTTGCGACGCGCGAAGAACTGATCGCACGGGCCGCGAAACTCCTGCCAGAGCGTCCGTGTGTGACGGCCGGGGACGGGACCGATCTCCTTCCACTCCGCCTGCAGGCGCCGGAGCAGCTCGGTGGTGTCCTTCCACGCCGTCGACTCGCCGACGCCCTTCACCTGCTCGCAGAGCGCGCGCTTCTTGACGAGGTTCTCGGCCATGAACGCGTCGCATCGCTTGCGCAGCTCGTTGCGGACGGTGCGAAATCGCTCCCAGAGCGCGCGGGACTTGTCCGGGCTCGCCGTGGCGACCTTCTCCCACTCCTCCTGCAGGTGGCCGAGCACTCGCGCACCCTCCGTGAGATCGCTCGATTCGAGCAGCGCCTCGACGCGTTTGATGATCTCCTCCTGCGCGGCGGCATTGGCCCAGCGACGCCACTCCTCCGTCTCTTCGACCTCGCCGAGCTTCCGGCGAAGCGCATTGCGTGCTTCGGTCAGCCGCTCGAGCCACGCTGCGCGTCGCTCGGACGGCGGCAGCGGCCCGAGATCGGCCAGCGCGCCCTGGAGCGCCTCGACGTGCCTCCGGCCGGCGGCGGGCTTCATCGAGTCCGCCTGCAACATCTCCGTCGCGCGCGCATGCAACGCTTCGAGCCGCGTCAGGTTCTGCTTCTGCTCGTGTTGATGCTGGCGCTCGTCTTCCTCGCGTCGCTGCGCGAGACGGCGTTCGGCAACGTCCAGCCGTGGGCGCACGGCCCCTGCCTCTGCGTCGCCACCCTCGGCCGCCAGCGCGTCCCACCGTCGCTCGAGGGCTTTCCACGCCTTCGCCGGCGGCACGGGCGAGGACCCCGCCAGTGCTTCCGCTTCCTTGGCCAGCGCTTCCAGGCGTAGGTGCAGCGATTGGCCCGCGAGCCAGACCTCGTGGCGCGCCTCGCACGCGCGGCCCGCCGTCGCGAAGCGTCGGACGAGCTCGCTCTCCGCGGTCCCCCCGAGCACTGGCAGTCGGCTCCACGCCGAGCGTGCCTCGGCGAGCTCGCGAGGCGCGTCGGCGCCGCCGAGTGCTTCCACCCGCTCGCAGAGGGCGGTACGCGACGCGATTCCCGCTTCGGCGGTCGCCTTCGCGTGCTCCACTTCGACGATGCGTCGATCGACGACGATGGCGGCGGCGAGGATCGCCTGGCACGCCTCCGCGAATCGATGCGCGACGTCTTCGCGTGGCTCGACGTCCCGGGCGAGATCCCGCCATTCGTGCTGTGCTTCGGCCACGCGGGCTGCTGCACCCATCGGGTCGGATTCGGCGCGCAGCGCGTGCACCATCGTGCACAGCTCGAGCTGGCGCGCGCGGCCCTCCTTCGGGTCGATCGGCACGCGTCCGCCGGACACCTCGGCGAGGCGTTCGCGCGCGTGCTGCCGCAGGCTCTTGGGGGCGTCGTGGTTGTCGGCGAGCGCTCGGAGGATGGCGGCGTCGGCAATGCGCTCGATCGCGTCGCGGCGAATGTCGAGATCCGTGGCGCTCCGCACGACGTCGCGGAGAGCGCGGTCACCGGACACGCGCGCCAGCGCGGCGCGACGGATGGACTCGTGCGCGGCGGACGACGCCGTCGACGCCAGGCTGCGTGGGTCGGACAACCGTGCGAGCGCCCGTTCGCACGCGGCGACGTCGGAGGCCGAGCATGCGACGGTGACCAGCTGCTCACGGAGGCGATCCGCCGCCAGGTCCCGGTTCGTCGGATCGGGGTCGCTGGCCGCGGCGTGCTCGAGCGTTTCGACGTCGTCCAGGAGCTCGAGCGCCGCCCGGCGTACGCCCGCGTCGGGGTCGTCCCTGGCGATCGCGACGAGCCTCGCCCGGTCTTCCGCCACCTCCCCCACCGCCGCCGCGCGCACGGCGGGGTCGGGATGTCGCCATTTCGGCCGTAGCCGTTCGATCAGGTCCATCGAAGTCTGCCGCCCGTGACGACAGGTCTACTACGGGTGACCGCCGGCCCGCCATACGGGAATTTGCCGCGCGGACGGGGGACGACGGCCCGCTATGCGCTCGCCTGCGGCGCGATCACCACGATGAAGCCCTGCTCGGGCGCCAGCGGTACCCCGGGCCACGCCGGGTTCTCCCGCTTCTTCTCGTCGTAGAACTGCCGGTAGCCGGTGCCGGTTTCAGGCACGATGCCTCCGGCACTGAGCGCCCGCCGTACGATGTCGACCGTCGGAGGCTCCTGCTCTTCGCCGACGAGGATTCGTACGGGCCCTTGCTTGAGGAGCATGCCCGTCAGGCGCTGGATCTGCGGCTGCCAGCCGGCCTCCCGGAAGATCGCCTCGAGCGATGCCGCCAGGGCCACGGTCTCCGGCACGCCCGCAGAGACGACGAACCAGACCCGGTCGCCGGCCGGCGCCTCGGTGCGCAGCAGCTCGATCATCGCGGCGCGCGCCGTCTCGCCCGGGATGCGTGGACTGCCGGTCTGTGCGCCAGGCACGGTCGTCGTGGCAACGGCAAGCGGCGGAGGAGCTTCCGAAGACCCCCCACAGGCGGCGAGCAGGGAGAGCGCGAGGGCCAAAGCGGTGGAACGCACGAGCGGCCTTCTATCGCGCCGGGCCCTCGATCTCCAGCTACGGCTCTCGGCGAATCGAGGGGCTATCGCCGCCGCTGCAGCTCCGCATACGCCCGCTGGATCTCCACCGTCTTCTCGTGCGCGAGCCGCCGCAGCTCCTCGCCCAGGTCCGCGACCCGATCGGGGTGATAGCTCTTCATCTGCTCGTGGTACGCGCGCGTGATCTCTTCCGGCGTGGCCCCGGGTCGCACGCCGAGCACGGTCCAGGGATCGGCGGGCGAGGCGCCCGCGCCGGGGCCCCGCACGCGAAGCAGACGCCCGCGCACCCAGCGGACGACCAGCCAGGCCGCCGCCACGAGCACGAGCAGGCGCAGCAGGTTCACGGCGTGCGCGGCGTGTCGAGCCAGCGGAAGAACTCGCTCTCCGTCGAGAGGATGAGCGTGGTCTGCTCGTCGATGGTGCGGCGGTACGCGTCCATCGTGCGCACGAACTCGTAGAACTCGGGATCGCGACCGTAGGCGTCCGCGAAGATGCGGGCCGCGGTCGCGTCGCCCTCGCCGCGCAGGATGTCGGCCTTCTGCCGCGCCTCGGCCGTCAGGATGCGCACTTCCTTGTCGGCATTGGAGCGGATCTTGCGCGACTCCTCGTCGCCCTCGGCGCGGAAGCGCTTCGCCTGCCGCTCGCGCTCGGTGCGCATGCGGCTGAACACGTTCTGCTCGTTCTTCTCCGGCAGGTCGGCGCGTTTGATGCGCACGTCGATCACCCGGATGCCGTAGTCTTTCGCCTTCTCGTCGCTCGACTTCGTGACCTCCGTCATCAGCCCCGTGCGCTGCTCGCTCACGATGTCGCGCAGGGTGTGACGGCCGAGCGTCTCGCGGAGGTTCGAGTACACGATGTCGTCGAGCCGCGATTGTGCGCCGGCTTCGTCCCGCACCGTACGGTAGAACAGCAGGGGATCCTCGATGCGCCAGCGCGAGTAGTTGTCCACCACGAGCTGCTGCTTGTCCTTGGTGAGGATTTCCTTCGGCGCCGTGTCGTACTCGAGCAGACGCTTGTCGAAGTAGAGCACCTGCTGGATGAACGGCAGCTTCGCGTAGAGGCCGGGCTCGGTGACGATGCGCACCGGATTGCCGAGCTGCACGACCACCGCCTGCATCCAGACCGGGACGGTGAACAGCGCGTACTGCCAGGTCGCGAAGACCAGCCCGACGATGCCGAGGATGACGAGCCAGCGACGATCCATGGTCAGCGTCCCCTCGCCGGCGCCGGGTTTTCCAGCGGCAGCTCCGGCCGGCGGAGGCGCAGCGCCTGATCGAGCGGCAGATACGGCACCACCTGCTTCGTCGCGGCCCCGTCGAGGATGATCTTGCTGGTCCGCGGCAACACTTCCTCGATCGTCTCCAGATAGAGCCGCCGGCGCGTCACGTCCTTCGCCTTCGCGTACTCTTCCTGGAGCGCGATGAAACGCTGTGCCGTGCCCGTGGCCTCGCGCATGCGCGCCTCGCGGAAGCCTTCGGCTTCGTTGATGAGCTGTGCCGCCTGGCCACGCGCCTTCGGCACCACGTCGTTCGCGTAGCCGTACGCCTCGTTGATGAGCCGCTCCTTGTCCTGCTGCGCGCTGATCACGTCCTTGAACGCGTCGGAGACCTGGTTCGGCGGGTCGACGTCCTGCAGCTTGACCGTGACGACGTCGATGCCGACCTCGTACTGGTTCAACACTTCCTGCAGCCGCTTCTGCGCCTCGACCTGGATCACTTCCTTGCCCTCGGTGAGCACGTCGTCGATCTTCGTGCGCCCCATCACCTCGCGCATCGCGGCCTCGGCGACGGCACGCAGCGTGCCCTCGGGATCGCGCACCTTGAACAGGAAGTCGGACACGCCCGTGGCGTCGGCCCGCACCCGGTACTGCACGATGAACTCGAGCTTCACGATGTTCTCGTCGCCCGTCAGCATGAGCGCTTCGGGATCGATCTCGCGGTACTCGGCGGGCGGCCCGACGTCGATGGTGCGGAACCCGACCTCGACCTTGCGGATGGCGGTGACGCTCGGTTTGAGCACCCGCTCGATGGGCCACGGGAGATGATAGTGCGGCCCCGAAGCGACCTCGCGCACGACCTTGCCGAAGCGCAGCACGAGGCCGCGCTGGTCGGGCGCCACGATGTAGATGCCGCTGGCGAGCCAGACCAGCACGCCGATGAGCGCGATCAGGTACGGGCTGACACGGGGGGTGCTGACGCCTCCCTTGGGGCGCAGGCTCTCCCAAAGCTCCCGGAGCTCCGCCAGCGGATCGTTGGAGGGTCGGCGCGGCGGCCACTCGTCAGGCATCGGATGGGCGATCGTGCGGGTGTATCGCCCTGCTGTCAAACGCCCGCGTCGGCCGCCCCACGATCGCGGTGCGAACTTCAGACCTTGGGGGGTGCGCACGATCGTCTTCTCGATCGGTGGCGACTCCTTCGAGACTGCGCGGCCGGCGGGGTCGCGGAAGGTGTCGCGGCGGGTGAAGCGCACGGTGCGGCGATCGCCGCTTCCCTCCATCTCGATGATCCGCACCTGCACGTCGAAGTCGCGGACCGAGTCGAAGTACTTGCCGAGCGCCTTCGCCTGATCGTCGTCGGCCACCTGGCCGATGCGGCGCAGCTCGCCGACGTCGCCCCTGTGCCAGGCACGCGCGTAGCTATCGATGAAGGCACGCACTTCGGCGTCGGTGAGCCCGCTCGCAGGCACGGTGGCCGGGGGCGGAACGAACGTGGGCGCGAGCGCCGCCACGCGATCCTCGTCCTGCGGCGCCGGCGCCACCTCGGCGCGCACGGTCTCTACCGGCCGTCCGACCGGTACTTCGGCCGGCAGCCTTTCCGCCGCTGGAGGCACAGGCTCCGCACGCGGCGGCTCGACCGGCGGTGGGGTGGCGATCGCCACCTCGATCGGCGGCTGAGCCGGGGGCTCGGCGCGCGGGGGCGTCGTGCTCGGCGTAGCACGGATCGCAGGCGTCGCGACCACGATCGTCGGGGGAGGCGCCGCCCGTGGAATGGGCAGGACGATCGGCGAAGACGGGACGCTCTCCGGGTCGGCGATCGCGACCATGACGGGCTGCGAGCACTCGGGAGCGGGCTGCACGGCGACGACCGTCGCGCGCGGCGCTGGATCGAGCGGAGCCACGACCGGACGCCGTGCCTGCCAGACGATGGCGGCGACGGCCGCCACGGCGACGACCGCCGTCCCGATGCGCGCGCGCCGACCGAAGCGAAGGTTCGGACCGATCTTCTCCAGCGCCGTGAGAGGGCGGCTGCGCAGCCGTACCAGCGCACCGCCCGTCAGCTCTTCGATCGCCTGCTCGGCCATCGCGGTGGTCACGACGTCGGCACCCGAAGCGTACGCGACCAGCAGCGCGTTGTGACAGAGAATGTTCATCCGGCGGGGCACGCCCTCGGCGCGGCGCAGGATGACGTCGAGGGCTTCGGAGCTGAACGCGCCCGCCGAGCCGCCCGCCTTTGTCAACCGGTGCAGCACGTATTCGCGGCTCTCCGCCGGATCGAGCGGCTTGATCTCGATGCGAACCGCCACGCGGGCGGCGACGGCCCGCAACTCCGGGGCGCGGAGCTTCTCGTCCAGCTCGGGCTGTCCGACCAACACGAGCTGCAGACTCGAGAGCAGGAGCAGGCTCTCGAACGTCGGCTGATCGAGCCCCTGCGCCTCGTCGATGACGAGCACCGCCGTCTGCCCGCTCGCGGCGCAGTCCTTCGCCAGCTCGTCGAGCGCACGCAGCAACTCCGACCGCGTCCGCGCCTCGCTCGGCATCCCGAAGTCGGTGAGCGCCATCCGCAGCAGCCCTTCGAAGTCGAGGCGAGGATTGGCGACGTAGGCGCTGCGCACCTCGGGGCCGAGCGCCGTGAGCAGCGAGTACGTGAGCGTCGTCTTGCCGAGGCCGACCTCGGCCGTGAGCACGACGAATCCCTTCCGGCTCTCGATGCCGCGCCGGAGCTTGGCGAGCGCCTCGGCGTGGTCGTGGCTGAGGAACAGGCGTCCCGGGTCGGGCGTCAGCGAGAAGGCTTCGGCCGCGAAATCGGGACCGATCGAGCCGGCGCGCGTCACGTCGAGAATGGTAGCTACCTCAACCCGAACGGCGGCCCAAGCGGAAGGTGAGTCCCCCTCGCAGCACCTGCCCGTTCGCGCTATGCCCTCTACCACGATGGACGAGGGAGCGCTCGCGGCCCTGGTCCTGCCCGGGACGGACGGCGCCTCGCATCGCCTGGGCGACCTCTGGCGCGACCGGGCCGTCGTGCTCGTATTCCTGCGACATTTCGGCTGACTACACTGCCGGGAGCACGCTGCACGGTCGAGGACATCCTGGTAGCACTAGGCTGAGGCGGCGAACGCGGCGGAGTGCGGACCCGCGGGGATCAGCCGCTTGCCGCGCGCGTCGACGACGGCGCCGAACCCTTCGAGCGTGCGTGCACCGAGCAGCGCCAGGTCGCCGAGCTCGGCGAGCACCACCTCGTCGACCGTCTCGAAGCCGTTGGCGCGCAGGATGGCGTAGCCGACCGAGCGCTTCACGATGCGGCCGTCGGCGAGCACGAAGGCCAGATTGCGCTTGGCCACGGAGACGCCGACGCGGCCGAGCATCGCCCGCGGCAGCCACGTGAATTCGGCGCCGGAGTCGACCAGCACCCGGCTGACCCGCACCGAGCGCCCGCCCCGGCGTAGCTCCCCGACTTCGCACTCGACTGTGAACCCCACGGTCCCAACACGCGAGCAACCGGCATGCCGGTGCGAGTCACCGCGCGCGCGACGTTCGCGGGTGTGAGGACCGCAACGTGCGAAGCGGAACGTTGCGCGGCTCAGACGGCCATCTTGCCGAGCAGCCTCGCCGCCCCGCCCTCGCCGTACTGGTCGACCAGCCGCGCGGCGCCTCGTGCGACCAGCGGCCCGAGATCGGGGTGCGCGGGGTCGAGGCTCTCCCGCACGGCATCGAGGTCGCCGCTCTCGAGCGGCACGCCGTTCAGTCGGGCATAGATCAGGATGGCGAAGCGAACGGAGTCGTTCGCGAGCAGCGTCCGCAGCGTCTCGGCGGTCGTCGTGACTCCGCCGAAGCCGTAGAGCGTGCGCATCGTCTCGGTCAGGATGGCCGGCTGGCGATCGAAGCGGCCGTCGTCGAGCAGATCGTCGATCATCCCCGGTATCTGGAGCGGGGTCGTGAACAGGTCCCGCCCGAGCGCGAGGGTCAGCCGCGGAAGCGCGGCCGGCGCGCTCGGCACGTCACGGACGAGCGCCAGGGGCAGCCTCGGCACCACGTGCACCAGGACCGCCGTGGCGCTGGCCGCGTCGCCGAAGAACTGCCCCGTCTCCACGATCTCGAGCAGCCGCTGCCGCTCGTCCTCGCTCAGCTCGACGCCGGTCTGTGCCTCGAGCGCCTTGAAGGCGACGCCGAGCACCACCGCGCGGACCGTCGGATCGGCCAGCAGCTCCTCGGGATTCTTGCGCTCGACGAACACGGCGCGCAGCACGTGCCGGACCGCCTGCTCGTCGAGCCCGGCCTGCTGCACGTCGGGATGCGCCGCGACGGCCTGCGAGATCGGAACGATGAGATCCCGGCCGCTCGGCGGCGCGGAGTCGTCGGCACGCGCCCCGTTCCCGGCGACCCCGAGCATCCCGGGCAGATTGGCCCCGTCGACGGCATCGACGAGCGTCGTGGTCTCGGACGGCGAGAGACCCTTCGCCCGTAGTGCCTCGTCCGCCGCTGCCGTCGCACGCTCCCGGAGCTGGTCGAGTCCCGACATGGCGCCCTCCCGCCTCCCGTCCTATCACGGCCGCGCGTCGCGGTGACGAGCCCAACCGGGCGGTGACGTCTCGTATCAGTCTTTGCGCTTGCCGGAATCCGACAGGAGGTCGGCGAAGGTGCCGAGGCTCCGCTTCTCGTCCGGCTTGGCCAGGTGCGCCTCGGTCTCGCGTCGTTCCTCGATCTCGGCCGTGTCGCGCGCGCGACGTTCGCCCTCGACGAGCGAGAGCCCGATGCGTCGCTTGGCGGGATCGACCTCGACGACGGTGGCCTGCACCGCCTGGCCGATGGAAACGACCTGCCGGGGGTGGGCGACGCGCCGATCGAGCGCCAGCCGAGACACGTGGACGAGCCCGTCGACGCCCGGGGCGAGCTCGACGAAGGCGCCGAACGGCTCGAGCCGGCGCACGACTCCCGGAACGGTCGTGCCGACGGGGAACTGCTGGGCCGCCGTCGCCCAGGGATCGGGAGCGAGTGCCCGCAGCGAGAGACCGACGCGGCCGCGACCACCGCCGGGGTCGGGCTCGAGCGACACGACCTTGGCTTCGACGCGCTGGCCGACCGTCAGCACCTCGGAGGGGTGTCCCGCTCGCGCATGGCCGAGCTCGCTCACGTGCACGAGCCCGTCCACACCCCCCAGGTCCACGAAGGCACCGAAGTCACGCAACGACGTCACCGTGCCGGTCACCACGTTGCCGACCGCGAGCTGCGCCCACGTGTCGGCCGCCTGCCGTGCGGCCTCTTCGTCGAGCAACTGGCGGCGCGACACGACCACGTTGCGGCCGCGCGCATCGAGCTTGGTGATGCGGAAGCGCAGCCGCTGGCCCACGTACTGCGACGCCTCGCCGCGGCGACGGTCGATCTGCGAGCCCGGACAGAACGCGCGCAGCCCACCGAGCTGCACGTCGTAGCCGCCCTTGTTCTCGCCCGTGACCAGCCCCTCGACCGGGATGCCGTGTGCGAACGCCTGCTCCAGCTCGCCGGGGACGTGCCCGCCGCGGCCGACGACACGGCGTAGCGTGATCGAGCCCGACCGCGTCCCGTCGTCGGTGACGGTCGCTTCGATCTCGTCGCCTTCGTGCAGTTCCACGGCGCCCGTCTGGGCGTTGCGGAACTCGCTCACGTCGATGGCGGCTTCGGCCTTGCCGCCGAGCTCGACGAACGCCGTCGTCGCCCCGACCGCGATCACGCGCCCGCGCACGACGTCGCCCACCTGCACGCGTCGCTGGGACCTCGGCGCCTCGCTGGCCGCGAGCAGCGCCGCGAAATCCTCCTCGTCGGATTCGGCCACGGGCGAGATATACCGCAGGCCGCCCGCCCTGGCGATCGGATCCGTCACGCCCAGCCGTGGAGGCGTCGCGCATCGGGTGCGGTGTGACGTCCACGGTTGGCGCCGCGCCCGCTCCCAGGTAGTCTCCGCCCATGCGAACTTCGCTCTTTCGCGCCACCCTGGCCGCAGCCGTCCTCGGCGCGGCATTCGCCACGTCGCCGGCCCGCGCCGGCGGTGACTGGAACGACGCCGGCATCGCCTGGCAGCCCTACGCAGCCGGCCTCGAGAAGGCCAAAACCGAGAAGAAGCCCGTCTGCCTGGTGTTCTTCACCGAGTGGTGTCCGCACTGCACCAACTACGCGAAGGTCTTCCACGACCCCAAGGTGGTGGAGAAGTCGAAGCAGTTCGTCATGGTGCGGCTCGACAAGGATCAGAACGTCCAGCTGAGCGAGCAGTACGCCCCCGACGGCCAGTACATCCCGCGGACCTACTTCCTCTCGTCGGCGGGCACGCTCGAGCCGAGCCTCTCGGCGCCACGCGAGAAGTTCAAGTACTTCTACGACGAGAACGATCCGACGAGCATCCTGGGCGGCATGGACGCCGCGCTGGCGAAGCTCAAGTAGGAGGTCCCCATGTCGTTCTACGATCTGACGACGCGCACGCTCGACGGGAAGACGCAGCCGCTCTCCGCGTACCGGGGGAAGGTGCTGCTCGTCGTCAACACGGCGTCCGAGTGCGGCTTCACGCCGCAGTACGGCGGGCTCGAGAAGCTGCACGAGGAGTACGAGCGAAAGGGGTTCGCCGTGCTGGGATTTCCGTCGAACGACTTCGGCGGCCAGGAGCCCGGCACGGCGGAGCAGATCGCGAGCTTCTGCTCCACCAAGTACGACGTGAAGTTCCCGCTCTTCGAGAAGGTGGAGACCAAGGGGCCGAAGCAGTCGCCCGTCTACGCGTTTCTCACCAGGCAGCACGGCGAGCCGCGCTGGAACTTCCACAAGTACCTGGTCGGCAAGGACGGAGCGGTCGCCGCAGCGTTTTCGAGCAAGGTCACGCCCGAGAGCGCCGAGCTGCGTACTGCCATCGATCAGGCACTCGCGAAGTAGCGCGCGTCAGGACGGCGGCAGGTCGGGCCGAAGCCGCTCGCTCAAGACCGGCATCAACCGGTTCCAGATGGCCTCGGCCGTCCGCTCGATGACCGCGTCCTTCTCGAAGTGCCCGACCAGCTCGTCGCGCACCATCCGCCGCGTCTGCTCCCGGCCGTCGTGCTTGATCTTGTCGATGCGAAGCAGCGCCAGCTTCGCCGCCGGCGCGGGCAGTGCCAGGCGCTTCACGCCGTCACGCAACGCGTCCTTCCCCAGATAGAGCGTGCCGGCCGCGACCACGGCCCCCACGACGGCGCCCAGAACCCAGCCGACCGGGCCACTCTCGACGAATCCGACCAGCAGCGCCGTGCCGAGCGAGTGTCCGAATCCCCCGCTCACGGTCCCGGCGACGGCGGCGACGGCCCCGCTCACCACCGCACCGATTCCCGTCACCATCGCGTCCCCTGCCCGGTCGCCCGCACGCGCCGACGCGCCGCTCGCCGCGCTACCGATCCGCGCGAGCACGTCGTCGCCGTCTACCTTCTGCGGCGCAAGCTCGCCGAGACGCCACGCGATGCGCTCGGTGACCTGCCGCTCCAGCTCGCGTTGCTGGCGGCCGATCTCGCCGCGGAGCTCCGGCTCGAAGGCGCGGCAGAGGTCCCCGAGCCGCGCTTCCAGATCGATCAGCCTGCCGCCCGTCTCACGGAAGGCATCCAGCGCCGGCTCGATCCGCTTCCCGTGCAGCTCCGTCGCGACGTAGTCCGCGAGGCGATCGGCAAAGGCCGTGAATGCTCTCCCCACGTCGGCGCGGATGCCGTCTTGCACCTCCTTCAAGTCGAGCCGCTCGGCGCGGGCGAGCAGCTCCAGCACGTACGGATCGTCGAGCGGCGGTGTGAGACGCGCCGTCGCGCGGCGAAAGGCCATGGCCGATACGACCGCGAGCACGAGCCGCGGCGCGACCACGACCAGGAGCACGGTGGCCGCGAGCAGG
>Ga0187892_10010207_pt1 | contig 12004 bp, 11 predicted proteins | sample MA1701073metaG_FD_139345 | JGI IMG/M metagenome (GOLD analysis project Ga0187892, IMG submission 139345) | Bio-ooze microbial communities from a basaltic lava cave in the Kipuka Kanohina Cave System on the Island of Hawaii, USA - MA170107-3 metaG ...
AACGCCAAGGTCCGGCACGCGGCACCGGGACCAGCATCACTTTCACGCCCGATTCGCAGATCTTCCCGCGCACCACCTTCAAGCCAGCGGTCATCCGCGAACGCCTCGAGGCACGCTCGTACTTGCACCGCGGCTTGACGCTCGTCTTCGAGGATGAAACCTCGAAACAGAGCGAAACCTTCCACCACGAACGCGGCATCGCCGAGTACATCGAGAAGCTCATCGAGCAGCAGGGAAAAGGACGTATCGCCGATCCGTTCTACGCGGAGAAGAAAGATGGCGTCATCGTCGAATGTGCGCTGGCGTGGACCGAAGCGACGGACGAGCGCATCCTGTCATACGTCAACGGCATCCCGACGGGCTCCGGTGGTACACACGAGAACGGCTTGAAGAACGGCATCGTCAAAGCCGTCCGCAACTATCTCAACGTCCAGAATATGATCCCCAAGGGCCTCGCCGTCGCCGTCGAGGATACGCGCGAAGGTTTGACGGCGATCCTGAGCGTGTACATCCAGGACCCGCAGTTTCAGGGTCAGACCAAGGACAGACTCAACAACCAGGAAGTCAGCGCGCCGATCGACAACTTCGTCCGCAGCGGCCTGGAGAACTATCTGCTGGGCAACCCGACGCAGGCGAAGGCGATCGCCAACCGCGTCATCCTGGCAGCGCGGGCGCGCACCGCTTCACGCGCTGCCGCCGAGAGTGTACAGCACAAGACGAGCATCTCACACCGGCTCAATCTTCCCGGCAAGCTGGCCGATTGCAGCTCGACCGATCCGATCGAAAGCGAGCTGTTCATCGTCGAGGGAGATTCCGCCGGCGGCTCGGCGAAGCAAGGCCGCGATCGCGAGTTCCAGGCGATCCTGCCGCTGCGCGGCAAGGTGCTCAACGCCGAGCAGGCGTCGACCACCAAAGTGATGGCCAACAAGGAGCTCAACGACGTCATCTCGGCGCTCGGCTGCGGTACCGGCAAGGCGTTCGATCTCGGCAAACTGCGCTACAACAAGATCTGCCTGTTGATGGACGCCGATTCCGACGGCCACCACATCTGTACCCTGCTGCTTACATTCTTCTACCGTCAGCTTCCCGAGCTCATCCGCGCCGGGCGTGTCTACATCGCGCAACCGCCGCTGTACAAAGTCGAGGTCGGCAAGGAGGTGCACTGGGCCCTCGACGACAAGGAGCGCGACCGCATTCTGGCGAAGTCGAATGGCAAGACGCCGACGGTGCAACGCTTCAAAGGACTGGGGGAGATGAACCCCGGCACGCTCAAGGAGACGACGCTCGATCCAACGAAGCGACGTCTTCTGCGTGTCGAGATCGCCGACGGCGGCCGCACCGAAGCGACGATTCAGACGTTGATGGGCAAGGACGTCGAGCCGCGCTTTCGTTTCATTATGGAGCGAGCGCCGAAGCTGGATGAAGTAGACATCTAGCTGCGCAGTGAATAGCTTTTTCTGATTAGTGCTTAATTGTGGTTGGCGCCTTCGGCGTCGTTCATTCCAAGGATGGCCGCAACCACAACTAAACACCATCCACTAAACACCAAAGACTTCATTGCCGCACTAAGATCACCACCGAGGCGTTCGCCCCGCGGCCAACGGTGTGAGCCAGCCCGACTTTTGCATCGGCGACCTGGCGGCGCTCGGCCGTGCCGCGCAGCTGCCAGTAGATCTCGATGACCTGTCCGATGCCCGAGGCCCCCAGCGGTTCGCCTTTCGACAGCAGACCGCCGCTGGGATTGACCGGACGCACACCGCTCATTTGCGTGTGGCCGGTCGCGAAATAGGACCCGGCTTCTCCCCTGCCGCAGAAACCCAGCTCCTCGCATGACAGGAGCTCGCGCGCCGAATCGGTGTCCTGCACTTCGGCGACGTCGATGTCGGCCGGGCCGATGCCCGCCGCTTCGTACGCCGCGGCAGCCGCCAACTGCGTCGGGCTCTGGATGTCGTCGTCTATGAGCCCTGAAAGCGGCGTGTGCTCGCCGAGGACGTTGCCGGGGAGATGCGAGCGCAACGCCGCTGCAGCGATGCGCACGGCGGGACCATTGATTGGCGCCTTGGGGCTCAGTAGCAGCGCCGCGGCACCTTCGTTGGGCGAGCACATCATCAATAGACGCAGCGGCTCGCAGATCATCTTCGACGCGAGAATCTCTTCCGCGGTGATCTCTTTGCGAAACATGGCGTAAGGATTGTTCACGCCGTTGCGATGATTCTTCACGGAAACCTGGGCGAGATGCTCGGCCGTTACCCCGGAATCGCGCATCAAGCGTTGGGCGCGCAGCGCGAAGTAGGCGGGTGTCACCGCGAGGCCGGCCTGCTCGCGCCAGGGTTCGAAGAAACTCGAACGGATGATACCGCGCGGCATCTTCTCCATGCCGAAGACGAGGACTGTATCGTACTGCCCCGAACCGATCGCGTTGACCCCGAGCCCAAGAGCCGCCGCACCGCTAGCGCAACCGGCTTCGATGTTCATGATCGGCATGCCGGTCATGCCGAAGCTGGTCAGCACCTTGTGGCCGGCGGCGACGCCGCTGTAGACCGTGCCGCAGTATACCGCCTGAGGCTTTGCTCCGGCCTTCGCATCCGCCAACGCTGCACGCACCGCATGGACCCCGAGGTCGACAACGGAGCGGTCGTCGAACCGGCCGAAAGGATGGATGCCGACGCCGGTGATGTAGACGGGTCTCATCTAGGCGTGGCTCGTGGCTCGTCACTCGCGGCTCGTGGTCGGAAGGCGTAGGTCACGATCTCGCGGCCGTCGGCGTCGCTGCCGATCACTTCCAGGGCGATCTCAACCGAGGTGCCTACCGCGGCTCGGTCGGGGTCGAGGATGCGGGAGATCACGCGGATGCCGTCGTCGAGCTCGACGACGCCGAAGCCGTAGGGCGCCGGGCCCTCGTAGCCGGGCGGGCGACTGATGACGGTGGTGCACAGATGAACTGTGCCCGAGCGGCTCAGGGCGGCCGGCTCACAAGAAGCTTCCCCGCAGTAGGGGCAGACCCTTTGCGATGGGAAATGCCGGCGTGTGCAGGCGCGGCACGAGCCGCCAATCAAGCGCAGGTCCCCGTGATCCTCGAGCGGCTCGAACAGGCCCTCTTTGACGGCAACGCGGGTCACGCGTGCTGTATGGCGCAGGCGCCCCCCGCAATGCAACGCGCCCGCGAGCGGTTTCGGTCGGCAACCCCAACGCGGCGAGACCACGGCGCGGAAGTCGACCGATTCCACCCATCCGTGAGGCGAATCGTCGATTAATCACCTCGACTTGATGAGGTGATTTCGTTATTATCACCTCATGCCGAGCCCAACCGACCGCGTCCGCACCCTCCTCGATCGCGAGGGGACGGTTTCGAACCGCGCCGTGGTCGGCGCCCTCGGAGTGTCTCCCGCCACGGCGCACCGTGTGCTGCGCGCCCTGGTGATGGCCGGAGCCCTGGAGGCGCGCGGCAAGGGCCCGGCGGCGGTGTACGCGTATCCCACGATCGACCGCCGCTTCCGCCTGAAGGGACTCGAGGAAGACCGGGCCTGGCAGGTGGTGGCCGAGGAGATCGGGCGCATTCGACCGCTGCCGAGCGCCGAAGCGTCAAGCCTGCAGTACGCAGCCGTGGAAATCATCAACAACGCAATCGACCACTCGTCCGGAAAGAAAGTGAGGGTTACCGTCCAATTCGGCGCCGGCGGGAGCACGGTCACCACTGTCGCGGACGATGGGGTCGGTGTGTTTCGCAAAGTGTGTGAGGACTTCGGTTTTTCCTCGGCGCACGAGGCCATCGTCCAGCTCGAGAAGGGAAAGCTCACCAGCGATCCGGCGCGGCACAGCGGTGAGGGGTTGTTCTTCACGTCGAAGGCGGTGACGCGATTTCGCCTGGAGAGTCAGTCGGTCGCGTGGGTGGTCGACAATGTGGTCGGCGACAGCGGCATCGGCACGGCCGCGGTGCGGCGCGGTACGCAGGTCGTCCTGGAAGTGGTGCGCGGCCACACCCCGCGTCTCGAAGACGTGTTTCGCGCCTACACGGATCCGCGGACGTTGCGGTTCGCGAAAACGCGTGTGACGATCAAGCTCGGCGCGCACGGGCGGACTTTGGTGTCGCGCTCCGAAGCGCGCCGCCTGTTGGATGGAATCGGCAAGTTTACGCACGTGACGCTCGACTTCTCCGGCATCGACGTGGTGGGCCAGGGTTTCTGCGACGAAGTCTTCCGCGTCTTCGCCCGCGCCCATCCCAAGATCGTGCTGGAGCCGGTGGGCATGAGCGACGCCGTCGCATTCATGGTGCAACGCGCCCGCGCCGTGAGTGGCGGACCGAAGCGCAGCCGAAAGAGCTGAGGTTGGTACCGCGCCGACTGGTCTCCAAGCGCGGCGCGGTACGGAAACGAAAAGAGCCCGCCGCGTCTTCCGGCGCGACGGGCTCTCCAAACACAAACCACGAATGGGCCAGGGCGGCGACTTACATCATCCCGCCCATGCCGCCCATGCCGCCTCCCGGCGGCATCGACATTTCCTTCTTCTCTTCGGGCTTCTCGGCGACCATCGCTTCGGTCGTCAACAGCAGGCCAGCCACCGAAGCAGCATTCTGCAGCGCCGTGCGCACGACCTTGGTGGGGTCGACGATCCCGGCCTTCATGAGATCTTCGAACTCTTCCTTGTATGCGTTGAAGCCGAAGGCGCCCTTGCCGTTGCGCACGCGATCGAGGACGATCGCGCCTTCCCAACCGGCGTTGATGGCGATGCGCTTGCACGGCTCTTCCATGGCGCGGCGGATGATGCCGACGCCGACCTGTTCCTCGTCGCTGACCTTCAGCCCTTCCAACGCGCCGATGGCGCGCACCAGGGCAACGCCGCCGCCGGGAAGAATCCCTTCCTCAACAGCGGCGCGGGTGGCGTGCAGAGCGTCTTCGACGCGCGCCTTCTTCTCCTTCATTTCGACTTCGGTCGCGGCTCCGACGCGAACCACGGCGACGCCGCCGACCAACTTGGCGAGACGCTCTTGCAACTTTTCGCGGTCGTAGTCGGAGGTCGTCTCCTCGATCTGAGCGCGGATCTGCTTGATGCGGCCCTCGATGTCCGCCTTCTTGCCGGCGCCATCGACGATGGTCGTGTTGTCTTTGTCGACGACGATGCGCTTGGCGCGCCCGAGGTCATTGACGGTTACGCTCTCGAGCTTGATGCCGAGCTCTTCGGCGATGACCTTACCGCCGGTCAGAATGGCGATGTCCTGCAGCATCGCTTTGCGGCGATCGCCAAAGCCGGGAGCCTTGACGGCGACGCAGTTCAGCGTACCGCGGATCTTGTTGACCACCAGTGTGGCCAACGCTTCGCCTTCGATGTCTTCCGCAATGATGACGAACGGCCTGCCGGTGCGGGCAATCGCTTCGAGCACCGGGAGCAGGTCCTTCATGGCGCTGATCTTCTTTTCGTGGATCAACAGGTAGGCGTCGTCGATACGGGCCTCCATCTTCTCCGGATCGGTGACGAAGTACGGGGAAAGATAGCCACGATCGAACTGCATACCTTCGACGACCTCGAGGGTCGTATCGAGGCCTTTGGCTTCCTCGACGGTGATCACGCCCTCCTTGCCCACCTTCTGCATCGCCTCGGCGATGATCTCGCCGATGGTCGAGTCGTTGTTGGCGGAGATGGTGCCGACCTGGGCGATCTCGGACTGGTCCTTGGTCGCCTTCGACATCTTCTTGAGCTCGTCGGTAACAGCGCCGACGGCGCGGTCGATGCCGCGCTTGATGCTCATCGGGTCGTGACCGGCGGCGACCATCTTGGCACCCTCGGTGAAGATCGCGCGTGCCAGGACGGTTGCCGTCGTCGTGCCGTCACCGGCGACGTCCGACGTCTTGCTGGCGACCTCTTTGACCATCTGGGCGCCCATGTTTTCGAACTTGTCTTCGAGCTGGATTTCCTTGGCGACGGTGACACCGTCCTTGGTGATGTTGGGGGCGCCGAAGGATTTCTCCAACACGACGTTGCGGCCTTTGGGGCCGAGCGTGACGGTAACGGCGTCGCCGAGCAGCTGTACTCCGCGCAGGATTCGCTCGCGGGCATCCTGGCCAAACTTCACGATCTTGGCTGGCATGATTCGTTTCCTCCTTGAATTCTTTCTGATGGATTTGCTGCCGTCGCCGGTCAGCCTTCGAGGACGCCGAGAATGTCGTCCTCACGCATGATGAGGAGCTCATCCCCATCGAGCTTGATCTCGCTGCCGGAGTACTTGCCGAAGAGAATGCGGTCTCCGACCTTTACGTCCATGGGGGTCAGCTTACCGTCATCGTTCACTTTCCCCTTACCGACGGCGACGATCTTGCCCTGTTGGGGCTTCTCCTTGGCGGTGTCGGGAATGATGATACCACCCGACGTCTTTTCCTCTTCCTCGACTCGCTTGACGATGACCCGATCTTGCAAAGGCCGAATCTTCATTTGTGCTTCTCCTTTCACAGCGCAACTAGCTGATGGTCTATGAGTTCCGGGCCGTACAAGCCGTCCGTGACGGCTGCACGACAGATCGCGCGCGTACGCGACGCGCGCGAAACTAATCAGTTCACTTCGGTTGTCAACCCCCGCCTGGCCGCGTCTTACGCGATTCCTCCTCGTAGTACTTGCGGTACAAGATGTCCCACTCCGGGCTGCCGAGGGGGACATTGCGAGAGAGGGATGCGATCTTCTGGCGAACGATCGCGTCGATGCGGACGTCGGCCTCCTGCTCGTGCTCCATGGCGTCTTTAATGTCGTTCAGCACCCAACGGTCGCGGCCTTCTTCGACCTTCCAGAGGCCCTCTTTGGCCAGGGTTTCGACCACGAGATGCGCCAGATGAGAGCGTCTGCCTTCGCTGAACTTCATTGATTTATAAGGAGAACCCGCGTTCGCGAGCGAGGCGCTCCTTGATCCCCTGGATGATCCTGCGTTGATCCATACCGGCCATTTCGCGGGCGTGGCTAGCAGCCAGCTTCTCGGCCTCGGCCTCGAGCTTCTGTTCCTGTTGGAAGTTCTCGGTGATCAGCTCGGCGACCCGCAGCTCGAGCTTGCTGGTGCCGGCGAGGGGGTGAACGAAGCCCTGCTTGAGGGCGGCGGCCACCATGGATCGCGCGACGCGCTCGATATCGACCGGACGGGCTCTCATTGATCCTCTACTATGTGCTACCGACGCCGAGGGCGCAAGGTGGTCGGGCGTTTGGCTTATGGCGTATGGCCTGTCGCGTATGGCCTAAAGCGTCTGGGCTAGCGATACGCCGTACGCGATCAGCCATACGCCAGCTAGGGCTTTCTCTGCTTCCTGACCTTCTTCACCGGTTTCTCCTGCTGCCCGCGTAGGCGGGATAGCTGGCGCTCGAGCCCCTTGATGTTGTCTTCGATGCGCTGCAGCTCTTTGCGCAAGGCGGGGTGCTGGGTCAGGCGTTCAATGGAAGCGCGGACCTGAGAATCGATGCGGTGCTGAAGCTGTTCGAGTTGCTTTTGCGGTCCTTCGAGAAGGTCGGAGAGGACGCGCAGTCCTTGTGGAGCAGCCGCTTTCTCCTGCTGGCCGTGGGCCGGCTTGGCGTCAGCGTGCTTCGCTTCATTTTCGTTCTGCTTCGGCTCACCGCGTTGCATCAGGTTGCGCACGCGCTCTTCAGCCATTTCGCGGACGTTCTCGATCGCTTCGCGGCCCTGATCGACGCGGCTGAGGATCTCCTGCAGCGTCGCCCCGCCCTGTTGGATGATCCAGCGCAGGGCAGGCACTTCGAGCAATCCGCTTTTGCGTTTCTCTTCCTCGTAGATGATCTGCGCAAAGGTGACAGCGGTCAGGTCCTCACCTGATTCATTGTCAATGATCCGCAGGTCTTCGCCCGAGCGGATGAGCTCGGTGACCCCGTCGAGGGTCACGTAGCGGCTCGCCTTGGTATCGTACATTTTGCGGTTCCCGTACCGCTTGATCAGGCGCGCCATCACATCCACCGGTCCCACCATAGCGTATCTGTCATCCAGAAGCTGCACCGCGAGAGTCACCGCGTTTCATTGCCGATCTCGTAGGGAACGCCCTCTGCGGCGTTCCAGCGCCGGGGCCTTTCAGCAGAAAAGCACTGGAACGGCACAAAGGCCGTTCCCTACGACGTGTGCGTTTTGCACCGGCGCGGGCATGCTTTCATTCAGGTTTGCCTCACGCTACCGTCAGCTCGCGCATGGACGAGCTGATCCGATTCACCGCCGCAGCAGTACAGCTGAACGCCGGCGCGGATAAGGCCGCCAACCTCGAAAAGGCCGAAAGCTTCGTTCGCGTTGCCGCCACGAGCGGCGCGCGTCTCATCGTCTTGCCGGAAGTTTTCCTCTGGCGCGGACCGCAAGGTGGCGAGCTGGCTATTGCCGAAGATATCCCCGGCGCGGCAACCACCAGGCTCTGCGCCCTGGCAAAGCAACTGAACGTCTATCTGATCGCCGGCTCGATACTCGAGCGCATCGATGGCAACCGGCGCGTCTACAACACCAGCATCCTCATCGAACCGAGCGGCGAGATCCGCGCGCGCTACCGCAAGATCCACTTGTTCGATATCGACCTCGAAGGATCAGTTAGCATCCGCGAATCCGATACCCGCCTCGGCGGCGATAGCGTCGTCAGCGTCTCGACACCATTGGGAACCATCTGCATGAGCGTCTGCTACGACGTACGTTTCCCCGAGCTCTACCGGCGATCGGCGCTCGACGGCGCCGAGATCATCGCCGTCCCCGCAGCGTTCACCGCAAAGACCGGCGCCGCCCACTGGGAGCTCCTCGTGCGCGCCCGCGCTGTCGAGAACCTGGCGTATGTCATCGCGCCCAACCAGATCGGCGCCGGCACCGCCGGAATCGCCTCCTTCGGACATTCGATGATCGTCGATCCCTGGGGTCAGCCCCTGGCTCGAGCAGGCGAAGAAGAAGGCGTCATCGTCGCCGAGATCGATCGCGAATACCAGAGACAGTTGCGCCGTCAGCTGCCGTGCCTGTCCCACGCACGGCTGACTTGAGATCAACCTCGCGGGACGATCCGTAGAATCCTATCGTCGTCGATACCCGGCAGGCCGCGACCGTCACGGTTGCTGGTGGTGAAATAGAGATAGCCGTCCGGTCCCTCGACGACGTCGCGCAGTCGTCCGTACGGACCGGCAAAGAGCCACTCGATGGCGCCTACCCGGTCGCATGGATCGAGGATTACGCGTTGCAGGTGACGCGCTCCCAGCGACGTGAAGAAGAAATTCCCGTTCCATTTCGGAATGACATCGGACTCGTAGAAGCTTGCGCCCGCCGGCGGCACCGCGGTGATCGGAAACAACAGGATCGGGTCGCGATACTCGGCGATCTGTGGCGCACCGACAGCTTGCGGCCAACCGTAGTTGATCCCGGCTTCGATGCGATTGACTTCGTCGTGCGCAAGTAGCCCGGCGATCTCTCCCGACGGGCCATGCTCGGTCTCGAACAAAGCCCCGTCGCGCCGGCGGAACGCCAGGCCCTGTGGGTTTCGATGGCCGTAGCTGTAGACGTACAAATCGGGTCCGAACGGATTGTCCGCCGGGACACCGCCGTCGGGACGAATCCGCAGGACCTTGCCCTCCAGCGAAGTCAAACTTTGCGCCAGAGCCCGTTGGCCGGCGTCGCCGGTGGTGGCGTAGAGCATGCCGTCAGGACCGAACTTCAAGCGACAACCGTCATGAATGACGGCGCCGCGAACATCGTCGACGAGGATTTCCTCTTCGCCGCCGCGGCCGCTGACCTCAGGCAGGCGGCTGATCCGGTTGGTGACGCCCCGGCCTGGAACCGTGTAGCAAACGTAGACCCACGGCTCCTCAGGAAAGTTCGGGTGGATCGCGAGTCCGAGCAAGCCGCCTTCCGAAGTCGTCGTGCTGACGCCGATCGTCGCCCAGGGTTCTTCGTCCAGCTCGCCGTTCACGACAACCCGCACCCGACCCGTACGTTCGGTGACGAAAAGCCGGCCGTCCGGCGCAAACGCAAGTGCCCACGGCACTTCGAGACGGGACGCTATGACCTCAACGTCGATTTCTTCCGGCGTCCCGACGACGACATACTGGGCCGGCATACGCGGCGTGCCGCCGATCATTGTGCCTTCAGGGTGCTCACTCAGAAGTCCCTGGGCTGGAGAGGCGGGGTACAGCAGCTCGCCACGCGGGGCGTAGGTGTCGCTGCAGCCGTTGAGGGCTCTGTCCACCGAACCGAGAATCTCATCCACCGTGACTCTGCCGTCACAAGACGCGTCGCTCGAGATACAAACGTCGGCTGACTGATCACCCAGGGCGATGCCGACGATGGTGACGAGCTCGTCGACGGTCACGGCGGCATCGACCGTACAATCGCCCTGACAGAACTGCGCCGACAGCGTCGACGACCAGCCCAGCACCAGCAATGGAATCGCGACAGCAACCAGACGACGATTCGGTCGCATCATCGCCTTGCTCACGCACTACGGCTCTGCGTCGTCAGATTCACGCTGACCTCCCACAAACGCTTGGCGCTCTCGGTGTCGTGGGAAGCCTTCGATGAACGTGCCTGTCGCGAATTGCTGAAGTACTTACCCGTAACCTCAGCGACGTCAGGCGACGTCGCCAGAAACACCGACGTACGCGCCCCGCGTTGAGGCGTCTTGAGAAAGGGCCGCAACAAGCCGATCAGGCCGCGTGCCCACCAGCCGTTGTTGTTGCCGAGGTTGGTACCTACTGCTCCCGGGTGCAAGCAATTTGCCGTGACACCGCTGCCTGTCAGGCGTTGAGCGAGCTCGTACGTAAACAAGATGTTGGCCAACTTCGATTGTCCGTAGCTCTTCATCCAACCGTAGCTCTTCTCAAAGCCGAGGTCGTCGAAGTTGATGCCATTCACGAACTTGTGAGCGTCGGAGGCAACCGTAACGACGCGCGCGGGAGTACTTTCACGCAGTCGCGGCAATAGCTCGTTGGTAAGAACAAACGGCGCGAGGTGATTGATGGCAAACACCTCTTCGATGCCGTCGGCAGTCACCTTGTAGTTGAGATTCACGACACCGGCGTTGTTCAAGAGAACATGCAACGGACGACCGGAGGCAATGAACTCGCGAGCTGCGCGTCGGACGTCCTCCAATCGCGCCAGATCGCCGACGAGATACTCGACCGTACTTGAGCCGCTCGCCGATTTGACCGCAGCGATCGTCTGTTCACCGCGCTCGGCGCTGCGGCACACGATGATCAGGTTCGCCCCGCGCCGCGCCAGCTCCACCGCGGTAGCGTAGCCGATCCCCGAGCTACCGCCGGTCAGGAGGATGGTTTCGCCAGCCATAGGCCGATCAGAACCCAATCCGTCGCATGACGAATCGCGGCAGCAACCGAATGACCAGCATGACCCACTGCCACATGAACGGAGCGTAGACGACCGGCGTGCCGCGATCGATCGCTTTGAGCACCGTACGCGCGACGTCCTCAGGCTCACCGGCAAACGGCGGCGGCTTCAGTCCGGCGGTCATGCCCGTTTTCACGAAGCCTGGTTTCACGGTCACCGTCCGCAAGCCACTGCCGCGAAACTTGTGGTCGAGTCCTTCGAGATAATGCGACAGGCCCGCCTTGGCTGCACCGTACAGCACTACCGGCTTGCGGCCGCGCTCGCCGGCGACCGAGCTGAAAACGCACAGTGTACCGCCGCCACGCGCCAGCAAGCGCTCGCGTGCCGCCTCGCAGAACTGGATGGTGTTGGTGAAATCCGCGGTCAGCAACCGCGCACGCAGATTGGCATCTTTTTCGAGCTCATCCTGCGAGGCAAAGAGACCGGCGGTCACGACGGCAATATCGAAGCCGCCCAGCAGCTCCATCGCGCGATCGAGCACAGAGGCAAATGTCTCGGGTTGAAGCAGATCACACTCGACGACCTCTACCTTCGCCGCGCCAAACGCACGCAGATCGTCGGCACTGCGACCGAGATCGCCGGCGTCGCGACCGAGCAACGCGAGCTTGTCGCCGCCCGCCGCCATCAGCCGCGCCAGCGCCAGCCCCATGCCCTTGGTCGCGCCAAGGAAGA
>Ga0187892_10010208_pt1 | contig 12004 bp, 10 predicted proteins | sample MA1701073metaG_FD_139345 | JGI IMG/M metagenome (GOLD analysis project Ga0187892, IMG submission 139345) | Bio-ooze microbial communities from a basaltic lava cave in the Kipuka Kanohina Cave System on the Island of Hawaii, USA - MA170107-3 metaG ...
GTCGGTGCAGCTGCCGTCCCCCGTCCCCGAGGACGTCGAGCCGCAGCCCAGCCGGGGCTACGGCAAGGCCAAGTGGGAGGCCGAGCAGGTCGTGTGGCGCCACGGCGAGGACGGCCTGCCCGTGGTGGTGCTGCGGCCCGTCTCCGTCCACGGGCCGGGAGCCGTCAAGCTGCTGGCCAGCGCCGTCCTCGACGTGGCCGTGGAGCGGTTCCTGGGCCTCGACCGCCTCGCCGTCCATGCCCAGCCCATCGAGCAGCGGCTGGTTCACGTCGACGACCTGGTGCGGGCCAGCCTCCACCTGGCGGGCCACCCCGACGCCCCGGGGCGGGCCTACAACGTCGTCTCGGGGGTGTACCCGAGCAGCCACGATGTGGCCGGGATCCTGGCCGAGCACTTCGGCATGACGGTCGAGCGCGACGACGACCCCGACTGCGGGCCTACCTACGAGGAACGGCGAAAGGGCTGGTCAGACCTGCTGGAGCGGGGCATGAAGGACGAGATCATCCTCACCAAGGACCGCTTGCGGTTCATGCGCAAGGCCAACCGCAACAACCGCCTCAGCCTCGACAACCTCCTCTCCACCGGCTTCGAGCTCCGCCACACCGACCCCCGCACCGAGTTCACCGCCGACGCCGAGTGGTACCGCCAGCACCGCTGGATCCTGGCCTGAGCCGGTCAGGAGTACTTGAGCAGCTCGAGGATGAAGCGGTTGGTGACCCGCTCCTTGCCGATGGACGTCACCTCGCCGTGGCCGGGGAGGACCTGGACCTCGTCGGGGAGGGGGAGGATCTTCTCGGTCATCGAGTCGAGGAGCTGCTCCAGGGAGCCGCCTGGCTGGTCGGTGCGGCCGATGGAGCCGGCGAAGAGGTGGTCCCCGCTGAACAGCACGGGGGCCTGCCCGTCCACCTCGAGTAGGAAGCAGGTCGAGCCCGGGGTGTGGCCGGGGGTGTGGAGGGCGGTGAACGTCATGCCCGCCCCCTTGACCCGCTCGCCGTCGTCAAGGCCGGAGATCAGCTCGGGCGGGGTCAGGTCGAGGTCGGAGTAGGCCAGGATCTCCCCCAGGGTCCCGCTCGTGCCCAGCGGGTCGAGCAGCATGTGGCGGTCGCCGTCGTGGATGCGCACCGGCACCGCCGCAGTCTGCGCCCCCACCACCTCCGAGGCCCCGCCCACGTGGTCGACGTGGCCGTGGGTGGCGAACAGCGCCACCAGCTTCAGCTGCCGCTCGGCGAGGTGGTGGAGGATCGCCCCCGGCTCGGGCGGTGCGTCGACGAGGACGCACTCGCCGCCCGGCCCGTCGGGGGCGACGACCCACGCGTTGGTCCCTGCCACCCACAGGCGCAGGGCCTCGATCAGCATGCCGGCATCCGGCCCGAAGTTACCGGCCGTCGCGGCGCAACACGGCCGCAACCCGGGGCGGGCGGGGATCGGCCTCCAGCTCGTCCAGCGTGCAGGGCAGGGCGATCGACCAGTTGGGCCACTCGTCGGTGGTGCCCGGCATGTTGGGGCGCTCCTCCACGCCCACCGCGTCGTCGAGGGTGGCGGTGAGGAGCAGGCACGGCGTACGGGCCAGGGCCCCGTAGGCGGAGAGGGCCAGATCCTCGGCCGACGTCTCGTCCGACGCTCCCGCCACCCCTCTCAGATGGTCGCGGGTGGCGGCGGTGCCCTCCTCGTTGGGCTCCATGTCGAGCTGGCGCTGGGCTCCCAGGTCGCTGCCCGTCCACAGGCCGGCCACCGTGGGCAGGTCGTGGGTGGTCACCGCCGCCAGGGCCCGGGCCGGCCAGCGTGCGGGGTCCTCCCGCTCGAACCACAGCAGCCGGTAGGACAGGACGTCTCGCGCCGCCAGCTCCTCACGCACCCCTGGCTCCACCGTGCCCAGATCCTCCCCCACCACGTAGGCCCCGTTGCGGTGGCTCTCGAGGGCGACGATGTCGAGCAGGTCGGACGCCGGGTAGCGCACGTAGGTTCCCTCCGTTGGGCGAGTCCCCCGGGGTACCCAGAACAGCCGGAACAGACCCATCACGTGGTCGAGGCGCATGCCGCCGGCGTGGCCCATGGCGGCCCGCATGGTCCGGATGAACGGCCCGTAGCCGGCCGCCCGCAGCTTCCACGGGTCGAACGGGGGCAGCCCCCAGTCCTGGCCCCTGGTGTTGAACTCGTCGGCCGGCGCCCCCACCGACATCTCCCCCACGAGCACGTCCTGCCACAGCCAGGCGTCGGCCCCGGCCGGGTCGACCCCGATGGCCAGGTCTTGCACAAGGGGGACGGCGGCGGCTGCGTGGGCCAGTTGCACGTCGAGCAGCCACTGAAGCCACACGTGGAACCCGGCCCGGCGGGCTTGGCGCCGCCGGTACTCGGTGACGGCGGGGCTGGCCGGGTGGCGGTACTCGGCCGGCCACCGCGCCCACGACCGGCCGTACTCCTCGGTGAGGGCGCAGAAGGCCCCGTAGTCCTCCAGCTCCTCGCCCTGGGCCTCCCGGTAGGCGTCGAAGCGGCGGTCGCCCGGCCAGCGCTCCCAGATGACCTCCAGCGCCGCCGTCTTCAGCCGGTAGACCTCGTCCCGGTCGATGCGGCGGTCACCGGCGGTGAGGGCGCGTCCCTGCGCCGCCAGCTCGCTCACCTCGGCCACGTCGGCCGCGCCCGGCACGTCCTCGACCCGCAGGTACAGAGGGTTGCGGAAGCGGCGGCTGCTCGGGAAGTAGGGGCTGGCCGTCTGGGGCAGGCCGGGCATGGAGGCGTGCAGGGGGTTGATCAGCACCAGGCCCGCCCCCAGCTCGCCCCCCGACCACTCCCCCAGCCGCCGGAGGTCGGCCAGGTCGCCCATCCCCCAGCTCCGGCCCGAGCGGGCGGCATACAGCTGCACCGCCCACCCCCAAGCCCGCTCCGCCGGCAGCCGGCACCGCGCCGGGCTGGCGATCACGTCCCGTCGCGACCCGTCCGCCGCCGAGATCAGCGTGTGGTAGCCGAACGGGATGTCGGGCGGCAGGGCCCCGTCCCCCTCGACCTCGCCCCCGTCCTCGGTGGCCAACACCCACCGCCCGCCCGGGCGAACCGGTGCACCGCCCCGCCGAACGACCAACGGGGCGCCTCCGTCGCCGGGCCCGCCCTCGGACGCCCCCATCGCTGCCAGCACCCGCTCCACCGTCGAGCGGGGTGCGTCCATCCACCGGCCGTCGGCCCGGTGGTACCCCTCGGCCACGCCCCAGGCGTCGGCTCGCACCCCGGGAACCTACCCCCGGGCCTCTCGGCCCCAGTGCGGCGGTACAGGGCCGCCGTCACGAACCCCTCGGACGGCGGTGGAACACGGCCCGGTTCCCGGCCCTCGGGTCGGTAGACTTCCCTCCCCATGTCCCGATGGCTCGTCGAGAAGCGCCTGTCCCAGTCGGCCGAGCGGCTGAAGCAGCTGCGCGCCGAGCTGGGCGTGGTCGACGAGCAGTTGCTGTTCCTGTCCGAATCGGCCGACGAGGCCCGCCTGCGGGCCCTGGTGTCGGAGACGCCGCTCGCCGACCGTGAGCACCGTGACGCCCAGAAGCACGCCGACGCCATGGCCCGGCGCCGGGCGGAGATCCTCGCCTCCATCCAGGAGCTGGAACGCAGCCAGGACGAGCTGCTCGACCGCCTGGCGAGCGAAGCCTCCTAGAGGAATCCCCGGCACCATGCGATGACCGTGCGCGTCGTGATCGCCGAGGACGAGGCCATCATCCGCCTCGATCTCAAGGAGACGCTCGAGGAGGAGGGCTACGAGGTCGTGGGGGAGACGGGCCGGGGCGACGAGGCCGTCACCCTGGTCCGCGACCTGGAGCCCGACGTGGCCATCCTCGACATCAAGATGCCGGGCGACATGGACGGCATCGCCGCCGCCCGTGAGATCGCCTCCGGCCGAAGGGCGGCGGTGCTCATCCTCACCGCCTTCAGCCAGCGCGACCTGGTTCAGAAGGCCACCGAGGCGGGGGTGATGCACTACCTGGTCAAGCCGTTCCAGAAGAGCGCCCTGATCCCCGCCATCGAGGTCGCCCTCGGCCGCTTCGCCGAGGTCCGGGCCCTCGAGCAGGAGTCGGATGAGCTCAGGGAGCAGCTCACCACGCGCCGCCTCGTCCACCGGGCCCAGGGCGTCCTCCAGGACCAGCACGGCATGACGGAGGACGAGGCCTTCAACTTCATCCAGCGCACGGCCATGCGCCACCGGGCCAAGATGCGCGTGATCGCCGAACAGGTCCTCGCCGGGGAGCTGGCGCCCCCGCCCCAGTCCTGACTCCGGCGTCCTACCGCCGCCCCGGCGTCCCTGCGAACAGGCTGGTCAGATCGGTGACCTGGTCGGCGGCCGGGGGCGAGGCGTTGACCTCGGTGCCGAAGTCGTAGAGCTCGAGCTCCACCCGCCCCGCACTCGAGGGCCCGCTGTCGGTGCGGGCGATCTCGAAGCCCAGCTTGCGGAGCCGGCCATCGTCGTCCACCCACACGTCGGCCGGGAAGGTGGACGTGCCCAACGACTCGATGGCCTGGTCGACGGCGGGACGGGCGTCGGCGTCGACCTCGTCCCGTGCCTTGCGGAGGTCGACGGTGCCCCGGTAGTGGGTGGTGCTTGCGCCCCGGACCTGCTCCTCGCCGACCTCCTCCATGTCGTCGACGGCTCCCTCCAGGAACCGCAGGGCCTGGCTGGGGTCGACCGACCGGAGCTGGCCCAGCGAGCCGATGTCGACGCCGGCCTGCTGGCTCAGGGTGGCCAGGTCGATGCGCACCCAGGGCTTGGCGGTCGCCGCCAGCTGGGGCGGCAGCTTCACGAAGATCGTGCCGCCGTCGAGCACGGCCTCGAGGGAGCTGGCCCCGAAGGTGGCGCCGAACGCCCCCAGGTCGAGCGTCATCGTCCCCCGCCCGTTCTCGAGGTCGAAGGCCCCTTCGCCGGTGACCGAGCCGGCCGCCCCGGCCGAGGCGATCGAGACGTTGATCGCCACCTTGGCCGAGCCGGCGTCGATCGTCTTCTCGGGGGCGGCCCGCACCACGTCGACGGCGTCGTCGCCGCCCCCAGAGCACGCCGCCAGCAGCACCAGGGCCACCGCCACGGCCGCCGACCGCAGGGCGGCCCTCACACCCGCTCCACGTACAGCTGCTCGGCCAAGGCCGGCCCGAGGGCGATGGACCCGTCCTCCAGGTCGAGGGTCATCGTGCCGTCGGGGGCCCGGTCACGGACCTGAGCGGCGGCCCCCGGGATGAAGCCGTGGCTGTCCAGATACACCAGCGCCTCCTGATCGACCTCGACCTGCTCGGTGACCCGCTCCAGCCGTACCCGGTCGCCGGGTTCCGTATCCGCCAGGGCCTTCAGTTTGCGCACCGGCCCCTGCATCCCCGGGATGGGGTTGCCGTGGGCACACGTGCTGGGACGGTCGAGGATGGCGATGAGCCGGGCCTCGACGGCGTCGGACATCACGTGCTCCCACCGGCACGCCTCGATGTGGGTCTGGCTCCATGGGATGCCGATCACGTCGAGCAGGAACCGCTCGGCCAGCCGGTGCTTGCGCACCACGCTCTCGGCCCGCACCCGCCCCTCGTCGGTGAGCTTGAGGACGCGGCCCTCGGCCTCCACGTACCCGTCGCCCTTCAGCCGCCGGACGGTCTCCGACACGGTGGGGGCGGAGTGGCCCAGGTGCTCGGCCAGTCGCGCCTGGATGACCTGGGTGCCCTCCTCCTCGAGCTCCCAGATCGCCTCGAGGTACTCCTCGACCGGGGGGTGAAAGCCGTCAGCCATAGGCGCCGATGGTACCGGCGGCCTTGGCCAGCCGCCGCCGTACTATCGGGCCATGGCCCGGTTCCTGCTGCTCGACGGCAACTCACTGGCCTACCGGGCCTTCTTCGCACTGCCCACCGACATGGCCACCGCCTCGGGGCAGGTGACCAACGCCGTGTTCGGCTTCACGTCGATGCTGATCAACCTGCTCAAGGACCACAAGCCGACCCACCTGGCCATCGCCTTCGACCGCCCGGAGCGGACGTTCCGCCACGACCTCGTACCCGCCTACAAGGAGGGACGGGCCGAGGCGCCCGACATCCTGCGCCAGCAGATGGGCCTGGTCCGCCAGGTGGTGGAGACGCTGAAGATCCCCATGGTCGACTACCCGGGCTACGAGGCCGACGACGTCCTGGCCACGCTGGCCACCCTGGTCCGCGACCGGGGCGACGAGGCGATCGTCGTGACCGGCGACCGCGACACGTACCAGTTGGTCGAGGACCCCTACGTCAAGGTCCTCTACAACCGTCGGGGCGTGAGCGACTACGTCCTCTACGACGAGGCCGGCATCGCCGAGCGCACGGGCGTCACCCCGGCTCTCTACCCCCAGTACGCCGCCCTGCGGGGCGATCCGTCCGACAACCTGCCCGGGGTCCCGGGCGTGGGCGAGAAGACGGCGGCCAGGCTCATCAACCAGTGGGGCGACATCGACGGGGTGTTCGCCAACGTCGAGGCCAACACGCCGAAGCTGCGCGAGAACCTCAAGGCCGCCGAGGCCCGGGTGAGGGCCAACGCCACCGCCACGCCCCTGGTGCGCGATGTCCCCCTCGACGTCGACCTCGACGACCTCCACATGGGCGCGTGGGACCCCGAGGCGGTGCGCACCCTGTTCCGGTTCCTCGAGTTCACCACCCTCTACCCCCGCCTCCAGGAGGCGGTCGGGGCCCGGGCCGCCCCCCCGCCGCCGGCCGAGACGCTGGCGGTGGAGACCCACCGCGTCGCCGGCCCGGCCGAGGCGACCGACCTCCTCGCCCGTCTCGGCCCCGGCCCGGCGGCGGTGGCTGCGGGGTGGGAGGGCGAGGAGGGCCGCTCCGCGGTGGCCGGCCTGGCCTTCGCCACCGGACCCCGCCGCTCGGCCTGGATCGACTCCGCCACCCTCGGCTCCCCCGCAGTCAGGGGCGCCCTGGCCCGCCTGCTCGGCCGGGGCGGGCCCCCGGTCGAGGCCCACCGGGCCAAGGAGCTCATGCACGGCCTCTCCCGGCTGGACGTCGACCTCCACACCCTCGACGTCGACACCGCCATCGCCGCCTACCTCATCGACCCGGCCGAAGGCACCTACGCCCTCGAGTCCCTGGCCGCCCGCTACCTCGGCCTCGACCTCAGCGCCCCCGACGCCCCGCCTGCAGGCCAGCTCGACCTGGCCGGTACCGCCACCGACCCGGCCGAGGACGCCGGCCGCCGGGCCCAGGCCGTCGCCCGCCTGGCCGAGGCCCTCGACACGGCCATGGGGGCCCGGGGCCTGCGCCGGCTCTATGACGACGTCGAGCGCCCGTTGGTCAGGGTGCTGGCCCGTATGGAGGAGGCCGGGGTGCGGGTCGACGTCGACCAGCTGCGGGCCCTCAACGGCGGCCTGGTGGAGGAGGCCCGCCGCCTCGAACAGGAGATCCAGGAGCTGGCGGGCGAGCCGTTCCTGGTCAACTCCACCCTCCAGCTGCGCCACATCCTGTTCGACAAGCTCGGCCTCCAGCCCCAGAAGAAGACCAAGACGGGCTTCTCCACCGACGCCGCCTCCCTGGAGAAGCTGCGGGGCCAGCACCCCGTCATCGAGCCCCTCCTCCGGTACCGGGAGGTGGAGAAGCTGCGGTCGACCTACGGCGAGACGCTGGTGGCCGAGGTGGGTCGGGACGGGCGCATCCACGCCGCCTTCAACCAGACCGTGGCCCGCACCGGCCGGCTCAGCTCCGACCGGCCCAACCTCCACAACATCCCCATCCGCACCGAGGAGGGCCGCAAGATCAGGCGGGCCTTCATCCCCGCCGAGGGCTGCCGCTTCCTGGTCGCCGACTACAACCAGATCGAGCTGCGGGTCATCGCCCACCTGGCCCAGGACCCGGGCCTCGTCGAGGCCTTCACCGCCGGGCGCGACATCCACCAGGCCACCGCCGCCCGCATCTTCGGCGTCGTGCCCGCCGCCGTGACTCTCGGCCAGCGGTCCAAGGCCAAGATGGTCTCCTACGGCCTGGCCTACGGGATGGAGGCCTACGGGCTGGCCTCCCGCCTCGGCATCGGCACCGACGAGGCGGCCGGCATCCTGGCCGCCTACTTCGACGCCTTCCCGGCCGTGCGCTCCTACATGGACCGAACCGTGGCCGAGGCCCGCGACCGGGGCTACACCGAGACGATGTTCGGCCGCCGCCGGCACATCCCCGAGCTGTCGTCGGCCAACTTCCGGCTCCGGCAGGCGGGCGAGCGCCAGGCCATGAACGCCGGCATCCAGGGCATGGCCGCCGACATCTTCAAGATGGCCCTGGTCCGCCTCGACCGGGCCCTCGAGGTGGGCGGCCACCGCAGCCGCCTCGTCCTCCAGGTCCATGACGAGGTCATCCTCGAGGTCCCGCCCGACGAGGCCGAGCAAGCCGGCGCCCTCACTCTCGGGGCCATGCGGGGGGTGTGCGAGCTGTCCGTGCCCCTCGAGGTCAACCTGTCGTGGGGCGACAGCTGGGCCGATGCCAAGGGCTGAGGGTCCGTTAGACTGGTGGTTTGGCGCCGGGGGGGCTCGGCGCCTTACTCCCGCCCTGACGGGAGCATGTCCGATGGGAAAGAAGGCTACCGACCACCATGTCCGACGAGGCCACGAGTGAAGACCGCAGTGCAGCAGGAGCGAGTTCGCAGCAAGAGGTGAGCGAGCAGGAGGTGGGGGCGGCCACCGGCACACCGGGCTCAGGCACACCGGGCTCCGGCACTCCAGACGACTCGGGCCCGGCGGAGGACGGTGCCTACGTCCCCCGCCAGGTGGTCTCCAACGACCTCGGCGGCATGTCCCTCGAGGATGCCATCGCCGGCACCATCGTCGAGTTCGACGACGGTGACATCGTGAAGGGCACGATCGTCAAGGTCGACAAGGACGAGGTACTCCTCGACATCGGCTTCAAGTCCGAGGGCGTGATCCCTGCCCGGGAGCTGTCCATCCGCCACGACGTCGACCCCGGCGAGATCGTGTCCGTGGGCGAGGAGATCGAGGCCCTGGTCCTCCAGAAGGAGGACAAGGAGGGCCGGCTGATCCTTTCCAAGAAGCGGGCTCAGTACGAGCGGGCCTGGGGCACGATCGAGCGGATCAAGGAGCAGAACGGCGTCGTCTCGGGCCCAGTCATCGAGGTGGTCAAGGGCGGCCTGATCCTCGACATCGGGCTGCGCGGCTTCCTCCCCGCCTCCCTCGTCGAGCTGCGGCGGGTGCGCGACCTCCAGCCCTACGTGGGCCGGTCGCTCGAAGCCAAGATCATCGAGCTCGACAAGCACCGCAACAACGTCGTCCTCTCCCGCCGGGCCTGGCTGGAGGAGACGCAGAAGGAGCAGCGCGAGGAGTTCCTCGACAACCTCAAGCCGGGCGAGCGGCGCAAGGGCACCGTCTCGTCGGTGGTCAACTTCGGCGCCTTCGTCGACCTCGGCGGCATGGACGGCCTCGTCCACGTGTCCGAGCTGTCGTGGAAGCACGTCGACCACCCGTCCTCGGTCGTCCAGGTGGGCGACGAGGTGGAGGTCGAGGTCCTGGAAGTCGACCTGGAGCGCGAGCGCATCAGCCTGTCGCTCAAGGCCACCCAGCAGGACCCGTGGCAGGAGTTCGCCAACAACCACCGGGTGGGCGAGCTCGTCTACGGCCGGGTCACCAAGCTCGTTCCCTTCGGCTCGTTCGTTCAGGTGGGCGACGGGATCGAGGGCCTCGTCCACATCTCGGAGATGGCAACGCACCATGTCGAGCTGCCGGAGCAGGTGGTCACGCCGGGCGAGGAGCTGTGGGTCAAGATCATCGATCTCGACCTCCAGCGCCGCCGGATCAGCCTCTCCATCAAGCAGGCTGCCGAGGGCGGCGTGGTCGCCCCCGAGTACCAGGAGGCCTTCGGCGAGCACGCCTACGACGAGCACGGGAACTACATCGGCGACTACCAGGCGGCCGAGTTCACCCCCGAGTCCGAGGGGCAGGCGGCGTGGGCGCCCGAGTACGCCGCCGCCGAGGCCGCGGCTGCGGCCGAGCGCGAGGCCGGCGCCGATGCCGACCCGGCCGGCGCAAGCGCCGGCGCCTAGCCCTCGGGTCCGCGCCCACCGCGCCGCTGACGGCGCGCCCCCAGCGCGGTGATGAAGCGCGTCCGAGCGCCCAGCCTGGAGTCGCTGTTCGTCGCCGTCCTCGTCCTGCTCGGGTTCCGCCTCGGCGTGCTCCCGATCAAGGACAACTCGATGTTCACCCACCTGCGGACGGGCATCGACATCGCCGCCGGCGACGGCATCCCCCGCGCCGATCCCTACAGCTACACCGCCCGGGGTACGGACTGGGTCGTCCAGAGCTGGCTACCGGAATGGAGCTACGGCTGGCTCTACCGCCTGGCCGACATGCGGCTGGTGGTCCTCGAGCAGGCTGCGCTCATCGCCCTGCTCGCCTGGCTGGTGGCCCGCCTGGCCAGGGCCGGCTCACCGGTACGCACCGCCGCCTCGTCGACCCTGGCCGTCGGGCTCGGGGCCGCCTACTGGTCTCCCCGCCCGCTGCTGTTCGGCCTCATCTGCATGGCCTTGACGGTGACCGTCGTCGAGCGGCGCCGGACGCCGTGGCTGCTCGTCCCCATCGTGTGGCTGTGGGTCAACAGCCACGGCTCCTTCCCCCTGGGCCTGGTGTGGCTGGGGACCCGGGCTGCGGGCGAGTGGCTCGACTGGAAGGACCGGCCCCGGGAGACGGCCCGCTACCTCTGGGGGTTCCTGGCCGGGCTGGGGGCGGCGATACTGAACCCGCTGGGAGCTCGCCTGCTGCTGTTCCCCCTCACCCTCGGGGAGAAGCGCACCGTCTTCGACACCATCCGGGAGTGGCAGTCGCCCAACTTCCACGCCGCCGCCAACCGGGTGGCCCTCGTCTTGTTGATCGTGATCGTCGTTCTGCTCTTCCGGGCCCGCCTGACCTGGCGCGACGCCGTGCCGACCATGGCGTTCCTCATCATGAGCCTCTACGCCGTCCGCAACCTGCCGCTTCTCGCCATCGTCGTGGCCCCCGTGCTGGCCCGGATCCTCAAGCGCCCGGAGTCCGCCAACCCCCGGCCCGGGCCCGATGAACGTCAGCTCCGCCTCAACCGGGTGATGGCCATCTCCATCGGGCTGCTGTTCGTGGTGTTCGGCGCCACCGTGTTCACCGGCGATCCCCTGAGGACGACCCGCTACCCCGAGCAGGCGGCCTCCTGGCTGGAGGAGAACGACCTCCTCGGCGAGCCTAACCGCCTCGTCCACCAGGACTTCGTCGGCAACTACCTGGAGCTGCGTTATGGCAGGGCTGCGCCCGTGTTCATCGACGACCGGGTCGACATGTACCCCGTCGAGCTGTCCCGCGATTACCTCCGGCTGCTCCAGGGCCGTGACGTGCTCGACATCCTGGACCGCTACGGCATCACCGTCGCCCTGTGGGAGATCGAACGCCCGCTTCCTGAGGTGCTGAAGCTGTCAGCCGATTGGCAGGAGAGCTATCGGGACGACCGATGGTTGGTCTTCCGACGCATCAGGACGTGACGATCGAGGATCCGGCGCGGGACAGGCCGTCGTCCACGGACCCACCGAGCACCTGCAGGGCCAGGAGGCAGACCATGGCGATGAGGACGACCAGGAGGGCGTACTCGACGATGGCCGAGCCCTGCTCTACGTCCTGGGGGGGGTCGGTGACGATCCTCATGCCTTGATTGTCGGCGGGCTCCCCGCAAAGGTTGAGCCCCAAACGCGAGGAAGCGAGCCCGCAGGCTCGCTTCCTCCTGTCTCTGACCGGGGGGTCAGAACGATCAGCTACCGGCGCCGGAGATCTCCGAGGCGACCTCGCTGAACTTCCCATCCGCGCTGTCGCCAAGGAAGCCGATAGCGACGATGCAGACGATGGTGATCAGAGCGACGAGGAGGGCTTACTCGACGAGGGCGGCACCACGCTCGTACCGGCCGAAGAGAGCGCGCAGGTACGGCGCGATGGTGTTCCTGAAGTAGGGCACGAGGTTCATGCTGTTGTCTCTCCTGTTTGTGGTGGCCCATCCCCGGGCCTTACTGGTACTAGAGGTA
>Ga0187892_10010209_pt1 | contig 12004 bp, 9 predicted proteins | sample MA1701073metaG_FD_139345 | JGI IMG/M metagenome (GOLD analysis project Ga0187892, IMG submission 139345) | Bio-ooze microbial communities from a basaltic lava cave in the Kipuka Kanohina Cave System on the Island of Hawaii, USA - MA170107-3 metaG ...
CCTACGCGGTCACGGCCGTGCGACGGGGCACCACGCTCGCGAGCGGCGCGCGTGATACGGCGCCGCGGCGAACGACCTACGTCGTGGCGCTCCGCGTGCGGTTCGACGAGAACACGATTTCGCGGCGCCGCGGCATGATGCCGCTCCTCCCGGGCGCGCGCGCCATCCGGCTCATCGGCCGGGACGGGGCGTCCTATACACCCTCCCCCGCGGCGTTCGACGCGCTGCGCAAGTGCCTCGTTCCTGGTGAGAGCTACACCACCGAATTGACGTTCGACGTGCCGGCGGAGATCGCGGAGCCACGGCTGTACATCGGCGCCGACCCGTTCCTGCCGATCGACGCCCTGCTCATCGGATACGAGAACAGCCTGTTCCACCGGAAAGTGATGTTCCGGCTCGACGCATGAGCGCAACCGCAGCGGTCCGGCCGGTCCCGCGCGGGATCACGCTGCTCGGGCTCGGCATCGGCCTCCTGGCGGGAAGCGTCGGCTTCGCTGGCTTCGGCGCGCTGCCGGCGGTCATGGTGGCCCTCTCCGGCACGACACTGGGGTTCACCCACCCGCGGCGCTCGTGGCGCTGGGGCGTCCTCGTGATCGCCTGCTTCGGCGTGGCCCAGTTGCTGCTCCGGATCCTGTATGTCACCCGCGACGCGCGCGACGCCATTCCCGTGGATGGCAACGTCGCCGCCCTCGCCACGTTCGTGGGACTGTACGGCGGGGTCCTGCTGCAGCATGTCGTGAATCGCCTGGAGCGCGACGCCTAGCGGCGCCTCACCGAGGACCGTCGTCAGTACCGCTCGCCTAGGGCGCTGCGGGCCGGCCGATGAGAACCCGGTGCAGCAGGCGGTAGACCAGAAGCAGGAGGAATGCGCCGACGACTGCCGCGGCGAACCCCGGGATCTCGCCGGCGCGGAACAGATCGAAGCGATTGCCCACGTAGGTGGCGAGGCCCGAGCCGCCTACCCCGAGCAGCGTCGTGACGAGAAGCCCGCCGGGATCCCGCCCCGGCATGATGATCTTCGCCACCACACCGGCCGCGAACCCGATCGCGATCGTGCTCACGATGCCGATGGAGCCCAGCGACTTCAGCATCCCCACGAGCGAGTGGATGTCCGACTGGTCCATGCCCTATGTAACCCGCCGCGCAGCGGGCTCGCAACTACAGGACCCCGGGGTTAGCTTGGCCGCATGGCCCTGCCGCTGCTCACGGTCGACGCCTTCACCGCCGTCCCGTTCACGGGCAACCCCGCCGCGGTGTGCCTGCTCGGCGGGCCCGCCGATCCGCGCTGGATGCAGAACGTCGCGGCCGAGATGAACCTCGCCGAGACGGCGTTTCTCCACGGTACCGACGACGGATTCGCGTTGCGCTGGTTCACGCCGACCGTCGAGATGGACCTGTGCGGGCACGCGACGCTGGCGAGCGCCCACGCTCTGTGGGAGGAGGACCGCCTCGCGCCGGCCACCGCCGCCCGGTTCCACACGAAGAGCGGCCTATTGACCGCGCGCCGGGCGGCCGAGCCCGGCTGGATCGAGCTGGACTTTCCCGCCACGCCCGCCGAGCCGGCGCCGCTGCCTCCGGCGCTCATCGCGGCGCTGGGAGTCACCCCGCGCGCCGTGGCGCGGAGTCGATTCGACTACCTGGTCGAGGTCGAGTCCGCGGAGGCGGTGCGGCGCCTCACGCCCGACCTGGCGGCGCTGACCCGTGTCGGGCCGCGCGGCGTCATCGTCACCAGCCGTGCCGACACGGACGGTCACGACTTCGTGTCGCGCTTCTTCGCCCCCGCCGCCGGCGTCCCCGAGGATCCGGTCACCGGGTCGGCGCACTGCGCGCTCGCGCCGTGGTGGGCCGCGAAGCTCGGCAAGACCGCGCTGACGGGATTCCAGGCGTCGGCACGGGGCGGCGTGGTGCGGGTGCGCGTCGCCGGGGACCGGGTCGTGCTGGCCGGGCAGGCCGTGACCGTGCTGCGGGGCGAGCTGGCCGAGCGCACCTGACGCGCCTTGCCGAGCGGCGCCGCGAGCGTGATTATGGAGGCCAGCGATGATCGACATCCGCACGACGACCGACATCCACGCGCCGCCCGACGTGGTCTGGCAGGCGCTCACCGATCTCCCCAAGTACCCCGAGTGGAATCCGTACATCACACGGGCGAACGGGGCCGTCGAGGTCGGTGAGCGCCTGGAGCTACGGGTGGAGACGCCGGGCGGTGTGGCCCGGACGCGGCGCCCCGTCGTGATCGAGGCCGAGGCGAACCGGGAGCTGACCTGGGTGGAGGAAGGCTGGATCCCGGGCATGCTCGCCGGCCATCACTCGTTCACGATCGTTCCGCGCGGCCCGAACCGCACTCACGTCGTCCACCGCACCACGTTCACCGGTCTCCTGCTCCCCTTCGTCCGCGCCCGCCTCGAGACCAACGTGCGTGAGGGCCTCGAGGCGATGAACCGCGCGCTCAAGGCGCGCGCGCAGGGCGGCGGCGGCCCCGGCGTCTGACCGCGGCGCCGGCCACACCCGCGCGCGGCGGCCGCCTCGCCGGGTATCTGTTCGCCCTTGGCGCCGGGGCGACCTGGGGCACGACCGGCGTCCTCTCCACGTTCCTCTATGCCGAAGGCGCCGCCATCACGGGCATCGGCTTCTGGCGCGTGCTCATCGGCACCCTGGGCCTCGCCGCGTGGGGCCGGGCGGTCTGGCCCGATCTGTTCCGCGCGGATCGCCGCGGCTGGCTCGTGGTGGCGCTGGGCGGCGGCGCTCTGGTCGCGGTCTTCGAGGTGGCCTACCAGTTCGCGATCGCCGGCACCGGGGTGGCCGGGGCCGCCGCGCTCCTGTACACGGCGCCGGTGATCGTGGCCGTCCTGGCGCAGCCGATCCTGGGCGAGCCGCTCACCCCGGTGCGCGTGCTGCTCGCCGTCGTGGTGATGGTGGGCGCCACGCTGACCGTGCGCGGAGGCGCGGCCGCCGCCGGAGGGCCCAGCCTGGTGGCCGGTGTCGTGGGAGGCGCGCTCGCCGCGCTCAGCTATGCCGGCACGACGCTGCTCGCGCGCTGGGCGGTGCCGCGCTACGGCGCGCTCAAGGTCCTGTTTCTCGAGCTCACCGGTGGGACCGTGCTGCTGGGCGCCCTGCTCCCCCTCTTTGGCCGCGCGCCGCTGCCACCGCCCACGGCCAGCGGCTGGATGTACGTCGTCGCGCTCGCGATCGTGACGGTGCTGCTCGCGAACGCCCTCTTCTTCGCGGCGGTGCGTCGGATCGAGGCCGCGCCCACGGCCGTCGCCGCCACGATCGAGCCCGTGATCGCCGCCTTGCTGGCGTTCGTCGCCTTCCGTCAGGGGCTCACGCTCGTCGGGTGGCTCGGCCTGCTCATGGTGGTGGGCGGCGTGGCGGGCGGGTACTGGCGCGAGGCATTCGGGGAGGGCTCAAGAGACTAGAATAGCAGTTCCACTCCCAGCCGCACCACGCGCGGGGGCCCATACCCGAAGAGCGGCTGGAAGAAGTCCTGCGCCGCCGCGAGATACAGCGGGAACAGCTCGGTGCGCCCCTCGAGCAATCCGTTCCCATCGAGATCGGCCCAGGCGCGGTAGCGCGGCGATTCGTACGGGATCGCCTCGGGGTGCGCGGCATACGCCGCTTCGGCGCGGGCCGCGAGGTCGTCGGTGGCGAGCTGGGGTGCGCCGCTCTCGCGCCGCACCGACTCCACGTTGCGGCGGTCCAGCAGGTTGCGCACGTCGAGATAGAGGCTGCCGCGCAGCCGCGCCAGGGCGACGGGACGGCGCAGCATCAGATCGACCGTGGACTGCGTGGGCAGGCGCGAGCTGTTGGGCAGGCCGATCAGCGAGTCGCCCGCCGGATTGGTGCGGCTGAACGGGAGCCCCGAGCTGAAGCGGAGCACCGCGGCCAGCTCGAGGCCGCCGAGTGGGCGCACGCGCCCGATGGCGGGTCCGAGGCGGTCGGGGCCCCGGAGCTGCCCGATCGCGACGAGCGCGTGGCGCCGGTCGTAGTCGAGCGGAAACTCGACCCGCGCCTGCAGGATCTCCGTCGTATCGCCCAGGGTGGTGTCGGGCTGGATCCGCCGGAAGAACGCGTTGGCGGTGCTCGCCGTCGCCGTGGCCTGCTGCAGCACGTACGAGAGCCGCGCCCCCCACCAGTCCACCAGCTCCCGCTCGAACACGACCTCGACGCCCTTGACGCTGCCGAAGTCGTCATTGCCGAAGATCGAGGAGTCGGGATCGATGCCCAACGGCACCGATGCCACGAGCCCGTCGAGCCGCTTGATGTACACGCCGAGGCGCAGCGCCGTCGCGGCGCCGGGGCGGACGCGGAGATTGAACTCGTACTGCATCGCCTGCTCGTGCCCCAGGTGGGGGTTGCCGCGGCGGAAGCGGCCGGTGCGCGCGGTGTCGTCGAACGCCGCATCCACGAGGTACTGGTAGTCCGGCGCCTGGCTGAAGCGGCCCCAGCTCGCCACGAACGTCGCCCCCGCGAGCACCGTGGACACGGCGAGGCGCGGGTTCACCGTGCGCCGGGGCCCGGTGCTCCCCGTGCCCCCGCGATCCATCCGCGGATCGAACTGGTCGTAGCGCAGCCCGAGGGTGAACCCGAGATCGCTGAGGCGGAATTGCGTCTCGGCGTACAGGGCCGCGCTGAGGGGCGTGAATTCCGACGCGCTCGCCGGGGGCACGGGGTCGCCCACGGGGAGGTAGGCCTGCACGCGATGGAACGTCTGCACCCGCTGCCGCGACAGCTCGCCGCCGAGGAACAGGTCCGCCTCGGTCCCCAGCCCGACCACCAGATCGAGCTGGCCGCGCAGCTCGCGCAGCCGGTTCCAGGCGATCTCCCCGCGGGGCCCGAATCCCGTGAAAAACGCCGGCACGCCCCACGCGGTGCGCTCGCTCCAGTCGGGCGGCGTGAAGCCTGGCACCGGCGCCCGCGCCCCCGTGGTGTCGAGCGCGCGGGCCAGATCCTCGCCCACAAAGCGGTAGCGCTCGAGGGTGAACGCGCCGAACCGGTACTCGGGCTCGTTCTCCAGGGCGCCGCGCGCGAACTCGCGCCCCAGGTAGGCCACCCGCAGGTCGAGGGACACCGGGGTCCTCGCCTCGGGGCTCGCCGTCCGCTGTAAGTGCGCGCTCACCAGGTCGCCGCGCACCCGCAGGCCGGGAGCGAGCGTCTCGTCGTACTTGTAGGCGGGATCGAACAGCAGCCGCTGCTCCGCCGACGCGAGACCGAAGACCCGCAGCGCGTGCCGCGTGCCCAGCAGCGCCGTGACCTTGGCGCCGACGTCCACCCGCTCACCGCTGTTGTGCGGCAGCAGCGACGGATTCTGGGTGCGCGGATCGCGCGGATCCGGTGGGGGCGGCGCCGCCACGGGATCGGCGTCGAGCCGCCCCTCCGCATCCAGGGTGGCGACGACGCCGACGGCGCCCGACACGGGGCCCTCGACCGACGCCACGAAGCGGTCGATCCCCAGGTCCCCCTCCTGCCCGAGCGGGCGGTCGGTCTCGTAGGCGACCCGTCCCGCCCAGTGGTCGCCAGCGTCGCGCGTGCTGACGCTGATGAGGCCGGAGAGGGCCTGCCCGTAGCGCGCCGAAAACCCGTTGGTGACGAGGGAGGCATCGGACACGAAATCGGGCGGCAGCCGCAGGCCGAGCTGCGCCGTCGAGGCATCGAGCCGGTTCTTGACGCCGAGGCCGTCGAGCACGAGCGCCTGCTGGCCCAACCGGCCGCCGCGGTAGCTCTCGCCTACCGCCCCGGCCGCCAGCTCGATCGCCTCCGCCACCGACGTGACCGGCAGGGCGCGCAGCTGGTCACGCGTGACGCGTTGCACCGTCGCCGTCACCAGCGGGTCGAGCACCGGATCGGAGACCGCCTCCACCGCGATCGGCATCATCTCGAGGGCCTGGGGCACGAGGGCGAAGTCGACGATGACGCCCGAGCCGCCGGGGACCTGCACGCTGTCGCGCGCCGCCGGCCGGTAGCCGATGCGCGCCGCGCGCAGGCGATGCCAGCCGCCGCGCACCTCGCGGATGCGGTAGCGCCCCGCCGTGTCCGTCGTCGTGCCCTGCCGGCCGTCGACGGTGACCTGCACCCCCGCCAGGGGGCGGCCCGTGGCACCGTCGCGCACGCGGCCGGACACCGTCCCGGTGGCCTGAGCCGCGAGCGGACCCGCGAGGCCCAGCACCAGCGCCACGCCACCCCACGCGGGCCTCACGGGAGCTGCCACAGCCAGAGATCGAACGTCCGCCCGACCACGCGCTCGGCGACCACGGTGCGACCGTCGGGCGACAGCGCGGGTCGCCGCAGCGCCATGGCGGAGTCGGACAGGATCGCCTCCGCACCGGTCGCCAGGCTCACGAGCAGCAGCGCACCGCCGAGGTCGCGCTGCAGGGGCCCGAAGGTGGGATGCACGCCGAACGAGACCGCCCCGCCCACGATCGCCACGAGCCGCCCCGCCGCCACCTGCACGTCCCGCGCGATGCCTCCGGCCCCGAAGTCGTGGACCACGGCGATCGAGTCGCGGGACACCACGTAGCGATAGACCCGGGTGTCCCCGTTGAGCGTGTAGTAGACGGTGTCGTCGCCCGCCACGGCGACCGACGACGCCTGGTCCGAGCCGGCGAGCATGGTCGCCGCCGGAACCGGCGATGCGAGATCGAGCACCACGATCTCGAGTCCCCAGCGCAGGGTGTCGAGCAGGCATGACTGGCACGGCCGCTCGTAGGCCACGCGCTCGGCGAGATAGATCAATGAGTCGGGCCCGAGCCAGCGGAGCTGCGAGATGCCCTCGTGGGCCCGGCCGCTCGGTCCCGGATAGGGAATCGCGAGTACCTCGCTCGTGTCCGCCGCTTGGTCGAGCCGCGACAGGACCAGGGCCTGGCGCCGGGGACTCACGGTGCGCGGCACGCGCGGCGAAATGGCGAGCACGTACGCCAGCCGGCCGTCGGCCGCCGCCGCCGGGGTCTCGTAGACGTCCATCGAATCGGCCCCGGCGACGGCCCGGTTGCACAGCTCGCCGCTGACCGGCGCGCCGTCCGCCGGCATCAGCGCCAGGCAGCGGTCCCGGTCGGCGCGGTCGAGCCGCTCGCGCGAGAACAGGAACGCGCTGCCGTCGGGGAGCCACGCCGGCATCCACTCCACGCCGCTGCTGAACGTCACGCGCCGCGGCGAGCCCGGATCGAACGGTCCGGTGGGCCCGTACGGCCCGGGCCGGGGCGGAGCGGCGTGGTCACAACCGGCGAGCGCGGCGAGCAGCAGGCAGACCAGGCGTGAGTCGATCGGCTATCTTCCCGCTACGGGTCGGACCAATGGTACCCTCATGAGAGCCGTCTGGAAACCGGCGCTGGTCAGCGGCGCCGGCATCGCCGTCGCCGCAGCCGCGCTTGCCGGGTGGATGGCCATGCCCCCACCCGCCGACCTGCTGGCGCCGCCCACGACGCCGGCGCTGGTGGTGGCAGACCGCCACGGCGCCCAGCTCCGTGCCACCCGGGCGCAGGACGGCAGCCGCACCGCGTGGCGCGCGCTCGAGGCGTTCGACCCCAAGCTGCTCCAGGCGTTCGTCGCCGTGGAGGACCGCCGGTTCTGGAGCCACGCCGGCGTGGACCCGCGCGCGCTGGCGCGGGCGGCGCGCGACAACCTCGCGGCGGGGCGGATCGTGTCCGGCGGATCCACGATCACCATGCAGACCGCCCGCCTGCTGCGGCGCACGCCGCGCACACTGCCGGGCAAGGCGCGCCAGACGCTCTGGGCGCTGCGGCTCGAGGCGCACCTCGACAAGGCGGCGATCCTCGAGCAGTATCTCAACCGCGTCCCGCTGGGCCAGGGGACCGTGGGCGTCGAGGCCGCCGCCGCGCTCTACTTCGGCGGCACGGCGCGCGAGGTGAGCCTGGGCCAGGCGGCGCTGCTCGCCGCGCTCGCCAGCGCTCCGTCGCACGACAACCCGCTCATCGATCCCGCGCGCGCCCGCGCCCGCCGTGCCGTCGTCCTGCGCCGCCTGGGCGCCCTCGGCTACGCCACGCCCGAAGACCTGGCGCGTGCCAGCGCCGAGCCGCTGGTCGCCCTCGACCGGACGACGCCCTTTCTCGCTCCCCACTTCACCACGCGCTTCCTCGCGCGCGGCGACGACCCGCCGCCCCCCCGCGACGGCGTGGCGCGCACCAGCCTCGATCTCGGGCTCCAAGGCGAGGTCGAGGCCGAGGTGCGGCATGCCGTCGACGTGCTGCGCGACCGCATCGTGGCGCACGCCGCGGCGGTCGTGCTCGACAACCCGACGGGCGAGATCCTCGCCTGGGTCGGCTCCCCCGACTTCTTCGCCGACACCGCCGGTCAGGTGGACATGGTCGTGAGCCTGCGCCAGCCGGGATCGACCCTCAAGCCGTTTCTCTACGGGCTCGCGTTCGACCGGGGCTACACCCCGGCGTCGCTGCTGCCCGACGTCCCGCGCACCTATCACACGACGCTCGGCCCCTACCGGCCCCGCAACTACGACCGCCGCTTCCGCGGGCCCGTGCGCGCCCGCGAGGCACTGGGCAGCTCCTACAACGTCCCCGCCGTGGAGCTGGCCGAGCGGCTCGGCACGGGCGCCCTGCTGCGCACGCTGCATCTGGCCGGGTTCGCCTCGCTCGATCGCACCCCGGAGTTCTACGGCCTCGGCCTGGCGCTCGGCAACGGCGACGTGACGCTGCTCGAGCTGGCGAACGGCTATCGGGCGCTGGCGAACGGCGGGCTGTGGCGGCCGGTGTCGTGGCGGGCGGGGTCCGTGAACCCCGGGGCATGGCCCCGGGGTCAACCCACCCGTGATACGGCGATCCGCGTGATGTCGCCCCAGGCTGCCGCGCTCGTGCTCGATATCCTCGCCGATCCGGCGGCGCGCGTTCCCGGATTCGGCGTGCACACGGCGCTCGATCTCCCGTTCCGGGCGGCGGCGAAGACCGGGACGAGTCGCCACTTCACCGACAACTGGGCCGTGGCCACGACCGAGCGGTTCACCGTCGCGGTGTGGGTCGGCAACTTCAGCGGCCGGCCGATGCAGGGAGTCGGCGGCATCACCGGCGCCGGGCCGCTGCTGCAACGGGTGGCGCTGCGCGTCGCGCGCCGCTACCCGCCGGGTCACCTCGCGACCCCGGATGCCGCGGGCGCCGTGTCGAGCCGCGTGTGCGGGGGTTCGGGCCTCGCCGCGACCGCCGATTGCCCCGCGCTCGTCGAGTGGTTCGCGCCGGGCACCGAGCCCGAGGCCGGCGGGGTTCGGGAAGCCCGGGGCATGGCCCCGGGGTCAACCCACCCGGATGGCATCGGTGAGGGGTTTCGGGTTTCCTCACCCCTGGACGGTGACCGCTACGAGATTCCGGTGGGCGTGGACCCGCGCTACGCGACGATCGCGCTGCGCGCCGAAGGCGCTACCGCCGTCCGCTGGTATGTGGACGGCATCGAAGTGCGGGACCAGCGCTGGCGGCTGGAGCCGGGGCCACACGTGATCAGGGCTCAGACGAGCACCGGTCAGGTGGACGAGGTTCGGATCGTGGTGCAGTAGTCAGACGCACAGACAGAGGGACCCGCGTCAGGCGCGCAGATGGTGAACAGATCGTGGTGAACGGGCCCTGCCAGCTATCCCCTGTTCACCATCTGCTGCGTCTGCCGCGTCTGTGCGTCTACCGCGTTCTGTCCGTCTGTCCGTCTGTTTTGAGATACTGATCCAGCCAGTCCAGCACCACGCCCCACCACAGCCGCCGGTTCCTCGGCCGCAGCACCCAATGCCCCTCGTCGGGGAAGTAGAGGAACTTCGCCGGCACGCCCATGCGGCGCGCGGCTGTGAACGCCTGGTAGCCTTCCGACACGTCCACCCGGTAGTCGTTCTGGCCGTGCACGAACAGCATCGGCGTCTTCCATCGGTCCACGAAATTGAGAGGGGACCACTGCTCGTAGAGCGCGCGGCTCGCGTGCAGCGGGCCACCGAACTCCCAGTCGGTGAACCACAGCTCCTCGGTGCTCCCGGCCATGCTCACCGTGTTGAAGACGCCGTCGTGGTCGACGAGGGCCTTGAAGCGGTCGGTATGGCCGGCGAGCCACGCGACCATGTAGCCGCCGTAGGAGGCGCCGGCCGCCCCGATGCGGGTCGAGTCCACAAAGGGCAGCCGCGCGACGACGTCGAGACCCATGAGCAGATCGTCGAGCGGGTAGTCGCCCCAGTGCCGTGAGATGGCGTCGGTGAACCGCTGCCCGTAGCCGGTCGAGCCGTGGAAGTTGACCGCGGCCACGACGTAGCCGCGCGCGGCGAACATCTGATAGTTCCAGCGCGCGTGCCAGTTATCGAGCCAGGCGCCCTGCGGGCCGCCATGGATCAGGTACACGAGCGGATACCGCCGCGCGGGATCGAAGCCCGGCGGCTTGAGCAGCCAGCCAAACACCGAGTCGCCCAGCACGCCCGTGAACGCGAATTCCTCGAGCGGCCGCAGATCGAGGACGGCCCGCGCCGAGTCGCTGTGACGCGTGAGCTGTCGACCGGCGACCCACACTTCGGCCGGCTGCGTGTTGCTCTGATGGAGGTATACGACGTCGCGGCCGCGCGGCAGCGGCCGCACGCTCGTGTTGACGCCGGCGCCTGTCGGGACGAGGGCACGGCGGAACGACGGAATCTCGATGCGGTAAACGTGATCCCGCCCTCGCTCCTCGACGACGGCGTACACGCACCTGGAGTCGGGACACCAGGTGTAGGCTCCCACCGAGCGATCCCACCCCCTGGTGGCGTCGACCGCCGATGCGCCGGTCCGTCCATCCGCCCGTGCGACCAGCATCAGCCGCAGCCGGTCGGCCTCGAAGCCGGCGCGCTCCATGGACAGGTAGGCGAGCCACTTGCCGTCGGGCGCGTAGCGGGGCGTGTGGTCCGCACCCCGATTCGCCGCGGTGAGGGCCCGCCGCCCGCCGCCGCCGGCGTCCATGAGGTAGACGTCCACGTTCGTATTGTCGGCCACCACCGAGTCGCCGTGGAACGCGACGGCGATCTCCCGTCCGTCGGGCGCCATCGCGACGTCACCGTCGCCGCCCGTGGCGATCGTCGGGACGTCGTGATCGATCGGCGTGAGATCTCTCGCGGCGCCCGTGGCGAGCTCCACGCCGAAGACGTGCTGGCGCCTTCCGGCCCGGAACTCGTCCCAGTGCCGGTAGAACAACTCCGTCCAGAGGCGCGCGTCGGTGGAGTAGGCACCGTTGCGCCGGTCGATCTCCTGCTCGGCCGGCCACTTCACGTCGCCCACCGCGAGGAAGCCCTGGCCGTCGGGGCGCCACAGGAACTCGCCGGCGCCGTCGGGCAGACTGGTCACCCGCCGGGCTTCGCCGCCGGCGAGCGACAGGACCCAGATCTGAGAGCCTTGCTCGCGCGTCGACAGGAACGCCAGGCTGCGGCCGTCCGGGGCCCAACGCGGGCTGCGGTCCGAGCCCGGCCCCCGGGTGAGAGCGCGGGTTTCCCCCGTCGCCACCGCCGCCAGCCAGATGCGGGATACGTTGCGGTTGTCGGCGAGCGATGGCGTGGAAACCGTGTAGGCCACCCACCGTCCGTCGGGTGAGACCTGGGGGTCACCCACGACGGGGATCGCGAGGAAGTCGTCGACGGTGAGGGCGCGACCCTGCGCTGCGAGTTCGGGAAACGGGAGCCGGGAAACGGGAAACGTGAGTACCAGCGCAGTAAGCCACCGGCATCGTCGCATGAGCATGCCCCCCTGTGCGTCTGTGCGCCTGCGCGTCTGTGCGTCTGTCCGTGCGTCTGCCCGTCTAGTAGTCCGGGTGCGTCAGGATCGCCTTGACCAGCTCGTCGTACACGCGCGACTCGGGCGTCACTGTGCCTGAGCCGTCGGTGTGCACGTTCCAGGCGCACAGCTCCTGCAGGGCCGTGGCCTCCTCGTAGGTAAGGTGCAGGACATAGCCGTGGCCCGCGGGCCGGGCCGCGTCGAGCACGCGGGCCAGTACGTCCGGCAGGTGCTTGGCCGCCTGAATCGCCGCGAGTTGTGGCCGGCTGACGGTGAGATCCATGGTC
>Ga0187892_10010210_pt1 | contig 12003 bp, 8 predicted proteins | sample MA1701073metaG_FD_139345 | JGI IMG/M metagenome (GOLD analysis project Ga0187892, IMG submission 139345) | Bio-ooze microbial communities from a basaltic lava cave in the Kipuka Kanohina Cave System on the Island of Hawaii, USA - MA170107-3 metaG ...
TCCCTCGATACGGCCGCTGAGAAGACGCGGCCTACTCGGGACGAACGGAGAAAGGTCTTGTAAATCAAGGCCACAAATCCGCTCGTCCCGAGTAGCCGACGTCCTCGGCGGCGTATCGAGGGACCACTCGCGAGAAAATCGACACACTCTACCAAGGAGGGAGTTGGAGGGAGGTTACAGGGCGCCCGTTCGCTACAATCAAATCGACCCTCTACCAGTTGCTGGCCGAAGATTGTCTGTCTGGGATATCCTGAGTATTCATCCGGTGGCAGAAATGGTCGATCGACACCATCCCAACCAAACGATGCGCTTTCGCTACCTCGTCGTCGCGTTCCTGATGAGCTCTTTGGCTGCCACAGCCACGGCGCAGACCTGGGGCATCTCGTCGACGGGCCAGGGGTCCATCGCCTTCAGCGGCAACGGCGCCGAGGAGCTCGGCGGCCTGACCTGGGCCGGAGGGACGCAGTACTACGCCGTCACGGACAACGAGGCGAAGATGTTTCCGATCACGATCCAGGTGAACAGCAACAGCGGTGCGATTGAGTCGGTCAACGTCGCACCGGTGGTCACGCTGGCGATCGGGACTGACCTCGAGGGGATCGCCTACAACTCCGCCAACTCGAGCGTCTTTGTCAGCGACGAAGCCGGGCCAGCGATCCGCGAATACAGCATCGCCACGGGAAGTGTCCTGCAAACTCTCACGCTGCCGCCGGTCTTCGCCGGCCATAGATCGAATCTGAGTCTCGAGTCCCTCTCCTTGCAACCAGGTGGCAACGCGCTGTGGACTGCAAATGAAGAGGCTCTCACCGCCGACGGACCGATATCATCGTTTACAGCCGGCACGGTCGTCCGACTCCAACGGTTCAATGCCGCGCTCAGCGCGTCGGGCCAATGGGCGTATGTCACCGACGCGATCCACGGCGACATCGGCAACAACGGCCGCGACACCGAAGCGAGCGGAGTGAGCGATCTCGTTGCCCTGCCCACGGGCGACCTGCTGGTGATGGAACGCGCCCTCGGTGCCGTGCCGTTCGGCTTTCGGATTCGCCTGTATCAAGTCGATCTGACCACCGCGACCGATATCTCGAGCCTGGCCGACCTCGACGGCGAAACCTACACCCCGGTGACCAAGACGTTGCTTTGGGAAGGCAGCTTTCCGGGCAACAACTTCGAAGGCATCGCTCTCGGTCCTCAAATTTCGGGAGGCGTCTACAGCTTGTTGCTGGTGTCGGACGGCGGCGGAGGCGTGCAGCAAGCCTTGTACGCTCTGACCTTGGCGCCGCCGCCCTGCACGCCGGCGCCGCTGAGCGGCTGCCGATCACCGGAGCGCTCCGGTCTGGCGTTTCGTCGGGTCGATGGCCAGCGCGACAAACTGTCATGGACGTGGCGCCGCGGCACGATCGAAAACGTGTCTGCGTTCGGCAACCCCACCCTTCCCGGCGGCACACCGTTCGGCGTGTGCATCTACGACAGTCCGGGCGGCGTGCTTACACTGGCGTGGTCGGCGCGAGTCCGTGCCGGCGCGGAATGGCGTGCCGTCGGCAGCCGCGGGTTCCGCTATCGCGAACGCGACGGAGCGGCTGACGGCATCGTCAACATGGTGATGCGCAGCGGCGATGGCAATGCGTCGGCCGCCTTGCGCGGCAAAGGCGTCAATCTCCAACCGCCGAGCAATCCACCCAGCGGCCCAATGCTCGAGCACGGCACCGAAGTGGTCGTCCAGCTCGTGAATCTCGAGAATTCGGCGGAGTGCCTGGCGGCGTCGTATTCGAGCGCGGCAACCGATTCGCCCGACGAGTACAAGGCACGCTTCTGATTGGCGACACGCGCAAGGAGCGGCTCGATGTTGCGGCGCATCCTCCCGTGGCTCAGCGGGTTGGTCTTGCTTGTCGTCCTCGCCGAAGGAGTCTGCCGCATCTTCTTCGCCACCATCGTCGGCCGCAGCGTGCTGTTCTATGGCACGCCGCTCGAGCGCGCCACGGTGAGCGGCGAGGGGCAGTCACCGCTGCTCCGCACGCTGCAGCAGCGGCAAATGCGCGGCGTCGGCGACCGCAACAACAGCGCCCGTCTGACCGACAACCAGCTCGGCAGCTATGCCAAGTATCATCCGAATCAGGCGCGCTCGACTTACGACGTCGACACCGGCGAAGTCTACCCGGTCAGCATCAACACGCGCGGCTTCCGCGGTCCCGAAGTTTCCGATGAGAAGCCAGCCGGCGTCGTTCGCATTGTGACGTTGGGAGCGTCGTCGACGTTCGGCTATCACGCGCGCGACGACATGACCTATCCAGCGCAGCTGCAGCGCGCGCTGAACGCCGCCTGCCCTTCCCGGAAATTCGAGGTCATCAACCTGGGCATTCCGCATTTGACCTCGACGCAGATCCTCGCGCTCTTTGCCGCCGAGGGCGTACGCCTGCACCCGGACGTGGTCACCTTCTACGAAGGCTTCAACGATGCCAACGAGATCGGCAACAAGGTTGAATCGGCCGCGAAGCCACGCAGGTCGGGCTATTCATCGACCCGCTGGCGCAAGCGGTTCGTGCGCTGGATGCGCGATCGCTTTCTGGTGGCCGCGTTGGCGGACGCCCTCGTAACCAACTGGACACAACGCTTTTCGCCGGCGCAGATCGCCGCGGAGACGGAGAGGATTCGCGGCATTCTGCTCGACAACTTCGCAACCCTCGCCCAGATGTCGCGGGAAGAAGGTTTCACGCCAATCCTGGCCAGCCAGCAGGCACGCTCGCAGCTGGTGCCGCGCGAAAAGGTTCGCGGAATCACTTTCAAGCAGGAGATCGAGTTGGTTTCCAAAGAGCTGACCGAACGAGAATCGGTGGACCGCAAGGGGGCGGCCCTCCTGGTCCACGCGGCATTGCTCGAGGCAGAAGCCGAGTGGGCGCGACAACACGGCGTGCCCTTCGCCGACGTGCTTCAAGCGCTCGATCCGCGGCGCGATACGCTGGTCAGCTGGGTTCACCTCAGCCACGAAGGCAATCAGATCATCGCGCAGCAACTGGCGGCATCCATTCTGCCGAGCATGTGCCCCGACCAGGCTCGACCCGCGGCCGCAAGCACAGCCCTGGCGCACCCTCCATCCGAATAGACTCAGATTGTCGTCCGTCGCGGCCTGCGACTGCTCGCGTAGCGCGCTCAAGGACGCCTACCGGAGCGAGCCTCCTGTTCTCCCTCCTTACCAGAGACTGTCGATTTTCTCGCGAGTGGTCCCTCGATACGCCGCCGAAGACGTCGGCTACTCAGGGCGAGCGGATTTGTGGCCTTGATTTACAAGACCTCGTCCCGAGTAGGCCGTGTCTTCTCAGCGGCCGTATCGAGGGACCTGTGGCGTTTATCGACAGTCTCTACCAGGGAGGGAGTTAGAGGGAGGTTACGCGGCGCGACGTTGCACGCATCAAACTGATATAGAACGACCCTCCGGCAACGACCGCCTGCGTTGCTCTCTTGCCATGAACGGTCGAATGTCCCTAAGTTTACTCAAAAGTAATTCACCAAAACCACTGACCTGAAACTTGGGTTCGGGGTCCCGGGTGCAGGGTTCGAGGTTCTCTTCGAATGATCTGGCGAGGCCGGTGGCTCCAGGGCCCGCAACTGCCCTTTTGAAAAGACTCACACGCGTCATGGCTTTGCCCCGGGCAAAGCCCTCGTTTACGCAGACAGCCTGTCGCAACGCCGCACTTCGAAACGCCGGCTCGAAGCCGGGCTGCTGAAGCGATGGACGGTCACTTACGACGCTCGACCAATAGGCGTCGTAGGGTCGGCAGAGCCGCTCGATCTTTGGGGCGATCCGCGGCTTCCTTGGAGCGGATGACGTCCTCCAAGGCTGCAACCGGGACGGTGAGACCGTCCAGGTCGTAGCGTTCGACATGTTGACAGAGGTCGTCATAACCCGTCGTTCCGGCTGGGCGGAAGCTGAGATCGAGATCGCCGAAGACGGTCGAGAGGTTGAGGAGATCGACCTGTTGGAGAAAGCGCCGATCGCAAGCGAACGCTAGCCCTTCCGGGGCGTCCTCCGTGCGAATCCGTGCCTTGATCTCGTTCAAGGCACAAGCCAGTCGATCGAGGTTGTCGGGGTCTTCGGCCGGGCAAATGTCCGCGTCGCCGGTCCGTAACGGCGAACCGTGTAGTGTGGCGGCGAGCCCGCCGATCAGAACGTATCGAACGCCGTTAGCTTCGAGTGCGCGGAGAATCGCTTCGGGATCAAACCGCGGCACCGGGGGCGTTCCGTCAGGAGAGGCGCCGCGCTCCGTGGGCGCGTTCTTCGAATGCAAGCATGTCGAGCAAGTAGTCGAGGCGTTGCTTCGGGGTCCAAGTCAGCCGCGCGCGAATCTGATCGTCGTCGCCACGATCCACCGTGCCGCTTGCCTTCGCGTCGACCTCGCTCTCGGGCGTCACGCGCCTACGTTCCATGAGGGTATGGCTAACAGCGTGCGCTGGGGTTGGCAAGCGGCGCACGATGAGGAACTGGTTGAGGCACTTCGCGCGCCTGTGGTTTGACCGGCATAAGTCCCGAGATAGACTTGACAAAGGTCCTGATTGAGGCCCAATTACAGGCTTAGAAGTGTGGTTTTGCCGGGCGAATACTGCTTCTAGCTAGGCGGGCAGCGGGGATTTTTTTACGGTCTCGTAGGACCTCGCACCAACTTGTTCACGTCGTTCCTACACGTCCCCCTTCCCTTCCTTCCTTTCTTCGAGGAGACCATCCATGAAGACCCCCGTGATCGTGCAAGCCCTCCGAACACCGATCGGTCGCTCGCGCAAAGGCTCACTGGTAACCAAGGACGCCTTCGCCCTCGCCGAACTGGTGGTCGCTGAAGTGATCAAGCGCTCCAGGATCGACCCGAGCGAGATTGACGACCTCGTCATCGCCGAGAGCCTGCAGGGCGGCGGGGTCATCGCGCGCCACACCGCCGTCGTGTTGGGACTCGAGCAGGTTCCCGGAATGGCGACGAATCGACATTGCGCCGCCAGCCTCGGGGCCATCGCCAGCGCCGCCGGATCCATCGCCGCCGGCATGGATCGGGTCGTCCTCGCCGGAGGTACGGAGAGTCTGAGCACGATGCCGATGTGTCAGAAGGCAACCGCCGGAAACACCTCTCTACAGCAATGGATGCCTCCGTCTCATCCGGAGACTCCCGACGCGCCGGCCTTCGACATGTCGATCACCGTCGGACACAACACGGCGGTCGAGGCGGGTCTGTCGCGCGCGGACGTCGATCAGTGGGCCGTCTACAGCCACAAGCGCGCGATCGAGAGCATCGACGCCGGTGCCTTCGCTTCGCAAATCGTGCCTGTCGAGGTGACGGGAGCGGGCGGCGAGCTGAGACGCTTCGAGACCGACGAGCATCCGAGACGCGGCTTGACGCTGGAGGGCATGGCGGAACTGAAGGTGCTCCATCCCGAGATCGACGGCTTCACCGTCACCGCCGGCAACGCCGCCGGTATCAATGACGCCGCCGCGGCGGTGATGCTCGTCGATGCCGACTACGCCGCTTCGAACGGCATGGAGCCGCTCGCGGCGATCCGTTCGTGGGCCGCGGTGGGGGTCGCGCCCCGGCGCACCGGAATGGCACCGATCGATGCGATCCCCAAAGCGCTCGCGCGAGCGGGCGTGCGCCGGAACGAAATCGATCTCTTCGAGATCAACGAGGCCTTCTGTTCGGTCCCAGTAGCCACGACGCGGGCGCTCGGCATCGCTCAAGAGATCTGCAACGTCAACGGCAGCGGCTGTAGCCTCGGACATCCCATCGCTGCGACCGGAGCGCGCATGGTCGTCACCATGGTGCACGAGCTCAGGCGACGGGGCGCTCGGCTTGGCTGTGTCTCCATGTGCGCCGGTGGCGGCATGGGTATGGCGATGGTGGTGGAGGCGCTCTGATTGGGCGGAGGGGAACTCGCCCGCCAGGGGGGAATGCTCGTGAAAGAAAATCGCTCGAGGGGTCCCTTGCTCGTGAAAATCAACAGGCGCTGCCTGCTGTGGTCTGGGCAGGCGGTGGACAATATTCCTTATTCCTTCAGGAAAAAACCACGAGATTAAGGCAAGGAGTTAGTGTAACCTCTGGGGGTGTCGCGCCAGGGGAAGAGCGCGATGCGGTCATCCCGGGGCGAGAGATTGCGAGTCGATTGAACGGTGAAGGGAATTGTCTTTAATCTGCTGGAGGAATGCGTCCGCGCCGCGCACGGCGACAACGCGTGGGACGCGCTGTTGGATGCGGCGGAGCTGGACGGTGCCTACACGTCGCTTGGCAGCTATCCAGATGACCATCTGGGCAGGTTGGTCGCGGCGGCTGCGTCGGTGCAAGGGGTTCCCGAGAACGAGATCCTGCGCTGGTTTGGCCGCGGCGCCATCCCGCGATTGGCTGAAAAGTATCCCGCCTTCTTCCGCCCGCATGACTCGACGCTACCGTTCCTCCTGACTCTCAACAAGATCATCCACGCGGAAGTGCGCAAGCTCTACCCCGGTGCGCAAGTGCCGGTGTTCGAGTTCGAGACGCGTCCAAACCAAGAGCTCGTCGTCGAGTATCGTTCGTCGCGCGGCCTGTGCGCGCTGGCGGTGGGTATGATCGAAGGCGCGGCACGGCAGTTTGGTGAGCAAGTGACGCTGTCGCATCCGCGCTGCCGGCAGCAGGGCGAAGACGCGTGCATCTTCCACGTCACGTTTGCTCCGTCGGTAGGTTGAGGCGATGGAAAGCGACACATCGCGCTTGGAGAAGCGCCTCAGCCGTGAGCGCAAGGCGCGCCTTGATGCCGAGGCCATTGCCGAATGGGTGACGCGTGAGCTCTATGAGAAGCAGCGCCAATTGAGTCTGCTGCAGGCCGTTTCCGTAGCGGCCAACCAGGCGGTCACCAGTGCCGCAGCCATTCAGTTTGCGCTCGATGAGATCTGTAGCTTCAGCGGCTGGCCCGTGGGTCACGCCTACGTCGCGGCGCGCCCCGGTGCGCGCGTCATGGTCCCCACCTCCCTCTGGCACCTCGAGCCGCCGGTGGAGCGTTTTGCCGAGCTTCGCCGAGTCACAGAGGCGACGCATATGCCCGCCGGAGTGTGCCTGCCGGGTCGCGTACTCAGTGGCGGCACGCCGGTGTGGATCGTCGACGTGCGCACCGACCAAAACTTTCCGCGTGTACGCGCTGCCGCCGACCTCGGAGTTCGCGCCGCGTTCGCCTTTCCGGTGAACGTGCAACGCGAGGTCGCTGCGGTATTGGAGTTTTTCTCCGATCGGCCGGCTGAGCCGGACGAGACCCTGCTCGCCTTGATGGCCCACATCGGCGCCCAGCTCGGGCGTGTCATTGAACGTCAGTGGGCGGAAGAGCGCTTGCAACAATCGGAGCTGCGCTATCGCGCCGTTTCCGAGCTCACGTCCGACTATGGGTACGCGTTCCGAATCGAGCCCAATGGGGCCGTCGTCACCGAATGGTTCGCCGGTCCCGTGGAGCGCATCACCGGATACACGTCGCAAGAGCTCGAGAGCATGGGCGGCGGTTTCCACATCGTGCATCCCGAAGATGCGCCGTCGGCGCTGCAGCGGGTGCAGCGTCTGGTTCTCGGCGAACCCGACGTATCGGAGTTTCGCATCGTCACCAAGAGTGGCGAGACGCGTTGGCTGCGCGAGAGTGGCCGACCGGTGCTCGGTGTCGACGGGCGCGTGGTACGCATCTTCTGCGCAGCGCAGGACGTCACCGAGCGCAAGCGCGCGGAGGGGAATACGCGCTCGTTGCTCGAGCTGGCAAAGGACATCAGCGGTAGCCTCGACCTCGGCGATCTGCTGCAGTGTGTCGTACGGCGTACACTCGAAATGCTGTCCTGTGACGGTGTCGCGATTTTCTATTGGGACGGTCAGCGTCAGGTGTTCCGTCTGGCCGCGCACCAGGGAATTCTGCCGGAGCGCGTGGCCGCCGCCGAGGCTCTTGCTTTTTCACCAGGGATGCCATTCGGCGGTCGCATCGCCAACGGCGAGATGGTCGTCATCAACGACATGTCCAAGCAAACCTTTCTCCCCTGCGAAGCGTACGCGCCGTTCTCGATCAAATCCGTCGTTGCCGTCCCGCTCCGCGCCGCCGAGCGGCATCTAGGAGCCATGGTCGTCTGGTCCGGAAGCCGGTGCGGCGCGTTCGACCAGGCTCAGCTCGACCTTTGTGCCGGCATTGCGCAGCAATTATCGGTGGCTGCAGGTGCGGCCGAGCTCTACCGCGAGCAGCAGGAGCAGGCGCAGGTCGCCAGCGCGATTGCGCGTTTGGGACAGACTCTGATGTCACGGCGCCACTCGCCGGAGCTGTTGGGCGAGCTGTGCCGCTTCACCACCGAGGAGCTGGCGTGCGATTGCAGCCACACCTTCCTGCTGGAGCCCGACAAGGATGTCTTCACCTTCGTTTCCGGCTACGGCGATACGGGCGAACAGACCGAAGCTCTGAGCGTTCTCGAGGTCCCACAAACCATCGTTGCCAATCTGGTGGCCACCCTCGACCGCGAAGGTGTGGCGCAAGCGGTGATGAGCCAGCCACAGGACTTGATCCCGGCAGGGCTTTCAACCCGCTATGGCATCAGCACCGCGATGTACGTGCCGTTGCGCCGCGACGGTAAAGTCGTGGGCATCCATACCGCGTGCTATCGCGGTCGCGATGAGCGCTTCTCTCCCATACAGGAGCGCATCGCGGCGGGGATGTCGGAGATCGGGTCGCTGGCGCTGGAGAATGCACGGCTCGTCGAACAGCTGGAGCGTGCCGATCGCCTCAAATCAGAGTTCATGGCGACGATGTCGCATGAGCTGCGCACGCCCCTCAACATCATCATGGGCTACGTCGATCTACTGCTCGATGAGATGTTCGGACCACTCGCGGCGGCGCAGCAGGATACCCTACAGCGTACGCAGCGCAGCGCGCGCCAACTGCTCGACTTGGTCGAGGCGACCCTCGACATCAGCCGCCTGGAGTCCGGCCGCCTGGCCCCGAAGATGGAGAACGTTCACCTTCCCGAGCTGATCGGCGACATCGAGCGAACGACGCAGGAGCTGGTGAGCAAGCCGGGTGTCGCGATAACGTGGCCGCCTGCGACCGACCTGCCGACGATCCGCACCGATCCCTTGAAGCTCAAGATCATCCTGCGCAACCTGATCGACAACGCAGTCAAGTTCACCGAGAAGGGCGATGTCACGGTGAGCGCGACGCCCGTCTCGGACGGCGTCGAGTTTGCCGTGCGCGACACCGGCATCGGCATCGACCCTGAGGCCCTGCCGATCATCTTCGAGCCATTCCGGCAAGTGGACGGCTCGGATTCGCGCCGCTTCCCCGGCGCCGGCCTCGGGCTCTATACCGTACGCCTGATGGTGCAGGCGCTCGGCGGCACGGTCGAGGTCGAATCCGCGGAAGCGCGAGGCTCATGCTTCCTGGTGCGGATCCCCGACGCCGGCAGCGCCACGGAAGAGAGAAGAAGGATAGAGACACCCAAGATCTTGGGAGAATGGCTCTTCTCCGGAGGCCATATTTAGAATACCTGTACAGTAGTTGACCATGGGCGCGCCGCCGGGTACCATCCCCTCGCGCCCAAGCCCCGCTACACCCAGATCGACATCGAGGCCACTCCTTACTGCCACTGCATCGGCCGCTGCGTCGGAACCTGCGCGCTCGGCGTCGGCGGCTGACGTCAACACTCTCCCAGGCATGGCGGGGGAGGTTCGGGAGCGGGCGCCTGGCGCCGCTCGCGACGCATTGCGGCTGCGCATCGGGCCGCCGCCGATTGAGAGTCTCGGCGGATTCGTGTTAGCCGAGGTGGGTGGTGTTTCACCTCTTGTTCTGGCGTGATGGAACTCGTCGCGCCATGCAGTGTTTTTCGCGGGTCGCCCATGGGGATTCATCTCTCTTGCGGGTTCAAAATGGGCCTTGGAACCCCAATGCGACCCACCAAAATAGCTTCCAAGCCCTTTTTCAAGGCCGTGTAGAGCATCATTGTCAAATGTATCTAGCTACCTCCAGGGGTCCGACCCGCGAAACTCCGCGCCTCGGCTTCTCCGAAGCCAGCGCCTTCCACCGCGCCTTCAAGCGCTGGGAGAGGACGACGCCGGCGGCGTATCGAGTCGTTCGAGAGACCGCCGCCGCCAAGCAAGGCTCCGCGGCAAGCTCTTCTGCAGAGAGTTGATTCGGAACGGCTCCATTTTCGGGAAGCTTCACGCTGTCCTTCGACGGGCTCAGGACGAACGGAGGTGAGATGATGGGTAAGAAAATTCGCGCGCCGCGCGCAGAAGTTTGGCGATAGTAGAAAGATGCGGGTGACCTCAGCCCAGTCCTGCGCTGCCATGGCGCGTTCGAAGCGCCTGAGGATGGCGAAGGTGCGGGCGTAGGGAGCGGCTTCGCCGACGTCGTAGCGGGCGTCGAGCTCCTCGTAGGCAGCGTCGAGGGCGTCGGCGTCGAAGAGGACGTGGATGTCCGCGATGGACTCCTCGGTGAAGGGTGGATAGTGGGTCCGTTTGTGTCGACCACCCAGCCACATTCTCTAGTGCGCTTTGCGCGCCTGTGGTTTGACCGGCATAAGTCCCGAGATAGAGTTGACTAGGTCCTGATTGACAAGCGCTTGACCGTGCCGCTATTGCACTTGCCGTCTGGGTTAAGCGCATGGGGATAAGTCAGCAACGGCCGGGGGACGTGTCCCGCCGCAAGTTTCTCGGAGGCGCGGCGGCGGCCGCCTTGGCGGCGTTTTTTCCGCGGCGAGCCCGGGCGTTTCTCGAGCCGCACGTGGACGCGCCGAGCGTCATCGTCATCGGCGCGGGTGTTGCCGGGCTGGCCGCGGCGCAGGAACTTCAAGCCCACGGTGCGCGCGTTCTCGTGCTCGAAGGACGCGAGCGCATTGGCGGACGCATCTGGACGGACCGCTCGCTGATCCCGCGGACGCCGATCGATCTGGGCGCGGCGTGGATTGCCGACGCCACCCCCGACAACCCCATCAGGTCGCTGGCAAACACCTTCAATTTGAGGTGGCAGCTCACGCGCTTCGAGAGCACGGTCACCTACGACCCGCGGGGAAACCGAGTGGGCGGCAAGCAGGTGGAGCGCTACGACGGCATTTTCAAAGCAGCGTTGAGCAAGGTCTTGGAGCAACAGTCGAGATTGAGGGAGGACATTTCCCTCGAGCAGGCGTTCGCCAACGCGCTACGCGGAACCTTGCTCACGGCTACGGAGCGACTGGCGCTCGATTGGAAAATCTCCACCGAGATTGTCGGTGAGGTGGCCGGCGACCTCGATCGGATCGGGTTGCACGAGTTCGAAGCGCCCCAAGAGCCTGCGGAACGCCGGGATTTGTTCATCATGAACGGCTACGACAACCTCACGCAGGGGCTGGCAATGGGTCTCGACGTGCGGCTGAATCAGAAGGTGAGGCACATTGATCACGGCGGCGGCGTGAGGGTGACCACGGAGGACGGAACGTTCGAAGCCAGCGCGTGCATCGTCACGGTGCCGCTTGGTGTGTTGAAATCCGGGATGATTGAATTCAACCCTCAATTGTCGGCGGGCAAATGGGCAGCGCTCGACAACCTCGAGATGGGCGTGTTGGACAAGCTCGTGCTCAAATTTCCGACGGCATTCTGGCCGCCGGAGGCGGACTTCCTCGAATTCATTCCACCGAAGCTCAGTGTGTTTCCGGAGTGGCTCAACCTGAGGAAGTACAATCGTCAGCCGGTGCTGATCGCCTTGAACGCGGCGAGTGTTGCGAAGCAGCTGGAGGAGAGCTCGGACGCCGACATCACCGCGCAGGCCATGGAAGTGCTGGTCCGTACCTTTGGTTCAAGCATTCCCGAGCCTGTGGGCATGCGGGTGACGCGCTGGCACGAGGACGAGTTCGCGCGCGGTTCCTATTCGTTCGTGCCCACGGGCGCGACGCGTCAAGACTACCAGGAGCTCGCCCGGCCTGAAGGCAGCAGGCTGTTTTTTGCGGGCGAAGCGACAAACTGGGAGCACCCGGCGACGGTCCACGGCGCGTACTCGTCAGGCCTGCGGGAGGCGGCA
>Ga0187892_10010211_pt1 | contig 12001 bp, 5 predicted proteins | sample MA1701073metaG_FD_139345 | JGI IMG/M metagenome (GOLD analysis project Ga0187892, IMG submission 139345) | Bio-ooze microbial communities from a basaltic lava cave in the Kipuka Kanohina Cave System on the Island of Hawaii, USA - MA170107-3 metaG ...
TCCGCCCCGTGCAGAAACTGGAAGCCGGTCCCGTGCAGGAGCGTCGGCACGAGCTTCGGGTTGGTCGGGGGCACCGCGTCCGCCCTCCGCCATCCCGGCGGCGCGTGCCATCCGCGGTAGCCGTCGAAGAACGTCAGCCCGCGCGTCGTGCCGCCCGGCTCCCACGACGCGGTCTCGACGATCGGCCCGCGTTCGGCCGCGAACTCCATGCGGAAGCCGGCGAGCGCCGTCCCCGCGCAGTCGCGCTTCTCCGGCGCGAACGTGAGCGTCGCCTTGGGATCGCGCAGGGTGATCCTGAGCCCGTCGCGTTTCTCGAACGACGGCACGCGGTCGCCGACCTTCCACGTGACGAGGAAATCGCCGCGCCGCAGCGCCGTCCGCCCCCGCCGGACCGCTCCGAGCCCGAACGCCCCGTCGTCGCGCCGGCAGAGGTCGATCGAGAATCCGCCCACGTCGATCGTCTCGATCTTCTCGAACCGCTCGCGGCGCTCGGGCAGCGCCTTGGGCTCGGCGGGCGTCTTCTTGTCATCGCCCGGCTTCCTGTCGCCGCCCTTCCTTTCGTAACGGTCGCGCAGGAACTTCTCCGCGACGTCGCGCGGCAACTGCCTGACCTTCTCGTACTCGCCGGGGCTCTCCTGTCGCAGCCGCTCGAGGAGCGTGTCGTGGTCGTCCTGCCCGGCGAGGACCGCCAGAAGCACGATCGTGATCATGCCTGCACAACGCGACCGCGCGGCGGTCATTGTGCGTCCTCCTCCGCCATGAGAGCCCGCGCCGCCTGCGCCAGCGGCGTTCCTTCGAGCGAGCGGGCCAGCACGGCCGCGCTCTCCGCGAGACGCGCGTGGCGGCAGTAGATCAGCAGCGCCAGGCGGTCCTGCGGCTCGTCGAGGCCCACCGCCTCCACCAGGGCGACGAACTGCGCCGGCCGCAGAGACGTCCACGGGACTTCGAGCGTCCGCTCCTTGTGGAAGACGATGAGGCGCTGCGCGGTCGCCTTGATGACCTCCGCGCCCGCGATCGACCCGCTCACCAGTTCGAGAGCGGGAAGCTCCGGGCGCAGCGCGTTGAGACGGTGCACGAGACGCTCGTGCAGCGCGGCCACCTCCGCGGCATGCCGGCGGCGGTCCGCCACGCGCGCCTTCGTCACGTCGCCCATCCCCCGCGGGTCGATCCGCGCCGCGGCGTCGACCGCCTCCTGCAGGCGCAGCTCCGTCAGGTTGCGGTCGACGCGGCGGATGTCGGCGTCCCGCTGCGCCGTGCGCAGCGCCTCCGGCACGATGTCCTTCTCCACGCTGCGCGACCGGAGCGCCTGGAGCACCGTGTCCAGCTCCGCGGCGACCGCGCGTGCCGACCCGTAGCGCTTCGCCGGATCCTTCATCAGGCAGCGCATGCACGCGGCCTCGAGCAGCGAGAGCGGCTGCAGCACCCGCGTGTCGCGCCCCGAGCGCGCCCGCAGGATCTCCGACGGCAGCGGCGGCGTCTCCACGAGCACCCCGCGCAGCACCTCCGGCGTCTCCCCGACGAACATCGGCCTCCCGCACAGCAGCTCGTAGAGGATGCCGCCGAGCCCGTACACGTCCGTCCACGCCCCGATCGCCGCGTCGCGCGTCGCCTGCTCCGGCGCCATGTAGGCGGGCGTGCCGGCGATCTCCGCGTACCGCTCCGTGCCGCCGATGATGCGGGCGATGCCGAAGTCCATGACGTGCGCGGTGCCGTCGCGCGCCATCAGGATGTTCGCCGGCTTGAGGTCGCAATGGATGACCGGCAGCGGCAGCGAGTGCGCGTGGTGCACGGCGAGCGATATTTGTAGAAGCGCCTCGAGCATCGCGACGCGCCCCACGTCGCGGATCGCGATGATGTTCGAGTGCTTGAGGCGCGCGATCGCCCGCGCCTCCTTGATGAGGTCGTAGACCTGCCGCTCGCGCACGGCGCGCGCGTCCGGCGAGTCCGCCGGCCCGCCCGGCTCGCGGATGAACTTGATCGCCACGTAGTCCCCGAGGAACGTGTCCCAGGCCTTGTGGACGATCCCGGCGCCGCCGCGCCCGATGACCTTCAGGAGCACGTACTTGCCGAAGGCGTTGGAGCGGTCGGCGCGCGCCAGGAGGACCTCCGCGGGCAGCTCGTCCTGGACCAGCTGCGTGAGCTCGACGGTGTCCTCGACGGCGCGCCGGCCCGGATCGTCGCGCCACTCGACGGGCCCCAGGCATATCGGGCATCGCTCGCCCTCCTTCGCGAGCCTCGGCACCGGGACGGGCGCCGCGCAGCGCGCGCACCACCGCGCCCGCTCGACCAGCGCCGCTCGCGCGTTCTCCAGCTGCACCGGGTCCACGCCGCCGAGCTCGACCAGCACCTCTGCCAGCGGCCGGCCCGACTTCCGCGCCGCGCGCTCCGCCGCATCGAGATCCTCCTGCGGCAGCAGCCCCACCGCCACCATGTGCCGGGCGGCCTCGGCGTCGCGCTCGCTCATTTCAGCATCCTGTCCATGGCGGACCCGACGTCGACCACCGTCCGGAACCGGCGCAGCCGGTCGTGATGCATCATGCGGCCCAGAAACTGCACGACCGCGGGCGGCGCCTTCACGATCATCAGGTTCGGCACCGGCATGCCCCCCTCGATCTGGTCCGTGACCACCTCCTCCGAGCTCGCGCCCTTGAACGGCTCGTAGCCGGTGAGCAGCGCGTAGAGCGTGATCCCCAGCGCGTAGATGTCCGCGCCCACCTTCACGTCCGCCTCGCCGCGCACCTGCTCGGGCGAGATGTACCCCGCCGTGCCGACCACCGTGGAGCGCCGCTGCCCCTCCCCGGCCTCGACCGGGATCGGCGTCGCAAAGCCCAGGTCGCACAGCTTCACCCGCCCCGCCACGTCCAGCAGCACGTTGTCCGGCTTGATGTCGCGGTGCAGGTAGCCCTCCGCGTGCAGGTAGCGCAGCGCGTCGGCGATCTGGCGGACGACCTTCAGCGCGTTGCGCACCGGGAACGGGCCGCCCTCCGAGATCGCCTGCCCGAGCGAGCGGCCCTCGACGAATTCCATGACGAGATAGTGGCGCCCCCGCTCGCAGCCGTGCTCCAGGCCATGGATGATGCCGGGGTGGCTCATCCTCGCCAGCAGCGCCGCCTCGCGCTCGAAGCGCGCCACCGCGCGCTCGTCCATCTCGCGCTCCCGGTGGAGGATCTTCACCGCGACGCGCGCGCCGCCGAACATCGGGTCGGCCGCGTGGATCGTCGCGTAGCCGCCGGCCGCGATCCGGTGCTGCAGGCGGTAGCCGGGCAGCGCCTGCTTCTTCCAGTCCGGGTCGCGCACGACCGACGCGAGATTCACCTCGTCCAGCGCGCGCTCCTGCTGCCACGTGAGCGCGCCGAACTTCCGGAGCAGGTCCTTGAGCGGGACGACGAGGCCGTAGCGCGAGAGCTCCATCTGCACGCGCTGCGCGTCGCGCAGCCGGTCGCGCCGCACGAGCTGCTTCTGCTTGAGGTACGCGGCCACGGCGCGGTCGATCTCGATCTGCTGGTCTTCCCCCTGCTCGGCTTCGCGCACGATCGCGGAGGACGGCGCCCGCGGCGGCTCGGCGAGGAGCTCGCCGCTGCACCTCTTGCAGCGGTAGCGGTGCCCGGCGGGCGGCGGCGGGGCCATGACCCGCACCGCGCAGCCGCCGCAGCGGTAGGTGGCGTGGTTCTCATAGCTCAGCGCCCGCATCACCTGCTCGTCCGTGGCGTACCCCTCGCGCACGACGAGCTCCCCCAGCGTGGGCGGCTTGCGCCCCAGCCGGCGCTCCGCCTCCTGCAGCCCGAGGCAGCGCTCCACGTCCTCCGGCGACATCACCCGGGCCCCCGCCAGCGGGTGCCCGAGCTCCATCTCATCGAGCGGGCGGTCCTGCTTGTGATCCGCGCGCTCCTGCATGATGCGCGAGAGCTGCTCCTGCGTCAGCAGTCCCCGGGACGTGAGGATCACGCCGAGGGGGCGCGCGAATCCGGGCCCGGTCTCCGAGCGGCGCTCCTGGATCAGCTCCAGGAGGCAGTCCAGCAGCACCTCGCGCGGCACGAGGCGCTGCTCGATGACGTGCTTCCCGAGATGGAAGTCGTCCTCCGGCCCGTGCATCCAGCTCCCATCCTATCCGGGGCCTCCGACGACGGACAATGGATTCGGCCCGGTGCCGTATAATAGACGCAAATCAGGAAGGCATGGCCGATCCTCTCGACGATGCGCTGGCGAACTACGCGGTCCAGACCGGCATGGCCACCGCGGAGCAGGTGGAATCCGCCCGGAAGAAGCAGGCCGAATCGGGCGTCTCTCTCGCCGAGGCGCTCGTCCTGCTCGGCGTGATCACGGCCGGGCAGCGCGAGAACGTCGAGAAGAAGATCGAAAGCCAGCGCGTCCAGCAGCTCGGCCCGTACCGGCTCGTCCGCAAGCTCGGCGAGGGAGGCATGGGCTCGGTCTATCTCGCGGAGGAGGAGGGCGCGAAGCGCAGGGTCGCGATCAAGGTGCTGCCCAAGAAGCTCGCGGGCGAGCGCGAGTTCCTCAAGCGCTTCCAGCGCGAGGCGGAGTCGGCGGCAAGGCTCGCTCACGAGAACGTCGCGCGCGCCTACGCGGCGGGCGAGGACCGCGGCTGGCATTACTACGCGATGGAGTACTGCGAGGGGGAGGCGCTCGGCAAGCGGCTCAAGCGCGTCAAGGCGATCGCGGAGCGCGAGGCGCTCGACGCCGTCGTCCAGGTCGCGAAGGGCCTGCGCTACGCGCACGAGCAGGGCGTCCTCCACCGCGACATCAAGCCGGACAACATCATCGTGATGAAGTCGGGCGTCGCGAAGATCCTCGACTTCGGGCTGTCGAAGGACCTGAGCGACGCCGAGTCGTCCTTCCGCACCGTCAGCGGCGCGGCGCTCGGCACCCCGCACTACATGTCGCCCGAGCAGGCCCGCGGCGACAAGGACCTCGACGGGCGCAGCGACATCTACTCGCTCGGCGCGACCTACTACCACCTGCTGACCGGCTCGACGCCCTTCTCCGGCACGTCGCTCTTCGAGATCGTGAACAAGCACCTGACGGAATCGCTGCCCGACCCGCGCGACGTGCGGCCCGACGTGTCGGACGGCTCGGCCCACGTCATCGCGCGGATGATGGCGAAGCGGCGCGAGGATCGCTACCCCGACTGCGGCGCACTGCTGGAGGATCTCGAGCGCGTGCGCGCCGGGCAGGCGCCGAGCTCGCACGCGATCGACGCGGCGCTGACGTCGATCGCCACGCGCCTGCGTGCGTCGGAGGCGCGCACCGTGATCGCGGCCCCGGCCGCTCCAAGCCGCGCGCCGCTGGTGATGGGGGTGGCTGCGGCCGCCGTGGTCCTGTTCATCGTCGTGGCGGTCGTCTTCAGCGGAGGGGCTCCCCCTCCATCGCCGCAGCCCCCGCCGGTCGCCCAGGCGCCGGTGCCGCAGCCTAAGCCGCCGCCGGTCGAGATGCCTCCCGCTCCGCAGCCGGCGGCTCCCGAACTGCCGAAGATCGAGCCGCAGCCCCCGCCGGTCGAGCCCCCGCCGCAGGAGCAGCCGGTGCCTCCGCCGCCGGACGAGGTTCCCGTCCCGCCGCCCCCGGCGGAGCCGCAGCGGCCGCGCCCCTTCCCCGCCGATGCGGACATGCGCTACGCCGAAGCGGCGTTCGCGAAGCGCTACGGGGCGCTGGACGCGAAGGCGCCCGCCGAGATGTTCGCGCTCGCGAAGAGGATCGCCGAGGAGGCGTCGCCGGACGCGGCGGCGGGGTTCTGCGTCGCGATGCGCAAGGCGCAGGAGCTCTTCGCCCGGTCGGGCGACGCGGCCGCCGCCCTGCGCGTGATCGACCGGCTCGCCGAGGAGTGCCGCGTCGATGTCCTGCGCATGAAGGTCGAAGCGATCCGCCTGGTGCCGGTCCCGCAGACCGCCGACACGGCGGCGGGTGTCGGCGCGCTGATCGTGCCGGTCATCGAGGAAGCGGTGATCACGGACCGCTTCGATCTCGTGACGGCGATGGCGGCGCGCGCGGAGGCGATCGCGAAGGCGGCGAAGGACGAGGACCTTCAGGCGCGGCTGAGGCGCGCCGGCACGCTCGCGAAGGAGTTCCCGGCGGGCGCCGCCGCGACGCTGCGCCAGAACGCGGACGATCCGGCGGCGAACCTCGCCGTGGGGCGGTTTCTCGCGCTCTCGAAGGGGGACTGGCTGCGCGGCCTGCCGCTGCTGGCGAAGGGCGCCGACGCGACCCTGCGGGCGCTCGCGCTCGACGAGCAGCGCGCGGATCGGAGCGCCGACGTCATGCTGCGGCTCTGCGACGGGTGGCTCCGCGTCGCGAAGTCGGAGCGCCCGCATCCCCTGCGCTGCGAGAGCGCCGCGAGCCGGGCGCGCCTCTGGTTCGGCGAGGTGCAGGCGCAGCTGGGCGACAAGGACCGGGGGCGGCTCGACAAGGAGCTCGCCGACCTCGAGCGCACGCTCGGCCCGCGCCGGCCGATGCCCCCGCCGCGGGACGGGCCCCCGCCCCCGCCCGTGAAGGGGCCGATCGAGCTGCTCCACACCGTGAAGATCGAGATGGGCGCCTGGAAGCGGCAGGGGCTGACGCTGATCTCGCCCGCCGCGGAAGGCGGTCCCGCGGGAACGCCCCAGGGCCCCGCGCGCGTGGTGCTGATGTACCAGCCGCCGGAGGAATACGACCTGGACATCGAGCTCGAGCGGAAGAAGTCGGGCCGGTTCGCGGACTTCATCGTTGCACCGGTCGGCGGCGGCAAGCAGGTCGCCACGGCCCTGGAAGGGTGGGCGGACGAGCGGAAAAGCGGGCGCTTCGTCAACGGTGCCTGGACGCCGAACTGGTCGCATCACCTGCTTCAGGACAACAAGAAGCAGGTCGTGCGGTACATGATCCGCACGACGTCCGCGCCGGCGGAGTGCCGGGTCCTTGTCGACGGCGAGCAGCGCATGGCCTGGCGCTGGTTCAACGAGTGCGACATCCCCGCGAACATGGCCGTCTCCGAACGGCGCGGCATCATCCTGGGGACGGTCACGTCGGAGTACTGGATCACGTCGGTGAAGCTCATGCCGCTCGGCCGGGACCGCGGCCAGCCGCTCGGGAAGTAGCAGCGAGATCGTGACGCTCGCGCGCCGCGTCGCGATCCTGGGAACGGGGTCGCTACGCCAAACGGAGCCAATTGCAGTTTCCCTGCACGCTCTCTACCCGCCGCGAGCGCGACGGGCAGGCGGACGCCGAACGGTTGAACGGCCGAACGGCAGAACGGTCGAACGGTTCTACTTCAGCCGCTTCACCCTCACCCGCTCCACCCGCACCGTCACCCCGGGCGCCAGCGCCACGCAGAACCGCCCCCGCGCCGCGTTGAGCGTCTGACTCCCCACCTTCTTCCCGCCCGCCGTCATCGTCGCCGCCGTCCCCTCCGTCCGCACCAGAACCGTCATCGTGCCCCCGCTCGCCGCCCGCACGAACCCCGCCGCCCGCTCGCGCTTCCCGTCCGTGATCACGATGTGCGGCAGGATCGCCAGCCCGCTCACCGACTTGCCCCCCTCCATCCGATCCCCCTCGGCCGTCCACGTCACCTCGATCTCCACATCGCCGATCTCGGGCTCCTCGAAGTACAGCTCGTCCGCGAACGTCGTCTTCGAGTCGACCGCCAGCGAACTGCGCCCGACCAGCTTCCCGTCCCGGACCGCCCAGTTCTCGGCCTTGTTCGCGGCGGTCGCATGCCGCTTCCATCCGGCCAGCGAGCGACCGTCGAACAGGTCCTGCCACTCCCCCACGGCGAACCGCGTACGCCGCGCCTCCCCCATCCCGCGCAGCTTCGCGGGCCATTCCGTCGACGCGAACGCGGGCGGATACGCCTCCGCCGCGGCGATCGCCGCCCGCAGATCGTCCTTCGCCTCCTCGAGCGCGCGCGCGCACTTCGTGTAGGCCTCCTCCGCCGCACGATCGAACCGCCCGAGATACGCCGTGCGCTGCTCCGCCACCCTCGCCGCCGACGGCGACCCCAGCGCTTCGGCGGCCGCCCGGTCGAACGCCTCCAGCACCGAATCGCGCTCCCCCGCCGTCGCGAAGCCCTGCTGGCGCTCCTTCGCCCGCCCCAGCCACTCCTCCACCTTCCCTTCCGCGCGCGGGGGCGGGGGAGGCGGCGGCTCCACCGGCATCTTCCCGCCGCGCGGCCACGCAAGCCACGCCAGACCGACGACAAGAACCGCTCCCGCGACTGCCAGTCCCACGACCGGCCCGGTCGACCGTCGCGGCGCGGCGGAGTGCGCCGGAACCGCCGCGTGGCCCGCCGCGCGCGGCGCGGGCTTGAGCCTCGGCTCGGATCCCCGCTTCGGCGGCGCCGCCGACGACTTCGGGCGGCACACGGGGCACAGCGCCTTGTCGGCGAGCCGCACCGCCCCGCGCTTCTCGAAGTCCTCCTCGAGCAGGCGCGTGCCGCACTGGTCGCAGTAGACGATCTCCCGGCCCATCGCTCACTACTATACCGCTTCAACTCCCCCCGAACTGAGACGTGCAAGCGCACAGCCCATAATGTGCTATCCTTGAGTCGTGGACGGGGACAAGGAACTCGACATCCAGAAGGCGATCGACCAGAGCACCAAGCGGATGACGCTCAAGGACCTGGCCGACCGCGGCTTCGAGAACGTCAAGGTGCTCGACGAGCGCACCATCCAGACGCTCGTCGTCCAGGCCGTCGACAGGGTCGCCACGCAGACGACCGACCAGCGCGAGCAGATGCTCGCCGACGCCCGCCGCGAGCTCGACCGCCTCGTGCGCGAGCACCAGAACGTCCGCTCCCGCGCGCATCTCCTGGAGGCGGACAAGAACCAGCTCGTCGAGCGCGTCGAGGCGCTGCAGAACCAGATCGAGCTTCAGAAGGACGTCGACGCCCAGACCCTCCACCGCCGGGTCCACGAGGCGACGGCCGAGCTCCGCACGCGGATCAAGGCGCTCGAGGGCGAGCGCGACGAGGCGTCCGCCGCGGAGGACAAGCTCCGCCAGGAGTCCCGCCGCCGCATCGCCGAGACCGGCGAAGCGCTCGCGGCCTCCGAGAAGCGGCGCGACGAGCAGGACGAGCGGCTCCGCGGCCTCGAGCGCCAGATGGCCGACGCCGCACAGGCGCTCGCGCAGGTTCAGGCGCAGCGGGACGACCTCGAGGCGCGCGTCGACGAGCAGGCGCGCGAGCTGCTCGCGGAGCAGGAGCGCAACCGGACGCAAACGCTCATCGTCACCGGCCTCAAGGAGGTCGAGCAGGAGCGCGAGGCCGAGCAGCAGGAGATGGCCACGCTGCGCGCCGAGACGGCGCGCCTCCGCGCCGACGTTGCGCGCCTGCAGGCGGAACTCGACCGGGCCGACCGGGACCGCCAGGCGCAGCAGAAGGTCATCGCCGACGAACTGCGCGCCGAAGCCGCGCGCCTCCAGGACCAGCACGACCGCGCCGTCGAGGACGCCCGCTCCGCCAAGGCCCGCCTCGCCGCCGACCTCGAGGACCGCGACCGCCAGCTCGAGGATCGCGACCGGCGGCTCGAGGAGCTCCAGCGCCAGGCCCGCGAGCGCGAAGCCCAGCAGAAGACCCTCGCCGACGAGTTGCGCGCCGAGGCCGCCCGCGTCCAGGCGCAGCACGACCGCGCCGTCGAGGACGCCCGCTCCGCCAAGACCCGGCTCGCCGCCGACCTCGAGGATCGCGACCGGCGGCTCGAGGAGCTCCAGCGCCAGGCCCGCGAGCGCGAAGCCCAGCAGAAGACCCTCGCCGACGAGCTGCGCGCCGAGGCCGCCCGCGTTCAGGAGCAGCACGACCGCGCCGTCGAGGACGCCCGCTCCGCCAAGACCCGGCTCGCCGCCGACCTCGAGGATCGCGATCGCCAGCTCGAGGAGCTCCAGCGCCAGGCCCGCGAGCGCGAGGTCCTGCAGAAGGCCGCTGACGAGGACCTGCGCACCGAGGTCGACCGTGCCATGGAGGAGGCTCGCGCGCTCCAGGCCCGGCTCCACGCCGAGCTGGAGGATCGCGACCGCCTCCTCGAGCAGCTCCGGCAGCAGGGCGGCGAGCAGATCCGGCAGAAGGCCGCCGCCGACGGCCTGCGCGCGGAGCTCGAAGAGCTGCGGGCGCGATTCGTCGAGACCGCCCGCGAAGCGCAGCAGAAGTCGGCGGCCGAGGAGTCCGCACGGGAGGCCCGGACGGAGGCGGCCTCGCTCGCCGCCCGGCTGAAGGAGCTCGAGGACCGGCTCGAGGGCGAGCGGCGCGACCGCGAGCGCACGTCCATCGTGGTCGCCGACCTCCGGCAGATCGAGCAGCGCCACCAGGCGGAGGCACAGGAGCTCGGGGCGCTGCGCGACGAGACGGTCCAGCTGCGCGAGGAGCTCGCGGCTCTCCAGGACGTGCTCGGCCGGGAGCAGGAGGCGGCGCGCCGGGCGCAGGCGGAGACGCTCGCGCTCCAGACGCGGCTGGCGGACGCGGAGAGGTCGGCCGACCGCGCCGACCTCGCGAAGCTCGGGGCGCTCCTCGAGGCCGCACGGAAGAGCAGCGCCATCGCGCGCGCTTCCGCCCTCCGTTCGCGCGACGCCGCATCGGAACTCGATCGCCTGCTGCGACGGACGCAGCGGCCCCGCGGGAAGCGCCCCCCGTCGCTCCGGGGCGGCGCCGCTTTCGACGGGCCCGGCCTCCTGCGCACGTTCTTCCGCAAGCTGCTCCTGCGCGAGCACCTGCAGGAGCACGTGCCGATGGCCGAGCGCCGCGGGCGCGAGCACCCGTCCGAGACGCTGCTCCACACGATCGAGGCGATCCTCGCGGGCGACCGCGCGCCGGAGAAGATCCGCAAGAGCGTGCCGCTCGAGGTCTTCGGCGCCCCCGAGGGACGGAACGACCCGCGCGACCTGCGCGACCTGCTGGCGCACCTCTCGCCCAAGGCGGTGGAGCGGATGGACCGCGTGAACGACGCGCTCCGGCGGCAGCTCTGCTCGCTGCCTCCGAGGCCCCGCACGCTCGACGTCCGCATCGACTCGACGGAACTCGGCTCGAAGCGCGGCCGCGCCGGCCGCCCGCTCGTCTGGTATGAGCCCGACGCGCGCGACTTCCGCATGGCGCGCTACCGGCCGGCAAGCGCGCCCGACGCGCAGGGGATCGTCCCCTTCCTCCGCGAGGGCCTCTCGCGCGTCCCGCCGGCCTTCGCGCGGAGCCGCATCCGCCTGCGGATGGAGGCGCCGCTCTTCAGCGAGCCGGTCGTGCGGCTCCTCAACGCCCGCGGCGTGTCCTACGTCATCGCCGCGCCGGAATCCCCGGCGCTCCGCAAGGCCGCCCGCGCCTGCGCCTTCCGCAAGCTCTCGGGCGGCTGGCAGGTCGGCGAGTTCCGCCAGCGGCTCGTGCAGGGCCGCCGCACCGTCGGCCGGTTCGTCGTCGTCCGCCACCGCAAGCGCCCCGACGTGCCGGGCCACTTCCGCGACGACCGCTGGGCCTACCAGGTGTTCGCGGTCGACCCGCGCACCTCCCCGTGGCGCGCGGTCGAGTTCTACGCGTCGCAGACCGACGACGGGCGGGCGCTCCTCGACGGGTTCGCGGACAGCCGCCTGCTCGGACGCAAGCGCGCCCGCGCCGGGCTGTTCCAGACGTGGATGCTCGCGACGAATCTCGGCCGCTGGTTCACCCGCCGGTGCCTCCCGGAGGGCGCGGACCTCCGCTCGGACGTCTTCGTCGGCGCGCCGAAGGGAGGCCTGCTCGTCCTGCCGAAGCGCGACCGCCGCCGCAAGGTGTTCACGCGGGCGGCCCAGTCGATCCTCCGCCTGCGCCCGGGCTCGTTCCGGATGCGCCGCTGAGGCACTTCACTGGCACGAAGCTCGCGGCAAGCCGCAACATCGTCCGCATACGATGTCCCCGGAGGACTCACCACGGAAGCACGGAATTCCACGGAAGGCACCACGGGGCACACGGAGAAGAGCCACCACGGAGAACCCGGAGAGCACGGAGAGGAGTTGCTCACACTCCGTGTCCCCCGTGTCCTCCGTGGTGTTCTTCCGGAACTCGGTGGTGTCA
>Ga0187892_10010212_pt1 | contig 11999 bp, 10 predicted proteins | sample MA1701073metaG_FD_139345 | JGI IMG/M metagenome (GOLD analysis project Ga0187892, IMG submission 139345) | Bio-ooze microbial communities from a basaltic lava cave in the Kipuka Kanohina Cave System on the Island of Hawaii, USA - MA170107-3 metaG ...
GCCGTCGTAGTCGGCGGGCACGGGCACGTCCCCGGCCGCGCCCCACTCCACCAGGCCCGGGTTCCCGCCCCGCACGAACCACTGGCCCGTGTCGGGCCGGTACACGGCTACGTCGGTGTCGCCGTCCCCGTCGTAGTCGGCGGGCACAGGCACGTCACCCGACGCGCCCCAGGTCACCGACGTGCCGTCGCGCACGAACCAGGCGCCCGTGCCGGGCCGGTACACGGCGACCTCGGCGTCGCCGTCCCGGTCGTAATCGCCTTCGGTGGTGCCCGCCGGGTGGACGATGCGGCGCACCTGGCCCCCCGCCTGGTAGCTCGTGTAGTAGAGGGCCTGGGTGGTCCGCCACGGCCCGAAGGTGAGGTGGACGGCGCTGTTGGCGCCCAGGTTGGTGGCGAAGTCGACCCGGGTGAACCCGCCGCCGGCGTTGGGGTCGAGGCGGAAGATCTTGCCGCAGGCGTAGTCGGAGAACAGGTAGCGGCCCCCGAAGGCGGCTGGCCACACCCCGGCCGGCACGAACGCCCCGCCCGTGATCGTGCGGCAGCCGTCCGAGCGGCCGTAGTCGAAGATGGGGTTGGTCATCCCCGCCGGCGGCGGCCCGCAGTTGGTGGTCGACCCGGTGGCGCAGCGGCCCTCCCGCACGTTCCAGCCGTAGTCGGCGCCGGCCGTGCCCTCGTCGATCTCCTCCCAGGCCCCCTGGCCCACGTCGTTCACGTAGAAGCGGGTGCCCGGTGCGTTGGGGTCGAAGGCCATCCGGTAGGGGTTGCGCAGGCCCCAGGCGAACGTCTCCTGGCAGATCGTCCCCGGCGCCGACGGCCCGAGGTTGCAGCGGGCCGTCCCCGGCCCGGTGAAGGGGTTGGCGGCCGGGACGTTGCCGTTGCGGTCGATGCGCACGATCTTGCCGAGCAGCACGTTGCGGTCGCGCGCCGCGTCGTTGCTCCCGGCGCACCCGCTGTCGCCGAGGTAGTCGCAGCCTCCGTCGCCCACGCTCGCATAGAGCAGGCCGTCCTTGCCGAAGTGCAGGTCGCCGGCGTTGTGGTTGCCGGCGGGAGAGGGGATGTCGTCGATCAGCACCGTCTCGCCACCCAGCGTGTTCCCGGTCATCACGAACCGGGACACCCGGTTGACGGTGGTCGAGTCGCACGTCGCCGCCTTGCGCAACGAGTAGTAGAGGAACACGAACCCGTTGGTGGCGAACTGCGGGTCGACGGCGACGCCCAGCAGGCCCCGCTCCGAGTTCGAGCAGACGGAGGGCAGGGTGACGGCCGGGGCCGCCAGCAGCACCCCGTCCTCGATGACCCGTACCGCACCCGCCTGGGTGGTGACCAGCAGCCGCCCGTCGGGCGTGAAGGCCATGGCCGTGGGGGACGGCACCGAGGCCACAAGCTGGTCGGCGAAGCCGGCGGGGACCACCGCCCCGGCGGGGCTCGGGGCCAGCACTGAGGCGAAGGGCCCGGCCAGGACGGCCAGGCCGGCGGCGAGGGCAGGGCGGCGGCGCACGCCCGAAGTGTGCCGCGAAGATTCCGGTTCCGTAAGGGCGGGACCCGTGGTACCACTGGACGGGACATCCGTTCACGATCGGCGGAGAGCGCGTCCGGGGGAGCGCTGGCCGGCGGAGAGGAGCACACGTTGAGCCCGTCCCCCAACCCTTCCGACGACAGCCCTCTGGCGCGCCTGCGCGACGCGGCGGCCCGGCTGAACACCGAGGGCGCGCTGCCGACGTCGACCCCACAGGCCACGACGGCCGAACCGCCTCCCAGCCGCAACGGATCGGCGGCCACGTTCGCCGCCCCGCCCCGGCCCGAGCCCGCCTACGTGCCGCCCGCTGCCGACGGCCCCGCCCATGCACCCGAGGCGCTCGAGGCGCCCGCCCCGGCGCAGGCGTGGGAGCCCCGGTTCACCGCCCCCGGCTACCCCCCGCCCGTCACCGCCCCCGCCCGCCCCCACGACGGCGGTGGGAGCGGCCGCCGTACCCCGCTGATCGTGGGCGGTGTGGTGGCGGCGGTGCTGGTGCTGGCCCTGATCGTGGTGGGGCTGGTGGCCATGTCGGGAGACGACGACGAGGACGAGGCTGGCGCGCCGCAGGCCTCGCCCACCACCCAGGTGACCGCCGCCACCACGCTGGCCCCCGCCCCCACCGTCATCCCCGAGTCCGAGCTGTACGCCCCGCTGACGGGCTACACGTTCGGCCCCCTGCCCGAGGGCGTGCTGGGGATCGCCCGGAGCCCCTTCGAGAGCGTCCCCGAGCTGCGGGGCATGCTCGACGACCTGTCGGGGCGGCTCCTCCAGCGCAGCGGCGCCACCTCGGTGGTGCTCGTCTACCAGTTCAACGACCGGTTCCTCTCCATCCCGGGCGCGACCGACGACTTCCTCGACGGCATCGCCGGCATCGCCGCCGAGGCCCAACCGACGACCGTCGCCGGGCACGAGGGCGTGTACTTCGTGGTGGGTTCGTCGCACGCCGGCGTGGCCGTGCTCGACGGCGACGTCGCCATCATGGTCCAGGGGCCGCTGGGCACGCCCCGGCCCCGCCTCGAGCAGCTGGCGGCCAGCTTCCTCGCCCGGGTCTGACCCCGCCCCGCAAGGGTGCGGAGCTGGTTGGGGATGCGACCGACGACGCTCACCGGCCGCCCCGCTTTGCGGCGCCGGAACCACATTCGGCGCCCGTACCACCGCAGAGGTGGTCTGGACGCCGAACTCCGGGCCCCAGGCGAAGAATTGACCGTCAGGGTCGGGGCCATCAGATCCCCTCCTTGCGGGCCCGCACCACGAGCGTGCGGGGCAGCCACAGGGACGCCTCCCGCCAGTAGCGACTGGGCGTCCCCTCCGATGACGATTCGGGCTCGGCCAGCACCTCGACCCGGAAGTTGTTCCGGGTCAGGCCCATGAACAGGTCGGCCAGGGTGTGGTGGTAGGCGCCGAAGGGCGTCTCGCCCGACTCGTCGACGGGCGTGCGGTCGTAGTAGGAGCGGCGCACCAGCAGCGGCTGCTCGAGGTCGCTGTCGTCGATGAGGTCGTACACCGGGTGGGGGACGGAGAACACGAACGGCGCCCCCTCCTTCAGCACCCGGTGGACCTGGCGGAACACCCGGGGCAGGTCGGGTACCCCGCCCAGAGCCCACGCCGAGAACACGAGGTCGACGCTGTCGGCCCGCATGAAGGCGAGATCGGCCAGCTCGCCCTGGTGCAGCTCGATCCTCACGCCCTCGCGCTCGGCCCAGCGCCTGGCCGCACCCAGCAGTTCGGGGGCGGGGTCGAGGCCGATGGCGTGGGCCCCCTGGCGGGCGAAGGCGAGCGTGGCCTGCCCCCCGCCGCACCCCACATCGAGCACCCGCTTCCCGCTGACCTTGCCCAGCAGCCGCAGCTCGGACTCGGTGGCCGTGTCCGGCCCGTAGCGGACGACGTCGGCATGGTCGAGATCGTGCAGCTGGCGGTTCCACCCGGCGACCACAGGAGCATTCTTGCCCGCGCCCGTCTGGATGGGGCGGATCAGCCTGCCGCCGACCAGGAGGGCCGGCCCCAACGCGGTCTGGTCTGGACCGACAGGCCGAGGGCGGTGAGGAGGAACCCAACCGGCCCGGGGGCGACGAGCTGGGCGCCCTCGAACAGCTGCACCGCCAAGGCGTCCCGGGCGACCACCAGCACCTGTCGGACCCCCTTCCGCTCGTAGAACGGCAGCTTGTCGTAGGTCTCGTCGCCCGGTGAGCGGACCTCGACCACGAGCTCGGCCGGCCCCTCGACTCCCCGCCGCGTCACGTGTTCGGGTCGGGCGACGGCATCTCCTCGGGCCGGTACACGGCCGTCTCGGGCAGCAGAGGCAGGCCACGGGCCCCGGGCCACAGCCAGCAGCTCGGCCGCCAAGTGCGCCGCCAAGTGCGGATGCGGCCGGCCCCGTCGTCAGCCCTCGATGAACTCCTCGACCAGGCGGTGAGCCTCGTCGTCGTGGTACTGGACGGGGGGCGACTTCATGAACCAGGCCGAGGGGCCCAGCAACGGGCCGCCGATGCCGCGGTCGAGGGCGAGGCGGGCGCAGCGGACGGCGTCGATGATGACACCGGCCGAGTTGGGCGAGTCCCAGACCTCCAGCTTCAGCTCCAGGTTGAGGGGCACGTCCCCGAAGTTTCGCCCTTCCAGGCGGATGAAGGCCCACTTGCGGTCCTCCAGCCACGGCACGTGGTCGGAGGGGCCGATGTGGACGTCCTCGGCCGCGATCCCGTTGTCGATCTGGCTGGTGACGGCCTGGGTCTTGGAGATCTTCTTGGACATCAGCCGGTCGCGCTCGAGCATGTTCTTGAAGTCCATGTTCCCGCCCACGTTGAGCTGGTAGGTGCGGTCGAGCACCATCCCCCGGTCCTCGAAGAGCCGGGCCAGGATGCGGTGGACGATCGTGGAGCCGACCTGGCTCTTGATGTCGTCGCCGATGATGGGCACGCCGGCGTCGGTGAACCGCCGGGCCCACTCCGGGTCGGATGCGATGAACACGGGGATGGCGTTGACGAAGGCCACGCCCGCATCCAGGCACGCCTCCGCGTAGTGCTTCTGGGCCTCCTCCGAGCCCACCGGCAGGTACGAGACGAGCACCTCGGCCCCCGTCTCCCGGAGGACGGCGGCCACGTCGACGGGGTCGTCCAGCGACTCCTCGATCGTCTGGCGGTAGTAGTGGCCCAGCCCGTCGAACGTCGGCCCCCGCTGCACCCCCACGCCCAGCTCGGCCACGGGGGCGAAGCGGACCGTGTTGTTCTGGCCGGAGAAGATGGCCTTGCCCACGTCGAGGCCGACCTTGGCGGCGTCCACGTCGAAGGCGGCCACCACTTCCACGTTGCCCACGTGATAGCCGCCCAGCACGACGTGCATGAGTCCGGGCACCGCTTCCGACGGGTCGGCGTTGCGGTAGTACTCGATGCCCTGCACCAGCGAGCTGGCGCAGTTGCCGACCCCGGCGATGGCGAGACGGACTGGGTTGTCTGAGACTGGGTTGCTGCTCACGAGTCCTCCTTGGGGCTCGATGCCGAAAGGGCGTGCTTCTCGTTGTCGATGAGCGCGTCCAACCAGGTGATGTCGCGCTCGGTGGCCTCGGTGTCGTGCTCGACCAAAGACCGCATGTACGTGTCCATCCGGTCGTGCCGACCGCGGGCGGTGCTGCGGTAGCCGGCCAGCCGCTCGACGAGCTGGGCCCGGCGGCGCTCCAGCAGGCCCAGCCGGGCCTCGGGCGCCAGATAGCGACAGAAGGCGAGCTTGAGGCTGAAGGCCCGCTCGTCGTCGGACCTGCCGCCGGTGTCGCCGGTGAGCATCTCCCCGAACAGAGCCTCGCCGTGCGGGGTGATCCGGTACACCTTGCGGACCCGCGAGCTGCGGGGCTCGCTGCGGCGGGTGGCGCTGCGCCGGGCCCGGAAGGCGGCCGCCTCGCCGGCCATCGAGCCCGTCATGGGCACGAACGGCGCAGGGGCCGGTGCCGCCGCTGCGGCCGACGTCTCCACCGCCCCCGACCGCTGGAGGCGGGCCAGGGCCGGGTACAGCGAGCCGAACGAGACGCTGGAGAACGGCCCGAGCGCGTCGACGAGGCGCTTCTTCAGCTCGTAGCCGTGCAGCTCCTGCTCCTTGAGCAGCCCGAGGATGGCAAGTTCCAGCATTGGTGTGGTCGATATATCGGCTCGATATATCGGCAAGGAGTATCGCTCACGGCCCGGCCGTCGTCAACGCGCTCCCGCCCCGCCGGCGGGCATGCGGGTCTACCCTTGGCCGCGTGAGCTTTCGGCCCGAGTCGCTGCGGGGGGCGCGGCCCGACGGCGCGCCGGGCCAGATCGACTACCGGCTGATCCGCAAGCACACCGTCGACGAGTTCAAGCGGGGCCGGCTCAGCCGCCTCGACGTCTGCGACGCCCAGCCCGAGCTGCTGCGGGCCGCCCGCAACTGCGGTCGGGGCGCCTCCCAGGAGTGCCCGATCTGCGAGCAGCAGGCGCTGGTGCTGGTCACCTGGGTCTTCGGGGCCCGGCTGCCCGCCCACGGCCGCTGCATCACCAGTGCCCAGGAGCTGCAGAAGCTGGGGCGGCGGGTTTCCGAGCTGACCGCCTACGTCGTCGAAGTCTGCCCCGAGTGCTCTTGGAACCACCTGCTGCGCACGTTCCCCCTCGGAGGGCGGACCCGGTCCGGATGAGTACGGTTGGGTAGGCTGCCGCCGCCGTGCGCCGCAACCCCCCTCCTGGGATGTCGCCGATGACGGCCCGCCAGCTTTCCGGTCTCCAGCCGGCACGCCGTCCCGGCCCGGCGGCCAACGGGTCGCGCACCAGACCTGCGGCGCGCGCCCGGGGCTACCCGGCCCGGGCCAACGGCGCGGCCACCCTGCCACCTCGCGCCCGGGCCGCCAACGGCCGTACGGTCGCTGCGCCCGCCACCCGGGCCCGCACCGCCCTCCCGCCCGGCGCTCGGCCGCCGTCGCGCCCCCGCCCTCCCGGCGGTCCCAACGACCGCCGCCCCAGCGGGCGTGGTCCCGACGGCCGCGGCCCAACGGGCCGGCCACCCAAGAAGCCCGGATTCGTGTGGCGCTACCGCCGGGTGTGGTTCCTGTTCGGGTTCCTGCTGTTCACGGCAGTGGCCGGAGCGGCGTGGGTCATCGCCCGGACGCCCCTGCCGTCGGAGGCGCCACTCGCCCGCACCACGCTCATCTACGACGCCGCCGGCAAACAGATCGCCGAGCTCCACGGCGTGGAGAACCGCTTCCCGGTGCGGCTGGAGGACGTCCCCCACATCACCCAGGCGGCCGTCATCGCGGCCGAGGACCGGAAGTTCCTCGAGCACGGCGGTGTCGACCCCTGGGGCATCTTGCGGGCGACCTGGGTCGACATCCGCAACAAGGGCGGTACCCAGGGCGGGTCGACGATCACCCAGCAGTACGTCAAGAACCAGATCGTGGGCTCCGAGCGCACCCTGATCCGCAAGCTCAAGGAAGCGGTGGTGGCGGTCAAGCTGGAGCGCAAGCACTCCAAGCAGGAGATCCTCGAGAAGTACCTGAACACGGTGTACTTCGGGCGGGGCGCCTACGGGATCGAGGCCGCCTCCCAGATCTACTTCAAGCACCCTGCCTCCGAGCTCGACCTCAAGGAGTCGGCCTACCTGGCCGGGCTCATCCGCATCCCCTCCGAGGGCGACGTGTTCGTCGATCCCGAGTCGGCCTACTTCCTGCGCACGTCGGTGCTGGCCAACATGGTCCGCAGCGGGGCCATCACCCGGGCCGACGCCGACGCGGTAGAGGCCACCAGGATCGAGCACTACGTCTTCGCCCCCGAGAAGGCCGACACCTCGTTCACCAACCCGAGCGACGGGATCGAGTACTTCGTGGCGTTCGTCCGCCAGAGGCTCTACGAGACCTACGGCGAGGACCGGGTGCTGCGGGGCGGCTTGCGGGTCCACACCAGCCTCGACCCCAAGGCCCAAGCCATAGCCTACGACACGATCTACGGGCCCAAGGGCTACCTGCCGCCGGAAGACGCCGAGGACGACCCCATCGCCGCCCTGGTGTCCCTCGACGGCGATGGACGGGTGGTCGCCATGGTGGGCAACCGGGACTGGGCGAGGTCTCAGGTCAACGTGGCCCTTGGCGCCTACGGTGGCGGTGGCGGCCGCCAGGGCGGCTCGGCCTTCAAGCCGTTCGTGCTGGCCGAGGCGGTCAACCGGGGCATCTCGGTGACCGACAAGTACTACCCCGGTCCGGCCGCGATCGGGCCCCTCCCCGGGTGGGAGGAGAAGGTCCACAACTACAACGACGCCGGGTTCGGCTACATCAACCTCACCGAGGCCACCGTCAACTCCGTCAATACGGTGTACGCCCAACTGGTCGGCGAGGTGGGCGCCGCCAACGTGGCGCGCATGGCCAACGACCTGGGCATCACGTCCGAGCTCACAGCCGTGCCCTCGATCACCCTCGGCACCCAGGAGGTGTCGGTGATGGAGATGGCCAACGCCTACCTCACGTTCTTCAACGACGGCATGCGCAGCGACGCCCGGGTGATCACCAGGATCACCGACGGCGATGCCGTGATCGTCCCCGACGAGCCGACCGGCCGCCGCCGGGTGATCCCCCGAGAGGTGGCGGAAACGGTCAGGAACGTGCTGGGCGGCGTGGTGGAGAGGGGTTCGGGCACTGCCGCCCGGCTCCCTAACAGCGACGTGTGGGGCAAGACGGGCACCACCGAGGGCTTCGGCGACGCCTGGTTCGTGGGTGGCAACGAGAAACTGGTCACGGCGGTGTGGATGGGCTTCGCCGAGGGGCAGGCCCGCCAGCTGCTGAACGTCCAAGGCGTCACGAAGGTGTCGGGCGGCACGCTGCCGGCCGCCATCTTCCGGGACTTCGTCAACGCTGCCGCGCCCGGTGACGGCAAGAAGGCCACCCTCGCCCCCCTGGACGCCTCCTCGCTGAACTCGCCGAGCCCGGGCGTGGTGACCACCCTGCCCCTGGCCCGGAGCACGGTGCCACCGGTCGCCGTCGAGTCGCCCGCCTCCACCACCACCTCCACCCCCGCCGCCCAGCCCACGACCACGGTCGCATCGCCGCCCATCACCTCGTCGAACACGCCCGCCACCAACAACCCGGGCCCCACGACCCAGCTGACGGCACCGCCGCGCCCCACGTCGTCCATCGCCTTCGAATTCCCCGACATCGGCCGGAACTTCGGCCGGGACTAGCCGTCCTGGTCGTCGTCGGCGGGATCGTGGGGATAGCGGTCGCGGCACGCCTCGCACCACAGCTCGGGCTGGTCGCCGCTCGAGGCCTTCGGCCAGACGGGGGTCAGTTCCTCGTCCTCCTCCACCGCGCAGCTCTCGCAGACCGCCATCGGCGGTCACGGTACCGCTCTGTAGACTTCGGCCACCGCCGGCAGCCGTCGAGGCGCTGGACGGGAGGAGGAAACCCCATGGCGCAACCTGTGACCGTTCCCGGCATCCGAGCCCGAAAGGGCGGCACACCGATCGTCATGGTCACCGCCTACGACGCGCCAGGCGCCCACATCGCGTCCGACGCCGGGGCCGACGTGATCCTCGTCGGCGACTCGCTGGGCATGGTGGTCCTGGGCTACGACGACACCCTCCAGGTCACCCTCGACGACATGGTCCACCACACCGCGGCCGTGGCCCGGGCCCGGCCAACGCCGCTGGTGGTGGCCGACCTGCCGTGGTTGACCTACCACCTGTCGCCGGCGGAGACCGTCCGCAACGCCGCCGCCCTGGTCCGGGCCGGGGCCCAGGCGGTGAAGCTGGAGGGCGGCGCCCGCCGCGTGGCCATGGTGGACGCGCTGCTGGGAGCCGAGATCCCGGTGATGGGCCACCTGGGCCTGACCCCCCAGTCTGTCCACGTGATGGGCGGGTACCGGGTGCAGGGCCAGCAGGCCGGCACCGCCGCCGCCCTCGTCGAGGACGCCGCTGCCCTGGCTGCCGCCGGGTGCTTCGCCATCGTGTTGGAGGGGGTGCCGGCCGGGGTCGCCCGGCTCGTCACCGAGGCGGTTCCCGTCCCCACCGTCGGCATCGGCGCCGGCCCGTGGTGCGACGGCCAGGTGCTGGTCTTCCACGACGTGCTGGGCCTGGAGGACCGGGTCCTGCCCCGGTTCGTGCGGCGCTACGGGTCGCTCAAGTCCGACGCGGTGGCCGCCCTGTCCACCTTCGCGGCCGACGTCCGGGCCCGCCGCTTCCCGGGCGAGGCCGAGAGCTACCACGCCCCCGACGGGGTAGTGGCCGAGGTGAAGGTCGCACTCGGACTGCGGGAAGCGGCGAGCCGCCCGGCGTGAAGGCACACCGGCGCCTGCCCAGCACCCGCACGCTCCAGTGGGCCATCGTCGCCGTGCTGGTGGCCGGGCTCGTGAGCTTCGTGGTGAAGGGGGCCGACGAGCCCGCCGACCCGTTCCTGCGCACCGCGTCCCGCCAACCGGTGGAGGGCTTCGGGGAGATCGCCTATCGGGTCAACCGCACCGCCCAGTCCACCCGCTGCGCCATCCTGGCCCAGAGCGCCATGCAGCAGAGCCGGGGCCTGGCCGGGCGGGGCGACCTGTCGGGCTACGACGGCATGATGTTCACCTTCCCGTCCGACGTCACCATCGGCGTGCCCACCCGCAACACCGCCATCGCCCTCACCACCGCCTTCTTCGACGCCGGGGGCCGCTTCATGTCGGCCACCGACACCGAGCCGTGCGGCGACCGGGCCGACTGCCCGGCGCCCAGCCCGTCCGGCTCCTACCGCTACGCCCTGCAGGTGGCCAAGGGCAACCTGCCGTCGCTCGGGATCGAGGCGGGCGCCGTCCTCTCCGTCGGGGGACCGTGCCCGTGAGCGACGCCCACCGCTCGGGCCCCCAGTCACCCCCGAGCGACAGGCGTCGACCAGGAGACGTGCGGGAGCGGGACTGATGACGCGGTTGGGGGGGAAGATTCCGGCGGTGCGGCGAGCGACCCGGTTCGAGCAGCTCTACCGGGACCACGCCCACGCCGCCTGGCGGGTCGCCTGGGTGATCCTTCGCAATCCCGACGACGCCGCCGACGCCGTGTCCGAGGCGTTCTCCCGCCTCTACGCCGCCGGGCTGCCGGCTGAGGCCGACGCCCGGGCCTACCTGCTGGCGGCGGTGCGCAATGTGTCCATCGACGTGGTGCGCAGGTCCCGCCGGCGGGCGCCGGGCGACGCCCGGGAGCCGGTCGACGCGCCCGCCGACCCGGTGGTGGCGGGCGAGAACCGGGAACACCTGGCCCGCGCCTTCGCCGAGCTTCCCGAGCGGTGGCGTTCGGCGCTGTGGCTGATCGACGTCGAGGAGCTGTCGACCCGGGAGGCGGGGACGATCCTCGGCGTCACCCCCAACACCGCCGCCCAGCTCGCCAGCCGGGCCCGCGGCCGGGTTCGCCAGCACTTCCTGCAGTCGCACGTGGCCAACCACGTCCGCCCCGGGTGCCGGGTGGCGGTGGCCGCCCTGGGCGCCCACGCCGCCGGCACGCTGCCGCCCGGCCGGCGGGCGAGGATCGACGCCCACCTGGCCGGCTGCGCCGAGTGCATGGCCCGGCGGGCCGAGCTCGACGACCTCCGGGTCGCCCTGCGGGGCGTTCCCCCGCCGCTGCCCCTCGGCCTGTTGGACTGGACCGCTCCCCGCTCTCGCGGGACGCTGTTCACCCTGCTCGACCGCATCCAGGCGGCGCCGTCATCGGTCGCCGCCGAGGTCGTCACCCAGGTCTCGCCCCTGATCTCCGCGGCCGGGGAGCGCGTCGCGGCGGCCGCCACCGCCACCGTGCTCGTCGCCGGCTTGTCGGTCGCCGCCCTGCGGGGCGCCGACCCGCCCGTCGCCCCCGCCGAAGCCCGCTCACCGGCGGTCGTCTCCGCGGCTGCCGCTGCCCCAGCCCCCGCGCCAGTACCTGCGGCCGCGCCAGTACCTGCGGCCGCGGCCGCACCGACCCCGCCGTCCGGGCCGGGATCCGCCGTTCCGGCCGGAGCGGCGGCGAGCACGGGAAGCGGGCCTCTCGCCTCCGCCACCGTCCCCCCCACCCCGCCGCCCCCGACCGCGGCAGGGGCAGCGGCCGCCCTGCCGCCGCCGGCCCCGACCGCGGCAGCGGCCGCCCTGCCGCCCGTTCCGCCACCGCCGTCCACCGCCGTCCCCGCCCTGCTCGGCGCCACCACACCCCTGGTGGCGAGGCTGACCGACGCTGACCGCCACCCGCTGGCGGAGGCGGCGTCGCCGCCCGTCACCCTGCCCCTTCCCAGGGCGCCGTCGCCCGGCCCGGTCCTGAGCCCGGTCTCGTCGCTGCCTCCCCTGGTTCCCCCGGTCGGCGGCGTGCGCCGGTCGGCGCCCGCGCCAGTGGTGAACGGCCCGCTGCCCGCCCCGGGTGGCCTCGTGCCCGGCGTCCTGCCGCCGCCCGGCACGCTCGCCGCCGCCGTCCCCCCGGTGCGGGCCGTCCTGCCGCCGCCCGGCACGCTCGCCGCCGCCGTCCCCCCGGTGCAGGCCGTCCTGCCGCCGCCCGGCACGCTCGCCGCCGCCGTCCCC